>Ga0208788_1000166_pt1 | contig 34508 bp, 28 predicted proteins | sample Wag4_2014_7_11_3_FD_187363 | JGI IMG/M metagenome (GOLD analysis project Ga0208788, IMG submission 187363) | Fresh water mixed with fracking chemicals microbial communities from Ohio, USA - Utica-2 Time Series FC 2014_7_11 (SPAdes) (version 2) ...
CCCTGCAGGAGTCGGGTGGCCACTGGGCCGGCCGGCCGGTGGAGTTCATCACCATCGACGATGAATCCAATCCCAGCAAAGCCCCGGAACAAGCCAACCGGCTTATTGCCCGCGACAGAGTCGACCTGCTGGTCGGATCAGTTCACTCCGGAGTTGCTCTGGGCATGGCCAAAGTGGCCCGTGAGTCCGGCCACCTGATGCTCATTCCAAATGCCGGTGCCAACGACCTGACGGGTTCCGCCTGCGCACCGAATGTCTTTCGGACCTCGTTCTCGAATTGGCAGACCATTCACCCGTTGGGTAAGGTCATGGCCGACAAGGGCATCAAGACGGCCGCCTTTCTCACCTGGAAGTACACGGCTGGCCAGGAGTACGCCGAGGCCTTCGCCCAAGGCTTTGAAGCGCATGGTGGCAAGGTGCTCACCAGCCTGACCCTGCCCTTTCCACAGTTGGAGTTCGGTCCTCTTCTGACGCAGATTGCTGCAGCGAGACCGCAGGCGGTGTCATGCTTTTTCTCCGGTTCTGGAGCCGCCAAATTTCTGCTCGACTACGCCCGTTCCGGCCTAAAAGACAAAATTCCGCTCTATGTCACCGGACACACCACCGAAGGTATTCTGCACGCTCTGAAAGGCGAAGCCGAGGGTATTACCAGCGTGCTGCACTATGCCGACGGACTGCCCAATGCCAAGGACAAAGCCTTTCGTGCGGCCTGGAAAAAGGTCAGCAAACTGCCAGTCGATGTCTTTGCCGTTCAGGGCTATGACACTGGGCTGGTTCTCGCACAGGCTCTAAAAGCCACGCAGGGCGATCCTGCTGCCAGAGTCATGCAAAAGGCCCTAGAGGGCATTCGCATCAGCAGCCCACGCGGCGACTGGATCATGTCCAAGGCGCACAACCCCATTCAGGACATTTACCTGCGTCAGGTGGTGGGTGAGCAGAATCTCTACAAGGGCGTTGCCGCCAAAGCCCTGGAGGATCCGGGTTCGAACTGCCGACTGAGCTAGACAGCTGGCCGTGACGGACCCGATCTACCTGCTGATTCAGTTGGTCAACGGGCTGCAGTATGGCCTGCTGCTGTTTCTGATGGCCAGTGGGCTGAGCCTCATGCTCGGTGCCATGGGGATACTCAACCTGGCCCATGGGGCCATCTACATGCTCGGGGCCTACCTGGGCTTTGGTCTGGTGAGCCTGACCGGTCGACTGGAATGGGCCCTGGTGCTGATCATCCCCGTCAGCCTGGGCATTGGCCTGGTGATCGAGCGAGTGCTGCTGCGCAAGACCTTTGGTCAACATCCACTTGAACAAGTCTTGCTGACCTTTGGTCTGGTGCTCATCTTGGAGGAGATTCGATCCTTGGTATGGGGAGACGATGTCCTGTCGATCGCGGTGCCGACCTGGTTGTCTGGCAGCCTGCCTCTCACAGACCTGCTCACCTACCCGCACTACCGCATCGCGGTTGGCTTGCTCTGCCTGCTGATTGCTGTAGGCCTCTTTGTCTTCATCCATCGAACGCGATTCGGTCTGCAGATCTTGGCGCTGTCTGAGAACCGCCGTCGACTGGCGAGCCTTGGTATCAACCCAGCCGGTCTATCGGCTGCGGTCGTGGCCGTGGGCTGCTGTCTGGCCATGCTGGCCGGTCTGCTGGCTGCACCCATCTACACGCTCTATCCACAGATGGGCCAACAGGTGTTGGTGACCAGCCTGGTGGTGGTGATTCTGGGTGGGCTGGGTTCACTCACCGGGACCCTGCTGGCCGCCCTGGTGATCGGGTTGATGGACACCTTCGGACGCCTGGTGTTTCCGCAGGCCTCGGGCCTGGCCATCTACCTATGCATGGCAGCCATGCTCGCCTTTAGACCACAAGGGCTGATGGGTCTACAGTCCGGTGCCGGGGGCGACCGATGATCTACGGCGTTGACCTCTTGTCCCAATGGTTGGAGATGGGCCTGCTGGCCACCAGCCTGTGGTTCTTGATCCAACACCTGGGATTGGTCAGCCTCGGACATGCGGCCTTTTATGGCCTGGCTGGCTACAGCCTGGCCCTGCTGAGTCAGCAGACCGCTAACTTCTGGCTGGCCCTGCTGGGCTGCCTGTGCGTCTGCGGTCTGTTTGCGGCCATCACGGGCTTGCTGGCGCTGCGATCAAAGGGCCTGTTTTTCCTCATGGCCACGCTGGCCTTTGCCCAGATGTGTTTTGTGCTGGCCTTTGAAACAAACCTGTTTGGTGGCTCAGACGGCCTCTATCTGAGCCGCCCAAACGAGGGCCTCATCTGGTCTCTCAAGGACCCCGTGAATCGACTGCTGATGACCGTGGTCGTAGTCACCGCCTGGCTGCTCTTGCTGATCCGTCTGCAACGCTCCCCGTATGGGTCGATGCTTCGCGCCATTCATGACAACCCGTCCCGCGTGGTGTCCTTGGGCTACGAGCCCATGCAGTTTCAATGGCTGGCCTATGTACTATCGGGACTCATGGCCGGCAGCGCAGGCTTTCTCCACGCCTTGCGATTTGGCTTTGTCAGTCCGCAGGTCTTTGCCTGGCAGACCTCAGGCATGGCCCTGCTCATGGTCTTGCTCGGTGGTCGTCGTCCCATCTGGTCAGGCTTTGCCGGTGCGGCACTGGTGATCGCGCTACACGAGACCCTGTCGAACACGGCCTGGTTCGGTGAGTTAGCCAAACACTGGCTGGCTGCCCTGGGTCTGGTCATGGTGTTCGTAGCCCTGCGCAGGCGCTAGACTGCCCCCATGACACCCAAGCCCTGTCCCCTCTGCCAGCCCACAGCCGAGGCCGTCCTCTATCAAGACAAACGGAGTCGAGTGATTCAGGTCACAGACCTGGAATGGCCAGGATTTAGACGGGTGATCTGGCAAGACCATGTGGCCGAGATGACCGACTTGCCCCCGGAGCAACAGTCAGCAGTGATCCAAAAGGTGCTGGCGCAAGAGACCGAACTGCGGCAGCGATACCAGCCAGACAAGATCAACCTGGCCAGTCTGGGCAATGTGGTGCCCCATCTGCACTGGCATGTGATCTGTCGTTGGCGAACCGACCCCTTTTGGCCAGGCAGTCTCTGGTCGGCCCCGCGTAAGCCTCAGTCTTATGACATCCATGGTCACACCGTCTGGGTCGATCAGTGGTCCGCTCTGGGCCAACAGGCCCGTGCTGTTCGTTACCCCGTCTTCGTGCTGGGTCAGGCGGTGACCGAAGACGAGGAATGGGATGGCTTGGACCCAGTCAGTCGACACGCGCTGATCCTGCAATCCGAGCGACCAGTAGCAACGGGTCGTCTGCTTTCATTGGGCGGTGGCGTTGGTCGCATCGGTCGCATGGCGGTCGTAGAAGCCGCTAGAGGCCAAGGCTTTGGGCTGGCGATTCTCCAGTCCCTTATCCAAGAAGCCCAAGCCTTGGGCTTTGGCGAACTTGTCCTGCATGCCCAGCTGCACGCCATGGCCTTTTATAAGCGGGCGGGCTTTGTGCCCGAAGGGCCCGTCTTTGAAGAATGCCGAATTCAACACCGACAGATGCGATTGACGCTCAAGGAGACATCATGATTGACCACCTAGATCACCTCGTGCTGACCACCGCACAGGAGGACGCCTGCATTGATTTCTACACCCGCGTGTTGGGCATGCGACTGGAAGAATTTGTCGGTGGGACACCGCCTGTAAAAAGAAGGGCCTTCGTCTTTGGGAACCAGAAGATCAATCTGCACATCAAGGGCAAAGAGTTCGAGCCCAAAGCCGATCGGCCAACGCCCGGTGCACTCGACCTCTGCTTTATTGCAGACCGTCCGCTGACGGCTGTGGTGGAGGCCCTGGCCAGGGCCAATTGGCCGATCATCGAGGGACCCATTGGACGCACCGGTGCTGTGGGGAAAATTCTCTCGGTCTACGTCCGTGATCCTGACCAAAACCTGATCGAGATCAGCGAATACCAGGCCAGCTAACACCCGGGTGGTGATCGAACCATCGCGTAACGGTTACGTTATCGCTCAAGAATCTCTGTGGCTTGCGCGACGCAGGCGATCCCAGACGGCTTCCCATTCGGGTGTTAACGGTGGGGTCTCCAGCCAGAGCTCGTCAAAGCCCTGCTGATCCCAGTCGTTGAGTCGTGCATAGAGCGAGCGGCCATAGTCAGCCGCATTGGCGGGGGCCTGCTGAATGGTCAGACCAGGCGAGGCGGTCACGCCCGTTGAGTCAAAGCAGAAACAAAGCGCAGCCCGGGACACCTGACCGGCCAGCAGGGTCTGCTGGGAAGCCTTCCTGTCATCACACTGGCTCAACAAGGCGGGACGCGACAGCATCAACAGGCGAGTGGTCGGTGCGTAGTGAGAGTCCATCGAGCCGGAGACACGCGGGGCCTGGTGGGTCTGAGGGGCCTCGGTCGATGCGACACCAGTGGACGGTAACGGGGATACCGGGGGTTGTGCTGGGGGTGCCAGGGCCACCACCGCCTCAATCGCGGCTCTGGTTAGCCCGCCGGGACGCAGCAGACGTGGAGGATTGACTGTGCAGTCCACAATGCTGCTCTCAAGCCCAACCTGGCAAGCGCCACCATCCAGGATCTGATCGTTTGGACCGAGACGCCCGGCCAAGCTGCGGGTAACATCCTGGGCACGGGTGGGGCTCACACCACCAAATCGGTTGGCCGAGGGTGCAGCAACGGCACCACTGCCGACCTGCCCAAATGCACGCAAAAGATCCAGTGCCATGGGGTGACTGGGCACCCGCAGCCCAACCGTCTGCTGGCCACCCGTCACAGCCAGTGGCACTTGCTCGGCTTTTTGAACAATCAAGGTCAATGGCCCTGGCCAGAACGCCTGCGCCAGTCTGTCTGCGGTCTCTGGCCATTGTCGTGCCAGAGCCTTGGCGGCCGCCAGGGTCGCCACGTGGACTATCAACGGATGATCTGCAGGCCGGCCTTTGGCCGAAAAAATTCTGGCCACCGCATCGGGCGCCAAGGCATCGGCGCCCAGACCGTAGACCGTCTCAGTTGGGAACGCCACCAGGTGGCCTGCGGCCAGGCTCCTGGCAGCCCGATCGATCAGTGCCTGATCAGACATCCAGTCGCTGGGTCAGGTGACCCATCTTGCGACCCGGCCGGGCCTGAGCCTTGCCATACAGATGCAGACTGCTGCCAGGCGTCTGTGTCATGGCGGCCCAATCTGGTTCGACCTGACCAGCAGCCTCACCGTTTGGAAACCAGAGGTCCCCCAAGAGGTTGGTCATGCGTACTGGAAACTTCAGGTCGGTTGAGCCCAGTGCCTGGCCGGTACAAATGCGAACCTGCTGTTCAAACTGGCTGGTCTGGCACGCCTCGATGCTGTAGTGGCCACTGTTGTGGGGCCGGGGTGCCATCTCGTTGGCAACCAGACTGCCATCGGCCAGTACAAAAAACTCCACACAGAGCACGCCCACATAGCCCATGGTCTGAGCAATGCGACTGGCCGCATCACGAGCAGTGCTCGCGAGTTGATCATCAATCTGCGCTGGCACCATGGTGGTATCCAGAATGCCACCCTTGTGAATGTTCTCGCCGACGGGAAAGACCGCCACCGAGCCATCGGCATGACGAGCGATGATGACCGAGATCTCTTTGGCAAGAGGCAGCTTTTTCTCCAAGACACAGACCACAGCGCCCATGGACTTGAAAGCCTCAATAGCCTGGTCACGGTTCTGCACAACTGCCTGTCCCTTGCCGTCGTATCCCAGGCGGGCTGTCTTGAGAATCGCCGGGAATAACTCGGCTGCGCAGGTCTTTAGATCGTCAACCGACCGAATGGCAGCATGAGCCGCAACGGCTACACCGGCCGACTGAATAAAAGCCTTCTCGACGAGTCGGTCTTGCGCCTTTTCGACACAGTCCGCATTGGGATAGGTCGGGCCATGGGCTGCCAGAAACCGCAATGAGGCAGCCGGAACGTTTTCGAATTCGGTGGTGAAGACACTGGCCGCCTGCGCCAACTGGGCCAGGGCCTGTGGATCATCATAGGCCCCAACAATCACCTGATCAGCGATCTGCCCTGCCGGTCCATTCGGATCTGGATCCAAGACCGTCACGGTGTGTCCCAGCTGGTGAGCGGCCTGAATCATCATGCGACCCAGCTGCCCACCGCCCAACAGCCCGATGTTCATTCGGTGGGCTTACCCAGGCTCGCATTCATCGAGACTGCAGCACTGGTCTGCTCTGCGCGGAAAGCGGCCAGTCGGTCTCGAAGGACTTCGTCTTCGGTCGCCAGCGTGGCAATCACATGCAAGGCCGCGTTGGCTGCACCCGCCTCGCCAATGGCAAAGGTGGCCACTGGAATGCCCTTGGGCATCTGAACGATGGAATACAAGGAGTCTTCGCCACGTAGGTACTTGGAGGGCACGGGCACCCCAAATACCGGCACGGTGGTCTTGGCCGCCAGCATGCCCGGTAGGTGAGCAGCGCCCCCAGCGCCGGCGATGATGCCACGTAGACCCCGAGCACAGGCCTGCTCCGCATAGTCATACAGCGTGTCCGGCATGCGGTGCGCCGAGACCACCCGGGCCTCATGCGGGATGCCGAACTTATCCAGAATATCGACTGCGTGCTTCATGACCTCCCAGTCGGACTGAGATCCCATGACCACACCGACCACTGGCATGCGAACGCCCGTGATTCGGAACAGTGCCTCGCGATACTTGGCAGCCGTGCGCTCGATCACATGCGGGGGCAAGTCAGGGGCCGGCGCAGTCTTGCCCCAGTCCAGGGTCTCCAGGTAGTCGCGCACGTACTGCTTGTCGAAGCTAGGCGGAGAGATGCCTTCGGCATAAGAGTCTGCCGGCCAGTAGCGGGACGAATCCGCTGTGAGCACCTCGTCCATCAGGTGCAAGACACCCTTGTCATCCAATCCAAATTCAAACTTGGTGTCAGCAATGATGATGCCCTGCTCCAAGGCATAGGCGGCGGCCTCTTGGTAAAGCTGGATGCTGATGCGACGAATCTCTTGGGCCAATGGCTCACCAATCATCTCAATGACGGTTTCGAACGAGATGTTCTCGTCGTGCTCACCGACTGCGGCCTTGCGGGCAGGCGTAAAGATAGGCTCTGGCAGACGGCTGGCCTGCTTGAGCCCCGTCGGCAGGTCAATGCCACAGACCTGACCACTGGCCTGGTAATCCTTCCAGCCACCACCAATCAGGTAGCCACGAACCACCGCCTCGACGGGCAGGGGCTTGAGCCGCTTGGCTACGACAGCCCGGCCACGAACCTGGTCGACTTCGGTCGGAGCGACCACGGTCTCGGGGTCGATGCCGGTGAGATGGTTGGGGACCACATGAGCAAGCTTGGCAAACCAGAACTCGGTCATGCGATTGAGCACCACACCCTTGTCGGCGATCGGCTCGTTCATCACCACATCAAAGGCCGACAGCCGATCGCTGGCGACCATCAGCAGCTTGTCCTCGCCCACCGCGTAGATGTCGCGGACCTTGCCGCGGGCGATCAGCGGCAGGCTGCGAATACTGGTCTGGTAGAGGGCGGTCATTGAACGGTCTGCATCAACTTGCCAGCGGCATAGTTGGCAGCCATGTCCACCAGCGTGACGGGCTTGATCTTGCTGCCCTGGCCAGCACAGCCAAAGGCTTTATATCGGGCCAGGCAGATCTGCTTGGCCGCCTCGCGGGCGGGCTTGAGGTAGTCGCGGGGGTCAAACTTGGAGGGGTTCTCACCCATGTAACGACGAATGGCGGCCGTCATGGCCAGCCGAATGTCGGTGTCAATGTTGATCTTGCGCACGCCGTGTTGAATGGCCTGCTGAATTTCTTCAACGGGTACGCCGTAGGTTTCCTTCATGTCACCGCCAAACTCTCGAATCTCGGCCAGCAGCTCCTGGGGAACACTGGACGAGCCATGCATGACCAGATGGGTGTTGGGGATGCGCTGGTTGATCTCTTTGATGCGAGAGATGGCCAAAATGTCACCGGTGGGCTTGCGAGTAAATTTATAGGCACCATGGCTGGTACCGATGGCAATGGCCAGTGCATCGACCTGGGTCTTTTTCACAAAGTCGGCCGCCTGCTCCGGATCGGTCAGCAGTTGGTCAATGGTCATGGTGGCCTCGGTGCCGTGGCCGTCTTCCTTGTCGCCCTTCATGGTCTCTAAAGACCCCAGGCAGCCCAGCTCACCCTCGACTGACACGCCGATCTTGTGGGCCATGTCGACCACCTGTCGGGTAACGTCGACGTTGTACTCATAGCTGGAGATGGTCTTGCCGTCCGCCTCGAGAGAACCGTCCATCATGACGCTGGAAAAACCGAGGTCAATCGCGCCTCGGCAGACATCAGGGCTCTGACCATGGTCTTGGTGCATGACCACGGGCACCCTGGGGTAGGTCTCGACCGCAGCCTGAATCAAATACTTTAGGAAACCCTCACCGGCATACTTCCGAGCGCCCGCGCTGGCCTGCATGATCACGGGGGCATCGAGTTCGCTGGCGGCAGACATGATGGCCTGGACCTGCTCCAGGTTGTTGACGTTGAAAGCAGGGATGCCGTAGCCGTTTTCAGCGGCGTGGTCTAAGAGCTGGCGCATGGAGACCAGTGCCATGGGTTTCCTCCCGAAAAAACGCTTATTTTAGCCCTGACCGGGCCTTGCGCTCACCTGGACGATTTTCATGGTGTTGGTACCCCCAGCCTGGCCGATCGGCTCTCCAACGGTCAGGACGATCATGTCCCCCGCAGCCACCAAGCCCTCGTCCACCAGCCGCTGCTCGGCCAGCCGAAGAACCTGGTCTCGGTCCAGCCCATCCACATCGATGCGCATGGGCTCCACGTCACGGTACATGGCCATCCGACGCCGAGATCGCGAGGATGGAGACAGGGCGTAGACCGGTACACCGGCGTTGAGCCGAGAGATCCACAAGGCGGTGGCGCCCGACTCTGTCAGAGCAGCAATGGCTTTGATGTCGAGGTGGCGGGCGGTAAAGAGTGCCGCCATGGCCACGGACTGGTCGATGCGGCTGAAGGTGCGGTCCAGCCAGTGAGTATCCAGAGTGGTCTGGGTGGATTTTTCAGCCTCCACACAGATTCGCGCCATGGTCTGAACCGTTCGCACAGGAAACTGGCCGGCAGCAGTCTCGGCACTCAGCATGACGGCATCAGTGCCATCGAGCACCGCATTGGCCACATCGCTCACCTCCGCCCGGGTGGGAACGGGCGAGCTGATCATGGACTCCATCATCTGCGTGGCCGTGATGGTCAGGCGATTGGCCTCTCTGGCCATGCGTATCATCTTTTTCTGTAAGGCGGGCACAGCTGCCTCGCCGACTTCGACGGCCAGGTCACCCCGAGCCACCATCAGGCCATTGCTGGCTTCGATGATCTCGGCTAGGTTTTCAATGGCCTCCACGCGTTCAATCTTGGCAATCAGCCAGGCATGACCGCCCGCTGCCTTGAGCAGTTCACGGGCCTCTTGCATGTCCTGGGCATTTTTGGGGAACGAAACAGCCAGAAAATCGGCCTCGATCTCAGCGGCCACCAGGATGTCTTGTTTGTCTTTATCAGACAGTGCTGGGGCAGTCAGTCCACCGCCCTGGCGGTTGATGCCCTTGCGATCGGACAGTACACCCCCCTCGAGTACGGTGCAGTCGATGGTGGTGGCCCCCACTGCATCGACCCGCATGGAGATCAGGCCATCGTTGAGCAGCAGGGTGTCCCCTACCGAGACATCACCCACCAACTCCGGATAGTCCAGCCCCACCTGCTGCTGATCACCCAGCGTGCACTCGGTGTTGAATCGAAATTGATCGCCATTGGCGAGCTCAATCTTGCCGTTGGCAAACTTACCCACACGAATCTTTGGGCCCTGCAGATCCACCAAGATGGCAACGTGTCTGGCGGCTGCCTTCGCCGCTGAACGAACCGCCTGGGCCCGCGCCCGGTGTTCATCGGCCGTGCCGTGCGAAAAGTTAAACCGAAAGACATCAACCCCAGCGTCCACCAATTCGGTAATCCTCTCGGGACTATTGGAGGCCGGCCCGAGAGTGGCGACGATTTTGGTGGCGCGGGAGAGTTTCATACCCTGATTATGCGCGCGCCTCCAGGGCGGCGACCGCTGGCAGTACCTTGCCTTCTAGGAATTCCAAAAATGCACCACCACCGGTGGATATGTAGTCGATCTGGCTGCCGATGTTGTACTTGGCAATGGCCGCCAGGGTGTCACCACCGCCCGCAATGGAGAAACCTGGGGAATGAGCAATGGCGCTGGCCAGTGTGCGAGTGCCGCCACTGAACTGCTCGATCTCGAAGACACCGACCGGTCCGTTCCAGACGATGGTGCCGGCATTGGCCACGATGCCAGCCAGTCGAGCCGCGGTCTTGGGACCAATATCCAGAATCATGTCGTCGACCGCGCAGTCGGTGGCGGCCACCTTGTTGGCACGGGCCTGGGCTGAGAACTCATTGGCGGTGACCACGTCCTCGGGGATCGGTACATCGGCGCCACGGGCCTTCATCGCGTCGATGATGGCCTTGGCCTCGGGGATCAGATCGGTCTCGGCCAGTGACTTACCAATGGGCAGTCCAACTGCGGCCATGAAGGTATTGGCAATGCCGCCACCAACGATCAGCTGATCGACCTTGTCGGCCAGCGACTTGAGAATGGTGAGCTTGGTCGAAACCTTGGAGCCCGCCACAATGGCGACCAAAGGCCGCTTAGGTGACTGCAGGGCCTTGCCCAGTGCGTCTAGCTCTGCCGCCATGAGTGGGCCTGCACAGGCCTCAGACGCAAAGCGGGCAATGCCATGGGTAGTGGCCTCGGCCCGGTGAGCCGTGCCAAAGGCATCGTTGACGTAGACATCGCACAAGGCGGCCATTTTCTTGGCCAGCTCTTCGTTGTCTTTCTTTTCGCCTTTGTTGACCCGGCAGTTTTCCAGCAGAACGACCTCACCAGGCTTTACCGCAAAGCCGCCCTCCACCCAGTTCTGAATCAGGGGGACTTTGCGGCCCATGATCTCGCCCATGCGAAGGGCAATAGGGGCCAGTGAGTCTTCGGCCTTGAATTCGCCCTCGGTGGGACGACCCAGGTGAGACGTCACCATGACAGCAGCGCCTGCCCTCAGGGCCTGTTCAATCGCCGGAATCGAAGCCCGAATACGGGTGTCGTCCGTGATCTTGCCGCTGTCGTCCTGCGGTACGTTCAGGTCGGCTCGAATAAACACACGCTTGCCCGCGAGGGACAAGTCAGACATGCGCTTGAACTTCATGTTGGTCTCCCAGGGTTGGCGTCGGTCCGGTCTATTCATCAGACCGGCCGAGGCTCTCGGTTTTTACTCAGTTGTAGAACAAACGGCGAGGCCTTATTTGGCGGACATCAGGGCTACGGTGGTGTCCAGCATGCGGTTGGAGAAGCCCCACTCGTTGTCGTACCAAGACAGGATCTTGACCAGCTTGCCATCGGGCGAGACGCGGGTCTGAGTCGAGTCAAAGACGCTGGAGTGGCTATCATGGTTAAAGTCAACCGAGACCAATTGGGCCGTGTTGTAGCCCAGCACGCCTTTCATGGGGCCCTCGGCAGCAACCTTGAGCAGTTTGTTGACCTCGTCAACAGAGGTCGCCTTCTTGGCGCTGAAGGTCAGATCGACCACCGAGACGTTGATGGTGGGCACGCGCATGGCAAAGCCATCGAGCTTGCCATTTAACTCAGGCAACACCAGGCCGACAGCAGCGGCCGCGCCAGTCTTGGTGGGAATCATGGACATGGTGGCCGAACGGGCGCGACGAAGGTCCTCGTGGTAGACATCGGTCAGCACCTGGTCATTGGTGTAAGCATGAATGGTGGTCATTAGGCCGGACTCAATGCCAATGGCCTCATGCAACACCTTGGCCACGGGGGCCAGACAGTTGGTCGTACAAGACGCATTCGAGATGACGGTGTCGCTGGCCTTCAGAACGCCTTGGTTGACGCCATAGACGACCGTGGCGTCGACATCCTTACCGCCAGGCGCTGAGATCACGACTTTCTTAGCGCCGCCAGCCAGGTGGGCAGACGCCTTTTCTTTGGTCGTGAAAAAGCCGGTGCACTCCAGCACCACGTCTACGCCCAGCTCACCCCAAGGCAGCTCAGCAGGGTTGCGGTTGGCCAGCACACGAATGCGGTCACCATTAACTACCATGTAATCGCCGTCGACCGAGACCGTGCCAGGAAACTTGCCGTGGGCTGTGTCGTACTGGGTCAGGTGGGCATTGGTCTCTGGTTTGCCCAAGTCATTGATCGCAACGATCTGGATGTCGTGTTTCTTACCACCCTCATAGTGGGCCCGCAGAACGTTGCGGCCGATACGGCCGTAACCATTGATCGCAACTTTGATGGTCATTGGAAATTCTCCTGTCTAAAAATAAAAATTAGGCGCGAAGTCCCATGGCCAGACGGGCAGTCTTGGCCAGGGCCTCAGCGGTTAATCCGAAGTGGGCATAGAGTGCTCCAGCAGGGGCAGACTCACCAAATTTATCCAGACCCAGTACCGCCGCAGGCTGATACTTCCACCAGAGGTCGGTAACCCCAGCCTCAATGGCCACTCGGGGAATGTCAGAGGGCAAGACCGACTCTTTGTAGGCCGCTGACTGCTGGTCAAAGACGGTAGTCGAGGGGATGGACACCACCCGAACCGAAATCTTCTGGGCCCGCAGTTGCTCAGCCGCCTGGATGGCCAGCATGACTTCAGATCCGGTGGCCATGAGCACTACCGATGGCTTGGCGTCCGACGACAGCACATAGCCGCCCTTGGCGATGTCTTTGGCAGTTTTGACGTCCTTCACCTGCGGGGGCAGACCTTGCCGTGAGAGCAGCAAGGCGGTGGGGCCGTTGCGACGCTCCAAGGCACTCTGCCAGGCCACGGCGGTCTCGACAGCATCGGCAGGACGCCAGACGTGAAGATTGGGAATCAGGCGCAGCGAAGAGGGGTGCTCAACAGGCTGGTGAGTCGGTCCGTCCTCGCCCAGACCAATCGAGTCATGGGTAAAGACATGGATGACCTGCTTGCGCATGAGGGCTGCCATGCGAATCGCATTGCGGCTGTAATCCGAGAAAGTGAGGAAGGTGCCGCAATAAGGAATAAAGCCACCATGCAGCGCGATGCCATTGCAAATGGCGGCCATACCAAATTCGCGCACGCCGTAGCTGATGTGCTGACCGGCCGTCATCTGACCCTTGGCATCGACCTTGAGGCTGGTGACGCCCTTCCAGTTGGTAAGGTTGGAGCCAGTCAGATCCGCCGAGCCACCAAGCAGTCCAGGCAGTCGGGGGCCAATGTCATCGAGCGCCATCTGCGAGGCCTTGCGACTGGCCACATTAGGAGCGTCCTTACAGAACTGGGCGATCAAGGCCTGGGTCTTCTCAGCAAAGTCACGGGGTAGGTCGCCACGCATGCGTCGCTGGAAGGCCACGGCGAGGTTGGGGTGGGCAGCGGAATAGTCTGCGAAGCGTTTGTCCCAAGCCTGCTGACGGTTACGACCCGAGGACTTGGCATCCCAGGCGTTGTAGACCGGCGTGGGAATCTCAAAAGGCCCGTGGCTCCAGCCAATGGCCTGTCGAGTCAGGGTGATTTCTTCAGCGCCCAAGGCCTCACCGTGGGCCTTGGCCGTACCCACGCGGTTGGGGGACCCCTGGCCGATGTTGGTCTTGCAGATGATCATGGTGGGGGCCAATCGGCCAGACGGCGCAGCCCCAGCCTGTTTGGCCCAGGACTTGGCCTTGGCCAGCGCCGCAGAGACGGCCGCCACATCATGGCCATCAATGGGTCCGATCACGTTCCAGCCGTAGGCCTCGAATCGCTTTTTGGTGTCATCACGGAACCAGCCGTCCACCTGACCATCGATTGAGATGCCGTTGTCGTCGTACAGGGCAATGAGTTTGGACAGACCCCAGACACCGGCCAAGGCACAGGCCTCGTGGCTGATGCCCTCCATCAGGCAGCCATCGCCCAAGAAAACATAAGTGTTGTGGTCAACGACCTCATGACCAGGCTGGTTAAATTCCGCGGCCAGCAGACGCTCGGCCAGGGCCAGGCCCACCGCATTGGTGATGCCCTGTCCCAGCGGGCCAGTGGTGGTCTCGACGCCGGGGGTGATGTCGACCTCTGGGTGGCCAGGGGTCTTGGAATGCAACTGCCGGAAGTTCCTGAGCTCCTCCATGGGCAGGTCATAGCCCGTGAGGTGCAGCAAGGCATAGAGCAGCATGGAGCCGTGTCCGTTGCTCACCACAAAACGGTCACGGTTGGCCCATTTGGGGTCCGTCGGGTTGTGGCTCAAATGATCACGCCACAGGGCTACCGCCATCTCGGCCATGCCCATGGGCATGCCGGGGTGTCCAGAATTGGCCTTCTGCACCGCATCCATGGCCAGGGCGCGGATCGCGTTGGCCATGTCTTTTTCAATAGGGGACTGGTACTTGGGCGCGGCGGCTTTCATGGCCGGCGCTGAGGTGTCGTGGCTACTCAAAACGGGCTCCCTGGCGTGAACTGTTGTCAGCTGCCGAACCACCCGCTCTGGCGGCGAATGTGCCCAGCAAGATCCCTCATTCTACCGACTTATACCTATAGATACCTTGAAGTTTCTTACCGGATTTCTTTCGAAATCCTGAATCATCCGGTCTATGATGTCCTCCATGCTGCCGCGCATTTTTCAGCCAAACCTGGGCCCAGGGCCAAACCAGCTATCCGAAGAGGCGTCCCACCACCTGGTTCGGGTTCTGCGGGCGGCACCAGGGGATTCGGTGGTGCTCTTCAATGGACAGGGTCAGGAGGCCCGGGCCATTCTGAGTGAGGCCCACCCCAAGCAGAGCATCTGTCAGGCCCAGGCACTAGAATCCGTCAATCGAGAATCCCCGGCACGGGTAACTGTTATCCAGGCCTTGTGCCTGGGAGACAAGATGGACTGGGTGGTTCAAAAGGCCTGCGAATTGGGCGCCAGTCAATTGCTACCCGTGCGAACCAGCAGATCTCAGCTCAAACTGGAGGCCGATCGGGCCAGCAAGCGACAGGCCCACTGGCAGCGCATTGCAGACTCGGCAGCCGCCCAGTGTGGCCGGAATCAAGTCATGACAGTCATGCCCATTACCGGCTTCGAGGCTGCTGTATCGCAGGCCAACACCACCGCTTGGCTGCTGGACCCATTCGCAGCCCAGAGTCTGTCGACCGCCCCCATGACAAAGGACATGACCGTGGCCATCGGCCCGGAGGCGGGGTGGACTGACGAGGAAGAGGCCCTGGCCAGACAGGCTGGCTTCCAGGGCGTGCGCTGCGGCCCCAGAATTCTGCGCACCGAGACGGCTGCAGCAGTCGTACTGACTGCCATCGCCGTTCGGGTGGGAGAGTTTTAGGCCTGGACCGACTTGGTGTTGGCGTCGATAACAGTCAGCGCCGTCATGTTCACCAGGCGACGGACAGTCGCCGACGGCGTCACGATGTGCACCGGTGCTGCACAACCCAACAAAATGGGCCCAACCGCCACATTGTTACCGGCGGCCGTTTTCAGCAGGTTGTAGGCGATGTTGGCGGACTCTAGGCTGGGCATCACCAACAGGTTCGCCTCGCCCACCAGCGTGGAGTCCGGCAGGATCTGGGCTCGCATGGCCGGGTCCAGCGCCACGTCACCATGCATCTCACCATCGACATTGAGCTCCGGCGCCCGCTCTCGAACAAGGGCCAGCGCCTCACGCATCTTTTGAGCAGAGCAAGACTGGGAACTCCCAAAGTTGCTGTGCGAGATGAGGGCTGCTCTGGGCTCGATGCCCAGCTTTCGAATCTCTGCGGCCGCTGCGATCGTGATCTCGGCGATCTGCTCAGCGCTTGGGTTTTCGTTGACATGGGTATCGACGATCGCCAGGGTGCGCTTGGGCAGCATGAGAATGTTCATCGCTGCATAACAGCTGGCGTTGACCTTTCGGCCGAGAACCTGGTCGACATAATGGAGGTGCAGGCTGTGGGTACCGAAGGTGCCACAGACCATGCCGTCGGCATCGCCCTTGTGGATCATCATGGAACCAATCAAGGTATGACGCCGGCGCATCTCGAGCTTGGCATACTGCGCAGTCACCCCCTTGCGACTGGTGAGTCGATGATAGGTGTCGGAATAATCGCGATAGCGGTCATCATGCTCTGGGTTGATGACGGTGAAGTCCACCCCTTCGCGCATGCGAAGGCCAAACCGCTCTAGGCGACTCTGAATCACCGCTGGACGACCAATCAGAATGGGCTGAGCCAACTGCTCGTCGACCACCACCTGAACAGCGCGCAGCACGCGCTCTTCTTCACCTTCGGCATAGACCACTCTGCGCTTGTCGGCTCGCTTGGCAGCCGAGAGCAGCGGCTTCATGAAGTTGCCCGAATGGTAAACAAACTCTTGCAGGCGGTCGATGTATCCGGCCATGTCGACGATGGGGCGCGTGGCCACACCATCGTCCATGGCGGCCTGGGCTACAGCAGAAGCGATCCTGATAATCAGACGTGGATCAAACGGTTTTGGAATGAGGTACTGGGGACCAAAGCTGAGACCCTCGGTGCCATAGGCAGCAGTCACCACCTCGGATTGCTCAGCTCTCGCCAGCTCCGCCACAGCGTGCACGGCGGCCAATTCCATGTTTCGAGTAATGGTGGTGGCACCAACATCCAGTGCACCACGGAAGATAAAGGGGAAACAGAGAACGTTGTTGACTTGATTGGGATAGTCGGTCCGTCCGGTGGCCATGATCACGTCATCGCGAACGGCTGCGACTTCTTCCGGCAGGATCTCTGGTGTTGGGTTGGCCAGGGCAAAAACAATGGGGTTGGGCGCCATCTTGGCGACCATCTCGGGCTTGAGCACGCCCGCGGCAGACAGGCCCAGAAACACGTCTGCCCCTTCGATGACTTCAGCCAACGTTCGGGCATCGGTCTTCTGGGCGAACCGGGCTTTCTCGGGGTCCATCAGTTCTGTGCGGCCCTCGTAGACCACGCCCTTGATGTCGGTGACCCAAATGTTCTCGCGAGGAAGACCTAAATCCAGCAACAGATCCAGACAGGCCAGTGCGGCAGCACCGGCGCCGGACACCACAAACTTGACCTTCTTGATGTCTTTGCCAACGACCTTGAGGCCATTGACCATGCCCGCGCCCACCACAATGGCCGTGCCGTGCTGGTCATCGTGAAAGACCGGAATCTTCATGCGCTCACGCAGCTTGCGCTCCACGTAGAAACAATCCGGTGCCTTGATGTCCTCTAGGTTGACCCCGCCAAAGGTGGGCTCAAGGGCCGCCACAATATCAACCAGCTTGTCCAAGTCTTTCTCATTGACCTCGATGTCAAAGACATCGATACCGGCGAACTTCTTAAAAAGAACACCCTTGCCCTCCATGACCGGCTTAGCGGCTAAGGGTCCAATGTCACCCAGCCCCAGCACGGCCGTGCCGTTGGTGATCACCGCCACCAGGTTGCCACGGGCGGTGTAACGAAAGGCGTTGATGGGGTCCTTGACGATTTCCTCGCAGGCGGCAGCCACACCAGGTGAGTAGGCCAGGGCCAGGTCACGCTGGTTGGTGAGCTGCTTGGTGGGCGTGACGGAGATTTTTCCTGGGGTGGGAAACTCGTGGTACTCCAGGGCCTGCTTGCGAAAGAGAGGATCCATAGCCGATTGAGATCGTTTGTAGTGAGGAGAGGAGAGAATTATCGCCCTTTGGCCCGACAAATGGCCCTATGCAAAACCATGACGGCATGTTCCGCCTGCCGAGTCGACAGATCCGCGATCTGATGCCGACAAGAAAACCCGTCGGCCACCAACAGGGCATCGGCCGGCGCGGACGCCACCGCTGGCAGCAGGCTGGCCTGGGCCATGGCCTTGGAGACCGCCTGGTGGGCTGCCTCGTAACCGAAGCTGCCCGCCATGCCACAACAGCTCGACTCAATGGAAACAACCTTGGCCCCCTGTCCTTGCAAAGCAGCAATCGTGGGGCTCAGGGCACCCATGGCTTTCTGGTGGCAGTGGCCGTGGACATAGACGGTCTGGTCAGCCAGGGCCTCACCGCCCTGGAGTCGACCGGCCTGTTGTTCAGCCACCCACCATTCCTCAAAGAGCATGGCCTGTTTGGCCAGACGATTGGCGCGCTCACCCAGGTGCATGACCAGCCATTCGTCGCGCAGATTCAAGATGCAAGAGGGCTCCAGTCCCACCACCGGCACACCACGATCGATCGCCGGTGCCAGCGCTTGCAGGCAATCCAAGGCCATTTGCCGGGCCTGGTCCACCATGCCAACCGACAAGGCCGATCGACCACAGCAAAGCGGCTTGCTGGCAGCCGCACCCGACAGGGCCACCCGATACCCCATGGCTGTGGCCAATTCGTAGGCGGCGACCAATTGCTCAGGCTCGTAGGCGTCGTTAAAGGTATCGGCCCAGAGCACCAGGTCACAGTCTTGCAAGCTGGCGGAAGTAAAGGATCGACTGCGGGCCCGGAAACCCCGCATGGCCCAGCTCGGCAGACGCCGACTGGCTGCCAGGCCAAAAAGCTTTTCTCCCAGCCAGGGTAGGCCGGGCAGATGGTTACGCAGGTTGAGCAAGGCGGCGAGACCGGGGATCTGACGGGTGGCGGCCGCAAGACTGGGCAGGCCGGCAATCAACCGTTGCTTGACCGAGAAGCCATGACGCTTGCCATGCTGATAAAGGGCCTCGATCTTCATTTTGGCCATGTCGACGCCGGTCGGGCACTCGCGCTTGCAGCCCTTGCATCCGACGCACAGGGCCAGGGCCTCTTGAACCGCTGGGCCATCCAAGCCTTCGGATAATTGGCCACTGACCGCCAGACGAAGCGTGTTGGCTCGACCACGAACCGAGTGCTGCTCATCGCGGGTGGCCCGGTAGCTGGGACACATGGTCCCGGCATCAAACTTGCGGCAATGGCCGTTGTTGTTGCACATCTCGATGGCCTTGGCATAGCCCTTGGCGGGGTCACCGCCAGTGCCAGGGTCTGAAACCACCAGACCAAAGCTGCCCGGATCGCCTGCCTTGGATGGATCGTTCTGCACATTCCAGGCCGACCAGTCCAGCACCGGCTCGAAGGGCGTCACCGCGTAGCTCGGTGGAAAACGGAACAGACTGGTGTCGTCCATCTTGGTGGATCGAACGATCTTGCCAGGGTTGAGCCGATTGGCCGGATCAAAGGCATCCTTCACCTGCTCAAAGGCCTGGGTAATGCGAGGCCCAAACTGCCAGCTCACCCACTCGCTGCGCACCAGGCCATCGCCATGCTCACCCGAGAAGGCTCCTTTATAGCGACGCACCAACTCACCAGCCTCTTCGGCAATCGCCCGCATCTTCTCGGCACCACCTCGGCGCATGTCCAGGATAGGACGCACGTGCAGGGTTCCGACCGAGGCATGGGCATACCAGGTGCCTTGTGTGCCATGTTTGGCAAAGACCTTGGTCAGGCTGTCGGTGTATTCGTCCAGGTGTTCCAAGGGCACCGCACAGTCCTCAATAAAGGAGACGGGTTTTCCGTCGCCACGCAGAGACATCATGATGTTGAGACCTGCCTTGCGGACCTCCCAGAGGGCGGACTGCCGAGCGGGTTCGACCATCTTGACCGTCGCCCCCGGTAGACCGTGGTCAGACATCAGGGCATCCAAATCATCGAGTCCTCGCATCAGAGTATCCACATCGTCCCCAGCAAACTCCACCAACAGCAGCGCATCGGTCGGACGTCCACCAACCTCGATCAGGGCGTCGGCAATGACGGGGGCAAACAGGGGGTTGGCGCGGCAGAGTTCGATCATGGTGCGATCCACCAACTCCACCGCCACGGGCTTGAGGCCCACGATGTGTCGGGTCAGCGACATGGCCTGTTGGAAAGTCGGGAAGTTCACCACGCCCAGCCTCTTGTGCTTGGGCAGGGGCGAGAGTTTGAGCGCAATAGACTCAAAGGTGGCCAGCGTGCCTTCGGAGCCCACCAGCAGGTGCGCCAAGTTCAGGCTGCCGTCGCTGGTGTAGGGCCGCTCGCTCTGTGGATAAAAAATATCCAGGTTGTAGCCACCCACCCGACGCATGACCTTGGGCCAGATCTCGCCGATGTCTTGTTTGACCGAATCCGCAATCTGGAAGAGACGAGGGACCAGCTCCGAGAGACGACGCGAGGACAACTGCATGTCACCGCCATCTCCAAACCGACCGAAGTAAGCCTGTGTGCCGTCCTCCAGAATGGCGTTGATGCCCAGCACGTTGTGAACCATGTTGCCGTAGTGCAAAGACCGGGACCCACAGGAGTTGTTGCCGGTCATGCCCCCAATCGTGCACTGGGCCGCCGTGGAGACATCCACTGGGAACCAGACCCCCTTGGACTTGAGCTGCGCATTCAGGTGATCGAGCACCAAGCCGGGCTGCACCTCCGCCCGCATGGCTTGAACGTCGACGGACAGCAGCTTGCGCAGGTATTTGCTGGTGTCGATGACCAGGGCTTCCCCAACCGTCTGTCCGCACTGAGACGTGCCACCACCACGAGGCAAGACGGCCACGCCAGCATCACGTGCGACATCCAGGGCGATGCGCAGATCGAGGGGGGTCTTGGGGACCACCACACCGATCGGCATGATCTGATAGATCGAGGCATCGGTGCTGTAGCGGCCACGTGACGCCTCATCAAAGTAGACGTCCCCCTGGACCTCTCGGCGTAGTCGGCTGGCCAACTGAGATTGCGAGAACCGGGTCTGCAGAGAGCCGGCTAGAAAGGCTCGACGATCGATCGCTGGCGCATTCATGCGTCGGCCTCCAACAGGCGAACCACGATCTCGCACTTGGCATTGACGTGAGCGGCGAGCAGTTGACCGAGCTTCGTAGCATCGCGCTTGGCGAAGGCCTTGGCTATTTGAGCGTGTTCTTTCACAGCTTTGTCCCACTTGGTTTTGTCGAGGTTGGATCGAAAGCGCAGCGACTGCAGCCGTGCGTTGACCGAGGCATAAGTTTCTTGCAGCGTGGCATTGTCGGCGGCGGCGTTGATCAGGTTGTGAATCTGAGCATTCAGGGCGTAGTAGCGGGAGAGATCCTGCTCGGCATGGGCCGCCTCCATCTCGTCTTGAAGTTTGAGCAACTTTTTGATCTGGCCCGGCGAGGCCCGCTCAGCCGCCAACTGGCCCGACAGGCTCTCCAGCGCAGCGATGACTTCAAAGGCCTGGACCACTTCCTCGATGGTCATCTTGGGGACCACGGCCCCCCGATTGGGCAGCAGACGAATCAGGCCCTCGCCGGCCAAGACCTTAAAGGCCTCCCGCATGGGGGTGCGAGAGACCCCCATCTGCTCGCAGAGCAGACGCTCGTTGAGCCGAGAGCCCGCGGGCAGCTCTCCCTCGACAATGGCCTCACGTAGACGATCGGCCACGGCCTGATGGAGCCCGCGGCGCTCGATGAGGGATTGCCCGGTTGACAAAGCTTTGGTCATGGCCGACATTGTAGCCAGATTTTTGTATACAAAATACGTTCAATCCCACCACCAACAAAGACTCACCATGCGACGCGACCTGACCAACAGCATCAACCCCCGCTCCAGCCTGAACCGAATCGGCCAGGGCCGTCACTTCCTGCAAATCCCCGGTCCTACGAATGTCCCTGATCGCGTGCTGCGTGCCATGGACTTCCCCACCATCGACCACCGGGGCCCTGAATTCCAGCAACTCGCCCTGCGAGTCCTAGAAGGCATTCGGCCGGTCTTTGGTACCAAGAATCCCGTCGTCATCTACCCGGCCTCCGGCACGGGCGCCTGGGAGGCGGCACTGGTCAACGTCCTCAATCCCGGTGACCAGGTCCTCATGTACGAGACCGGCCACTTCGCCACCCTCTGGAAGCGTCTGGCCGAGCGACTGGGGCTCAAGCCCGAGTCCATCGGCGGAGACTGGCGTCGCGGTGTGGATGCTGCCGCTATCGAAGAGCGTCTCAAGAAAGACACCGGCCATGCCATCAAGGCCGTCTGTGCCGTTCACAACGAGACGTCGACCGGTGTGACCTCCAACATCGCTGCGGTTCGCAAGGCCATCGATGCCGCCAAGCACCCCGCACTGCTCCTGGTCGACACCATTTCCTCTCTGGGCTCGGTGGACTATCGTCACGACGAGTGGGGTGTGGACGTGACGGTCGCCGGATCCCAGAAGGGTCTGATGCTGCCGCCGGGATTGTCGTTCAACGCGTTGAGCGATAAGGCCATTGCCGTGAGCAAGACCAACACCATGCCCAAGGCCTACTGGGCCTGGGACGAGATCCTGACTGCCAATGCCAACGGCTTTTGGCCCACCACACCCGCTACCAACATTTTGTATGGCCTGGCGGAGGCCATCGACATGCTCAACGAGGAGGGTCTTTCCAACGTCTTCGCTCGCCACCTGCGCCATGCACAAGCCACACGGGCCGCCGTAGAGGCCTGGGGCCTAGAAGTCCTCTGCCAAAACCCTGCCGAATACAGCCCGGCCTTGACCGCAGTGGTCATGCCCAAGAAGCCAGACGGTACCCATTACAACGCCGATGCCCTGCGAAAGACCGCCCTCGAGAAATTCAACATGTCACTGGGAACGGGCCTGTCCAAGCTGTCGGGCTGGGTCTTCCGAATTGGCCACCTGGGTGACTTCAACGACCTGACTCTGTTGGGCACCCTGGGTGGTGTTGAGATGGCCCTTGAGGCCGCGGGCGTGCCGCACAAAAAAGGTGGCACCCAGGCCGCCATCAACTACCTCGCCAAGGCCTAACCACGTTAATCGCGTAAAGCCCAACCAGCGCACCCGCACCCATGCTGGGTCAGCATGCCTTTGAAGTCCTGTCGGAATTTGGTTACAGCGAGGAGGCGGTGCGGACGCTGATCGAGGTGGGAGCCGTCGGTTCTCCCGTATCGGTCTGAGCCAAGACCCGGCCCTGAGACGCTGCTCGAATGCGGTCACGAATGCCAATCACCTTGGTGGGATACTCGGACGCCCCGCCTGGGCCCACACCGACATAGGCCATCAAGGCTGCTTCGGTGCTTTTGAATCGGTCTAGGTACTCACGCAGTACCGCAGCACCAGCCTGAATATTGGCCCATGGGTGCAAGGCAGCCTGCACGCCGCCGTTGCTTTCAAATTTGTCCTTGTGGACCTCTGGCATGACCTGCATCAGGCCCTTGGCACCCACTCGGCTTTCGGCTAGGGGGTTGAACCCGGACTCCACCGAGATGACCGCCAGCAGCAGGTAGGGGTCGAGGCGCATGAGTTTAGCGGTCTCAAAGGCTGCCGCGACAATCTGCTCGGTAGCACCACGAGACACCCGGTGTCGATTGGCAATCCACCGAGCGGCCCTGGCCTGTTCGGGAGTCAGTGAAGTGGGCAGGGCAACGAAGACGGAATCCACGCTGCTCGACGACAAGGCGCCTTGGACCACACCAACCCAACCATCGAGTCGCGCACGCCCAGCCGGGGTTAACACAATCGACAGTCCGAGCAAGAGGCCGACAATCACCACGACGCCATGACTGTGCATGACATCCCTGGGAGAAGGGACCGCCAGGCCGAAGCGAGGGACTCTGGCCGGGGATTCATCTCGAGCTGTTGGGGGAGTTGCTTTCATGTCGGCTTAAAACCCGCCTCTGGGTTGCATGGAAGCTAGTAACGACTAACCAACTTCCGGATAAATTCATCGAACACAGGCTTTGAGAGCCCTGCCTTTGGATGGTTCACGAAAATCGTGAACACAGCCCACCGACCTGTATCGGTCAGGGCATAACCCGAGACCGACCGAACATCGTCCAACGATCCAGTCTTGATCCAAGCCCGGCCCACTGTCTGCTGATCCGTCAGGCGCTTTCTGACCGTACCCTCTAGGCCAGCCAAAGCGAGCGTATCGATCCAGGGAAACGGATCAGGCTGTCCCAAACGGGAGACCATCAACCGAGTCAGACTGGCTGCTGCAATTCTCTCATGTCGACTCAGACCAGAGCCGTTGTCTAAAACCATCTCCGGAAAGCGAAGATTTTGCGAGGTAAGCCATTGCTTCACCCGCTCAACCGCATCAGCGCGGGTGCCACCCCCCTTGGCCGATGCGGAAAGCTCCAGAAAGACCAAGCGGGCCATAGGGTTATTGCTGCGCTTGTTGATTTCGGAGAGTGCCTCTAACAACGGCCTTGGCGACGTCCATTTGACCAAGAGCCGAGCCGAATCGGGAATCTTGGCCTTTTCAGGTTTGGCAGTAATGCTGCCACCGGCGTCCCGCCAGGCCTTGGCAAACAGACGATAGGCAAACTGGGCATGGTCAAACAGGGCGATATAACGCTCAAAACCCGGGCATTGGAGACCCATCTGACCCTTGACCTGAAGCACATCAGACGAGGGTTGCATGAATTCAAACCGGTTTTTCTCGCAGCCCCCCTGCACCCGACGTAGTTGAGGATCGACCCTAAAACCCGCCAACTCGGGCTCCACCACGGTCTGCCAACGACCCTTTTCACTCCAAAGACCGAGACGCACGGACTTGAAATTGAGCATGGCTGCATGCGGCGGGACGTTGTAAGGCTTCATGGGTTGCCCATCAAAGGCCGATGGGTCGGCCAGCGGCTCCTGGTAACGGCTACCGTCGAGGACAAAACGCCCCTCAATGCGTCTAATCCCCTTGGCTTTGAGCTCCCCAATAATCGTCTGTAGATCCTCGATGACCAGCTTTGGATCACCCCCGCCCAATATGCCGAGCCCGCCCTTGAGAACACCCTTTTGGATGGGCCCCAAAGCGAAGAAGCGGGTCACCGGGCGGTAGTCAGCGCCCAGCAAGTCCATGGCTGCCGCCGTCGTGACGAGCTTGATGGTGGAGGCGGGGTTCATGGCCACCATCTCACGATGACCAAAATGAACGGCACGGTCCTTGGACTGATCGACAGGCAACACGGTCACAGAGTAGGAAACGCCCTCAGCGGGCAGCCCGACCTGAAGAAAGCCTGACAGCCAGTCATCCCCCGCCGGACCCTTAGCGTGCCCCAAGTTGGTGCAAAGCAAGAGCCCAAGCCCCAGGGTTCTACTGATTTCGGCTAAAAATCGCACGGTTTTGCTTTAGGTCCTTTGAATCTAAATGCTATTGTCATCAGCAGCGCTCATCATAGACTGCCAGCCCGGTCGCAGGATTGCGTTGGTCGTGAAGCGATACCAAACCAGAGACAGACAACATGGCTTTAGAAAAAAACGAGAACTACTTCGAACTCACCGACGAAAATGACCGTGCCTCGGCCATCGAGGCCCAATTCAATGAAGACGCCCTGGAAGAAGCCAGACGCCGAATTGCCCCCGAGACCAGTCCCGACTTTGACGGCCTGCACTGCATTGACTGCGGCGAAAAGATCATGGCGGCCCGCTTGAAGCTCGGAAAAATTCGTTGCATCGACTGCCAGACGCTCAAAGAGAAACAAAGCCGCGTTTTCGGCTAGCCAACGGACTGACGTGCTCGGGGCTGCTGCGGCGGCCGTCCGGGCCTCTCAAGCCCGGGGTCCCTCAGCACGGGGAAACAAAGGGTAAACCCTAACCATTGTGAAGACTTGAAATCGGGCAGGTCTGCCCCTACCATTAGCACTCAAGGGAGTTGAGTGCTAACAAGCCGAGACCTCCCTGGCTTAAACAGCCTTTCCTCTAACCGTTAAACACTTATGGAGTGAACACAGTATGAAACTGCGTCCCCTGCACGACCGCCTTGTGGTCAAGCGCCTCGACAACGAGCGGAAAACTGCTTCTGGCATCGTGATCCCCGACAACGCCGCTGAGAAACCCGACCAGGGTGAAGTGCTGGCTGTCGGCAACGGCAAGATTCTGGAAGACGGCAAGCAACGCGCTCTGGATGTCAAAGTCGGCGACCGCGTTCTCTTTGGCAAATACTCTGGCCAGACCGTCAAAGTCGACGGCGAAGAACTTCTGGTTCTGCGCGAAGACGACGTGATGGCCGTCATCGAGTAAGCCCCCACCTCCCACAACGAATTCCAAGGAGTAAATACACATGGCAGCAAAACAAGTGATGTTCGGCGATGACGCCCGCCAAAAGATGGTCAACGGCATCAACGTTCTGGCCAATGCAGTCAAGGTAACCCTGGGCCCCAAAGGCCGTAACGTCGTGCTGGAGCGCTCCTTTGGCGCCCCCACCGTGACCAAAGACGGTGTCTCGGTCGCTAAAGAAATCGAACTCAAAGACAAGTTCGAGAACATGGGTGCCCAGATGGTCAAAGAAGTGGCCTCCAAGACCGCCGACAACGCCGGTGACGGCACCACCACTGCCACCGTGCTGGCCCAGGCTGTCGTCCGCGAAGGCATGAAATACGTGGCCGCTGGCATGAACCCAATGGACCTCAAGCGTGGCATCGACAAGGCCACCACCGCCATCGTCGAAGAACTCGCAAAGATCTCCAAACCATGCACCACCACCAAGGAAATCGCTCAGGTTGGCTCCATCTCCGCCAACTCGGACACCGAAATCGGCGAGATCATCTCGCAGGCCATGGAGAAGGTCGGCAAAGAAGGTGTGATCACCGTCGAGGACGGCAAGTCCCTGAACAACGAGCTGGACGTCGTGGAAGGCATGCAGTTTGACCGTGGCTACCTGTCGCCCTACTTCATCAACAACCCCGAGAAGCAAGTGGCCCTGCTGGACAACCCCTTCATTCTCTTGCACGACAAGAAGGTCTCCAACATTCGTGAGCTGCTGCCCGTCCTGGAGCAAGTAGCCAAGGCTGGCCGTCCCCTGCTGATCGTGGCAGAAGACGTCGAGGGCGAGGCCCTGGCCACCCTGGTGGTGAACAACATCCGCGGCATTCTAAAGACCGTTGCCGTCAAGGCCCCAGGCTTTGGTGACCGTCGCAAGGCCATGCTCGAGGACATGGCCATCCTGACCGGTGGCACCGTGATCTCGGAAGAGACCGGCATGACCCTGGAGAAGGCTACCCTGGCTGAACTCGGCCAGGCCAAGACCGTTGAGATCGCCAAAGAGAACACCACCATCATCGATGGCGCCGGTGACTCCAAGGCCATCGAGGCCCGCGTCAAGCAGATCCGCGTTCAGATCGAAGAGGCGACCAGCGACTACGACAAAGAGAAGCTGCAAGAGCGCGTGGCCAAGCTGGCCGGCGGTGTTGCTGTCATCCGCGTGGGTGCTGCCACCGAAGTCGAGATGAAAGAGAAGAAGGCCCGTGTCGAAGACGCGCTACACGCGACCCGCGCTGCAGTCGAAGAAGGCATCGTGGCAGGTGGTGGTGTGGCCCTGCTGCGTGCCCGGGCTTCTGCCAAGGTCAAGGGCGACAACCCTGATCAGGAGGCTGGCATCAAGATCGTGATGCGCGCAGTGGAAGAGCCTCTGCGTCAGATCGTGGCCAACTGTGGTGACGAACCCAGCGTCATTGTCAACAAGGTTCTGGAGCTCAAGGGCGCTCAGGGCTACAACGCAGCCTCCAGCGAGTTCGGTGACATGCTCGAGATGGGCGTGGTCGACCCCACCAAGGTGACCCGTACCGCTCTGCAGAACGCCGCCTCCGTGGCCGGTCTGATGCTGACCACCGACTGCATGATCGGTGAGTTGGCCGAAGACAAGCCTGCCGGTGGCATGCCTGGTGGCATGGGCGGTATGGGTGGCATGGGCGACATGGGCATGTAATCGCCCCTGGCTTCACTGGTGGGGCTGTCGGCCCCGCCAGCTTGCCTACATCCCGGCTCTGGCCTCGTGTCGCAGCCGGGATTTTTTTTGTGCGCGCATGTCAGAATGTGTCCCATGACTTTCATCGAACGCTGCCGAACTGCATGGAGACAGCAAGACAGCCTGCTCTGCGTGGGACTGGACCCTGAACTCAGCAGACTCCCGACAGCTCTGAAAGGCAGAGGCACATCCCTGGACCAGGTGAGGGAGTTTTGCATCGGCGTGATCCAGGCCACTGCGGCACATGCCTGTGCCTTTAAACCCCAGATCGCTCACTTCGCGGCCCTTGGCGCAGAGTCGGTCTTGGCTGAGGTATGTGCCTACATCAAGCGGCACCATCCCCAACATGTGCTCATCCTGGACAGCAAACGCGGTGACATTGGATCCACCGCACAGCACTATGCCAGCGAGGCCTTTGATCGCTACCTCGCCGATGCCGTGACACTCAACCCCTACATGGGTACCGACAGCCTTCAGCCCTTTTTGGATCGTGCCCACAAGGGCATCTTCGTTCTGTGCCGCACGAGCAACCCCGGGGGTGACGAGTTCCAGATGCAGGTACTGGCCAGCGGAGAGAGACTCTTTGAAAAAGTGGCTGCCACGGCTCAGCAGAAATGGAACGCCAAGGGACAGGCTGGCCTGGTCGTCGGTGCCACTTATCCCAGTGAGATTGCTCGGGTGCGGGCACTCGCGCCAGACCTTCCACTGCTCGTGCCAGGCATTGGGGCTCAAGGCGGTGACCTAGAGGCAACAGTGGCGGCCGGCCTGACCGACTCGCAGGCGCCAGCAGGCTTGTTCATCAACTCCTCGCGGGCCATTCTTTACGCCAGTGCGGGCGAAGACTGGCAGCAGGCCGCCCAGCAAGAGGCACACCGCACGCGACTGGCGATCGCCCAGGCTGCTCGTCAAAGACCTTCGGCCTGACGAGAGTTGACATGAGCCAAGTTCACAGCCCAGGTGGTGATATGTCCCCCGCTCTGATGCCCAGGGCCGGTGGCGCCATCGGGGCTTGGGCTCTGCTGGCCAAAGAAATTCGCCGCTTCACCAAGGTCTCTGTCCAGACCATTCTGGCGCCAGTGGTCTCCTCCATGCTCTTCCTGGTGATCTTTGCCTTCTTACTAGAGGGTCGCCTCGAGCCATTTCCGGGTGTGAGCTACAGCCAATTCCTGGTGCCGGGTCTGGTCATGATGACTCTCCAACAAAACGCGTTTGCCAACTCCAGCTCCAGCCTGACCCAGAGCAAGATCACCGGCAACCTGGTCTTTCTCATGCTCTCGCCCATGCGGCCCTGGGAGTGGCTGGTCGGGTATCTGGGCGGCGCCTTGGCCCGTGGACTGGCCTGTGGTGGGGTCGTCTGGCTGGTGTCTATTCCCTTTGTCAGCCTGCCCATGCACAACCTGGCCCTCACCCTGGCCTTTGCCATTATGGCCAGCCTGATCATGGGCAGCCTGGGTCTGATCGCAGCCCTCTGGGCAGAGAAGTGGGATCACGTCTCCGCCTTTCAGAATTTCCTGATCAACCCGCTGACCTTCATGGCGGGAGTGTTTTACAGCGTCCACAACCTGCCGCCAACTTTTCAGGCGATCAGCCATCTCAATCCCTTCTTCTATCTGATCGACGGATTTCGGTTTGGCTTCTTTGGGGTGGGTGACGTCTCGCCGTGGATGAGCCTAGGGGTCTGCAGTCTGGCTGCGCTGGGTCTGGTTGCCCTGACCCACCGACTCGTGGCCATCGGCTGGTGTATCCGACAGTAGTGAGGCATCAACGACTGCCTCCATCGCACCTGCTGCTGGTGCTGCTCGTCATGGGCATCTGGGGAACCAATTTTGTCTTTATGCGATGGGCAGTAGACCTGGTGCCACCAATGACCTTTGCAACCCTTCGGTTTGCCACCATCTCGCTCACACTGCTGCTCTTTGTGGCACGTCCAGCGGTCCCGATCAGACTGTTACTCGGCTACGGACTGTTCTCTTTCTTCGCCCAGTTCGCCTTGCTCTTTGGCGCGATTGCGGTCGGCATGCCAGCGGGACTGGCCTCGCTGGTCATTCAGAGCCAAGTCTTTTTTACCCTGCTCTTTGCCGTGTTCTGGACCCAGGAGCGTCCACATCCGATCCAACTCTTGGGCGTGGGCGTTGGCATCGCGGGCATTGTCGCCGTTGCGGTTGACGTTGGCCAGTACTCCTCGATGCTGGGCTTTGTCATGACCATTGCGGCAGCGGCTTCTTGGGCCAGTGGCAACATGTTCATCAAGGCCATGGGCCAGACCGCTGCAGTGCCCATGGTGACCTGGGGATCTCTGGTAGCCGCGGCAGCCCTCTTGCCCCTGTCCTTGATCCTAGAAGGCACCGCCGGCTGGCAACAAGTCTGGCATCACCTGATCGAACCAACGCCCATTTTCTGGCTCTGCCTGTTGATCAATGCCTACGGGGCCAGTCTGATTGGCTACAGCGGATGGTCATGGCTTCTCAGACGACACGCGGCATCCCAGGTCGCCCCCTTTACCCTGTTGGTACCGGTCTTTGGCCTGGGCTCTGCCGCCTTGTTCTTGGGTGAAACCATCAGCCCCGGCAAGTGGCTGGGCATCGCCCTGGTCTTTATCGGTCTAGGCTTAACCCAGGCCAAGCCAGGCCGCTCCGACCACACCCGCTGAATCACCCAACTGGTTGACTCGGACCGGCGTCTGACAGCCTCCACCAAAGACCGTGTTCTGAAGGCCCTGTTGGCAACGCTCGGCCAAGCCCGGCAGATTCGACAGGCCGCCACCGAGGACAATCACATCCGGATCCAAGACTTGGACCACTCGCGAGAGTCCCTGGGCCAGCGCCCAGTCAAAACGCTCTTGTAGAGCAAGCGCATCCGCATCATGGTCATCCAACAAGATGTCCTTGGCCTCTCGCAGACGACCCGTTCGCTCTTGATAGCGTGCCCGCAATCCACTGCCGGAGAGCCAGGTCTCCACACAGCCCCGCTTGCCGCACCAGCAGGCGGGGCCTTGCTCATCCAGGCTGATATGGCCCCACTCACCGGCCACGCGATTGGGTCCCGTGTGTAATTGGCCATCGTGCACCCAGCCTGCACCGCAACCAGTGCCCATAATCAATCCCAACACCAGCCCAAAGCCTTGGCCCGCCCCCGCCCTGGCCTCAGCCAGCGCAAAACAGTTGGCATCGTTCTCGATGTGTACCGCCTGACCCATGGCTTCATTCACCAGTGTCTGCAGGTCAACACCATTGAGGCAGGTCGTATTGGAATTGCGAAGCCGGCCAGTGCGTGGATCCAGCGAACCTGGTGTGGCCAGGCCGATGGTCATCTTCGCGGGTAGCGGCCCAACCGACTCACCGGGTTTCTGAAGTGCCGACTCAGCCTGCCGCACCACCAGATCCCTCAGGTCTACCATGGCCTGCACAATGGCTGCAGGCCCTTGATCTGCCGGTGTGGCCACCCGATGACGCGCCAGGATCTGGCCGGCCTCCGAGAGAACAACCGCCTCGGTCTTGGTGCCGCCCAGGTCGATGCCAATGGACCACATCAGGCCATCTCCAGGCGATCCACAAACTGCTGCTCAGCCAGTGACTGATAGAGCGCGCTGGTCTTGATCAATTCATCGTGGGGTGCGAGACCCACCAATTGGCCCTGGTCCAGCAAAGCAATCAGACTGGCCTGACGAACAGTCGACAGGCGATGGGCAATGACCATGGCGGTACGCCCAGGCAGCAGCTCTTGCAGGGCCTCTTGAACGGCTCGCTCTGAGAGCGTATCCAATGCGGAAGTCGCCTCATCCAACAGCATCAGGGGCGGGTTGCGAAGCACCGCCCTGGCAATCGCCATTCGTTGGCGTTGCCCGCCGGACAACCTCAACCCACGCTCACCCAGAAACGTCTGATAGCCCTGTGGCAACTGTTCAATAAAGGTGTGGGCATAGGCCGCCCTCGCCGCCCGGTAGACCTGCTCGGGGCTGGCTGACAAATCACCGTAGCGGATGTTGTTGAAAGCATCATCGGAGAAGACCACCGGATCCTGTGGCACCAATCCAATACTGGCCCGAATGGTCTGTGGGCCCCACTCCTCCCAGGCCCGACCATTGATGAGAATCTGACCACGCTGTGGCTTGTAAAAGCCCATCATCAACTGAAAGACCGTGGTCTTGCCTGCGCCAGAGGGGCCCACCAACGCCAGCACTTGGCCAACCGCCAACTGGAAGCTGAGCCCCCTGAGCACCCAATCATCCGGACGAGACGGATAGGCAAACCAGACATCCCGAAACTCAACCGAGACCTGAGGCATAGGCTGCTCGGAGCCAGACAGGGCTGCCTTGGTGTCATCTGCAGATATCGTTGATAAAGCCATCAAGGCCATCAACCGATCGGTGGCTCCCAGGGCTCGCTGAAGGTCGCCCCAGACCTCCGACAAGGCCGCAATGGAGCCAGCCGTCAGCGTGGCATACAAGACAAACTGAGCCAACTCGCCAGCACTCATGCGCTGCGCCACCACCTCACGAGCTCCCATCCACAGCACAAATACGATCACACCAAAGGCCAAGACGATGGCCACGGCGGTCAACAAAGACCGAGTCCAGATTCGTCGACGGGCCGTATCGAAGGCCTTTTCGACCTCCCGTTCATACCGTTGAACCTCATAGCCCTCCCGACCGAAAGCCTGCACGGTGGTGATCGCTCCGAGCATTTCACCGGCCAGGGCACTGGTATCGGCCACTCGATCTTGGCTGGCCTTGGCCACTTTGCGCACGCGTCGCCCCAAGGCGAGCACCGGCAGAATCACTGCTATCAGTAGCCCAACCATGAGGCTGGCCAGTACGGGGCTGGTGATCAGCATCATGCCAACCCCACCTGCAAACATCACGCCGCTTCGCAAGGCCATCGAGACGCTGGTACCCACCAGGGTCTGAATCAAGGTGGTGTCAGCGGTCAGACGAGACAAGACCTCACCGACCTGAAGCGTCTCAAAATAGGCGGGTGGTTGGAGCAAAACCCTGCTGTAGACCTGTCGCCTCAGGTCAGCCACCACCCGCTCACCCAGCCAGCTCATGGTGAAGAACCTGGCTGCGGTGGTCAATGCCACCAGAACCGATAGACCCATGAGCCAGGCAAAAGGCTCGTTGATCTGAGACAGGCCCCGATCAATCAAGTCCCGAAACGCCAGCGGCACCATGAGGGTCGAGGCGGCAGCCAAAGCCAGAAAGACCAGAGCCAAGAGCCAACGACCCTTGTATTGAAGGGCCATGCTGATCAGGGGGCGAAGGGAACCTGTGGTTGAATGCGTACTCATACGGTCATCTTACTTTTGAAAGGTTGTCGCCATGGGGCTGCTGATTACTGGTCTGGTTGTATTCCTCGGGGTCCACCTGCTTCGGGTCCTCTCCGAAGAACAACGAACCCGACTGATTCAGACCTATGGTGCACTGGCCTTCAAGGGGGCTTACAGCATTGTCTCGGTGGTGGGCTTCATCCTGATCGTGGCCGGCTATGCGGCGGCCCGAACGGATCCGGTCATGCTCTACACCCCGCCAACTGGCATGGCCCATGCGGCCTCGCTGTTTACGCTGGTGGCTTTTGTACTGTTGGTGGCTGCCTATATTCCCGGCAACTGGTTCCTGCTCAAGCTCAAACACCCCATGACCCTGGCTGTCAAAACCTGGGCTTTGGGTCACCTGCTGGCCAATGGTGGCCTGCATGACCTGCTGCTCTTTGGTGGTTTCTTGGTCTGGGCCATCCTGGTCTTTCGCAGCGCGCGCAAGCGTCCGCCGGTGTCGAATCCTGGCCTGGCCGATGGTCTGCCTGCGGTCATTGCCAGCAAGCCCTCCAGCATGCTGGGTACTGTGGCCACACTGGGCATTGGAGTCGGTGCCTGGGCCTGGTTTGCCTTCCAGGGCCATGCCCTGTTGATCGGGGTGGCGCCGTTCGCGCGATAGCGACTGACAACTGGGGATTGGTGGTGATGGGCAGAATCGAACTGCCGACCTTGGGGTTATGAATCCCACGCTCTAACCGACTGAGCTACATCACCGCTGGATCAGACCTTGGTGTCAGGGGCTTTGGTTTTGTGGCCACTCAACCCCTGAAAAGCCGCACATTATACCATTGCAGACTATGAAAGACAGCCTCCAGCCCGCCACCGCCAACAGCCTGCCCACCATCCGCAGGCTCGACTACACCGCACCCAGCCACCAGATTCCCACCATGGCCCTGCACTTCGAGCTGGGCCTAGAGAGCACCCTGGTGACCAGCGAGTTCGCCTACGTCAGCCAGACCGGGCAGTCGGTTGATCTGGTGCTCGATGGCGACGAATTGGTCTTTGTCAGAGCCTGGCTAAACGGGCAGGCGCTAGCGGTCAGTGATCTGCAAGTCAGCGAGCAACAATTGGTGCTGCCCGCTGCTTTGGCCGGTATCGAAGGACGGCTCACCGTGCAGACCCGGCTGAACCCAACGGCCAATACCGAACTCATGGGCCTCTACGCCTCACGCGGTGGCCTTTACACCCAGTGTGAATCTCAGGGGTTTCGCCGAATCACTTATTTCATGGACAGACCCGACGTTCTGTCGGTCTACACCGTGACCCTGCGTGGCAAGGCCAGCGAATTCCCCACCTTACTCTCCAACGGCAACCTCATCAAACAAGTCACTGAGGGCGAACACCTAGTCTGCACCTGGCACGATCCCTTCCCCAAACCCAGTTACCTGTTCGCCCTGGTGGCGGCCGACCTGCAGTGCATTGAAGAGACAGTGACCAGTGCCAGCGGAGCCCAGAAGTTGTTGCAGGTCTATACAAGGGCCCAGGACATTGATCGAGCTGACTTTGCGCTTCAAAGCCTCAAACGCGCCGTGTTCTGGGACGAAAAGCGTTTTGGCC
>Ga0208788_1000167_pt1 | contig 34498 bp, 31 predicted proteins | sample Wag4_2014_7_11_3_FD_187363 | JGI IMG/M metagenome (GOLD analysis project Ga0208788, IMG submission 187363) | Fresh water mixed with fracking chemicals microbial communities from Ohio, USA - Utica-2 Time Series FC 2014_7_11 (SPAdes) (version 2) ...
GGACCAGACGTCCTACGCGTCTCACTGAGTCCCGCGGCGAGTTGAAGCGCACGCTCGGCGAAGGTGAGCGCCGCCGCGGGACTCAGTGAGACGCGTAGGACGTCTGGTCCATCAGGAGCATCATTCATTGGCGGCGGTGCGTCGGAGGCGTCCTCTTCGTTCATGTCATCGCGGAACTCAAGGATCAAGCGGTTGACGGCAGGGTCCCATGCCAGTGCAATCGTCCCCACACGAAACTCAGCGTTCAGCGGTTCGGTCAACGTTGGCGCGGTGGGCGGGAGTGGGGATCCTGCCGTTGGGAGTCCAATCTCGCCACCCTCGCCGAGGTCTTTCAGCATTTCGGCAATGCGGCGCGCAAGGATTGCAACCTGCGACTTCTCAACGATCACTGCAGAGATGCGCCCACCTTCGGTGGCCTGGAGGTGGAAGACGCGCTTGCCAGGCTCGCCAATCGCCCCCGCAATAAAGCGATCCGGTGCATCAAAGCGGAGAATCCTGCGAGCCACGCCGCTCCTACTCTCTTCCTAAGAGTCGGCCGATCAGGGAGTGGCGACGCTCGCGCGGTGCGAAGAGGGAGGCGATTCCGGCGGCGGATTCATTCAGGCGGAGGATCGCTGGGCGTTCGCCGCCGAACTTGATCACGCTGATGCTTGCCGGATCAATCACGATGCGCTGAAAGAGGTCAAGCGGAGCACCGCTTGCATCGGAGACGATAGCCTTGATGATGTCGCCGTGGCTCACCGCAAGCCAGACATCTTCGTCCTTGAACCCTGCATCCAAGTCACGAATGGCCTCAGTCGCACGCGTCGCTGCTGCGCGGAGCGACTCACCTTCAGGAAACTGCATCGCCGACGGTTGGCGTTGAACCGTTGCCCAGAGCGGGTCCTTCGCCAGAACCTTCAGTTCTTTCCCAGTCCAGCCGCCGTAATCAACTTCCGTGAGTCGATCTTCAATCTGCGTATTCGGTCGCGCCGGTACGTTCGGTCCGCGCGTGGAGCGGATCGCCTCTACCGTCTCGCGACAGCGCTGCATGGGGGAGCTAAAGATTCCTGCGAAGCGCACCCCAGCGAGGCGTTCAGCGAGGAGTTTCGCTTCACTCCGTCCCGCGGGAGAGAGGGGGATTCCCTCTCGTCGACCACTGAGGAGAGAGCCCGTTTCGGCGGTTCGTGCGTGTCGGATAAGGACGAGGGTTGCCACTGCTAGGCGAGCGCGTCAAAGACGCGCAGATAACTTGCATCGAGTGGTCGGTTCTTCCCGCCTACCTCTGCAAGTGGAACTTCAACGATCGCGCCAGCGCGTAGGGCAACCATGTTCCCCCAGCGGCCAGTTTCAAGCGCCTCTATCGCGGCAACGCCGTAGCGAGCACCAAGGACGCGATCGGCAGCGGATGGTGGGCCGCCGCGTTGGAGGTGTCCGAGTCGTGTGCAGCGCACCTCAAGACCGGTGCGCTCCTCGAGGATTGCAGCGATCGCGTCGCCCACCGCGATCTTGTCCAGACGCGGGTGGCCAAACTCATCGCGCGGCACGTCGCCACTCAGGTTGAGCAACGCCTCTGGGAGCTGTACTCCCTCGGAGACGACGATCACTGATGCACCCGTTGCGTAGCTTCTGCGACGCGTGACAAGCTCGACGAGTCGGTCGATCGCCGCGGCGTCAACTGGCTGCTCGGGCACGAGGATGGTGTCTGCGCCACCAGCGAGTCCGCCCCATGCGGCGACCCAGCCCGCGTCTCGCCCCATCACTTCAACAACGGCAACTCGGTGATGCGACGAGGTGGTGGTCTGGATGCGGTCGAGCGCCTCGGTGACGATGTTTGCAGCAGTATCAAAGCCGAGGCAGCCTTCGGTCCCCCAGACGTCGTTGTCCATTGTCTTCGGGATCGCAACCACAGCGGCGCCGCGCTTGGCGAGTCCCGCAGCGACGGAGAGGGTGTCATCACCACCAATGACAACGAGCGCATCGAGGCCTAGGCGCTTGATTGACGCCTCAGCTGCGTCGAGTCCACCTTCACGCTTGAGCAGATTCGTGCGGCTCGAGCCGAGCACTGTCCCGCCGCGCGCTTGAATCCCGCGGACTTCATCACGGTTCAGTGGTCGCGAGAGGGTCGCGTCTGGGTTCGCGAGGCCGGCCCATCCGTCCAGGATCCCAACAACGGTGTGTCCGCCCGCTTCGGCGCGGCGTACCACCGCGCGGATTGCTGGGTTAAGCCCAGGGCAGTCGCCACCGCCAGTCAAGACGCCGATGCGCAGTCGCTTCGTCTCCATCGTTGGGCTCATCGCTGCGGCCTTGTCATCTGCGCGGGCTGCACGAGTTTGTCGTACTCCTCCTCCGTCACGTAACCGAGGGCGAGCGCAGTCTCACGAAGCGTCGCCCCCGATGCGTGCGCCTTCTTCGCAATCTCCGCCGCCTTGTCGTAGCCGATCGCAGGGGTGAGCGCGGTGACGAGCATCAGCGATGCGTCGAGCAGTTCGGTGATGCGCGCCTCGTTTGGCTGCGCCCCGTCAATGCAGTGCAGCGCAAACGAGCGTGATGCGTCAGCCAGCAGGCGAATCTGGTTCAGCAGGTTGTGCGCGATCAACGGCTTGTAGACATTCAGCTGAAAGTTCCCTTGGCTCGCGGCAAAGGCGATCGCGGCGTCAAGGCCGTAGACCTGTACGGCAACCATCGTCAGGGCTTCGGCTTGGGTTGGGTTCACCTTCCCCGGCATGATGGAGGAGCCCGGCTCATTCTCTGGGATGTTCAGCTCACCGAGTCCGGCGCGAGGTCCGGAGGCGAGCCAGCGCACATCGTTGGCGAGCTTCATCAGCGTGGCTGCGAGTGTGCGCAGCGCTGCGGAGAGGTGGAGCGTTGGCTCTTGTCCTGCGAGCGCCGTGAACTTGTCCGGCGCGCTGGTAAATGGCTGTTTGGTAAGGAGTGCGATCTGCTTCGCTGCACGATCCGCAAACTCTGGGTGACTGTTGAGACCCGTGCCAACCGCAGTTCCGCCGAGTGCGAGCGCGAGCAGGCCGTTGCGCGCGTCTTCGATTCGCGCAATGTCAGCAGCGAGTGCTGCAGCATGTGCGCCGAACTCTTGTCCGAGAGTCAGCGGCACCGCATCCTGTAGGTGCGTGCGTCCAATCTTGACAATCGACGACCAAGCCTTCGCCTTGGCCGCAATGGAGCCGTGCAGTTGGGCGAGGGCGGGGATCAGCTGCTCGTTCACTGCAAGAACGGCGGCAATGTGAATTGCGGTGGGGAAGACGTCATTGGAGGACTGCGAGAGGTTGACGTGGTCGTTTGGGTGTACGGGCGACTTTCCACCTCGGGTTCCAGTGGCGATCTCGTTTGCTCGCGACGCGATGACCTCGTTGACATTCATGTTGCTCTGCGTCCCTGAGCCGGTTTGCCACACGGAGAGGGGGAACTCGTCGCGCAGCGAACCTGCCGCGATCTCTTCAGCCGCCTTTGAGATACCGGCGGCGATCTCGGCAGGAAGGAGTCCGAGGTCGGCGTTCACGGTTGCTGCGGCGCGCTTGACGAGCGCGAGCGCGTGGATCAGGCGCTGCGGCATCTCCTCTTCGCCAATCGCAAAGAACTGGAGTGATCGTGCCGTTTGGGCGCCCCAGTGGTGATCTGCAGGCACGTCAATCGGACCGAACGAATCGCGTTCGCTGCGTGTGCTGCCACCCTTGTCGCTTCCCATTGCGGCCTCCGAATCTAGGCACGTGCGGCCCCTCCCCCTAAGTGTAGGATCCTCGCGATGGATTCGGTAAAGATTGAGCTCGACCCCTTCCGGACGAGCGATGGAATGCTCCTCTTCCGTCGAACCTTCCGTCCTGCCACGGCGCCAATTGGCGATCTTTTGATCTGCCACGGGATCGGAGAGAGCTCGTCCCGCTACATCCAGGCGGCACGGGCGTTCGCTGAGGCTGGCTGGCGGACCGTAACCTTCGACCTGCGCGGCCACGGTCGCTCCGAGGGCCCACGCGGGTATGTCCCCGCCTGGCGACGGTTCCATGACGACCTGGCAGAACAGGTGGAGGGACTTAGCAGCCCTGATCGACCGATCGTTGTCATCGGACACAGCATGGGCGGCCTGATTGTATTCGGCGCAGCGGCGGCGGGGAAGATTCGACCCGCGAAGCTTGTCTTGTCAGCGCCAGCGCTCGACGCAAACGTCGCCCGATGGAAGCGACTCTTCGCCCCAGTTCTCTCCAGGCTCGTGCCGATGCTCCGCATTCCAACAGGGATTGGCGCGGACGTAGATCTTGGCCAACGGTTAGCGAGCGAAGACCCAGATGAACCCGAGTATCTCTACGCGGTGACAACTCGACTTGGCGACGAAGCATTCCGTGCGCAGCGATCGGCGCGTGCCGTTGTCGCCCGAGGCGGAGCCTTCCCTGTAGAGACGCTGGTGATTCACGGGACGGGAGACAAGCTCGTTCGGCCAGAGTGGTGTCGCCCGATCGGCACGCTAGGTGGCGTCAGCTACGAACCACTTGAAGGATTCAATCATCACCCGTTCGCCACGCTGAAATACAGAGACGCGGTAGAGAAGATCCTTCAGTTCATCCGTCGCGCATAGCGGCCGAGAGCGCGACGCTACTTCTGTTCGAGTGCCGCGCGCGCCTTTGCGGGGTCATCCACAACGAATGAGAAGGTGGCGCGATCACCCCAGCGGCCGGTGAAGAGGTGGCCGTAGACATTGACACCAGCGTTTGAGAGTCGCTCAAGGACGGAGAGCATTCCGCCAGGCTTGTCGTCAACTTCGGCGAGCACCGAGTCGCCCTCGATAAACTCGTAGTTCCCCGCCTTCAGGACTTCGCGGGTGGCGGCATCGTCTGCGGTCTTGAGGATGACGTGCCCGTGCTCGCCAACGCCGCCGCCACCGATCGCCTTAAGGTCAACGGCGCGCTTCTCAAGTTCGCGGCAGAGCGCGGCGAGCGCCCCTGGCGTGTGCGAGAGCTGGATGACGAACTGCTTAGACATGAAGGGATCCTAGCGCCACTGAGGTGCGTGCGCCACCCCTCCTCAGACGTCTGGTGCGGCGGTAGGCTAGCGAGAGCGAGCGGTGGCCAGCCCACCGCGGGGGAGCAATACGGCACTAAGCCAAGCAGGGTGAAGGAGGAGTGGGATGCGAAGCTTCAAGCAGTACATCAACGGCAAGGCGGTCGCCGCCAAGTCAGGGAAGACGATCACCGTTGAGGACCCATCGACTCGGACGAAGATCGCCACGGTCCCACACAGTGGCAAAGAGGACATCAACGCGGCGGTTGCAGCGGCGCGTGCCGCCTTCCCGTCTTGGTCCGCCACCACCCCTGGTGAACGCAGCCTCGCACTTCTGAAACTCGCTGACGCACTCGAATCAAAGAAGCGCGCGTTCGTCACCGCGGAGTCAGAAAATGCTGGGAAGCCGATCAGCGCCGTGGGCGTTGAGGTTGATGCGGTCGTTGACAACCTGCGCTACTTCGCAGGCGCAGCGCGCAACATGGAGGGGAAGGCGGTCGCCGAGTACCTTCCAGGGCGAACGAGCATGATTCGGCGCGATCCAGTTGGCGTGATCGCCTCCATTGCACCGTGGAACTATCCACTCCTGATGGCGGGCTGGAAGATTGGTCCGGCGCTCGCCACTGGCAACACAATTGTGCTCAAGCCCTCTGCGCGCACACCGATCAGCGCGCTGATGCTCGGGGCACTGGCGCAGGAGATCTTGCCGCCAGGAGTTTTGAACGTCATCACGGGACCAGGTTCTGATGTCGGCGCGGCACTCTCGCGACACCCAGGCATTGACATGGTCTCCGTTACTGGCGACACGGCCACGGGGAAGCGCATTGCAGCCGCGGGCGCGGAGAGCGTCAAGCGACTGCATCTTGAGCTTGGCGGCAAGGCGCCAGTACTCATCTTTGATGACGCGGATCTTGATCTCGCCGCCGAGACGATGCGCGCAGCGAGCTTCTGGAATGCGGGGCAGGACTGCACCGCCGCGTGCCGAATCGTCGTAGGGCCGAAGTCATACGAGAAGTTCGTTGCGCTCCTGGAGCAGCAGGTGAAGACGATCAAGGTGGGAGCAACAACGGATAAGGCGACGGAGATGGGTTCGCTCATCAGCGCTGAGCAGCTAAAGCGCGTGGAGGGATTCGTCGCTCGCGCGTCCAAGAAGGCGGAGATTGTCCTTGGCGGAAAGACGATCCGTTCCAAGGGGCACTACTACAGCCCAACGATCATTGCGGGGCCGGCTCAGTCTTCAGAGATTGTGCAGGACGAAGTATTCGGTCCAGTTGTCACGGTGCAGCGTGCCAAGAGCGACGAGCAGATGGTGGAGTGGGCGAACGACTGTAAATTTGGCCTCGCCTCGTCGATCTGGACGAACGACGTAGCGCGCGCCTTCAAGGTCTCGAAGGCGCTGCAGTTCGGCACCGTCTGGGTGAACGATCACTTCACGCTGGCGAGCGAGATGCCGCATGGCGGCTTCAAGCAGTCCGGCTACGGGAAGGATCAGTCCATGTACGCGCTTGAGGACTACACCGTGGCGAAGCACATCATGGTGCGCAGCGAATAGCCGCCCGCATGTTCTAGGCTGCAGCGATGCAGCAGAACGCGCCACCACCACCGCCATTCGAAGACGGCCTCCCGCAAGAGTGCTGGTTCAGCGTGGATGTGGAGTGCTCCGGACAGACCCCCCTTGAAGGGAGCCTGATCAGCATCGGCGCATGCCTCGTGGATGATCCCTCGCGCACCTTCTACATTGAGCTGCGGCCAGATCCGGGCAAGGCGTGGGGGCCCAAAGAGGAGCGTGTGCATCGGCTCACCCGTTCGCACTTGGAGACCCACGGTGTTGACCGGATTGAAGGAGTGCGGAAGTTCGCCGATTGGGTGCGCGCAACGGGAGAGGCGGTGGCCCCAGAGTCGAGCCCACTCTTTGTTGGATTCAATACGCCCTTCGACTGGATGTGGCTGACCATGGCATTCACCGAGGCTGGTGTGCGCAATCCGTTCGGCATGTCGGCGGTGGACTTGAAGAGCATCTACTACACCCTCCACGGGGGCGACAATCTCACCTGGAAGAAGACGGTGAAGCGTTTCGTGCGGCAGGTGTATCCAACTGATCTGGTGGCTGACCATAATGCGCTCGCTGATGCGGTGGAGCAGGCGGAGCTTGCACGGACGTTGCGTGAGGTTGCACGAAAGAATCGAATCCCACCAACGATGCCCCGCGGACGCTAGGAGGGACGCCAGCCATGGCGCTCACCGTCAGCGAGATCAAGCGCATCAACAAGCTCCTGCTCGCCTGGTACAAGGCGAACGCTCGCCCCCTCAAGATCCGTGAACGGAACAAACCGTATGAAGTGCTCATTGTTGAGGTGATGGCGCAGCAGACGCAGATCGCGCGCGTTGATGAACTTGCGACGCGTTTTCTCAAGCGATTCCCAACACTTCGCGCGCTCGCGCGCGCGGAGACTGCGGACGTCCTTGAAGCGTGGCGAGGTCTCGGCTACAACCGCCGCGCGTTGCTGCTACATCGCGCGGCGGAAGCGGCGCACGCAGCTGGAGGGCTCCCGACCACTCACGAAGAGTTGGAACGCCTCCCCGGAATTGGTTCGTACACAGCGCGAGCGGTCGCCGCGATTGCAAGTGGCGGGCGCGAGATTCCAGTTGACGTGAACATTGCGCGCGTCGTGCAACGTCTTGTGGGCGGTCCGCGTCTGACAGCGAAGCCGTTGCAAGCGGCTGCGAATGCGTTCGGCGCGGAGTTGGGCGACGGTGAGGCTGGCCGTTGGGCGCAGGCGGCGATGGACTTAGCGAGTAGCGTCTGCCGCGCGAGCGCACCCGACTGTTCCTCATGTCCACTCAAGAGCGTGTGTGCCTCAGCGGGTCGTGTGGCGGCGAGCGAGAAGAAGGGGAGATCGGCGACCGTCCGTTTCGGTTCAACAGCGCGTTGGCTGCGTGGTCGCCTCCTCAATGAGCTACGTGACGCAGGACGCGGCGGGGTGATTATTCGCGGGGCGCGTGGCGAACATCCCGCCACCGCCGTCACCGCTACGATCAAGCGACTCTGTGATGAAGGGCTTGCCGAAAAGGTGGCGACCGCCACCTACCGACTCCCGCGTCGCAAGTAGGAGAGGGGCGAGCCGTGACGGATCTTGAGCTGCTTGATGAACTGCTCCTCGACACGATCGTTGAGCAGGAGGGAGTGCAGTTCGCTGCGCTCTATAAAGAGGCGCTCACAACACACTCCGCACTGGAGACCGCAGACCGCCAGAGTGCATCAAAGCTGATCCGCGCACTGACACTTCGCTTCCGTCTCGCCAGCCTTGCTGAAGAGCGCGGCCGAGCCATTGAGATTGAGGAGGCCGCAAAGAGTGCGGCAGACGTTGTGCACCGTGGGGTTCAGACACATTCATTTATTAACGCGGTACGCGAGGCGCTCGCAGCGGGTGCCTCCCCAGAGAGTATTTACTCGGAGGTGGCAGGACTCACGTTCAACCCTGTGCTTACGGCACACCCGACTGAGGCGCGTCGACGCACGCTCGTTGCCCTCCTTGGAAGAATGCGCATCCTGTTGGACCGACGCTCTACTGCAATAGATCCAGCAGAGGCGGCCCTCTGTGTGCGCCGACTTCGAGAAGAGTTCACTAATCTTTGGCGCACCGGCAGCATTCGAACGCGCCTCGTCACCCCACTCGATGAGGTTCGATCCGCGATGGTCCACTTTGACAGCACGATCTTCCGTCTCGCCCCCCGACTCCTCCGTGGGATTGACGAGGCACTGCGGCAACTTGACCCGAACGAAGGGGAGAGTGGTTCGCGCCCGCCGCACCAGATGCCAAAACTTCGGTGGGGGAGTTGGATCGGAGGCGATCGCGACGGAAATCCAAACGTCACCGCCGTAACCACACGCGAGGCACTTCGGATTCAGGCAGACCACACGCTACGCGCTCTTGAAGCGGTGGCACTACGACTCATGTATTCGGTTGCGGCAGCGGTGGACGATGAGAAGTTGCCGGATGCGCTCGTGGCAACGCTGCGTCGCGATGCGACCGAACTCGGAGCGGCCGAGCTCGAACTTCACGATCGATTCCCAAATGAACCGTATCGGCGACGCCTTGGCGCTATCGCAGAGCGCCTCTCGCGCACTCGCCGCCTGCGAGTGACGGGCGAGTCAAAGAACGTTGAGGGGGCATATGCAGACTCAGGCCAACTGGTAGCCGAGTGCCGCGAGCTACGAGAGGCGCTTGCGCAGAATCGACTGCAACGCTCTGCCTATGGGGAACTACTTGAGTTTGAGTGGCAGGTTGAGTGTTTCGGATTCCACTTTGCCGCACTAGAGATTAGGCAGTCACGAACCGTTCACGCAGCAGCGCTCAGTCTCCTTCAAGGGCTGGGTGCGGATGCAACCATTGAAGAGATCACCTCGCTTCTTGCTTCAGAGATCGTGACAAACGTCACGCTTGGCGAAGTGATTGCAACGATTCGCGTTGCTGCAGAGCTGCAGGGCGTACATGGGAGGGCGGCGCTTGCCAACTACGTGATCAGCGGGTTCGAAGGAGTTGCGGATCTCAAGACGCTCCTCGCCCTCTTCGCCTGGGCGGCCGATGCACGCATCCCCGCGTCGCAGACCGCTGGTGCGCTCCCTGGAGCACCAGAGGTCAACCTGGTCCCACTCATGGAGTCGTCCGCGACGCTCGCCAAGGCGGGCGCGATTCTCGATGAGCTGATGAGTGACTTCGCCCTTCGCGCACAGGTGGCGTCGCGTGGAGATCAGATCGAAGTGATGCTCGGGTATTCAGATACCAACAAGGAGAGCGGCTATCTCGCAAGTAGCTGGTCGCTCCACCGCGCGGAGGATGAGTTGGTTTCGCGCGCCGCCGCGCACAAGATTCGCATCACGCTCTTCCATGGGCGCGGCGGTGCGATCGGTCGAGGTGGCGGACCAACACGCAGGGCGATCATGGGGCAGCACCCAGGGGGCCTCGCCGCTGGCTTCAAGGTTACGGAGCAGGGCGAAGTGATCGCATCGCGTTATGCGGACCCGACGATCGCGTATCGCGAAGCTGACCAGACGCTGGCTGCCCTCTTCACAGCGCTGCAACCGGCAGCCGCGACGCGGCTACAAGCGGTTGAAGGAGAGTTCGGTGGCCTCCTTGCTCAGTTGGCGCAAGAGTCGGGAGAGAAGTATTCGGCGCTTCTCCGTGGCGAGGAGGGATTTGAGCGCTTCTTCCGTGCTGCAACTCCGGTTTCTGAACTTGCGGGGATGAATCTCGGCTCTCGTCCTGCTGTCCGCGGAGCTGCTAAGGCGTCCAGTGGCGGCAACGGTCTTGTTGGCTTACGTGCAATCCCATGGGTCTTTGCCTGGAGTCAGGCGCGCATCAACCTCCCCGGTTGGTACGGCGTCGGCGTACTTGAGGCGGCGCTCGCTGATCCACAGCGGCGACCGGCACTCGTTGATGCGTATAAGCGCTGGCCGTTCTTCGGTGCGCTCATTGATAACGCTTCAATGATCCTTGCCAAGACATCACTTGATGTTGCGAAAGAGTTTGCGGCACTCGCGAATCCTGAGGGTGACCCTGCGGTCCGTCGCGTTTGGGAGTTGATCCTTGAGGAGCACGCGGCGGCCGAGCGAGGGCTGCTTGCGGTAACTGGGAGTGAGCGGCTGCTTGAGGCTGACCCTGACGTGCAGCGCTCCCTTGCGCGCCGCGCCCCCGACCTTGACGCCCTCTCCAGAATCCAGGTGCGCCTCCTCGCGCAACTACGCGCCAGCAGTGATGAGAGAGAGCGCGAGGAGCTTGCGTACCTCGTCCGGCTGTCAGTGAGCGGGGTCGCGGCCGGCTTACGCAACACCGGCTGATTGCCGACTATCCTCTTGGCATGACCATCCGAGGAGCAAGCGAAGGGAAACCGACACGCCGTCGGACGACGCCGCTGACCGCTGTCGAGGCTGACCTTGCCGTTGCGATCACGCCGCTACGCGTGCGCTGGGCGGCCAACGCTGCGCTTCGGCCAGTGAGTGCAGCCGCAATGCGTGGCATCCGCGCCAAGGCGGCGCGTCTCGGACTCTCCGCGGAGGCGATCAGCGAGGCGGCTGGCGCTGCGATCGCGGATGTTGCACGAGCGGTAGCCGCCGCCCGAGATCCAGAGCGCCTACTCCCAATCTTCGTCCTTGCCGGATCTGATCGGGACGCGGTGTATGGGCTTGAGGCGGCACTCGCACTCGCGGATGGGAAGCGCCGCATCGTTGTGGCGCTATGCGGATCAAAGGCGCGCCCCGAACATGCAACCGCCGCTGGGGCGTGGGATCGACTTGAGTCAGCGAATCGCGTTGAGCGGTATCGCATTCCAAACATGCGTGAGTCGGCGCACTTTCGTGCCGGACTAGAAGAGGTGGCCGTACTTATTGAATCGCTTGGCGGTGCGCCATCTAACGCAGCACCCCAGGTTCCGCTACTCGCTGGCATTGATCTACTGCGCCGTGCACGATCGGTTGGCGTCCCATGTATTGCCGCGAACGGGCCGATTGGCCTAGATCCAGATAGCGGTGCGCGCCGAAGTGGAGCTCCTGGTGCAGATATCAGCGTGCTCTTTCATCGCCCGCTGATCACGCATCAGACGGCTGCATCAAAGCGACTACTCGGCGAGGTTCTGGTGGCACCGATCGGAATCCCAGCGGAAGCTGACGCGCTCGCCGTATGAAGCCCTCCCAGCGTAGGAGTCCACTCGCCGCCGCAGCCGCAGTCGCTGTGTTTGTCCTTTCGTTGCAGTTGCTCAGCACGCTGATCACCCCACTCGGCGAAGCGATCCGAAGTCTCCCAGTCGTACCTGCGGCCTTGATTCTCGTCACGCTGCTTATTGGAGTACGGCTGATCCGCTCGCGCTAATCTCGAGTGAGCGCCCCCGCATCAAACGTTCGTTCCGTCCCTGCGCGCAGTCGCGCGATATTGTCCGCATGCGCGAGCCAGACGAGCGCCGGCCCAACGATTGAATAGGCGAGCGCCCAGATGCTCAGACCGTCTGGCGTCTGCATCCGAACGAAGATTTCAATCGGCGCAAAAGCGGCGACGGCGGCGAGCGATCCCAGCGAGACAATGCGGGTGCGCCAGATAACGATGATGAAGATTGGCGCAGCGGCAGCGAGAGCGATCGGTGCGATCGCAAGTGCGGTGCCGAAGCCTGTGGCGATCCCGCGTCCCCCCTTGAAGCCGACCCAGATGGAGCGAGTTGCGCCAACAACGGCGAAGAGTGCAGCGGCGACTTCGGTCCCATCCCCGCCACCGAGTGCGCGAACAGCTAGGACCGGCAGCGCCCCTTTCAGGATGTCACCCGCCGAGACAACAGCGGCTCGTCGGCGTCCGAGGGCGCGGAGTGCATTGGTCCCACCCGTCCTGCCAGAGCCGACGGAGCGTGGATCTGGGCCGCCAGTGAGGCGCGCCACAAGGAGGCCGAACGGGATCGAGCCCGAAAGGTAGGCGCCTACCGTTGCGACAAGGAGAAGCGACGCGTCCATCGCGGCGGAGATTAGCAGCGCGCGGCAAGGGTTGGCGGTGAAGCGTAGGATTCACGCATGGCCGACCACGATCTCCTCGTACTCGGCGGTGGAACGGGTGGCTACGCCGCCGCCTTCCGCGCGTCGCAGCTCGGCAAGCGCGTGGCACTCATTGAGCAGGCGAAAGTTGGCGGAACCTGCCTCCACTGGGGCTGTATTCCCGCCAAGGCGATGCTCGAGACAGGCGACCTGCTCGCCAAGATTGGGAAGGCGTCAGATTTCGGCATTCAGATCACCCCAGCGACTGGCATTGACGCCACCGTAGTTGGCGCGCGACGCGACAAAATCGTTGCTCGCATGCACGCGGGACTAAAGAGCCTCTTTAAGAAGAACAACGTGGAACTGATCGCAGGGCGCGCCACACTCCTCGGCGGCGGTTCGGTCGAAGTGGCACTTTATGACGAGAGCGGCACGGCGACCGGCGAGAAGAAGACGATCAGCGCAACCGATATCGTGATTGCAACCGGTTCAAGCGTACGTCGCATCCCAGGCCTTGAGACAGATGGACGCGTGATCGTTGATAGCGATCAGATCACCACGGGGACGTTGAAGCCTTCCAGTGTGATCGTGATCGGCGGCGGCGCCGTTGGCTGTGAGTTCGCCTCCTACTTCCGCGATCTTGGCGCCGAGACCACCATTGTTGAGATGCTGCCAGCACTTGTTCCACTGGAAGACCGCGACGCCTCGAAGGAGTTGACGCGTGCGTTCACGAAGCGCGGCATTGCGATCCACGTTGCTCATCGCATCAAAGAGGGCTCGCTCGTCAAACGTGGCGACGGTGTAGATCTGCAGATTGAGCCGATCGACGGGGGAGAGGTAGTCGCGCTGAGTGCGGACCTCCTTGTTGTTGCTGCTGGGCGTGTGCCGAATAGCGGCGAGATTGGGCTTGAGAAGACCAAGGCCACGGTGGAGCGCGGCTTCATCAAGGTTGATGCCCAGATGCAGACGACGGAACCTCACCTCTACGCGGTGGGTGACGTCATTGGTGGGCTGCAGCTCGCGCATGTCGCCGCGCACGAGGGGATGATCGCAGCCCATGCGATCGCTGGCGAGCCGCTGCACGCTATGGACTACGTGAAGCAGCCGCGTGCAACCTACTGCCGCCCAGAGGTTGCCTCTGTTGGCTACACCACACAAGAGTTGGAGCGAGACGGCGTGCCGTTCGTTGCAGGCCAGGTGCCATTCCTCGCCATTGCCAAGGCGCACGTTGGCGGCGATGCGGATGGCTTCTGCAAGGTGCTCCGACATGCGGAGAGTGGCGTCATCCTTGGGGTCCACATGGTGGGGCCGAAGGTGACCGACCTCATCGCTGAAGCGAGCCTCGCTATGGAACTCGGTGCAACGGCCACACAGGTGGGCGGGACCACACATCCGCACCCAACGCTCTCTGAGATCGTCGGTGAGGCGGCACTCGTCTCGATTGGTCGCTCGGTGAACTTCTGATGCGCGAGCTGCCAATCTTCGGCCAGCCGGCACCCGCAACAGAGCGCCGCCACCCCGATTGGATTCGCTCAAAGGTGCCTGGCGGAGATCGCTATCGCGAACTTAAGCGGTTGATGCGCGACAAGACGCTGAACACCGTCTGCGAAGAGGCACGCTGCCCGAACATTGGCGAGTGCTGGGATCAGGGGACGGCAACGGTGATGATCCTTGGTGACACCTGCACGCGCGCCTGTGGCTTCTGCGCGGTGAAGACCGGCCGTCCAGCCGGCCTCGACCAAGACGAACCGAGGCGCGTTGCGGAGGCGCTCGCCTCACTCGACCTTGACCACGTGGTGATCACGAGCGTGGCGCGTGACGATCTCCCTGATGGCGGCGCCGCGATCTTTGCGGAGAGCATTCGCGAGCTCCGTCGCCTCGCACCTGGCACTGGAATTGAAGTGCTCATCCCTGACTTTGACGGTGAAGATGCTCCGCTCCGTGCAGTCATGGAGGCCGCTCCAGACATCCTTGACCACAATGTGGAGACGGTTGAGCGGCTGCAGAAGCCAGTGCGCAAGCGCGCACGCTACGACCGCTCGCTGCAGGTGTTGGCACGCGCCAAAGAGATGGCGAGTGAGCTCGGCAATCCCGTACACACGAAGAGTTCGGTCATGGTTGGGCTTGGGGAGGAGCGCGAGGAGCTGCTCGCCACCTTCCGCGACCTTCGCTCCGTTGACTGCGACATCCTGACCATTGGGCAGTACCTGCGCCCAACGATGGAACACCTCCCACTCGTTCGTTACTACACGCCAGAAGAGTTCGCCGCGCTTCGTGATGACGCGCTTGCGATGGGCTTCAAGCACGTGGAGTCGGGTCCACTGGTGCGCAGTTCGTATCACGCGCGCGATCAGGTGCCGAGCGACTCACCAGCGCTGCGCGGACGTCGTGCTCGCGACGCCGCCACCGCGAGCACCGTGCGCGGCGAGGTGGCATGAGCCCTCACAGAGCGGCGACGAAGCGTGCGGTGAAGACGAAGATCGAGAAGCCGCGCGGCTTCGGCACGCTGAGCCCCGCAACGCCAATTGCGGAGCTGCACTGCCACCTAGGCGGCTCGGTCACCCCAGCGATCATGTGGGGGATTGCACACGCGCAGGGGATTCGCCTTCCATCTAAGGACTATTGGGCCTTCCGCAAGATGATCACGGCGGGATCAAAGCGGACGCGTAGCTTCAACGGCTACCTTGACCTCTTCCACTGGACGGAGTTGATTCAATCGTCGCCGATCGCCGTGGAGCGTTCGGTCTACGAGGTGGTCGCTGGCGCGTACCGGAAGAATCACATCACCACCATGGAGCTGCGCTTCAATCCGATGAAGCGCAATCGCAACGGTGAGCAAGATCTCGACCACATCATCGCCGCCGCCATCCGCGGCGCCGATCGCGCCGCGCTCGAATACCCGGTGAAGCCTGGGATCATCCTGATTCTTGATCGTGAGTTCACGCTGCGACAGAACGAGATCATCGTGGAGAAGGCGATCGCCTGGGCGAGTCGCGGGATCGTAGGGATTGATATTGCTGGGCGCGAGAGTGCCAACTTCAAGGTGACCGAATACAAGCGCATGTTCCGCGCCGCGCGCAAGGCGGGGCTCGGCATCACCGTGCATACGGGCGAGTCGGGTCCAGTGAGCGAGATGCTCGAGGTGGTGAAGCAGCTCGAGCCGGATCGCATCGGCCACGGTGTGAAGGCGGCGCAGGACGCGAAGACGATGAAGCTCCTTGCCGAGCGGAAGATCGTGCTTGAGATCTGCCCAACCTCCAACCTAATGACGCAGGTGGTTTCGGATTGGGAAGAGTTTCGCCAGATCTTCGCGCGCCTACGCGAAGGGAAGGTCCGATACGCGATCGGCACCGATGGTCCTGAGATGCTGCAGACGTACATCCGCGACGAGCTCGCCGCCCTCGGACGGCACGGGATCCTCTCTGTGGCCGAGCAGGAGGCCGCCGCTGCAACCTCAATCAAGTCGTCGTTCGTGAAGGGTGCCGCTGCGGTTGCGATCCCGCGCAGCGAAGGGGCCGCGCCGCGCGTCAGTCGAGAAGAGTCGTAGTCCTACTCGCCAGCAGCGTCGCGCACAGCGGCTCGGATCGCATCAGCCACAACACCAGCGGGTACACCTTCGGTCACGAGCACATACGGGGATGCATCCACCATCAGCAGAGCTGCAGGATCACTGATCCATTCCGCTGCACACGCATCCACCGTTGAGCGCAGCTTCTTGTAGCTCTCATCGTTCCTGAAGCGGTAGATCCGCGTCGGCACCGCCTGGTCGAGCCCACCGCCTGAGAGTTGGAAGGCGATCGCCATGGGGACTAACCCTTGGTCGCTGCAGCCAGGATCGCCGCTCACCACGTTGGCGACGGAGAACTCTCGCGCCGCGAGCTGCTCAACGAGCCCATTGAAGTTGGTCGGCGTGGCCGACGGCTCACCCCGGGCATCATCTAAGACTGAGCCACACCCGCTCGCCGCGAGCATTAGGGCGGCGGTGACGAGAAGTCGAGAAGCTTGTGGTTTCATGTGCCAAGCGTACACCGCAGGTAGAATCACCTCATGAGTGACGTCCGAGCATTTCGAGCAACGCGATACGCCATCAGCGAGGCTGGCTCAGCGCACGGTGCACTGGACGGACTTCTCAGCCCACCCTATGACGTCATCAGCGCTGATCAGCGGCGTGCGCTTCTCTCAGCAGCGCCCAGCAACTCAGTTCTCCTGGACCTCCCCCTGCGTGAAGCGGGTGAGGCTGATGGCGCGCAATACACGCGAACGGCTAACACCTGGTCCGCCTGGCGCAAGGACGGCACGCTTGTAGACGACGAGACGGCGCAGATTTATTTGTACGAAGAGCAGCCAGAGGTTGGCAACTCAATCCGCGGTGTATTCGCCGGGATCCCGATCGGCCCCTATGGACGTGAGACTGGGATCTTGCGACACGAGTCCACGTTGAGCGGACCGAAAGCGGATCGGCGTGCACTCATTGCCGCGGTCCAGGCAAACCTTTCGCCCGTGATCTTGTTGCGTGCAGGAGGTTTCAGCGAATTCGCGGCTGCAGCAGACGCAGCTTCTGAATCTGCACCGTATGCATCCGGCCGCACCCCCTCTGGAAGTGCGTACAAGCTCTGGCGTATTGCGTCAGGCTCGGATCACGGTGCGGCGCTCCTTGCATGGGCGAACGGCACAGATCTCGTTATTGCGGACGGTCACCACAGATATGAGACGGCACGTGACTACGCGGAGAGTGGCGGCCCTAGCACCGCGCTCGGTCTCATCGTGGAGTCCGACCGGCACGCCCCCGCGCTCTACGCCACCCACCGGATCGTTCCTGCGCCTGATCCTTCAGCGCTTCTCGCGAAACTTTCCGCCTCGCCCCTTGTTGTGCATCACACCGCCACCACGAGCGAGCAGCTTATCCAGCGATTCGCTGATGGCGCACCGACGGGCGCGGAGTTGGAGGCTGGCGTGGTGACCCGCAACGGCGCGGCCCTGCTGAAACTTGATCGTGCGGCGGTCAGCGCGGCACTCCCAGGGCGATCCGCCGCCTACCAATCACTCTCAGTGACTGCACTCGCCGTGTTGATTGATCAGGCGCTCGGTATTGATGCGGCCGCGGCGACCGCTGGCGCCCTGCGCTACGTCCGCGGTTCTGCCGCGGCGGTGGAGAGCGCGCTCAACGATCCCGCGCCGAGTGCGGCGCTCCTGTTGCACGGGGAGCGACCTGAGCAGGTGGTGGCCGTGGCGGAGGCGGGGGAGACGATGCCGCAGAAGTCGACCTTGTTCGCCCCGAAGCCCCCAACGGGCCTCCTCTTCCTCGCCCACGAGATCAACCGCGTCGGCTAACTCGCTGCTAGACTCTCCCCCCGCGGGCTCTGCCCGCATCTGGCGCATTCGTCTAGCGGCCTAGGACACTGCCCTCTCAAGGCAGAGATCACCGGTTCGAATCCGGTATGCGCTACCACTCCCCCCACAGGGTGTAACGAATCAGCACCCTGGATCGTTTTGGTGACCTCCTTTACACTTTCTCCATGACTGATGAGCAGCCTGCCGAAGGGACCGCCCTCGACCGACGGATCCTCATGGAGCTCGAACCCGAGGCCGCCCGACTGCTGAATCGCCACCTTGAGGTGGCTGAAGAGTGGTTCCCGCACGACTACATTCCGTACCGACTCGGCCGAGACTTTGACAAGGAGCCCTGGACCCCAGATCACCCGCGACTAACGGGCGTGGCGCAGACCGCGTTCGAGATCGGCCTGCTGACTGAAGACAACCTTCCGAGTTACCACCGACTCATCCATGGGATGTTCGGCTCGGGTGATGGTGCGTGGCTGAACTGGGTGGGTCGCTGGACGGCAGAGGAGGGGCGACACGCAATTGTGCTGCGCGACTACCTCACGGTGACGCGCAACATTGATCCGGTGATGCTGGAGCGAGGTCGCATGACACAGCTTCAGACTGGCTACGACCACCCATTTCCAGACACCCTGCACGGGCTTGCATACGTCGCCTTCCAGGAACTAGCAACGCGGATCGCACACCGCAACACTGGCCGCTATTCGGATGACCCGGTGGCGGATCGGATCATGGTCCGAATCGCTGCCGACGAGAATCTACACATGGTCTTCTATCGCGACATGCTGAAGGCGGCGATCCAGATCGAACCGTCCGCGGCGGTGCGAGCGATCGTTGACGAAGTTCTCGGCTTCCAAATGCCAGGTGCGGGGATTCCTAACTTCCTTCGAAAGGCCGCCGATGTGGCAAAGGCGGGGATCTACGACCTTCGCGCCCATCGCGATGAAGTCCTGATGCCAATCCTCCGCTACTGGGGCATCTTCGAACTTAGCGGACTTGATGCGGCGGCCGAAGAGGCGCGCAAGCGCCTACATGAGCATCTCGAGAAACTTGAAGCATCCGCAAAGCGCTTTGAGGAGCGCCTGGCAGCATCCACCGTCCCGCGCCTGCGCCCGCTGCGCTAGGTTCGCCCATTCTAGGCGCGGATTAGCCTCCGGGCCATTTCGGCCTCCAGCTGGCGCTCGGCCTCCACGTACTGGTCGATCTCGTCGCGCAGCTTGTTCGCCTCGGGGGTGTAGAGGTGCACCTGCTGCTGGAGGATGTAGGAGAGGCGCCGCGAGGTCATGCGGCAGTGGTCCAAGTTCTTCATGAGGACCAGGGGGTCCATGGAGGCGAGCTCGGTTGCGTCGTACATGGCCTGCATGTCGCTATTCTAGCCCAGAGGCCCCGTAGCTCAGTGGATTAGAGCAGCTGCCTTCTAAGCAGTTGGTCGCAGGTTCGACTCCTGCCGGGGCCGCCACTTTCTCTGCGATACTCACCCCCATGAGTCGTGTTGCCGCAGGGGTACGTGAGGGGGTCCCAGGCTCGCCCGGGAGTGCCGTCGGTCCCATTTGGACACTCCCCGCATCGGTGCTCGCCCCTGTTGAGCGCAGCGGGGCGACCGTCGATGAGGCGATTGCGGCGCTCGCCACAGCCGCGGCCCAACTCACCGAGCTCGCTGCCACGCGCAGTGCCACAGGGGCGGGCGAAGAGGGCGAGATCTTCTCCATGCAGTCAGCAATGGCGCAGGACACTGCACTTGCTACGGCGGTGAGGGAGGCTGCGAAGGGTGGCGCGGATGGCGTCGCTGCGTTGATCGCGGCAGGAGAGGCGCAGGCCGCGCTACTTGCCTCACTCCCAGACGAGTACCTCGCCGCGCGCGCCGCTGACATCCGCGATGTTGCATCACGCGCCGCACGCATCTTGGCAGGGACGACGATCCCACTCCCTGGCCGACCAGTCATCCTGGTTGCGGACGACCTTCCACCGAGCGTTTCGGCAGAGATCCCGCGCGAACACCTGATTGGGATCGCGCTCCGCGCCGGCTCACGCACCGCGCATGCCGTGATCTTGGCGCGCGCCGCGGGAATCCCGTGCATCGTGGCGGCGCGAGATCTTGAGGTGGATGGATCTCTTGATGGCGTTGAGGCGATCCTAGACGGCGCAGCTGGGACGTTGAAACTTGCGCCAAGTAGTGGCGATCTCGCCTCCGTGACAGCGGCGCAGCAGAAGGGCGCTGCAGATTCTGCGCGACGCGCAGGGCTCCGTGGAAAGACCGTTGTGCTCAGTGGCGGTAGCCGAGTTCACCTCTACGCAAACATCGGCTCCGTAGAAGACGCGGCACGTGCGGTTGCCGTTGCCGCAGAGGGCGTCGGCCTCCTTCGATCAGAGTTTCTCCTGCTGGACCGTGAGGCTCCACCAGATGAGCGAGAACAGACACGCGCGTTTACCAAAATCTTTGAGGTACTCGGTTCGGACCGGCCGCTGACCCTGCGACTCGCAGACATCGGCGGCGATAAAGAGATTCCTTATCTGCGACTCCCACATGAAGCGAACCCGTTCCTCGGCGTGCGCGGATATCGGCTTGCGATGATCAAGGATCGACCAGATCTGCGCGCGCTCTTTGCGTCACAGGTGGCGGCGGCGCTTCGCGCCGCGGCGGCAACGTTGGGAGTTCTGCGGATCATGGCCCCAATGATTTCGGTGCGCACAGAGGTTGACGATCTACTTGCGCTCGTTGCTGCAGTTCGCGCCGACCTCACGGCGCGCGGCGAGACTGATGCGGCCGCGTACCCCGCAGCGATCGGCATCATGATCGAAGTCCCCGCTGCGGCGCTGACGGTTGCTGACCTTGCAACCGGACTCGACTTTGTCAGCATCGGGACGAATGACCTGACGCAGTACGCCATGGCGGCGGACCGGATTAATCCGGCGCTCGTTGCGCTGCAAGATGCGGCTGCCCCTGGGGTTGTGGCGCTGCTTCGTGCGGTTGCCGAAGGGGCGGCGAAGGGCGGCGTTGAGGTTGGCGTGTGCGGCGAGCTTGCAGGCACCGTGGCGGGAGCCCAGCTCCTCACCGGAATCGGGATCTACGAACTCTCCATGGACCCTGCTGCAATTGACGAAGTGCGCGAGGGGCTGCTCGGCGCATAGGCGCACCCCTCACGCCTATCTTGTGCACTTGCACGAATAATAGCGAGCGGTTCTTAGCGTTTTGCCCATATTTGCCCCTTGTGGCGGGACCCTGTCGCCCATACGTTGGTGCTGACACGACGCGGGCCGCTTCGGCGGTCACTCCAGGCGGCGCGGAGGCCCCCGGGAGGTGGAGGTCCGGTCGGCCGTCCGATTGAACGGCCTAGGGGAGGGAACCATGGCGAGTATTGCCAAGTACTTCCAGCTCAAGAAGCGTGGCACCACGGTAGGGACGGAAGTCCGCGCCGGAGCCACCACGTTCCTTGTGATGGCGTACATCATTTTCGTGAATGCGAACTACATCGGCGCAGGCGCCGCGGGTGGCGCGATCGGCGCCGCGGGCGCACCGAGCGCTGAAGCGATCTTCGCCGTCACCGCGCTCGGTGCCGGACTTCTCACGATCCTCATGGGCGTGGTTGCGAACTATCCGTTCGCACTTGCCGCAGGGATGGGGCTGAATGCGGTCGTCGCATTCCAGTTGATCCTCGGACTCGGGTTGACCTGGGCCGAAGCGATGGCCGTGATCGTTTGGGAGGGCATCTTCATCACGATCTTGATGCTCACCGGATTCCGCAAGGCAATCCTTGAGGCGATTCCACTCAACCTGAAGCGCGCGATTGCCGTCGGCATCGGGCTCTTCCTCCTCTTGATCGGTCTCTTTGAGGCCAATGTCGTCGTGAAGTCGTTCGCCGGCACCGTGCCGCTCGGACTCTTCTCGGGCATCGGCTTCGGCGGCGTTGAAGTTCCCGTCGCGGATCTTCCACACCTCGCAATCTTCGGCGCGGGCCTCCTCACGGCGCTCGCACTGATCCGCCGACCGGGCGGACTGCTGATCTCAATCGGCGTCGGCACACTCGTCGCACTCGCGCTCGGCGTGTCGTCGATCCCGACGAGCTTCGTTAGCCCGCTCGACGCGTCAAACTTCGTTGGAATCGGTCAGGCATTCGGCTCAATGTTCAGCGTCTGGTCGACGGGGGCTGGCTTCCTTGCGGTTGCACTTGCCGTCTTCTCAATCATGCTGAGTGACTTCTTTGACACGGCCGGCACGATGGTCGGCCTTGGTGCGCGCGCTGGTCTCTTGAACAACAAGGGTGAGCTTCCAGGCGCAAATCGCGTCCTGCTCGTTGACTCAATCGCGGCGGCGGCGGGCGGCGCGCTCGGCGTCTCCTCCAACACGACGTACATTGAGTCTGCGGCGGGAATCAAGGAGGGTGGTCGCACCGGTCTCACTAGCGTAGTGACCGGCGCACTCTTCCTCTGCGCGGTTCTCCTTTCGCCGATCGCTGGAATCGTTCCAGCTGCGGCAACCGCACCAGCACTCGTGATCATCGGTTACCTCATGTTTGAGGCGATCCGCGACGTCCAGTGGAAGGATGCCACCGATGGCTTCCCGATCCTCGCGACGCTGATCGTGATGCCACTCTCGTACTCAATCACCGACGGGATCGGCGTAGGGTTCCTTACCTACGGCATCCTGAAGGTGACGTCAGGGAAGGCGAGCGACGTGAAGCCCCTCTTCTGGGTCTCCATCGCCGCATTCGTCGTCTACTTCCTGGTGAAGCTCGGCATCATCGCCGTCTGACACACGTGTAGCCCTCGTGGGCAGGGGAGGCCGGTCCCTTCGGGGGTCGGCCTTTCGCTTCCATGTAGGATTCAGTGAAGAGCATAGAAAGGTAAATGACTAATGATGTCTAGCAAGAGCACCGAGAGCAAGAGCCCGTTGAGAAAGACTGGACCACTGGGTCGCCTGTCAGGGTTCTTCTATTCGAAGTCAACCCTAGTCACCGCGCTGTTCGCCACCGCCGTCTTTGCCGGGTACACCGTCCTCATCCTGAGCGCACAGGGAAAAACGTTTGAAGTTGCCAACAGCAGTATTCGATCCCTAGGGACTTCGTTGGGCTTTGGCCAGGCAGAGGTTCTCGCCTTCCTTGCAGAGCGGTCTGCAGAGCAGATCTCCGCGTACATCACCTTCAGCCAGGTTTGGGACTCTCTCTTTGGCGTGATCTACGGCGTGATGTATGTGGTCTGGGTCTCGCTTTTGTTCAAGCCATACTCGCTAAAGGTTGGGCTGCTGAATCTGCTCCCATTTGGCCAAGTGCTCTTTGATTGGTTGGAGAACTTCTCCTTAGCCTCTCTGTCGAACCAGTACCTAGCAGACGGCACGATTGCTTCGTCCACGGCTCTGCTGGCCTCAACGGCCTCAAGTATCAAGTGGGTATTCGCGCTGCTGGTCTATGGAGTGATTCTGGTTGGCATCGTCGCGCGGATCGTAGGGGCACTAAAGAGGCAAAACCAGCGCTAGGAGATCTGTCCCGCCTCGCTCGGTGGGAGGGGGAGTCCGAGGCGCTTGAGGATGGTGCGGCTGGCGATGTAGCCAGAGAGCATGACCAGAGGGATACCGCCGCCCGGCTGTGAGCCGCCACCGGCGAAGAAGGCGTTGGCGATGTCTGGCGAGGCGTTGGCGGGGCGGAAGTAGGCGCTCTGGAAGAAGCTCGCAGCTAAGGCGAAGATGGAACCGTCGTGGCAGTACTGCTCGCGCTCAAATTCGAGCGGCGTCCAGTCGGCCTGCTCTTCAATCTCTTCAGACTTCAGGCCGGTGCGCTCGCAGACGCGCTTGATGGTTGCGGCGCGGTACTCGTCCCGGTGCTCCTCCCACCAGCGGCGATCTTTGAGTGGTGGAACTGGAGTGAGCACATAGAGCGCGGTTCGGTCGTCGAGCCGCGCTCTGGGATCTGTTGCCGCAACGTGCTGGATGTAGAGCGTTGGGTCGCCGCTCGGCACGGGCGAGCTGATGATGCGGTCAAGTTCGTCGTTCGGGTTCTCCGGGTGCCAAACGGTGTGATGGGCAAGGCCAGGGAAGGTGCGCTTCACGCCGAGGTGCAGGATGTAGGCGCTGGATGATGGCGTGATGCTCTTGAAGCGGCGGCGGCTGAGCAGTCCGAGATGCTCTTCGCCGATCAGATCACGATTGGCGTGGACGATGTCGGCGTTGAAGAGCACCGCGTCCGCCTCAATGCGCTCTTCACCAGGCTGATTCGGCGCGGCGGGACCTGTGCCGAGCGTCCGCGGTTGCGCACTACGCGGCGCGATGCGGAGGGCGCTGATGCGCTTGTTGCTGATGACGCTCCCGATTGCATCGGTGCCGTAGCGGAACTCCACGCCGAGCCGGCGGGCGAGCCGCTCCATGGCGAGTGGCACTTCGTGCATGCCCCCCTGCGGATGCCAGGTGCCGAACTTCGCTTCGATGTACGGGATAGAGAGGAAGGCGCCAGGGACGCTCTGCGGCGTGGAGCCGAGATAGATGGACTTGTAGCGCATCACGTGACGAATGCGTTCGTCGTGGAAGGTCTGGTTGATGCGGCGACTGTACGGCGTGGCCGCGTCGAGACGAATCCCTGCGAGCCACGACATCGGCGCAAGGAGGCTCAAGGGGCTGAGCGTCTTGCGGAAGAAGGTTTGATCCAGTTCGCGCCAGAGCTTCTCGCCGCGACGCATGAAGGCGGGGATCCCCGCCGCGTCACGCGGATCGAGTGCTCCGAAGCTCGCGGCGAGTTTGGTGAGATCGCTTGATGTCTCAAGAACGCTACCGTCCGCAAAGAAGGTGCGCGAAGCTGGCTCAACGGGGAGGAGGGTCAGATCGTCGCTGCGCGTTGCGCCAGCGGCGGACCAGAGCTGATCGAAGAGTTCGGGGAGGGTGAAGATGGTGGGGCCGCTATCCCAGCGGTATTGCCCGATCTCGCGTCGACCCATCTTGCCGCCAGGACGCGTGCCGCGCTCAATGACGGTGACGTGGACGCCGGCGGCTGCGAGGCGAATGGCGCTGGCAAGGCCGGCGAGCCCGGCACCAACAACAACGACGCGCTTCTTGCTGGTCACGCTCGTTGACGTGCGCGGAGTACGGATCGACCCACAGATGCACCGAGTGCGATCAGCGTCCCGACGATTGCGGTTGCACCAGCGGCAACCGCTGACTCAAACGGGACTTGGAGCATGACCAGCATCGTGATCGTCGCGCCGATCACCACGTTCGCGATCAAGAAGAGTCGGTACAGGCGTCGCCCCGCCTCTCCGGTGGCGTCGCGGCCAATGATGCAGAGCGCAAGGTAGGGGAGGGCAAGGGCGGCGGCGAGTGGCGTGCCAGCGAGGCTCGCTGCACCGGCGCCGACGAGGGTGAACCAGGCGGCAGAGAAGAGCGCGGTGTTTCGACGCCCAAGAAGGACGGCAATCGTGCGTACGCCAGCGGCGGCATCTTCATCGCGATCCGTGATGGTGGTGAGTGCATGCGCGCCGATCCCCCAGGCGGCAAAGACGAGCACCTGTGGCGCGATCAGGTCAGTGCCACCGGCAGCATGAATGCCAACCTGGAGTGGGATGGCGTAGAGCACGTTCGTGAGTGAATCGAGGATCGGTCGCCCTTTGAGGCGCGTAGGTGGTGCGTTGTACGCAGCGGAGAGGAGGAGAAGAAGGCCGAGCGAGGCCAGTGTAAGTGGCGGGAACTGGACGGCGGTGAAGGCGAGGAACGGGAGAAGGAGGAGCGTGCTGATGATCGCGTGCTGCGCGAGAAGCGGCTTCGGCGTCAGCGCACCCTCAACGCCGCCTTTGCGCGGGTTGCGCGCGTCAGTCTCAAAGTCGAAGTAGTCGTTCGGCGCGTGGAGAAAGTAGTTATATGGGAAGAGGAAGAAGGCGAAGAGGACCAGGTCGCTCGGCTGCACCGCGCCGCGCGTGGCGAGGATGCCCCAGAGGAGCGGCATTGATGTGTTGAGCCAGAGGAGTGGGCGCGAGATCTCCACCGCCTTGATGACGTTCTTCATAGGTCCATCGTAGGGGAGCGGGCTACACTTAGTTCCTGATGTGTGTAGCCGTGAGTTCCACGTGAGGCGGGGGGCGCGGAGCCCGCACGAAGTGCTCGGCCTGGCGCCAGGTGCGTCCGCCGAGGAGATTCGATCTGCGCGGCGCAGCCTCGCCCGCACGCATCACCCGGACAACTTCTCTGACGACGCTGCTGGGGCGCGCAAGGCGACGCGCGAGATGGCACTGATTAATGCCGCCGTGGAGGCGCTGCTCGCTGAGGCGTGGGTCTCTGAGGATCCGGCGACGACGCCGCCCCCGCGCGGTGGCCATCGACCAGAGGCGCCGGTGACGGGGCGCGTGGAGTTCACGCAGCCGCCACAGTTCAATGCGCGGACAAGTGAACCAACCAGCGTCAACTGGCGACCTGAGGCGGAGTGGCCGACTCGGCGGGCCCCCGAAGTGAACGTGCCACGTGTGGGGACACCGGCTGGACCGGTGCGCCGTCGCGTCGATCCAGAGGTTGCGGCGCGACCGCGCATTTCGCTTGAAGCGGCGCGTGCGGTGCGATTCACATTCGGTCGATACGCGGGTGCCACCGTGGATGCGGTTGGCCGACGCGATCCTGGCTATCTAGCCTGGTGCGTGGATAACGTGCGTCGTGATCCTGAGCTCGCACAGGCGGCCGATTGCGTTCTCAACCACCTCGCCGAAGAGTTTGGCGTCACGCGTCCGGCACGTGGCAGCCTCTTCCGACCGTCGCCGGTTGCGTTTGATGGAGGTGCTGACTGATGGCACATGCACGGATTGCACTGCTTCTTCTCGCCTCACTGCTGATCACGGCGTGTGCACCGAGCACTCCTCCTGACGGCTCACTCCCATGTGATCCGACAATTGATGTGCAGCGCGCCGTAGGGTTTGATGTGGCCCTTGAAGCCACGATCCCTCTCGCCGCATTCAGTGAGACGCCGAGCGAGGTTGACTCAGGGCGTGAATGCTCTGAGAAGCGGCTCGGCCCACTCTGGGGATCTGGCGTACGCGAGCTGCGCTCCGCTGGCGCGCTTTTTGAACGAGACGGTTTGACTGGTTTCTCTGTTGTGACGTATCAAGGTGCGGGCCTGACGCTCGATGCGCTTGCATTCGCATTCGAGCGAGGTGCAGCAACCGGACGTAAGACACAAGATATTCGGATCGAATCTGTGCAGGTCGGCGCATGGGAGGGGAGTCGCATGACGCTGCTTAACGGAGATAAGCGCCAAGTGATCGTGCTCTTTCAGGTTGCGAGCGAGAGTGACCGGGTGCGCGGACTGCTGACGTCAGATCTTTCCAATGCGGAGATCGATGATCTCCTCGCGAGGTACGAGTCCGCGTTGCGCTAGCGCAGCGCTACTTGGCGGCGAGCTCCTTAAGTCCGAATCGCGATTCAAGTTGCTCAGCGGTCTGGAATCCGACGGCGCCAACTGGCTGCGCGCCAGCCCCCTTGAAGAAGGCGATCGTTGGGATGGACATGATGTTGAAGGCGCGCTGCAGGCTTGGGTTCTCGTCAACGTTGACCTTCACGATGTCAACCGCGCCGTCGTACTGCGCGGCGAGCTTTTCGAGCTCTGGGGCAACGAGTTTGCATGGGCCGCACCAAGGCGCCCAGAAGTCCACGATCACTGGTCGTGGTGAGTTGGCGACATCCGCCTCAAACGATGCGTCCGTGGTGTGCTTGATCTCCGCCATCTCTACCTTCGCCTCCACTCTCAGCGGCGTGCTGCCGCCGTACGCCCCCATTCTACCGACCTTCCGCCTCAAGGGTGCTTGGGGGCGGGGTAGGATGAGTAGATGACTGAACGTACGGCTCCGATCCGAGTCCTGATCGCAAAGCCTGGCCTCGACGGCCACGATCGCGGCGCGAAGGTGCTCGCGCGCGGCTTGCGCGACGAAGGGTTTGAGGTGATCTACACGGGTATCCGACGCACCACGGAGGCGATCATCGCCGCCGCCATTGAAGAGGATGTGGATGTGGTCGGCTGTTCAATCCTCTCTGGCGCACACGCCACACTCCTCCCGAAAGTGGTCGCTGGACTCCGGGAGGCGGGGGCGGCCGACGTGCTGGTGGTCGCGGGTGGAATCATTCCAGAAGAGGATCGCGTTGGACTTGAGGCGGCTGGTATCTCTGCGATCTTCGGCCCAGGGAGCACGATTGCGGAGATCGCCACGTACCTGCGCGCCAATGTCCGACGCCCCTAGCCCGCGCGGCGCAGCCCTGCGCAGTGCGCGAGAGCTCGCGCAGGCGATCAGCAGTGTGGAGCGCGGAGGCGCGAGCGCCGATGCGTTGATTCAAGAGGCGCTCGCCCAGCTTGCAACGGCTACAGGTCCCGCTGCGCGTGTGATCGGCGTCACAGGTCCTCCAGGTGCGGGGAAGAGCACACTCGTTGGCGCACTCGCGGATCGCGCGCGCGAGGAGGGGCGGCGTGTCGCGATCCTCGCGGTTGATCCTTCTTCGGCGGTGAGTGGTGGCGCGCTGCTTGGAGATCGCGTGCGCGTAGAGGAACGTCCAGATGATGATGGTCGCTTCATGCGCTCCATCGCAACGCGGGGGAGCGGTCGTTCGCTCTCGCACGCCGCCGCCGCCGCGTCGCTACTGATTGAGGCGGCAGGATTTGATCTCCTCTTTATTGAGACGGTTGGTGCAGGCCAGGCCGACCTTGGCATTGTGCGACTCGCCGATCTCGTCCTGTTGGTTGAAGGGCCAGAGGGTGGAGACGAGGTGCAGGCAATGAAGGCGGGGCTGCTTGAGTCTGCCGATCTCGTGGTCGTGAACAAGGGAGATCGTCCCGGCGCAGATCGCGCCGTTGAGCGTCTTCGCTCCGGACTCGCGCTCGGCGCTGACGCGCCAGAGGTGTTGCTCACGTCAGCAACCGAAGGGAGCGGCGTCACAGAGTTGCTCCGCGCCTTGGATGCCGCTGCGCTCCGTCGGGGGCGAGGGGGACGCGTACGCCGAGTTGCGGCGCACCTTGCAGCGGCGGTTGAGGCGCGGGCCGCAGAGAGACTGCGCGCAGCAGAGGCGGACGGTCGGCTTGAAGCGTTGGCACGTGGCATCACTGACGGCCTCCGCCCGCTGAGTGGGGCAGTGGACGAACTGCTACAGGGATGAGCGCGCGACTGTTGATCAGCGCACTACTTGGCGGCGCACTTGCTTTTGTAGCGGGAGTTGGCGGTCCAGGGCTCGCCGCAAACGCAACGCTTCCGTCCCCCCTGCGCATTGGTGGCGCTGAAGCGAGCGCGCCGCTGATCGATCTTGTGGTCCTTGGGGATAGTTATGCATCTGCCGCCACTCCGTTCGACCGCGGCTCGCTCAACCTGCTTGGCGCTCCAAGCGTCTGCGCGCGCGGTCCAGCGTGGCCGCGACTTCTTGATCCATCTTCGGTGCGCATTTCGCTCACGCACGTTTCGTGCAGCGGCGCCATGATCCCAGACCTTCTTGACCGCAGGATGCGTGCAGGGGAGCCGGTGCAGGTGCAAGCGCTCAGCGAAGCGACCGATCTCGTGATGCTCGCCATTGGAGGAAACGACACGGGGTTCAGTGAGGTCTTCTCCGCCTGCCGCTTCGAGTCTCTGGAGCAGTGCGCTGAGGTTGCTGCACGCGTCTCCCCGCGCGTTGATGCACTCACGGGAAGTCTGGTTCGCCTCTATCAGGAGGTGTTGCGCCGGGCGCCGAACGCGTTGGTGATCGTTGTCCTCTACGCCGATTCACTTCCCAGCGCTGGCACCCCTGGCCTTGATGCATGCGAGAGCCTGCGGGCCCCAGGCGACGAACTCTCTGATGCCGACCTGCTCGTGATTGAGGAGTGGGGGGAAGCGATCGGTGCCAGCGTGGCGGAGGCGATCGCCGCGGTGGCCGATCCGCGCGTGCAGGTTGCCGACCTTGCCGACGCGTTCGCAGGGCACCGCATCTGTGCGGACGAGCCGTGGCAGTGGGGGCGAGATGGTGCCATTCCATTTCACCCGAACGCGGCTGGTCACGCCGCACTTGCGGTGCGTCTCACGCAGCTGCTCGACCAGTTGGCCGCTTCGGGGGCGATCCCAGGGGCGCAGTAGCTCCCCCCGCGCTACGTCCCGTGCGGCCAGCGCCGCCCTCCACTATCCTTCCGCGTGGGCCGGTAGCTCAGCGGTAGAGCAAGTGACTCTTAATCACTAGGTCGTGGGTTCGAATCCCACCCGGCTCACCAGGAGACTGGTGTCCTTTCGAGACGATCCTGAGAGATCGCAGATGGCCCCGTGAGGCCGGAGAGGAGCGAACGCAATGAGTGACGCGCCACGTCGAACGCTGGCACCGTATCGTCGCTCCCTCATCCCACTTCCAGAGTCTGCATCCGTTGTTGACGCGCGCATTGGCGATCACGGACCAGCACTCCTCACCCTTGAAGATGGGAGCGTCTTTCCAGGTGTTGCCTGGGGTGCACCGATCTCCTCCGGTGGCGACCTTGTGGTCAACACGAGTCAGACGGGCTACCAAGAGATCTGCACCGACCCGAGCTATGCGGGTCAGGTCGTGCTGATGACGTATCCCTTGATTGGAAACTACGGTCGTTTGGTCGCGGACGATCAATCGTCGCGACCATGGTTGCGCGGCCTCATCGTTGCTAACGCCACCGCAGCGATCACGGAAGACGCGGCGCAGTTGGCATCGCTGCTGCGGCAGCACGGCGTCCCAGCGATCGCGGGCGTCGAGACGCGCAGCCTTGCACGGCGCTTGCGGGAGACAGGGGCGCAGCGAGCGCGCATCTCCGCACCGTGGGAGGCGGATACAGAGGCTGCCATCGCGGCTACGCGCGCACTGCCGCGTTGGGAGGACCAGGACTTTGTTGGCCAGGTGTCGCCCAGCAGCGTTCAGACGCATGGAGAGGCGAGCGAGCCGCTCGTGGCAGTAATTGATTTTGGGTTGAAGGCGAACATTGTGCGCGCACTCCGTGCGCGTGGCTTTCGCGTGCGAATCCATCCGCACACCGCAACCGTTGACGAGGTGCTCGTGGGTGCGCCGCGCGGCGTGGTCCTCTCCCCAGGACCGGGCGACCCAGCGCGACTTGAGGGACCCGTTGCGCTTGCGCGCGCACTGATCGCGAATGGTGAGCCACTCCTCGGCATCTGTCTCGGGCATCAGATCATCGGTCGTGCCGCAGGGGCGATGACTCGACGTCTCGCCGTTGGACACCACGGCGCGAATCATCCGGTGCGCGATCTGCCGAGCGGGAGCGTCTACGTCACTGCGCAGAATCACGAGGTGGAGATTGTCGGCGCGACGCTCCCTCCAGCGTCAGGGTTTGAGGTGAGCCAGATCAACTTGAACGACAACTCTGTTGAAGGGTTACGGCACAGAAGTCTCCCCATTGAGACAGTGCAGTATCACCCAGAGGGTTCACCAGGGCCGCTGGATGCGACGCCAGTCTTTGATCGATTCGCGCGCGCGATTGAGGCGAGCAGGTGAGCGACGTGCGACCGCCGAAGCCGAAGAGCGTCCTGATCATTGGATCGGGTCCTGTAGTGATCGGCCAGGCGGCGGAGTTTGACTACGCAGGGACGCAGGCGTGTCGCGCACTTCGCGCGGAGGGTATTCGCACCATCTTGGTTAACTCAAATCCTGCAACGATCATGACGGATCCATCCGTTGCCGATGCGGTGTATTTGGAGCCGCTTACCGTTGAGGTAATTGAACGCATCATTGCGTTTGAGAAGCCCGAAGGGCTGCTCGCCGGACTCGGCGGACAGACGGCACTTAACCTTGCCGTCGCGCTCTCAGATGCTGGCGTCTTTGAGCGACATCCGATTCGCCTCCTCGGCACGCCGCTTACGGCGATCAGGATGGCGGAGGATCGCGAGCTCTTCCGAGCAATGTGTGATCGAATCGGACAGCCAACGGCACCAAGCGCGATCGTTGAAGGGGAGACACCCGCGGCGCGTGACGCCGCGGCGGAGGCGGCACTCGCGGAGATCGGACTCCCTGCGATCGTGCGCCCAGCCTTCACGCTCGGTGGGACGGGTGGCGGGATCGTGGTGACGGAGGAGGATTACTGGGAACGCGTCCGCAGCGGCCTGCGCGCGAGCCCCATTGGCCAGGTAATGGTGGAGCGCTGCTTGGTCGGCTGGCAGGAGATTGAGTACGAGGTGATGCGCGACGCGGAGGGGACCTGCATCGCGGTCTGCTCCATGGAGAACGTCGACCCACTCGGCGTGCACACCGGGGACAGCATCGTCGTCGCGCCGGTGCAGACGCTGCCGGATCCGGTGCACCAGCGGCTGCGCAGCGCCTCGCTCGACATCATCCGTGCACTCGGCGTGGAGGGTGGCTGCAACGTGCAGCTCGCACTCTCTCCCGACTACCGCGACTACGTGGTAATTGAGGTGAACCCGCGCGTCAGTCGCAGTTCGGCGCTGGCGAGCAAGGCAACCGGGTATCCGATTGCGCGCGTGGCGGCGCAGATCGCTATCGGCCGCACGCTGCGCGAGATCCCGAACGCGGTGACGGGGACAACTGTCGCGGCATTTGAACCCGCGCTTGACTACATCGTGGTGAAGTTGCCGCGCTTCCCGTTTGACAAGTTCCCTGGTGCGGATCGCCTCCTCGGGAGTCAGATGAAGGCGACGGGCGAGGTGATGGCGATCGACCGTACGTTTGGTGCCGCACTCAATAAGGCGCTTCGCTCCATGGAGCAGAAGGGGAGTGGTCCAACCGCAGAGGAGGCGTCATGGGACGGCGAACTCGCCGCAATCAGCGCGCGCGGTGGCAAAGGCCTTAAGGAATTCCTCCGTCCTTCTGATTCGCGACTCTGGCGTCTTCTCGCCGCGATGCGACGCGGGGTCAGTGAAGAGGAGATTCACGCAGCGACAGGGATCACGCGATGGTTCCTTGCGGAATTCGCGCGACTCATCTCCATTGAGCACCGCGTGCGCGAGGCGGGTCGTACGCTGATCGGGCCCGACCCCGCCTCCATCTCTCTACTTGCCACGGCGAAGCGTTCGGCGATTGGTGACGAAGATCTGGCGCGCATCTCTGGTCTGGACGAAGCGCGCATCACCACGCGGCGCGCGCAGCTCGGCCTCACTCCTGGATATGCAATGGTCGATACGTGTGCTGCGGAGTTTGCGGCGGTGACGCCGTACTTCTACAGCACCTTCGCTGCGGCCGGCTCGCCCGCCGAGGCGCCGCCCGTGACACGACCCGCGGCGCTGGTGATCGGCTCAGGCCCCGTGCGCATCGGGCAGGGGATTGAGTTTGACTACTGTGCGGTGCGCGCCGCTGAGCGGCTACGCGAACGCGGCTGGTCCGCGGTGATGGTGAACAGCAACCCAGAGACGGTCTCCACCGACTTTGATGCTTCCACGCGCCTCTACTTTGAGCCGCTGGATGCGGAGTCAATCATGGAGATCATTCGCGCGGAGTCACCAGAGGGGGTGGAGACGCTCCCCGCATTTGTCCAGTTTGGCGGTCAGACGCCGCTCAACCTTGCCGCACCACTCGCCGCTGCTGGCGTACCGCTCCTTGGCGCATCGCTTGAGGCGATTGACGAGACAGAAGACCGCGTCCGATTCGCAGCACTCTTGGATCGTCTCGGCATCCTGCAACCGCAGGGGGGCCTCGCTCGCAGTCGCGCCGATGCGCTCGCGCTCGCCGAGAAGATCGGCTATCCGGTGATTGTGCGTCCGTCGTATGTGATCGGTGGGCTCGCGATTGACTTTGCCTACACGCCAGACGATCTGACGCGCCAACTTGAACGAATCGGTGAGATCGCCGCGGCGCGTCCGTTGCGTATTGACCGCTTCTTGGAAGGGATCGAGATTGATATCGATGCCGTGACGGACGGCGAGACCGTGTTGATCCCAGGACTCCTGGAGCACGTGGAGCTCGCTGGTGTGCACTCGGGCGATTCGATCGCCGTCTATCCGCCGCAGCGCATCTCTGCAGCGCGCCAGGCGGAGGTCGCGGAGATCTTCATGCGGCTGGTGCGCGAGATTGGCGTTCGCGGTTTGGTGAACGCACAGTTCATCGTGCGCGAGGAGGGGATCTACCTGATTGAGGTGAACCCGCGTGCGAGTCGGACCGTCCCGTTCATGAGTAAGGTGACGGGGATCCCAATGGTGCCGCTCGCAGTGGACATTGCGCTCGGCGACACGCTAGCGAGCGCCGGGTACCGCTCAGGGGTGGCCTCCGCGCCGACCGGCGTGGCGGTGAAGGCTCCCGCGTTCAGCACTGCAAAGCTGCGTGGCGTGGATCCAACGCTTGGGCCATTCATGCAGAGCACTGGCGAGGTGATTGGGATTGGCGTGAACGCACGCGACGCGATCGGGAAGGCGCTGATCGCCGCAAACCTCCTCCCGCCTCCACCGCGTGACGCGCAACGGACGATCCTGCTCAGCATTGCGGACCGAGATAAAGGGCTCCTGGCGCAGCTCGCGCAGCCACTTATTGAGGCTGGCTACGCGATCGCCGCAACCCCAGGGACGCGTGAGGCGCTGGCAGCGTTAGGCATTCACGCGACGGCAGCGAATCCGATCGGCGCCGGTGGACGCGACGGCGCGCCCGAGATCGCCGAACTGATTCGATCGGGTTCCATCGCTGCGGTGGTGAATACGCCCTCGCCAGAGAGCGGCGTCTTGCGTGACGCACTGGAGATTCGCCTCGCCGCGGTCGAGGAGGGCGTGCTCTGTCTCACCACGATGGAG
>Ga0208788_1000170_pt1 | contig 34082 bp, 20 predicted proteins | sample Wag4_2014_7_11_3_FD_187363 | JGI IMG/M metagenome (GOLD analysis project Ga0208788, IMG submission 187363) | Fresh water mixed with fracking chemicals microbial communities from Ohio, USA - Utica-2 Time Series FC 2014_7_11 (SPAdes) (version 2) ...
AAATAGGTTTTGTTGTATTAATTTTAGGACTTCCATAGACATTCAAGCCTCTGCCGTACTCGAGCAGCTTAAATCCTTCTACTAGTTTACCTTGATGAATTAAATGCCAGCCTCTATTAAATTTTGCTCTAGGATCGTCAGGTAGAACTTGTTGTAATTCTTCTGAAATTTTCCAGGCATCATCAAAATAACCACGAATCATTAAATTAAGTTGTTGATCAATCAAATGCATATATATTTACCTCTTTTTATCTAGCTATAGTATGATATCCACCAGTACTTATTAATGTGAATGATCTTGTTCCAATTTGTACAGGAGATGATTTGGCAATTGATGTTCCATCACCAAGTTGACCTAAATTATTAGTCCCCCATGTAAATAAACGACTGTCAGAACTAATAGCTGCAATATGGCGATAGCCAACAGATACTGCAGTCCAAGAACTTGTACCAACTTGTACTGGGGAGCTCCTATCAGTAGGCGGAACAGTGTTATTTCCTACCAATGTTGGGGATGATCTGTTAACAGTTGTTCCATCACCAAGTCGGCCAATGCCGTTGCTCCCCCAACTGTACAGCAAATTGTTACTTATAGCTACAGAGTGGTTAAAACCAGCCGCAACGGCTGTCCAAGAACTCGTGCCGATCTGTACAGGCGATGATTTGGTAGTTGTTGTTCCATCACCAAGCCGTCCGTAAGATCCCTGTCCCCATGTAAACAAGCTGCCACCCAAACGAATGGCTGCAGTGTGCAACTGCCCTGCAGCTATTGCAGTCCAAGAACTCGTGCCAACTTGTACTGGAGATGATCTAGGTAATGTTGTTCCACTACCAAGTTGGCCACTGCCGTTATACCCCCACGTAAATAACCCGCCATCTGAACGAATGGCTGCGGTATGGGTTCCGCCTGCAGACACTGAAGTCCAAGAACTTGTACCAATCTGCAAAGGTGATAAAGAAAAGAAATTTCCTTCCGCACCACCAACCTGTACTGGGGATGATCTAGATGATAATGTTCCATTACCAAGTTGGCCACTGCCATTAATCCCCCATGTAAATAATATGTTGTCTGAACGAATAGCAGCAGTGTGGTTTAAACCAGCCGCAACGGCTGTCCAAGAACTCGTGCCAATTTGTACAGGAGATGATCTTAAGGTAAATGAGCCATCACCAAGTTGGCCGTTAGAATTACGGCCCCATGTAAATAAAGAACCTCCTAAACGAATAGCTATGGTGTGTTGATCGCCAACAGCCACCGCAGTCCAAGAACTTGTACCAACTTGTACTGGAGATGATCTATGTGCTAATGTTCCATCGCCAAGTTGGCCATAGGAGTTACGTCCCCATGTAAACAAACTACCACCTAAACGAATAGCTGCAATATGTTGCCCATCTCGTGCAGCGGCCGAAACGACAGTCCAAGAACTTGTACCAAGTTGTACTGGAGATGATCTATTAAATAAAAACTCGCCGCCTCCAATCTGTACAGGTGATGATCTGTTAACAGTTGTTCCATCACCAAGTTGGCCGCGGCCGTAAGCCTGATAACCCCATGCGAATAATACGTTGTCTGAGCGAATAGCTTCAGTATGGTTAGCAGCCGACACTATAATCCAAGAATTAGAACCTATTTGTACAGGCGATGATTTGCCGACTCTTGTTCCATCACCAAGTTGGCCACTGCCATTAATCCCCCATGTAAATAATATGTTGTCTGAACGAATAGCAGCAGTGTGGTTTAAACCTGCAGCTACTGCAGTCCAAGAGCTCGTGCCAATTTGTACAGGAGATGATTTGGCGAATGTTGTTCCATCGCCAAGTTGGCCAAATGAGTTGCGACCCCATGTAAATAAAGAACCTCCTAAACGAATAGCTGCGGAGTGGTAATTACTAGCCGATACGGCTGTCCAAGAACTCGTGCCAACTTGTACTGGAGATGATCTATTTACTAATGTTCCACTACCAAGTTGGCCATAGTTATTACGCCCCCATGTAAATAAGCCACCATCTGAACGAATGGCAACCGTATGGGTTCCACCTCCAGCTACCGCAGTCCAAGAACTCGTACCAATCTGTATTGGAGATCTAGTATATAGATAAAACCCAGACAAGCCATTACCAAGTTGGCCATAGCGATTCCACCCCCATGTAAATAAGGAACCTCCTAAACGAATAGCTGCAGTATGAGTTGCGCCGGCAGACACTGCAGTCCAAGAACTCGTGCCAATTTGTACCGGTGATGATCTGTTTATTATTGTTCCATCGCCAAGGCGACCGCGGCCGTTATAACCCCACATAAACAAGCTGCCACCCAAACGAATAGCAGCAGTGTGAGCACCACCTGCTGAAACGGCAGTCCAGGAACTTGTGCCAATTTGTACCGGTGATGATTTGGCGATTGTTGTTCCATCGCCAAGTTGTCCACTACCATTTTGCCCCCATGTAAATAAGATACCATCAGAACGAATGGCTGCGGTATGGGTTCCGCCTGCAGCTACCGCAGTCCATGAAGTGGCAGGAACCACAGTTGCTCCGTCACCAAGTTGGCCATAGTTATTACGTCCCCATGTAAACAAGCCACCATCAGAACGAATAGCTACAGTAGTCCAGCCACCGGCCTTAACTGCAGTCCAGGAACTCGTGCCAACTTGTACTGGAGATGATCTAGGTAATGTTGTTCCACTACCAAGTTGGCCATAGTTATTAACCCCCCACGTAAACAACCCACCATCCGAACGAATAGCTGCAGTATGCGTCCTACCAGCCGATACGGCTGTCCAAGAACTTGTACCAACTTGTGCTGGAGATGACCTGATAGCGACTGTTGTTCCATCACCAAGTTGGCCGTTAGAACCCATCCCCCATGTAAACAAAGCGCCATCTGAGCGAATAGCTGCAGTATGCCTATAACCAGTCGCTACAGTAGTCCAGGAACTCGTGCCAATTTGTACTGGGGATATTTGATTGACTGTTGTTCCATTACCAAGTTGGCCACTAGCATTAAATCCCCATGTAAACAAAGCGCCATCTGAACGAATGGCTGCAGTATGATAATTACCGGCAGCTATCATAGTCCAACTCTGCGCAGGACCTAAACTAATTGGCGTACCAACTTGGCCCTGGCTACTATCTCCCCATATAAACAAAGCACCATCTGAACGAATGGCTGCGGTATGGGTTCCGCCAGAGCTGGCGGACACAGTAGTCCAGGAACTTGTACCAACTTGTACTGGGGATGATCTGTTTTGTGTTGTTCCATCGCCAAGTTGGCCGCGGCTATTATACCCCCACGTAAATAACCCGCCATCTGAACGAATAGCTGCAGTATGAGTTGCGCCGGCAGACACTGCAGTCCAAGAACTCGTGCCAATTTGTACCGGTGATGATTTGCCGATTGTTGTTCCATCGCCAAGTTGGCCGCGGCCGTTATAACCCCACATAAACAAGCTGCCACCCAAACGAATAGCAGCAGTGTGAGCACCACCGGCCTTAACTGCAGCCCAAGAACTTGTACCAATCTGTACAGGAGATGATCTAGAGAATGTTGTTCCATCACCAAGTTGGCCGTTAAAATTAGTCCCCCATGTAAACAAAGCGCCATCTGAGCGAATAGCTACAGTGTGCGAGGTGCCGGCAGACACTGCAGTCCAACTCTGCGGAGGGCCCAAACTTGTTAAATTGCCAAGTTGATTATAAGTGGATCTCCCCCATGTAAACAAGCCACCATCTGAACGAATAGCAGCAGTCACTACTCTTTTAGCCGATACTGAAGTCCAAGAACTCGTGCCGATCTGTACAGGTGATGATTTGGCAAATGTTGTTCCATCACCAAGTCGTCCGTAAGTTCCCTGTCCCCATGTAAACAAGCTGCCACCCAAACGAATAGCAGCAGTGTGAATGCTACCAGCAGCTATTGCAGTCCAGGAACTTGTGCCAATCTGTACCGGTGATGATCTAGAACCAAATACTCCAGTACCAAGTTGACCATAAGAGCTATTCCCCCATGTAAATAAGCCACCATCTAAACGAATAGCTACAGTATGCAACTGCCCTGCAGCTACTGCAATCCAGGAACTTGTACCAACTTGTACTGGTGAAGAAATGCCGCTATATCCTGTTGTTCCAGTACCAAGTTTACCATGTCGCTGATACCCCCACGTAAACAACCCACCATCCGAACGAATAGCAGCAGTATGATCATAACCACACGATACAGAAGTCCAAGAGCTCGTGCCAATTTGTACCGGTGATGATCTGTTTATTATTGTTCCATCGCCAAGGCGACCGCGGCCATTATTTCCCCATGTAAACAAGCCGCCATCCGAACGAATAGCTGCAGTATGCGACTTGCCAGCAGAAACCGCAATCCAAGAACTTGTACCAATCTGTATAGGAGATGACTTACCTACAAAGCCTTGCGTCCCATCGCCAATTTGGCCATAGCGATTATACCCCCAAACGTTTATGAACGGCTGAGATGGGTCAGCTCCGCCGCCCGAACCGCCTTTTTTCATTAAAAGTTTTTCTATAAGAAACACGTTTTATCCTTTAAGATAAACTTAAATTAAAACCAGTCAATGCCAATAGGAGGCCACACAATATTATTAATATCTAATTCTTCATTCATATTATAATATTCTGGCAAATCACGTAACGCTTGCCGATATAAAGCCCAATTATTTTTATTATCTTCTGACAGTTTACAATCTAGAAGTTGAGTCCAATCACTGTCTCTCAACTTTTGATCCCTAATATTTCTCAATTGCTGCATAAAATCTTGTTTTTGAATTTCAAATGGTACTGCCGTTACTTCGACTAATTTTAAAGTTTGAACAACCCTTTGACCGTCAAAGGTATTAATATAGTCTTCTATGGAATAGATATCAGGATCGAACGATTGATGTTCGTGGTCAATAGGTATCCACCCCAGAGTAAGTAAATACTCAAGGTCATTTTCAGCATTTTTAAGCCCACTAATATTTCTCCAACTAATTGGTAAATTATAATGTAGCTCAACAATGTTATTATCTTCTACAAATGCCCATCGATGCATTAACATTATCCCTATCTTGTCAAGTAGTATTTATTAAGGCTATGATTTACTGTCTAACATACTACCTAGCCCACGCCAATTTGTTCCGCCATCATCTGTAATAAAGACTAATACATCTACGCCTGTGCTAGCAGTTAAAGTTGGTGCAGTACCACCCGGCCATCTAACGGAAGCTGGCCATGTTATAGAATATGAACCAGCGCCCGTTAACTCTAATACAAACCCACACGCATTAGGTGAAGCCAAAGGATTAGAAAAAGTAAATGTAGTTATACCTGCAATTGTTGCGGAGAAATAATTGCCGTTTAACAAATTAATTGTAGTAGCCCCTGATACTGAACCTAAAGCACTATGCACAAGACCATAATTAATAAAAGCCCTTGCATCATTAATTAGCGTATTCCCTTGTATATTAATAGTCATAAAATCCCTCTAGATTAGCTTTTACTTATGATTTTTCAGATGCTCAATTTCTATCTTGAGTTCTTTAATGGCTTGTACTAGAAACGGAATAAGTTGATCATATGATACAGATTTTAGCCCGCTATCTTCATTTGTTGCAACAATAGTAGGCAATACTTTTTCAATTTCTTGAGCTATAACACCATATGATAATGATCCATTATCTTTCCATGTAAATGAAACAGGATTAATCATGTCAAGTAAATTAGTAGCATCTTGTATTTTTTGTATATTTTCTTTTGCCGTTTCATCTGATAATGAATTAAAGTTTGTAGCATTTAAAGTACCAGTGGATGGGTTATAATATAGTTTAGTACTACTTGTTGTAAGTGTATTATTTGATGTTGCAATTGCAACTATAGGATAATATGTAGCATTAGTAGTAGTATCATCTGTAGGCGTTGCAACAGAACCTTGTGAACCGGTGTATCCTTGACTACCGGTATATCCGTCTGTTCCAGCAGAACCAGTATAGCCAATATCACCTTGACTACCAGTATATCCGATAGAACCTGTATATCCGTCAATACCTTGATTACCTTGACTACCGGTATAGCCTTGAATTCCTTGAACACCCTGTGATCCGGTATATCCGTCAATACCTTGATTACCTTGACTACCAGTATAGCCTTGAATTCCTTGAACACCCTGTGATCCGGTATATCCGTCAATACCTTGATTACCTTGACTGCCGGTGTAACCAATATTACCTTGATCACCTTGTGATCCGGTATAGCCGATTATACCCTGGTCTCCCTTTGAACCAGTGTAACCAATATCTCCCTGGCTACCAGTGTATCCTTGAACACCCTGCGATCCGGTATTTCCCTGGCTACCAGTGTAACCAATATCTCCCTGGCTACCAGTGTATCCTTGAACACCCTGCGATCCGGTATTTCCCTGGCTACCAGTGTAACCAATATCTCCCTGGCTACCAGTGTATCCATTTGTTCCAGCAGAACCTGTATAACCAAGGTCGCCTTGGCTACCGGTATATCCTTGAATTCCTTGGCTTCCAGTATAGCCTGGATTATTTGACCAGTAAACGGCAGATCCGTTAGATACTAGACCCTGTCCTGTTGTACCAAGTGATCCATTGGCACTAATTGCATTGGTATATAGAGTGTTTGATTGGAAATCTGCGATGTGGAATGACGCATTTGCAGTATCGATAAATGGAGATGTATCTGGTTCTGGCAAATAGCTATCAAATACCTTAAAAATGCCATCTGAAGCATCTCTAAAAAAACCAGCATGATGATACGAACCATCATTGTAGCCGGCAGCAAACCCAATATCTGGATTTGCATCTGTTTTACCACGAGCCGTACCACCAGATGTGTACGAGTCTACATTAGTATTAGAAACTGTAAAATGTGTAGCATTAGCTGTTAGGATGTTTACATAATTGCCGTTAAAAGAACTTGGTGTCACGCCAGAAACAAACACATCCCAACCAGCAGAGAAGTTATTATTAGCTGTAAATGTAACAACAGAACCATTGCCAGAAATATTAGTAATCGTAGCAAGAATGCCCTGGTTCATGTAGATCATGTTATCTGTGATCGACAGATTATTACCAGAGATACTGATTGTTGTGCCGGTAACACTCAGGTTACCAGTGATGGTCATATCTCCGGAAATAGTTGTATTACCAGCGCTAAATGTAGCAACGTTGCTAATACTATAACCATTCATATCTACATTAGCAAGAGCAGTGCCGCCCCATGAACCGGTGTAACCAGCACTACCAGTATATCCCTGGCTACCAGTGTATCCATTTGTTCCAGCAGAACCGGTATAACCAATATCGCCTTGGCTACCGGTATATCCCTGGCTGCCAGTATATCCAACATCACCCTGGGATCCAGTATATCCAACATCACCCTGGGATCCAGTATATCCTATACCCTGTGATCCGGTGTAACCAATATCACCTTGGCTGCCAGTATATCCGATAGACCCAATATAGCCAGTATCGCCTCTAGATCCGGTGTAACCAATATCACCTTGGCTACCTGTGAAACCGTTATTACCTTGTACACCTATACTACCAGTATAACCCTGGATTCCTTGGATTCCCTGGGATCCAGTATATCCAACATCACCCTGAAGCCCTTCACTACCAGTATATCCTTGGATTCCCTGGATTCCTTGACTGCCGGTATATCCGACATCCCCTTGAAGCCCTTCGCTGCCGGTATAGCCCTGGATTCCCTGGATTCCTTGACTGCCGGTATATCCAGTATCACCCTTGCTTCCTGTATAACCAATATCTCCATGCGATCCGGTGTAACCAATATCTCCTTGGCTGCCAGTATATCCTTGACTACCAGTGTATCCTTGAATTCCTTGGTTGCCCTGCGATCCGGTGTATCCTTGAATTCCTTGATCGCCCTGCGATCCTGTAAATCCTGCACCTTGTGATCCTGTATAACCAAGGTCGCCTTGGCTTCCAGTAAAACCTTTAACATTCTGAAGTTCGATAACGTTAATTAGTGGACCATTTGCTTCGCCGAACTGAACGTTACCACCAGCAACTTGCGTACATTTTAAATAGTAAGTATATGTACCGGCAGCGACGTTGTCGATGAACGTCATTCCATATGGACTGTTTTCATTTGCACCAGAAGCTTCAAACTGCACCTCACCACCAAGAGCAGTAGATTCACGATACAGTTGGATCTTACCCCAACTTCCTCCAACTAAAGGATTGGCATCACCATATGCAGATACTTGTACAGGATTGCCGTCTGTTGTAATAGTAATAGATGCTAGGTCTTTAGGGAATGAGTCAGATGTATTGGCATACTGTTGCGACGATACATTATTTTGTGCCCAGTTCAAACTGCCTAGTGCAACCGATCCTGTATAGCCGGTATTTCCCTGATCACCTTGTGATCCAGTGTAGCCGATTACACCTTGATCTCCGGTTGAACCAGTGTAACCAATATCTCCTTGGCTACCTGTGTATCCTGAAGCAGTACCCCAATAAACACTAGATCCATTAGAATACAGTGCATATCCTGCACCGCCAACGGTGCCATTAGCAGTAATAGTTGTAACGGCTAGATTTGTGAGGTTTGCGCCAACTTCAAAATAAATACTACCATTCGACGTATATACTTTTTGATCGGTCAGATTGACAGCAAGTTCACCTGCATCAATGAAGGAAGTATTTCCGGAATTAGTAGTGTTAGGAGTACGTCCAGCAACGGACGTTCTCTTCATTTGAATCTTATTATTGGCCATTCTAAACCTCTATATAGAGCAGCAAGTCAGGAATTATATAATTCCCCTTAGGCTTATTTATAATTGTACATCAATTAGGAAATGATATATATTGGTATGATACAAGCGAGGAACATTATGAAGATTGCAATTATTGATACCCTTGGTTTGACTTATGATGGAAGCACGCTAGACAAGCGTGGTCTTGGCGGATCAGAATCTGCCGTTATTCTCATATCAAAAGAATTGGCAAAGCTAGGATTTGAAGTCACGGTCTTTAACGATTGTACATCAGATGAGTCTAAACCAGGTGTTTATGATGGTGTCTGGTATCGACCACTTGACGAAGTAGACTATTGCGACCGCTATGACATCATGATCGGATCTCGGTCAGTCGCTGCGTTCGCTCCGCCTCATATGATCGGAGAGTTCAAGAACTTCATCGGCGGTCTCCCAGACTTCACTCGCATCCAACGTAATTCTAAACACAAAGTGCTCTGGATGCATGACACATTCTGTGACGGTGACCTTCATCTCGAGGGCTTCCTGCTCGACGGATTCATCAACGAGATCTTCACCCTATCCGACTTCCATACCGACTATGTGACCAACTGTGACCATGGCAAGAAGCGTAACTTCGAGGTCCTCAAGCGCTTTGTCTTCCAGACACGTAACGGTATCGGCAACATGCCGAAGAAGTTTGTTGACATTACCCAGAAGGATCCGAACCTCTTCGTCTACAACTCGTCTGTGACCAAGGGAATGGTTCCTCTTGTCAAGAAGATTTGGCCAGAGATCAAGCGTCGTCACCCTGAAGCCAAGTTGACTGTCATCGGTGGTTATTATAAGTTCCGTGAGAACTCAGAACCAGACCAGCAGCAGCGTGACTGGATGGACATGATGATACAATATGGTGCTGACATCAACTTTACTGGGATCATCACTCAGAAAGAGATCTCTGATATCCTGACCAAGGCATCGTACATGATCTATCCGGCTGCATTCCCGGAGACGTACGGCATCTCGGCACTTGAAGCATTGGCACATAACGTTCCTCTGATCACCAACAACTTTGGTGCATTGGAGGAGACTGCATTCGACCTGGCATGTTACAAGATCCCATATGCTATCGAACCCAACAGTCTGTTCCCATGGATTCCTGCAGATGTACAGGAACAACGTTTCATCAACATGGTATCTAATGTACATACTAATAAGTATCTGCACCAGCAGAAGATGTATGCATGTAACCAAGTGAAGGATATCTGTGAATGGGATTCTGTTGCTCTTCAATGGAAGCAACACTTTTATAAAAAGCTTAGTAAGTTCTTGCCTGTTGATGAATATCGTAAGGCATCAAAGATCAATAGCAAAGTACGTAAGGTATTTGGACGCAAGTTCATGAATCATGAGGAGTTTACTGTTCATCAAGAGGGTCCTTTCTGGCCTATTACTATTGTGACTCCTGTCTATAATGCTGAGAAGTATATTGCTCGTTGTATTGAATCTGTAGCACAACAAGATTATTCAAACTATATGATGTATATAATTGATGATGCTTCAACAGATAATACTGTGAATGTAGCTCAAACAACAATCGATAACTTACCTGACAGTATCCGGTATAACTTTAAGATCCACATGAATAAAGACAATCTTGGCGCTGTCTGGAACCAGGTAAATACAATTAAGGAAGAGTGCAGTACAGATGAGATCGTCATGCTGCTTGATGGTGATGACTGGCTTATCAACGATCCAAACATCTTCCATATGTACAATAATTTGTACAATGAAGGTGCTGAGTTTACCTATGGTTCGTGTTGGTCAGTAGCTGATAATATTCCACTGATCGCTCAAGAATATCCGCCTGAGGTAAAAGAAAATAAAACATACCGTGACTATAAGTTCAACTGGAATATGCCTTATACTCATCTTCGTACGTTCCAGTCACGACTTATGCTCAATCATCTTGTAAAAAATGGCAACTATGCTTTCCGAGATCCGCTAACATTAGACTGGTTGAAAGCAGGTGGGGATACGGCTGTATTCTATACTATGCTTGAAGCTGCAAACCCTAATAATATTATCTGTATTCCGGACATCGTCTATAACTACAACGATATGAATCCATTGAATGATTATAAAGTCAACGGCGAGCAACAAAACGCCACAGCTAAACAGGTGTTAGAAAGGCGTCGCTAACGTGAAAAAGATCCTTATTGCTATTCCGTCTAAGAACGATATCTGTGCAGAGACCTTCAAATCAATCTATGATCTTGAGGTTCCTCAAGGATATGAAACTGTCTTCCAATATTTCTATGGATATCAAGTAGATCAGGTTCGGAATCTCATTGCTGACTGGGCTAAGAATTACGATTATCTATTTGCAGTTGATCATGACATGATCTTCCCACCTGATACATTAAAGAAGCTTCTATCTCATGACAAAGATATTGTATCGGGTTTATATCGTCAGAGACTTCCAGTTCAGACGATAGAGATCTTTGATTTCATGTATCATCATATTCCTATCGAACAGCTGGTTAACCGTGGTCTAATCGAAGTCGGTGGTTGCGGTTTTGGATGTGTGTTGGTAAAGAGTGAAGTGTTTAGAACAATGCAGTATCCGCACTTTGTCTATGTATCGGCACTTGATCACAAAAATACCAAGTCTGAGGACACATACTTTTGTCGTAAAGCTAGGGATATTGGATTTAAGGTCTGGGTTGATACGTCTATCATGTGTGGTCATATCGGTCAGACTACATGGACGATCGAACTTCCTCAGGTTGATCCAGTAAAGACAAGACTCCGCGATCTTTCACTACGTGACGACCAACCGGTTGATCATGTTAATTATCTAAAGAACATGAGTGTGAAACCAAAGGTAGTCTATGATATTGGTGCATGTGTTATGCACTGGACAAAGGAAGCTCGTAAGATCTGGCCGCAGACTGAGATCGTCATGTTTGATGCCATGAATCATGCTGAATTCTTATATCAAGAATCTGGCCTAAAATACTATTGCGACGGTCCTTTGGGAGATACAATCAAGGAAGTAGACTTCTATGAGAACCCGTTTGATCCTGCAGGTAACTCAATCTATAAAGAGAATACACAGTTCTTTACTGAAAACCATAAGGTAAAGAAGCTAATGAAACCATTAGATCTTGTAGCTCATGATATGTCTTTACCTAAACCAGATCTAATTAAGATTGATGCTCAGGGCGCCGAGTTAGATATTCTAAGAGGTGCTGGAGAGATTCTTAAGACGGTAAATGATATTATCATTGAGATGCAGCATGAAGAATATAACCTCGGCGCACCGAAGGTGACCGAGGTTAGTGAATATCTTAATAGCATTGGATTTGAATTAGTAGACCGTATTCATATCGGAGGTGTCGACGGCGATTACCACTTTACTCGGAAGTCTTGGTCTTACTCTGTTTCGATTTAATATCTTGTAATTCAGTTTGAAGGCTGGCGCGTACCTTTTCGGATAGCGCCAGCCTTGTTTCTAGTATTACATTCTTACTGGTAAGATCATGAAGATTTGCAATCAAGCGACTAATATATTCATTAACAAATTCAGTTTCCATAATTAGAATGTGCCTCCATCGAGTGTGCTATATACAACTGAAGTGCCATTCGATTGTAAAACAAAACCGTCAGTTGCAGCTGAAAGAACAGTTGCTGTTCCAGATCCGTTACCAACAAGAATTGCACCAGCTGTAATGCTGCTCAGTCCAAGACCGCCAGATCCCACAGCAAGTGGAGTTGAGAGAGTTAGAGAGTTAGCAGTAATACTTACGTTAACTGTCGAGTTTGCAGTGATAGCCACTGCAGTCGAGTTTGTTACAAGACCACTAGAATTTAGATATGTACGAAGAGTGGCAAGGCCATAACCTGTCGCCGCAGTATTAACCGTGGTTGTAGGTTCTTCTTCTGAACCAGTATATAGGTTGTATATTCCGTCAGTAGAATCGCGGAAAAGACCGGTGTATTTGGCTCCTGTCGATCCATATACACCATAGAAACCAACATCAAGCGAGTCTGTCGAGGAGTTTCCGTTTGCTAGTTTGATTAATGGATCTTGAACAACAAGGTTGACTGTGTCAAGAGTTGTCAGTGTTCCTGTAACATTCAGATTTCCGGAAAGAGAAAGATCTGTGATTGACAGTGCCGAATTAACGTGCACACCAGTCGAGTTAACTGTAAGTGTCGAACCAGTTGTAAGACCTACTGTGTCAGCTTGAACGTTGATACCGTTTGCAGAACCAACATGTAGTCCAGTAGCATTACTTACAAGACCACTACCAGCAGATACAAACACACCTGTTGAGTTAGATACAAGACCGCCGTCTGTACCAGCCAGAACGTTAACACCTGATGCGTCAACAGAAATACCGTTAGCACCATCGACAGCGATAGCATCCGCTGTAACTGTGATACCATTAGCTGCAGCAACGTTGAGTGTTACGTCACCGGTTGTACCACCACCAGTAAGACCGTCACCGGCAATAACCGATGTGATGTCAGCAAGCGTATTTGACCAATAAACAGACGAACCGTTCGAGTGAAGGACTTGACCTTCAGCTCCGATGCCGCCGTTTGCAATAAGACCAGCAGTGGTTGCAATTGTTATATTAGCATTCCAAGTTTGTGTATTTGTCCAGTTATATACAGCAGCAGTATTAATTGATACTGCACCGGACGGTTGCCAGAAAGTATTACCGCCTGCATCAACTGCAAGGAGATAGTCTGCTCCTGGAGATGATACACCGTTTGCAGTAATAGACTGTACTGTAAGATTTGCAGTCTTTACGGCATCGAGATAACCCGTGCCATTTGCTACAAGAGCTTGGTTAGCAGTGAGCACACCGGGATTGAACTTACCAGCAATGGTGATTGATGCACCATTGGAACCGATGAATAGATGATCACCGTTTGCTGTAAAGGCCAATTCACCATTAGCTAATGACGGAGCGGTGGCTGTAGTTAACGATCTTTTGATCTGAATTAAGTTAGCCATCTTTCTTCCTTCTTAAAAAGAACCGCCGTCTATTGCGCCGAGGTCCCCGATTTGTAATTGTTTTACTTCATATTTATCTGTTTCAGAATTATAGATTAGAGTCGCTCCGTTTGTTACATCAACTTCAGAAACATCTGCGATATCTTCGATACTACGAATCTCTTGAATTTGATTTTTTAGTGTAACAGGTGCAGCGGCTGATAGTCGACCGTTATTATTATTAAGCTTAGCAACCATTCTGGTCGAAGTAGACATTATCTTGTAACTCCCGGTGTTACAGTAACTACGCCTTCGACAAGACGCGAGCAGGTATTAGACGAGTCCCTAAGTTCGCAGTCGTACACGTATCTTCCTGCAGTAATAGCATTTGTGTTTGCAGAATTCATTGCCAATGTTACAACGCCGGCCGGAGAAACGCTTACACTAAATGAATATGCATTGGTAGAAGTATAATGCTTACGCATCTGGGCAGCACCGGTAAACCCTGTGAGATTGATAAAGTTACCATCTTCATCTGTTACATCAATATCTGTAGCAAAGTCTGTGCCTTGATCGATAGTGATATTTGCCTTAAGTGCCACAGTTTTACCTCTTTTAGTTTTATTTATCTAAACACGTGTACCGTAGTTTTGGTAATAGAATCTATATAGGCAAAAGTCGGCACTGCATAAGAACATATAGAATTGTAATCAACTAATAACTCTGGTATTCTTATTGGACATCCTACATAAGCATTCATAGATTTTAAGTAATCAAATATTGGTTGCTGTAATGCAGGATCACCTGCCAATATAATATCAGCATCACGTATATCTGTTAAAGTAGTAACCTCAACACCATTTGCTTTACAATTCAGTTGTACAGCTTCAAACGATAGTGGGTCATTGTCAACACAAATAACTTCTTTGGCACCGGCTAACTTAGCAGCGATGCCAACTATTCCACCGCCTGAACAATAGTCTATAACTATTTTATCTTTTACAATATCATTATCAAGTATATACCTAGCTAATCCTTGTCCCCCTGCCCAAGCGTACGCCCAACTTGGATATGCATCTATTCCTTCTTGCTTAAGAAAAGAATGTAATCTGTTGTCTTCTCTTAAAAATAATCGTATCTCAGGGACAAAGTCTAGATATTGTAACCGGGTATACTTTGATATGAACTGTCTAGGATCGAACATAACTAGTAGGAATATTTACAACTCTACAATCATCAGTCAAAGCAACAATTGAATGTAATTGTTGTGGATAAAATTCAATTATATTACCTTCTTTGATAGTCTTTGTCCATTCAGGTGTTACAACCTCAACTTCACCCTTGGCACATATCGTAATATGTGTTGCCCTTCTTTCATGTCTATGCTCTGGTAAAGTATCACCTTTAAATTCAAAGTCATAGATTACAGTATCTAGTTCTCCAAACGTGATCATACGATCCTTAAGCATCAAATCACTTCATTATCATATGATGGCAAATTGTATTCCATAGATTCGCCAATAAGAACAGTAAATCGTTCTTGATCAAGATTTCTTTCAGCAATAGACTTTAACTCTTCATTTCTATTATGAAAACGAGTATGCGGAGTATTGTCAATTACAATTTGTTTTAAATCTTCAGGTGTTGCGTCATAATTAAATGTCATAGCTAATCTAATACTATCACCACCGTGTGGATCAAAATATTCAACAACCATTTGTTTTGCTAAAGGATCAACAGATTCAATCTTTGCATTAAAAGTCATTTGATATGTCGACATAATATTTCCTCCTTATGTGTACGTAATTACAACCTGGCCACGTGCACCATCACCACCATCGAGGGAACCAGTACCACCTGCTCCAACCGTAACAGTTAGTATAGTACCAGCGGTTATTGATGAGGTTACAGTTTTACTGTAACCGCCACCGCCGCCGCCACCGCCGCCGAAATATCGGAGAATGCACATAACGTTATTTTCAAGGCCTGAACCGCCACCGCCGGCACCGGGCGCAGTACCAGCTGCACCAGGTGCTGAACCGATTGCGCCTCCTCCAATATCATTACCGCCGGCACCACCAGTTCCACCAGTAACGTTACTTGGACTTCCAGAAGAAATACCATTACCACCGGTACCACCTGTAGCAGAGTTTCCTATATTTCCTATTCCACCGGTATTACCAGTTGTGTTGGTTGTAGTTCCACCAGAAGCCGTTCCTCCAACACCACCGGCAGATGTGGTATCTTGAACACCAGCTGCACCGCCGCCGCCGCCGTTGGCAGTCATTGTAGTCAATCCGGTTCCTGTTACAGAACTGGTACCACCTGAAGCTCCTGCGGCTCCAACAATACCACCTTCACCACCAGCACCCCAGACTTCAATAGTTAGGGTTGTATAACCAGCAGGAACTGTAAAGGATCCGCTAGAAGTGAATGTGTTAGATCCGGCAACAAATGCAGATGTTCCACGAAAAACACCTACGCTAATCTGACCGGATGTAGGAATAGTACCATAAGCACTGGTAGTACCGGCCGGTACACGCCCGCCGCCACGATAGTACTCGCTTATAGAAATTGGATTAGAACCGCCAAATTCTGTTTGAAGACTGCTAAGTGTTACATTGGTTGTTGGAACGGCCATTAGCTAACCTTTTGCTTAATCTCATCAACCTGAATGGCTAATTCGTTAATTGCTTGGATAACTAGACCCATCATCTTTTCATACTTAACGCCTAATGTACCATCTTCTCTAGTACCAACAACTTCTGGAAGCACAGTCTGAACGTCCTGTGCAATAATGCCAGTGTCATGTTTACGGACAAAATACCCATCTTCACCACCACGCGATTCAATATAATCATCAGTCCAATCAAACATAACGCCAGACAACTGTCTGATCTTATCTAGAGCATTCTCAATAGGAGTAATATTCGTTTTAAAAGTTCTATCTGAAGTATAGTACGCTGTAATTTCGTTTGTAGCACGAATTTCGCCGGTTGTTCCAGACGCTGGAGTACCTACACCAAGCGAACCCATCTGAACAGATGCACTTGTACCATAACCAGATCCAGTAAATCCTGTTGAACCAGCAGATCCAGTAAATCCTGTTGAACCAGCAGATCCAGTAAATCCTGTAGGTCCGGCAGTCGTAGATGCTGATCCAGTAAAACCAACCGAGCCTCGTGAACCTGTGAATCCTGTAGGTCCGGCAGTCGTAGACGCTGATCCAGTAAAACCAATTGATCCCTGTGAACCTGTGAATCCTGTAGGTCCGGCAGTCGTAGATGCTGAACCGGTAAACCCAACAGATCCTTGTGAACCTGTAAAACCAATTGACCCAGTAAACCCTGGCGATCCTATAAATCCGTTAGTACCATTAGTCCCAGCGGATCCAGTAAAACCAATCGATCCTTGTGATCCGGTAAATCCTTGCGAACCAGTAAATCCTGTTGAACCAGTAAATCCGTTAGTACCATTTGTACCAGCAGATCCAGTAAATCCTGTAGTACCATTTGTACCATTTGTACCATTTGTACCAGCAGATCCTGTGTATCCTATAGGTCCGGCAACAGTAGACGCTGAACCAGTAAACCCAATTGATCCTTGTGATCCCGTAAATCCAACCGAACCTGCAGCACCTTGAGAACCGGTATAACCTTGTGAGGCAGCTGCACCAGCAGAACCAGTAAATCCAATACCCTGTGATCCGGTAAATCCAACTGATCCAGTATAGCCTAGATCGCCTTTAGAACCAGTATAACCAGTACCAGGACCTGATGTCCAAGAAGCATCACTTCCATCGGTTCTTAAATAAAATCCATTTACAGCAACGTTTTGACTTGGTAACAAATTATTAAGTCCGGCAGATCTCGTGCTACCATTTGTACCGCCTTGACCAATATTTAAAACGCCATTAGAAATTGAAGTAGCATTAACAGAAATCCCAATAGTGTTGGCAACAATACCAGACCCGTTAGCAATCTTAATGCTTGTTCCATTTGCAACAACAATAGAATTTGAAAGATTAAGATTACCACCCCAAATATTAAAGGTTCTTGTAGTATTACCTATAGCAATACCATTAGCCGTTGCAACAATTGTTCCATTAACAGTTGTAATAGCATTAACAAATACATTGCCATCAACAGTAAGTGACTGCTTGACAAAAGAGTGTGCGTTAACAGTTGTGTTCGTCTGAAACAACGATACGTCGCCTGTTACATAAAGCCCATTATCTATTTTAAAGTTTGTATTAGCCATTTTAACCTTACTTAATTAGATGTGCCACAACCTTGACGGCTGAATTTGCAACAGTCTGGACGAGATACAGATTAACGTTAGCAGTGTCAGTATTTGATGTAAATGTTCCCAGTGGCGAAACGCCACCATTTGAAGCAACAGTACCATATACAGTAACATATGAATTTAATCCGGCATCATGAGCAAGTACCATTTCTGATAATTGTGTATTGCCATTCTTAATTTGGATCTCAAATTTGCCTGACGAATAAGTTGCTTTTGGAAATCTATAAATCAATACTGCACCAATAGTAGAACCAATGTCAGCATTTGAAGATACATCAACAACGTAATCTGTTTTAAAAGTAGAAATTCCACCAACAGATAGTGTATTAGATAAAGTTGTTGCACCTGTTACATCAAGAGTATTTGATAGTGTTGTTGCGCCAAGAACTGTTAAAGTTCCATCTGTTTCAATTGCTGTTGAAGTGACAAACGTGTTAACCGAGTTGTTACCAACATTAATTCTATCAGTTGTTAAGTTGACATTAGCACCAACGTTAAACGCTACTGACGCATTGCCGGTTGGAGTATTCATATTGCCGTTAAGCGTTGAAAGCCCAGTAACCGTAAGCGTATTTTGCAAATTGGTATTACCAACAACTAACATGGTATTCTGGAATGTAGCATTGCCAACAACCAACATACTATTAGAGAAGTCGGCATTGCCAAGTACTCTCATATAACCATCAGTATCAAGCAATGTCATGGTACTATTAGATACGATGAACGTATTGACTGTAGAGTTGCCGACTGTCAGGGATTCTGCATTAGCAATAACATTGGCACCAACCGATACAGAGATTGTGTTACCTGTAAACAAACCAGTCTTAAAACTTGTAGGGACGATATTAGCCGTCGACGTACTATTTGCGATCTGAATTAGCGTTGGGCTAATATTTGTGTTTACAATTGAGTTGGATTGTGTTATAATAGCAGTGCTATTAATAAAGCTGTTAGCAGTGGTGTTGCCGAAGTAACCACCAAACGGATTGATATACGAGAATACTGTGCCGTTGGCAACCATCAACATTAGATTGGCAGCATTAGTATTTGACAGAACCGTGTTGGTTGAAATCATCAGGTTAGCAAACGATCCCGGGCCAATATTACCGCCCTTCAACCAGTTAGTTACAGCCATGGTATTAGCGCCAAACGTTCCATAAAGCTGTGCATTGCGGTCAAATGTAGAGTTGCCAGTATTTGCATACGTGGCATTGGCTGTCATAATTTCAGTTGACAGGGAATTAAGCAGCTCATTGGTCTGTAACAGCCAAATCTCAAAGCTATCTGTAATAATATCGGTATTAGCTACTTTTCTTGCCATTAATTATTCCTGTGTACTATCTGAAGTAGTAGATTCTTGATGTCTTTAAGATCTGTCTCGACCGCATCAATTCTTTTACATAAATCATTATTCTTTTTTGAAGCTGCACGAGCAGCCAGAAATTTTTGATATCCCTCATCATCATTATTTATGATAGCACCACTCGAGGTATCTTTTAAATATCCTGGAACATCAGTCTTGACTAACATTATACCGAGACCCCGATAACTTGAATCTGTTCTACCTTAGGAATTACATAAGTGCTTGATGAAAGCAGAACAATCTTAATCTGCATTGATGTATAACGATCAAACTCAACCAGCGACGAACTGACATAACGTACAGTGTTATCGTTAGCAATGTTATTCCATGCTACATTACGATACTTCAGTTTGTCAATGTATACATCCTTTGATGTAAGACTAACATTATCGATTGGTTTGAATAGAACGATAGCAGTACTATTAGCACTTGATACCGGGAATACTTCGTGGTTATCTGGGAACAATGGATCATACACACGAATAAGATCGCCAGTTGTCAAAATAGCAGACTGATCGCTTGTTGTTGCAATTGCGTTGCTTGATGAACCGGTTAAGAATGTGCCAGATAGACCATAATCGATGTCAGGATATTGACTAAATCCATATGTGTATTCATACATGTCATTTGGATCATCTGAACTAAACTTATCTGTGTTGTTCTTCAGTTGAAGTGGAGTCCATACCTTATCATCAAACGTTTCTTTATCAGCACTGTTATGGATTTTGGCATATACCTTGATCTCAGAACCCGCCGGGCGATATCCTTGCAGATAAAGTACAATATCTTCTGCATACTTGTCAGCAGCAAAAGCAATTTTCTTAGAAATATATTTTGACTTACCAAGACCATTCTTGTTAATTTCGGTATCATAGTCGGCAACAGCTGGGAATCCAGCTGTGACTATTCTAGATTCTGTAATTATCGTGTTGATATCATTCTGATAGAAGAAGAAGTCAAGTTGACCTGTATTGATGTAAGGAACACTGAATACGTTATTTGCATCGACATTAACTTGAATATCAAGGTTGGCAACAGCAGATTTTCTATTAGTTCCAAAAAGATTTGAACTTAAAGACGTATCTACTTCAGTAGAACGCGACAAGATATATCCATCATATGATGCATCATTAAAAGATAACAAATTAAGATTTGTAGAAGTGCCTAACTGATTCGCCGAGTTTGCCATTGCATAATTTAGCGTGAATTGTGAAGTTGCAGGATTGCTGATTAGAAATGTTGGTTTGAAATGATCAACAGACCAACGATCGATCGATGCAATATTTGCAGTTGCTCCTGAACGAACGCCGATAAAACGGTTTCCAACAACAAATTTGTTTGTAGCGTTTGCCGAAGAGTCTACAAGAATAATACTATTCTTTGTGTAGTCGGTGTAATATACAGTTCCAATAGGTGGAACTTTAAAATTGCTTGTTCCTGATACGTTTGGCATACGATCAATTGTCATTGATGTATTACTAATAATACCAGTAATTTTTACGGTATCGATATTTCCGGCACTATTTGCAACAACAATATAGTCAGAAATATTATAGTTCGTAAATGTAGTTCCAATACCGGTAATAGAAGGACCTCGTGTTTTATCGATCGCCATTGTAATAGTACCTGTGGCATTTGCAGTTTCCTGATAAACTATTTCACCGCCTTGGAAAGTACTTGTATATGTTGTGTCGATTGTAAAGAATTCATAGTCTTTGTTAACCAAAGAGAATGTCTTTGTGGTAGATGTAAACTTAGCTACGTTAACCTTGAACTTTAGGTCACGATCACTGAATGTTTGAAAGTCACCAGAGTTTGTTGATTTATATAGATTACCATCAAATCTTCCTTGAGAACCAGCTGAAGGATTATTGGTCGTTCCTACAGAATTGACCAGTCGATCACCCTGCTTATTTACCCAGATATCAAAAGCAGGATCATCAAACTTAATTACAATACCATAGAATGTACCAGTTTTAAGAATAACAGGATCTGTAAATCCTAAAACCGTTGCAGAATCAGCAGTTGATGATGTATTAACACGATCGTATGAAATAGAAAGAACAGAATTTTTTACCATTCTTTCAGGATTAGGTCTGTCGTTTTCCACTTCACAAATCCAAGCAGAGAATCCGGGATTTGTAGCGCCGCTTGCACTTGTTTGCGCAGTCGGTTTTCCTTTAAAGAAAACTTCTACAGACGTCAGCATAATATCAGAAGCCTTGGCTACGATATCAGGATTGATCTTGAATGACTGAATATAATCAAATGCTGGCATTAAACTTCCTCGTAATCTTTTATGTATTTATTAGTAACAAAGAACACATGACTTACTTGAACGCCATCCGATTTAGAATAGAATCGCGGCGATTGATAACATTGTTGTTATCAATAGCATCATTAATTACTTGTGTTGTTGGCGTTGGCGTTATTGTTTCTGTTGTAGTTGATGTAGTCGTTGTACTTGTTGATGTAGTTGTTATACTCGGTGTAGTATTTAAATATGGAGCAACCGCGGTTGCAATTTCTTCGAAGATACCTGCGTAATACTTCATATTAATAGAACCTGATGCTTTTGATATACCATCGTAACTTTGGACCACAAAAGTTTTTACGCCAGCAAGTGCAGCCGCCATTTTATTCTGTTGTTCAATATCAGATGTTGCTTCATTAATACCAGCATCAAAGTAGAAGTCAAATGTCATAACACCATTAACATTAGACAGAAGCCCACTTGTATTTGTAGTAGATGTTCTTACTTGTGAACATTTCGCAGTCTGATCTTCACTATTAAAAATAAACTTATGATATGTATTTGGCTTCAATCCAGTTACACTAATAGTAAACTTCTGAGAATCTGCAACAAACGAAAATGATGGAATTGCTACCATAGCACCCATAATGTCGATATATTGTGTAGAAGCAGTTAGTGAAAACTCTGAAGGACTTACATTATTAATAGTTCCATTATACTCAAACTGGGTTGGGTTGGTCACAGTTATTGTATTAGTATTAACTGAGTCGGTTGGGTAGAACAACTTATATGTATATGTTCCGCTATAACCTGATGCACCGTGGTTTTGACCCTTATAAACACGAAGTTTATAATATTGGCCATTTGTTGGATCATGAGACCAAAGAAGCTTAAACTGGTCTTCGATGAACCCTCCAACTGGACCATAGCTCTTACGATTTAGTGAACCACCAATGTTCTCGATTGTTTCCCCATTCAGACCTGTTAGTCCCTTTGATGATACATCTATTGCTGTAATTAATGAAGCCGAAGCAGAAGTAATAGTTGTAGTCCATGGACCGGAAGCAGTTACACCTTGGAATACTTCAAGAGCATTATTATTATCACGTGAGTTGATATAAAACTCAACAGGACCGGACAGAGAACTCATTGTATAATAGAATTCTTCATATACTGTACCATTATCGTTGCGTGATGTACTTCTCTGCGATTGTGTAACAGATGTTGTTGTCTGTGTTACTGTAGTAACAACAACATTACCAGTAGGAGTAGTAGGAGTAGTAGGAGTGGTTGTTGTATTTGCTATAGCAATTGGACCATCTGTAGCGTCCGATTGTGTGATTACATTAAACTCTGTAAATGGCAGAGTCAGAACACCTGATTGACCACTGTCTTCACGGAACTCAAGATTAAGTTCTGTTAGCTTAGGTCCAAGTTGATTATCACGAATTGTTGCCCAGAATTCTGGATTACCGATATCAGCATAGTTATAGTCAGTAAACGGATCAACAAAGAAACCAAAGCGGAAACGATCTAATAGTGCATCAAGCGAACTTGGGATAAAGCGTGCCTTTGCAAGCGCTTCAGCAAGTGTGAATGATACATAGTACTCGAGATCTTTAATGCGTTTTTCAAGAGATGCAATATCAGCCATCTTGTAACTTTTGATCTGAATTGCATTGCGTTCTGCAGCAGTCATGGTAGCAGATACACTATATAGAGATCTTCTACGTCCATATGCTTCATTAGCAACCTTAGTATCCACGATCTTTATAATATCAGATGATAGTGCTTGTGGAAGTGAAGGATATGCTGGGATGCGAAGCAACTGAAGTGTAATAGAGTTCTTTGGTTCACTAGGCACTTCATTGATGAAACCGGGTTTGCCGGCACGGACAATGAAATCGCCATTTGTATCAACCACAACACGATCAGTACGACCTTGATAGTATTGGATATTTGCAGTCAGAGTTGTGTCTGGTGTAGGGAAGTACTGTTCGGCCGATGCAAAACGATTTGCGTCTGATGGTTCAGCTGGGTTAATAATCGATAGTGCATTGGCGCCAGCAGCAACCGATGTTACATCTGTTACAAAACCGATTGTATTATTTGATTTAGGACGGAAGTCAAACTGATCACGAAGATCGTAATACTTGTCGCTAATTCCCACAAATTCCGGAATTTCCATGGTGTGAACGTTAGCACTAACAGAAAGAGATGTGAAAGTTTCACCGTCGCTTACAGGATAAGAACTGATTGTTTTAACACCGGCCCCGCCATTGAATGCATCATACTTAATAAGAAGTACGTCGTTTGTGCTTAGAACTGTTCTACGTGGCTTTCTGAAAAGATATGATGTATCCATATAATCCGGAGTATGATTCATATCTAGATAGAAGTCATTAGTTACATCTGTTACACCGTATGTGTCTGGACCAAAGTACAATGGTGATCCAGTGAACTTGTGTGTAGATGATGTGTTTGAAGTCAGTGTCAGGTTAGCACCGCCGCGTGTCGATGCTAGCGAGAAGCCACTTGTATTAGCGTATACTACGTAATATGTAGATCCGTTTGAAAGACCGCCAAGAACACCAGCACCTGCAGTGTTTGAGTATACTAGTGAGTCACCATTTGCAAATGGCGTATTAGCAAATGTAATAAATGCATTTGCTGTACCAGAATTAGTAATATTCGTCGAGACGTCAAATGTGATATCGCGTGATGCACCATTTGCAATATAGACGTTTCTCATGCGGAAAGTATCTGATACACCAAGTGGCCATGGACCACGGACCGATGCAGTGTTGTTGGCTGCAATGATTCTTGTATAGATATTACGTTGAACAGTCTTGGCAGCCGAACTTACATTTGTACGTGTAGCATTATAGGCGATTGCAACGTTTGCAGATGTTGCCGATCCAGTAGAGTTAGCAACTGTGTTACCAAGGAAAATTGTAAGAACCTGACTATTGCCAGATTCAACATTTGCCCATTTTGTTGAATCGTTTGTCAGTGAGATAGCAACGTTCTTAGGGAACGCAACCTTCATAAATCCACCTGTATATGCAGTAGCTGCATTAGATGTAAGAATCATTGATGAAGCACCAGTGATCTGTGACACCTGACCATATGATGTTGATGTAGTATTGCCGAACTTTACATAGTCACCAACATTAAATGAGGTACGGAAATCCATACCACCTGCACCAGCAACATTTGCAGTGTTTGTTAATGTTGTAATTGTACCTGTTGCATTTGTCTGACCTTCATAATCAGCAAGTGGAACAATAACAAAGTCACGCTTTTCACTGGTATTAAGTTCACCAGTATATGGAAAAGTTTCTCCGGCCGCAAGATTTAGAACGATATAACCTGTAGAGTTTGCAGTTTCGCCCTGGTTGATTGTGCGGTATGTGTATGTCATATTATTGGCATACTTCATTGCATCAACTGTCTTAAACAACAGAGCAGAGTCTCTTGTATCGGCTAGCTCAGCAACATTTGCAGAGTTTAGAATAACGTCGGCGATACCCTTGTTTGTTCCGTCATAATATACTGAACGGACATTAGAGAAGTTCTTACCTGAATTCATTACTACATCGAACAAATACAAACGGTATACTGCATCCTTAGAACCGGGTTCAGCATTTGAGTATTCGTTCACAACTGAACGAATACGAGCTGTGCCGATCTTATTACCTGTTGTAGTAATTGCACCACCAGCAGCAGTACTAATATATTGTTTTGCAGTATCGTATAGATCGATTGTAGCACCGGTATTAAACTGGAAGATACCTCCCATTTCTTTAACACGGATAAAGTTGCCGTAACCTAGTCGCACTGCAGCAGAATTGTTATTTGCTGTATCAATACCCTTAGCAACATTAGCTATATAGTTGTCAACAGTGTTTATACGATAACCATTAATATATGCAGTACCAGGATCAATAGCTATTTTAAATACTGATGCACTTTCTACAAATGTCGGCGAATCTTTTGTTGCTACTAAGAACTGATCTAAAACGTAGTTACCAGATTCTTCATATGTTCTTTTCGCCATTTCGGCGCCAATAATATTATAGACAGTTGCAAGATTTTGTTTATATGGACGACCATCAGCAAATTCAATAATTGGAAGAAATTCAGTATTTGCGTCTGCTTCTTCCTTAGAGAGAACATAAAGAACAGGTGTAAGTTTAAGACGGTCTGCACCAGGAGCTGTGTAGTTATATGTTCCAGTTGCATTGTCAAGAAGAGATGTATCTTGGTTGCTGTTAATAATCGATTCTTCAGTCAGGAATCCTACGGATTTGCTGAATCCAGTATTCGAATACTTATTAACAATCTCAAGTTGGTTTGATACGCGGCTGAAGAAACCCTTCTGATAGATTGTTCCTTCATCGACAGTAATACCGTAACCAACACCGACAGCCGAAACAGCAGAGTTAGCAACAGTAATAGATGTCAGATAGTTTAAAGGCGCAACATCAAGTTGTGAAATTTCAGCAGTTGAGATAGATGATGTGTTCTCAATCTTAATTGAAACATAAGGTGGTACATAGTAACCAGATCCACCGGATGTTACAGTCAAAGCAGTAACTTTACCAAGCGTGTCTGTAGTAATCGAAGCTTCGGCGCCTGCACCGATTGTAGAAGAAACGTTTGCAACATTAGCAGTTGTTGTATTACGAATAGTATCGCCAGCTCCGAAACGCCACTTGATAGTATTAGCTGCAAGAAGATCTACAGCAAGCGGCTTAATCTTAAGAATCAGAACTTCAGAGTTTGCCGTCGAGTTGGCTTCTACGATTGTAGCATTTGCAACTCCATTCTGAATAACATGTCCAGCTACGAATGCACCGGCCGGAAATGTATTACCACCAGTTGAGTTTGTAATAGCAAGAGAAGAAACTACAACAACAGAGTCTGCATTTGAAAACTTAGATGATCCATCAGTAACTCTCATCTTAAAGATAGGATAGTTTGGATCGAATACATCTAGAGTATCACCGGCAGCAAAAGATCCGGTATTGTTATCTAGGCCAGAACCATTATATTTGATATAGAGCGTATTGAGATTTGGATTACGAGATTCGAAACCAGAAATGGTCTTGACAATAACGCCTTGAACGTTACTAGAGTTTCTTACCGAAAGATTATCATATGTAGAAACAGCAACAGGCGCACCGTCTGTTTCAAGATCCTTGATCTTTACATATGGCAGGATCTCATGGCGTGTAATATTACATCCGTCAATGATTGTACCACGCTTGAAGATGTTGTCACCAAACTTCTCAATCTGGTTCTGCAGAATAGACTGAAGTTGATTAAGTTCACGGGCCTGCACGGCTACACCCGGCTGGAAAAGAACTCGATAGTAGTCCTTCTTAGGATCGTAGTCGTCGTAGTATGGTGATACGTTAAAATCAGTGTTGGCCGGCATTAACTTAAAACTCCAAAATTATCTTGATTATTTCTGATTTGTTATCACTTCTTGTAATAGGATCTAGATTCTCGAGGTATAGTACCTCACCGCTTCCTACTACAAAGTCTCCAGGGTATTTATTCGATAAGTTATCGAGCGTTGCTCCAGAAGTGTTACCAGTGATAGTTCTTACACCAGAAGGATCTAAGTTAAAGATCCCGAATTTATTGCTTATAAACATGACATCATCATCAATACCACCTGATAGTTCTGTATGATGCAGGTAACCACGCGGCTTAGCATACGAGATCAGGCTTTCTTGATCAATATATTCATCTTCAATAAACGCACTACTGCCTGATGTAAAATTACCAACAAGACGTGTTAATTGTGTAGAGGTTGTAAATGCGCCCGCTACTTTATCATTGACTTGAATTGCAGTCACAGTATTATTTGATGTTTGAATGATGGATGTAGCACCAGATGTAATACCTACAACCTTACTTCCTTCAGAGAAAACACCAGCAACGTTTGATAGTGTAATCTGACTTGAACTAATAGATGTAATAGTTCCGTACGCGCCTAGAGCAAGTGCAGAGATCTCTGCATTATTTGCTGTAAATGTAGATGCTGTATTACATGTAATCTGATAGTCCTGTGGAATATTTGAAACAACAGACAAGAAGTTGTTAGCACCCTTCTGGACAAGTACATAGTCACCGGCTGTGAATGAATCTTTAAACGTAGGAGTTTGCGGATTATCGATTGCAAGTGAAATTGAACCATTGCTACCGGTAGATGTAGTAATTGAAATACTCGGAGCACTTGTATAATTAGATCCTGTATTAGAAACTACTACACTAGTAATAACACCAGATACACTATTTGTGAATGTAGCATTGGCTCCAGATCCATCTGTTCCGGTATTATTAATTACTAAAGTATCTACAGCGCTATCGTATCCAATACCTCCGTTTACGATAGTTGCTGTTGTCGAGATCTTGCCATAATTTGTTTTCAAAATTGTAGTACTATTAGCAGTGATATTAACATTGCCATGTAGTTTAAACTGGCGGAATTGATAAACTGTCTCGCCAATAGCAAAGTTACCAACGGTATTTGCAGCCTTAAGAACAATATCAACATTAGTATAATTAGGAGCTTTAAGTAAACCTACCTGACGGAAATCATTTTGTGTAGGGATAGTGCCGCTCTCGCTGTCTACAAACTTAGTAGAAATACAAACGCGATTACCGCCTAGTTCATTCCATGGATCTGATCCATGTCCATTCTTCGGTGACAGAATAGGTTGAAGCGAAGCTTCTCTGAAATTGACGTCCTGAGAAATAACTTCAGGAATAGGAATATATGTACTATTAATAGAGATCGGAATAGTATCAGGCATATCAGATGGATATGATTCGCCATAACGATAACCTTCACCAACATTTAGCATCTCAACCCTTGTGATTGAGTTAGCTACAGTGTTAATAATAGCACGGCCTTCAGCTGGAGTAGACTCTGAACCGTCACCCCATACGAATACGTACGGGTATACTTCATACGTATCTGTAACCTGTGGTGTAATTGTAAATGGTGTATCAATAATGAACTTCTTTTGCACACCTACACCTTCGTAGTTTACAATACGACGATATTGATCTACGCCTGTTCCACTAGTGATCTTGATTACGCAACCTTGATAGTAGTCATCAATCGCTTCAGCATCATCTGGAGCACCATAGATCGTATTAACACCGCCAATGTTAATGTCACCGGTCTTAAATACTGCGTTTGCTATATAGTTGCTATATCCCTTTCCGGCATCAACAACATCGATAAGATCGATTGTGCCAGGAACTGCACCGGCAATTACTTCTGTATTTGCGGTGACAGGAATATAGTTTAGAGTGGCAAACTTCTCGTACTGTGTCTTTGTAATCGTGTACATGTATTTCCACACATAACCGTCACCGGCTTCTAATGGAAACAGATCAGCCGAACTACCATCACGCGAAGGCGCAATAGTTGATCTAACTGTAACACTACTATTACTGGCGTTATGTAGACACTTCCATACGTTGTATTCGGTATCATCATCGACCATAACAAAAAATTGCTTAGTCATCAGACTACCATCGCGATGGTCATACTGACTATATGATGTGTTTGAGGTCCATGTGTACTTTGGAACCATATGAACTACATCACTGGTAGAGACTCTCTTAGCAAAAATCATGTTATCATAGACATCAAGATGCGTGACCTTGACACTATTGTTAGGTACTTCAATAGTTACATCACTGGTTGCATACGGCGTATGTTTTCCGGCAAAGATGAAATAGTCAGTATTAGCGAATGTGTTTACAAAGCTGGCTGCACTATGTACATTAAAATTAGTTGTAACAAGTTTCTGTGTAGTTGCCATTTATTCCTCGACGGTCTTTGTCAAATAGTGTCCAGCAGTGTTAGAACCACTAGTTGTTGTATTAGCTGTTATATTTATAGGGGTTCCATTAGCCGTCAGCGATAGCTTGACAGTATTTGGCGTAGTATTTACTACATAATATGATGTCGAGTTAGTAAGGCCAGTCACAGCCGTGTTACCGGTTGCTGTTGTGTATAGTACCAGATCACCATTTGCGAACGGATTGATATACTGAAGAAGAACATGCTTTTCAGATATCATCGCTGCAGTATTAACATTCAATATTGAACCACCAAGTGTTGTTGACAACTTAACGCCAGATGTATTAGCAAACACAACATAGTAAAAACCTGCGTTTGACATGGTTGTTGTGCCATCACTAATACCGATAAAGTTACCGGTGTTCGAGATGTATTGTACCAGATCCCCGTTAGCCAATGTTACAGGATTGTAACTAGGCAGATTTGACAAGGTGAAGAACTCTGATTCCTGGTCGACGTTATTCAGTGCGTTAAACTCATAGCTTCTTGCCTGAATATCTAATTCAATTGTTTCGTTAGCACTAGAAACATCAGTTGCTGCGTTAAACTGGACCTGTTGTGAGGTAGCAATCTCAGATAGAGACATTGCAACATTAGCTTCCTCAACAACTAATGCAGAACCAAAGAACTTAGTTCCGGCAATGTGCATAACCTTCTTGAACATGTCAGAGTAACGATCTACCGAGATCTTTGTAAGAACCTCGTACGAATACTCTTGATAGTAGTCACCATCGTGAATGTACATATCTTCCGAAAGAAATCCCTTAGAGCTTCTGTAGTATCCCTTACCTTGACCCTGACCATCGATTATAATCTTAGCAGAACCGGCACGTAAGTTATCTTCTGACACATATTGAATGATTTCAGCATTAGTATAACCAAATCCCGAATCAAAGACTTCTAGTGATGCAACTTGGCCATTTGCCGTAATAACATTAGCCTCAATGATAGCATTTAAGCCAATAGGATATAGTTCATTTGAATCTTCTGATATTCCTGCAACATTTGCCTGAGCACCAGAAACATCACCAATAATTTGTGAGCCAGCTTGGAACGTATTCTCGAATGTCAATCTCTTGACATAAAGAACGGTAGAGTTAGATCCAGCCTTGACGATACCCTTGGCAGTCGACGTAATTTGATACAATGACACTGTAGACACAGCAGCATTGACATAAGGGTTGGTATATGAAAGTAATGTATTTGATGTTGTTACATTAATCGCTGCTGTATTTCCAGACACACGAACATAGTCACCGGTTGTATTCGAGAAAATTGATTGAACACTTGCGTTCATCACAGGAGATGTAGTTTGGTATACAAGGTCACCAGGGAGGTATCCTGGAACAGTAGAAATTGAATGCGTTTCTGCAGTAGCAGCAGCAGTCAGATCAATTACTGATCCAGCCTTAGTATCTGATAGTTTGAATCCGACACTGTTGGCTGATACAATATAATATGCAGCATTGTTTGCCAATCCAACGATTACCGTATTTGCAGCTGGTATTCTATAAAGGATACGCTGGTCGTCAACAAGATCGTTGATATAGTTCTTGATACTATGGCCAGACTCGTTACCACCTGCAGTCAAAGCAATGTTTGCACCGCCAGCAGTGGCCGATAGTGTTACACCTGTGCTATTAGAGAATCCAATGTAATAAAACGAGTTGTTAGACAGACCGGTGATTGCTGTATTACCGGTATCGGTATAGTAACGAACGTAATCATTGCTCGAGAACGGGTTGCCAGAGATAGAGATAAAGTTAGCAACCGTGTTACCAACTCCAGATGTGTTAGCAATGAACGTTGCCGTGTTCGATGGCGAGTAGATAAAGTCTGCAGCACTATTAACTTCATTCTTTGTATCTACAGATATCTGGATCTCGTCATACGTATTTGAGTATGCACCGGAGTTAACCTTGAGATCATAGTAAACAAGGTTGGCAAGTGTCTGGTTAATACGCTCACCGGTTACAAATGTTGTTGTTGCGTTATTAACAGTTATAATAAAATCATTACGGTCAAATGCTGAGATATAAGGTTGGTATGCTAGAACATAAGGATCAACATTATAATCTAGACCTGGATCAATCTGTGATAGAGATCCAATTGTGCCAATTTCAAATCTGCCGAATGTTAGACACGAGTAGATTACATCAGCTAGATCACCCTGCGGATTTTTTGGAAAACCATATGCAGCCGAACGAATAGAAAGACCAGCATATGGAACATTAGCCTGAACTAATGTAGTGTATGCGGTTACATTCTGCAGATCAGTATTAGTGGTTGTTGTGCCATACTTAATCAAGTTACTATTTGCAGATGTAGTTACATTTGCGGTTCCGCCTGTATTACCAAAGTAATTCATACGATCTTTGATCTTGACTACACCGCTATCCGACTCGAATACTGTACCGTATACCTGCTTATAAAAATAATGACCTTCTTCATTTACCTTGTTATTTGCAAATGTACTAAAATTAGAAGTGTTGATATAATCAGTCTTACGGTATGGATATGACAGAATAATACCGGTAGTATTAGCAAAGCGAACATGGTAGTAGTCACCATCAATCATACCATTAAGTGCAGTATTGCCTGTTGCTACCTCGTAACGAATATTGTCACCGACTGTATACAGTGTATTTGCAGTAGGAAGAGAGATAAACCCTGATGTAGCATTTACAGATGAGTTAGCATTAAACGCAATCTTATTAACAGTTTGATAAACATATGATCCTATACCAAATCCAGTATTTGAGGCAACTGTCAGAATTTTACGATCGTAGTCAAGTGTACCAACATTATTTGATCCAATTAAATCAGTACCGATAAAGATAACTTCAGTGTCCCCAATTGTACCGACACCAAATCCTGCACCCGAACCAAATGATATTCCTGTTACGTCAGATTGTGTATTGCTAATAGGAGCAATAAGTCTTGCAAAGGACGAATTAATATAGTCGCCGCCTGTATTAGATGTTGTTGATAAAATAACAATTGCAGAACCGGTATTTCCATTAGTATAGATTGTATCAGTCTCTTTAAACGTTCCTCTAATAGGAATAAATGTTAGATTTCCTGTTGCAGTACCACTATTGTGGTCTACAGTTAAAAGAAGACCTTCTGAGATTATATTGCCGGTTGTATTATATTGATAAACCCTACTACTATGTAATAACTCGTTATTATTTGCAGTTTGATACTTGAGTGTATTTACGTATTTTTTAATATTGTACACACCAACAGACGCCGATGCAGTATCAACGTCTGCATAGATTAAGTTATTGCTAGAAACATAGACAGGATATTGTGGGCCGTAGTTAAATACATTAGCCGTTACATTTGCTGCAGCATTTGATGTCAATATTACAGCTGTTGAGTTAGAGATCGATGCGACTGTACCAAGTGCAACATTTCCAGTGGCTTGGTAGAGTATGGCACCGATTGCATTATTATCAAACGTCGTACCTGAACCGACAACAATGTTGTTTGCTGTATTAGCACTAATTGTTCCTGTGCCGGCAAGATATGTTGCTGATTCTAGCGTGGCACTGTTCTTGAATGCACCGCGCGCGTTGATTAGTACGACAACATTACCAGTTACTGTTTGCACAATACTATTAACTGTACCATAAGCAAATATAGATGTCGTATTCTTCTGAACTACATTTTGACCAACCTGCAGTGTTCCATTTTGATTTGTAAGTTGAATAGTATATACTTCAGGTATACCCATCACCTGGCCACCGATCGTACGATCCTCGAACGTATTAGCAAAGAAAGAGATGGTATTACTTGCTGTGTAGTACGTGGTGTTATTAGAGATTACACCATCAACGTGTGAGACCGTAATCTGGCCGTTGGCATTCGACTGTTCTGTATCCATAATGACTGCGGTGCCAGAAAGTTGACCGTTTGCTGCGTAGCGATATACGTAATCGCCGGCAACTAAGTTAGCAGTAGCCGATGTGAATGCGATATTAATAGAAGGTTCAACTAACTGTTCAAAGAGTCTGAAATATTGGCTGCTTTCAACATTGGCTGTAATTGTACCAAGGCTAATAACCTTCTCAGAGATTAGTGATGACGCGTCTAGCGTATAACCATAACCGCCGTCAACAAAGATAAAGTCTACGAGTCCAGTTGCCTCTGATACAGAAACAACCCTAGCTAGTCCACCTTTACCACGTTGTGATCCTTGGAATGATACAATATCACCAATGGCAAATCCTTGGCCTTTATCGATGATAGTTACACGATCGATAGAACCTACAAGCTGTGCACGTTTACTTTTTGTATAGTCTGGTGTATTATCTACATTAATACCGATAACTTCGCCATTGCGGAATTGGCCTTCGACTCCGGAGATGTATAGAAGGTTGACATAACCGCGTTCAACACGACGGCGAATATATTTTTCTACGAAAGCTTTTGCACCGGATAGCGCACCAATAACCTGCTTGCCTACATAATCAATATTATATTGATTATATGTGATCTCAAGAT
>Ga0208788_1000171_pt1 | contig 33938 bp, 29 predicted proteins | sample Wag4_2014_7_11_3_FD_187363 | JGI IMG/M metagenome (GOLD analysis project Ga0208788, IMG submission 187363) | Fresh water mixed with fracking chemicals microbial communities from Ohio, USA - Utica-2 Time Series FC 2014_7_11 (SPAdes) (version 2) ...
ATATGTCATCGATCGCTTGTCTACGGTGCCCGGTGTCGCCCGCGCCTCGCTCAATGGTGCGCGCCGTGCGGCTATGCGTGTCTGGATCGATCGTCAGTCGCTGGCAGCACGTTCGCTCACCGTCAACGATATCGAGTCTGCACTGCGTCGTGAAAATATCGAATTGCCCGCGGGGCGCATCGAGTCGATCCAAAGAGAATTCTCGTTACGCACCGAGGTCGGACTCGATAACGAAGAAGACTTCCGTAATCTCGTGATTGGCAAAGGACCCGAGGGGCATCTCGTCCGTCTTGGCGAAGTGGCCGAAGTTCGGCTCGAGGCGGAAAACGATCGTTCGCTATTCCGTACCAATGGTCGTGCCGGTGTCGGCATCGGTATCGAGGCGCAGTCGAAAGCGAACGTCCTGGAGCTCGTTAAGGGCGTGCGCGCCGAGGTCGATCGCATCCAAGCAGATTTGCCCGAAGGCGCAGCGATCGTCGTGAACGTCGATAACGGTGTTTCCATCGAAGCGGCATTACGTGAAGTGCTGATCGCCGTGATCTTCGCGTTCGTCTCCGTGCTGATCGTCATTTATGGATTTCTCGGGACACTGCGTACCACGATCATTCCCGCAGTCACCATTCCCGTGTCGGTGATCGCTGGCTTCATGGCGGTCTATGCGCTCGACTACTCCATCAATGTGCTGACCTTGCTCGGTATCGTGCTCGCGATCGGACTCGTTGTGGATGATTCGATCGTCGTTCTCGAGAACATTCATCGCCGTGCCGAACTCGACGAACCACAAATCGTGGCGGCTATTCGCGGTAGCCGCGAAATTGGATTCGCCGTCATTGCAACCACGCTGACTCTGGTCGCTGTTTTCGTACCCATTTCTTTCTTACCCGGTGACGTCGGTCGCTTATTCCGCGAGTTCGGGCTGACGTTGGCTGCTGCCGTCTTATTCTCTGCTCTGGTTGCGTTGACTCTAACGCCGATGCTCGCCTCGCGACTGCCACCTGAGCGCGATATGAAGCACAGTCGCTTCGCTCAAGCGGTCGAGCGCTTCTTCACAAAGCTTGCCGACGTCTACGAGCGTCGCCTGCGTTCGCTTAATCGTCGCCCCCTTTTGATCGTGAGTTCTGTGCTCGGCTTGAGCCTGCTTGGGGTGCTGACGTTCCGTGCGATTCCCGAAGAGTTTGCTCCAAGCGCCGATGTGGGTCGCATCTTCATCACACTGCAAGCGCCCGAAGGCTCTAGTTTTGAGTACACGGCGGAATACGGTCGACAACTCGAAGCGATCGTCAACAAACAGATGGAACAAGGCGATATTCAACGCGTGACCTTGCGCGTCCCCGGCGGCTGGGGCGGCGGCGGAGAAGTCACGACCGCGCGCGTCATCATGACGCTCAAACCTTGGTCCGAGCGTGATCGCTCCGCGCAAGATATCGCGGGTGCCCTACGCAAAGAACTTGGCGCACTTCCCGGCGTACGTGCCACGGCCATCCTGCCGGGTGCGCTGCGTGGCGGCTTTGGCTCACCGGTTCAAGCCGTGATCGGCGGGCCGGACTACGAAAGTCTCGCGAAGTGGTCCGATCAATTGGTGGCCCTCGCTGAAAAAAATCCAGGCCTGACGGGCGTCGAGAGCAACTATCGTCCTCGTAAACCCCAGATCCGGGTTGCCATCGATCGCGATCGTGCGGCAGATCTCGGTGTGTCGCTACAAACGGTTGGGCGAACGCTCGAGACCATGCTCGGCTCGCGCATCGTGACGACCTTCATCGATCGTGGTCGCGAATACAACGTCGTTCTTCAGGGTCGACCGGATGAACGCGCCACCACCACGGACCTCACGAACCTGCAGGTTCGCTCGGATCGCACGGGTGAACTCGTCCCTCTCTCTAGCGTCGTCAAACTGACCGAAACCGCGAGTGCTACCGAGCTCAGCCGATTCAATCGTCTGCGTGCCGTCGAGATCCGCGCCGATCTCGCCGAGGAATACACCATGGGCGAGGCGGTCAAGTGGTTCGAAGACACCGTGCGCAAAGAATTGCCACCGGGTGCTACCTTGATGTGGGATGGCGAATCGGCTGATTACGTCCGTAGCGGTGGACAGCTTTGGATCACGTTGCTGTTTGCCGTGGTCATCGTCTTTTTGGTGCTTGCAGCTCAGTTCGAGAGCTTTGTACATCCCGCCATCATCATGGTCACGGTGCCGCTCGCGATGCTAGGCGCTGTGTTCGGGCTCAAAGTACACGGCATGAGCATCAATATCTTCAGTCAAATCGCGGTCGTCATGCTGATTGGTATCGCTGCCAAGAATGGCGTGCTGATCGTCGAATTCGCGAACCAATTGCGCGATCGTGGCAAAGAATTCCACGAGGCGATTATCGAAGCGTCGGTGACTCGCTTGCGTCCCGTATTGATGACGAGTCTCTGTACGGCATTCGGCGCCATCCCCTTCCTACTCGCAACCGGTGCGGGAGCGGAGCAAAGATTGCCGATCGGCATCGTCGTGTTTTACGGCACGATCGTATCGGTATTTCTGACGCTCTTCGTCGTACCCGCTGTTTATTCGCTGGTCGCAAAGCGCACCAAGCCCAGCGACCACACGACTCGTCTTGTCGATCGCCTGCTCGGCGCGACTACGGAGGAGCGCTCAGCCAAAGCTTAAAAGGTCGGGTTTGGCAGGGTGTGAAAGGCGTGTCGCAGGCTATCGCTCCAGCCAGAGCGGATCATGCGAAAGTATTCGTCATCCGCCGTGATGCTGCGATGCAACTGAATCTTCAGCGCATCACGACGCACACAAACCAAGTCGAGCGGCAACCCCACCGACAAGTTTGAACGGATGGTGGAGTCCATCGAAATCAGCGCACATTTCGTCGCCTCGGCAATACTCGACGAACGCGTGATCACCCGATCGAGGATGGGTTTACCGTATTTCGACTCACCGATCTGAAAATACGGCGTGTCCTCGGTAGCTTCGATGAAATTACCCGCAGCATAGATGTGGAATAAGCGCGGTGCCTCACCACGAATCTGACCGCCCAAGATGAATGCGGCATTGAAATCGATGCCGTGCTCTTTCAGTGAGGCGGCATCACGCTGGTGCACGGCACGCAGCGCCTCGCCAACCAAAGCGGCGGCATCAAACGCACTTTTGACGCTGTATAAACTGTGTGCGTCGTGCTGCGCGATACGTTCGTGCAGCTCATGCACAACCGCCTGCGAGACCGCGAGGTTTCCAGAAGTCATTAGCACGAGCACACGATCACCCGATCGCTCGAACACGTGCATCTTTCTGAAGGTATTGACGTGATCGACACCCGCGTTGGTTCGTGAATCCGATAAAAACACGAGGCCCGTATCGATCAGCGTAGCGACACAGTAAGTCATGCTCGATTCTACTGCGTTACTGCTGCGCTTGTCGTTGCTGCAGCAATCGAGGTCGCGGCGCGGCGCTACGCCGCGGAGCCTCGTCCGATGAAACAGCAACTGTTGCTGCCATGGTCTCGATGCCACCACCGCGACGAACACCACGGACGGGACAAGCGTCCAGATAATCGCGTCCGACGGCTAAACGACAGTGATGAGGCCCGCCCGGCACTCCGTTCGTTACATCGACCGCAAACCAACGCTGAGTTTCTTCGAGCCACACATCAACCCAAGCATGACTCGCAATGTGATCATCGCGTTCGGTGAGCAGGTAGCCACTCACATAGCGCGCCGGAATGCCGAGGCTGCGACAACAAGCAAGCATGATATGTGCGTGGTCCTGGCAAACACCGCGACGCAAGGCAAATACGCTAGAGGCCGGATCTGAGACCTCGGTCGATCCGGGCACGTACTCGATTTCATGCCGAATGGCGGCAGCGAGCCCCAAAACACCCTCTTGTCCACGTGTCGACGCGCCAACACGCTGAGCAAAGAGCCGCAAATCATCATTAGCTCGGGTCAGCGTCGTCTCTGGAAGATAGACGAGAGGCGATAGTCGTCCCCGATTGGATGGCGCTGCATCAGCCACTGATTCCGTCTCGACGGTACCTGTCACATGGATCCGAATTTCGACGTGCGGTTCGTCGATGGTGAGTAAGTGCATCACGTTTCCGTGTGCATCGATCTGCTGCGACTTTTGACCTGGTGTTTGTAGATTCCAGTTCAATACGCGCTGACCCGCCTCTGTTCGCGGCGTCAATCGTAGGCTTTGCACACTATGATTGACGGGTCGATCGTAGCGATAGACGGTTTCATGTTCGATATGCAGCAACATCTCAGACCGTCGCCTCCGAGACCAAAAAGTCATGTGCGATGCGCGCGCCAAGATCACTCGTGCGTGCTAAGAAGCTCGCGAGATAATCACGCACTCCGACATCGAGCACCTCGTCGATGCGTCCATACTGCAAACCCGCCTGGATTTCCCCTGAGCGTCGCGTCGTCTCGCCCGATCGTGCGTTGGCAACACGTACCAATGTCTGATGGACGCGATTCATGCAGTGACGAAGCGATCTTGGCATGGCCTCGTGAAATATCAGTAGTTCTGCCACGCGACGTGGCGTGATGAGATCACGGTAGACCTTTCGGTAAACTTCAAAAGCCGACACGGAGCGTAACAACGCGCTCCACTCGTAGTAATCGACTGCAGCATCCGGCGCTGCAGCATCCGGCATCAGCAATTCGAAGCGGGCGTCTAAAATACGTGCAGTATTATCGGCACGCTCGAGATACGTTCCGAGCAAGGTGAACTCGAGAGCATCATCGTGCAACATCGTGCCTTGGATGACGCCTCGCGCTAAATGTGATCGAAACTTCACCCATTCGAAAAAATCACCTGTGTTCTGGCGTCGGGCAGCGACACGCTTATATCGCTTTAATTCGAGCCAGGTAGCGTTCAAAGTTTCCCAAGTTTCGGAAGTCAGGGTACCGCGGACGGCATGCGCGTTTTCGCGCGCGCGATCAAGACAGTGCTCGATGCTGCCAGGGTTTTCTGGCTCGAAAGCAATCCACTCGATAGCGGCATCCTGACTGATGGAATCGCGTGCAGCGAGATAAGCGTCGATCTGACCTACAGTTGCGAGCGTCGATGCCCAACGCTTTCGCGTGACATCTTCCTCTTGGCGAAGCAGCGTCATACGACAGTTCACATCGAGCATGCGTGCGAGATTTTCCGCGCGCTCGGTATATCTCGCCATCCAGTAGAGATGATCTGCAGTGCGACTCAACATGCCGAGCGCTCCAGCACCCAGGTGTCTTTCGTGCCGCCACCCTGCGATGAGTTCACGACGAGCGAGCCCTCACGTAAAGCCACTCGCGTCAATCCGCCCGGTACCATCGTCACATCGCGCCCCGACAGAACGAAGGGCCGCAAGTCGACATGACGAGGCGCTAAACCCGCTTCGACAAAAGTCGGGCAAGCCGACAGTGCAAGAGTGGGCTGTGCGATATATCGCGCAGGATCGGCCAGAATCCGCAAGCGAAACGCCTCGATCTCGGCCTGTGTCGCTAGTGGTCCGATCAACATGCCGTAGCCGCCGGCACCATGAACTTCTTTGACCACGAGCTCCGATAGATTAGCGAGTACGTGCTCGAGATCGGCTTCACGACGCAAAATCCATGTCGGTACGTTTTGCAGAATGGGCTCTTCGCCAAGATAGAACCGAATCATTTCCGGAACGTAGGGGTAAGTCGATTTATCGTCGGCGATTCCGGTGCCGATCGCATTGGAGATCACGACGCGACCAGCTCGATAAGCCGTCAGGAGGCCCGGCACACCCAGCATCGAATCGGGACGGAATGCCAGTGGATCGAGAAAATCGTCATCGACCCGACGATAGATCACATCAACGCGCCGCGGTCCTTGTGTGGTGCGCATGTAGACAATTTCATCATCAACAAAGAGGTCTTGTCCTTCGACAAGTTCGATTCCCATCTGTTGCGCTAAGAAGGCATGCTCAAAATAAGCGCTGTTGTGCGCGCCTGGCGTCAGCAACACCACCACCGGATCACGCACACCCGCAGCGGCCACGCTGCGTAACGTCTCGAGTAACAGATCGGGATAATGCTCGACGGGGGCCACGGAATAGCGTGCGAACAACTCCGGGAAGAGTCGCATCATCGCTTTGCGATCTTCGAGCATGTAGGAAACACCCGAAGGAACACGCAAATTATCTTCGAGGACGTAGTACTCACCCTGACCTGCGCGCACGAGATCGATACCGGCGATGTGAGCGTAGACGTCCATCGGCAAATCAATGCCCTGCATCTCAGGGCGATACTGCACGTTGCAAAGTACTTGTTCGGCCGGAATGCGCCCAGCCCGCAGAATTTCCTGATCGTGGTAGACGTCGTGAAGAAAGGCGTTGAGCGCCGTGACTCGTTGCCGTAGGCCTTGCTGCAAGTGCTCCCATTCGGGCGCCGGAATAATCCTCGGCACGATATCGAATGGAATCAATCTCTCGGTACCGGTCTCATCGCCATAAACGGCAAAGGTGATACCGGCGCGACGGAACAGGGTGTCGGCTTCGTTCCTCTTTTCGACGATGCTCTCGGCAGGCGTCTCGGCAAGCCACTTTGCATAAGGTTGGTAGTGTGATCGGACGAGGCCAGACTCGGCGTGCATCTCGTCGAAGATGGATGGCTTCACCATATCTTGCCGCCGATATAGCGCCCCGCTGCCGGCAAGTGGGGGAAATACTCCACGGATTCGAACGCACCGTTTTTGAAGTACGGATCGTTCTCGATGATTTCTTTGGCGCGAGCGAGGCTCTGCGTATGCAGGCAGTACATGCTACCGACCGGTTGCTCACGGCTTTCGTCGTACAAAGGTCCGGCGACATTGAGCTCGTCCATGACGGACTCGATGTAGGCCATGTGCGCTGCGGTCTGAGCGGCCCGAACGGCGGCTCCCGAAGTGCCATCTCGGCACAACACGATGTAGGCGGTTTTCTCGTAGCGCGAAGACATGGCGGGCCACTCCTGATGTGGCGGGGAGGGGGGATGCGTTCAGGATAGCAGCCCGCCAGTCTTCCTCAACCGTCAAAAACCGGTACGAAGCAGTTTGGCTGTACCGCCCTCGACATACCAATCGATTGATGTGATGATTTCGATAGATGGAATAAATCGACTAACGGATAGCCAGGATGGCTGACATCAAACTCAAAGATCTTCGTTACTTAGTCGGCGTGGCCGACACGGGACATTTCGGCAAAGCGGCCGAACGCTGCTTCGTCAGCCAACCCACGCTCTCGGCTCAGTTGAAGAAACTCGAGGATTATCTCGGTGTGCCTCTTATCGAGCGCCAACCACGAGGCGCGATCTTGACGCCCGCGGGCATCGAGATCGTGGCCAGAGCGAGACGGATCATCGACGCTAGCGACGAAGTGGTAGAAATCGCGCGAACTCACAAGGATCCGCTAGCGGGTCGTTTGAGAGTCGCGTTTTTGCCGACGATCGGACCCTATCTCCTACCGCTAGTCGCACCAAAACTGCGCAAGGCGCTGCCACGACTCGAGTTGATGCTGTACGAATATCAGACCGCGCCCATGCTGGAGAAACTACGCGCAGGCGAGCTCGACCTCGGCATCCTCGCATTACCCATCGAAATCGACGGCCTTGCAACGCGTACGCTTTACGACGAGCCCTTCGTCGTCGCGGCACCGGCAAATCATCCGCTCGCAGAACGCAAACAGGTTCGGGTCGAAGATCTATCCGGAGTCACCCTGCTCTTACTGGAAGATGGTCACTGCTTACGTGATCAGGCGCTCGATGTATGCAATCGGATCGACGCGGAAGAAAAGCAGGACTTTCGCGCTACCAGCATCGAAACTTTGCGGCAAATGGTGGCAGCCGGCGCCGGTGTAACTTTGCTACCCGAACTCGCCACACGAGGTAGTCACGCCGCACCGCGCGGACTCGTGCTGCGCCCCTTCGCGAAGCCACAGCCATCGCGCCGCATCGGCGCAATCTGGCGCAAAAGCAGTGCGCGTCAGGTCGCTATCCAAATGGTGTCGGACGTGATCGCGGAGCAGCTCAAATGACAGCACCGACACTAATTTGGTTTCGCCAGGACTTGCGACTCTCCGACCATGCCGCGTTGACAGCCGCGATCGAGCGCGGCGCGCCTGTTATTCCGGTTTTCATCTGGGCGCCGACGGAGGAAGGCGAATGGGCGCCAGGTGCCGCGAGTCGTTGGTGGCTACACCAGTCGTTGACGGCACTTGATCAGTCTTTAGTGAAGCTCGGCTCGCGCCTCATCATCCGTTGCGCTAGCGATACTGAAGCGGAACTTCATCGTCTGATCAAAGAATCGGGCGCGACAGCGGTCTATTGGAGTCGTCGCTACGAGCCAAAAGTGATTGCTCGCGATCAAAGCATCAAGCAAGGCTTGCGTGATGCTGGTATCGAAGCGCGCAGCTTCAATGCAGCTCTGCTCGTCGAGCCGTGGGACGTGCAAAATAACTCGGGCAAACCTTTCCAAGTATTCACGCCTTACTGGCGCAAAGTATCTGCGACTCTCGAACTACCCAAACCGTTACCCACGCCCACACGAATCCCGGCGCCGCAGAGTTGGCCTATGAGCACATCGCTCGAGGCTTTGTCTTTGATGCCCAAGATAGAGTGGTATCAGGGCATGCGTGATTCGTGGCAACCAGGGGAACGCGGTGCGCGGGAAAATCTCGATCGTTTTCTCGATGGCAGCGTTGCCAATTATGGTGAAACGCGCAACCTACCTGCACAGGCAGGCACAGCCCGCCTGTCACCCCATTTACATTTCGGTGAAGTCTCTCCTCGGCAGATCTGGCACATCGCTGCCAAATGGCGCAGCAGTCAGTTCATGACTGAAATTGGTTGGAGAGAGTTTGCGCACCATCTGCTCTACCACTTTCCGCGAACCACCAACGATCCTCTGCGACTCGAATATCAGAAGTTTCCGTGGCTCGATAACCCAAAGCATCTGGAGGCCTGGCAACGTGGTCGCACCGGTGTGCCTCTCGTAGATGCCGGTATGCGTGAACTTTGGCACACCGGCTGGATGCATAACCGCGTGCGCATGGTCGTCGCCTCTTTTCTGGTGAAGAACTTGCGACTGCACTGGCTCGAAGGCGCACGCTGGTTTTGGGATACGCTGGTCGATGCGGATCTCGCGAGTAACACACTGGGCTGGCAATGGGCCGCCGGCTGCGGTGCCGACGCCGCCCCCTACTTCCGAGTATTCAACCCGGAAAGCCAAGCCGAGAAATTCGACCCGCAAAGTGAGTACATACAACGCTGGATCGGGGGCGATAAAAAATATCCCTCCTCACCCATTGTCGATTTGAAGGAATCACGTGTTGCAGCCATCGCTGCATGGCAAACCTTGAGGAAACCCTCGACATGATCAAACACATCGTCGCTTGGCGACTGGGCGAAGAAAAAAGCAAAAGTACCAGTGCAGCGGAAATCAAAGAGTTACTCGAAGGGCTCCGCGGCAGGATTCCGGGCCTGCTGCACATCGAGGTGGGCGTAAACGTCGTAGCTGACGCGAACGCAGCGGACGTCGTCCTCTATAGCGAGTTCAGCGATCTGGAGGCGCTCAAAACCTATCAAGCGCATCCACTGCATCAAGCAGTCGTGCCGAAAGTGAAGGCGCTCACGACGGAGCGTCGTTCAGTCGACTACGAGATTTGATATCAAACGACGGCGGCGTCGACCTCGAGTACGCTCGTGGCACCGCTCGCAACGACACGCGACAAGGCGTGAGCTTGCGGCAGAATATGCCCGGCGTAAAAGCGGGCTGAAGCCAATTTGCCTCGTAAGAAATCGACATCCGCGCCCGACTCACCGAGCTTGCGAGCGGCAATCGCTGCCGATTTCGTCAGCAACCAACCGCCGATGACATAGCCCGCAAGGCGCAAGGCGGGCACGGAAATGGCGAGCGCGCGCTCCGGCCCCTGCGCATAAGCGGCAAGCACCGACTTCACCGCAGACTCCAAGGCGTCGATGGCCTCGAGCGTGGCTGCTTTACTCTCACTGACTGCGGCCATAACGTCTGCAGCGCCCGAAGGCGCGATCGCCGTTAATTCGCTGCGCATATCAGCGATCAAAGATCCCATCGCAGCACCACGATCGCGAGCCAACTTACGGCCAATGAAATCGTTCGACTGAATCGCCGTCGTGCCTTCATAGATCGTCGTGATGCGAACGTCGCGATAGGGCTGCGCGGCTCCGGTCTCTTCGACGAAGCCCATACCACCGTGTACTTGTACACCGAGTGACGCTAACTCGATGCCGGCTTCGGTGCTGCATGCCTTCACGACCGGAATCAGTAAGTCGCCGCGTGCCTGTGCGGCTGCTTGGGTGGCTGCATCCGGATGACGCGCACCGAGGTCGAGCTGGAAAGAAGCGTACAGGGCCACGGCACGCAAAGCCTCGATCTGCGACTTCATCGTCAGCAGCATGCGCTTCACATCCGGATGATGAATGATCGGCGCAGGCGAGCTCACACCGGGTACCGGCGGCTTGCCCTGCACACGCGTGCGAGCCCATTCCGCGGCTTGCTGATACGCGCGATCGGCAACGGCGTAGCCCTCGAGCCCCACCGACAGCCGCGCCGCATTCATCATCACGAACATATATTCGAGACCACGATTGGCTTCGCCGACGAGATAACCAATCGCCCCTTCCTTCTGGCCGTAAGCCATCACGCAAGTCGGGCTCGCGTGAATACCGAGTTTGTGTTCGATTGAAATACTTTGAACGTCGTTGCGCTCACCGAGCGAGCCGTCGGCATTCACCAACACCTTCGGCACGATGAACATCGAAATGCCTTTCACACCGGCCGGTGCACCATCGATGCGTGCCAATACGAGATGAATGGTGTTCGGGGTGAAATCGTGATCACCGTAGGTGATGAAGATCTTCTGGCCGAAGATTCGGTAATGATCGCCATCAGGTTGAGCACGGGTACGAATCGCTGCGAGGTCAGAACCCGCCTGCGGTTCGGTGAGATTCATGGTGCCGGTCCATTCGCCGCTCACCATCTTAGGCAGATAAAGGTGTTTTTGTTCGTCGGTACCATATTGTTCGATGGCTTCGACGGCACCCTGAGTCAGCATCGGGCACAACTTGAACGACAGATTGGATGCCGCCCATAGCTCCTCGACTGCCGTACCGATCACATAAGGAACACCCTGACCGCCGTGTTCGGGTGACGCACGCAGACTCGCCCACCCACCGTCGACGAACTGCTGGTAAGCGGCCTTGAAACCGGGTGCGCCGATCACGCCGTCCGGGGTCCAACGGGCACCGTCCCGATCGCCCGATTTGTAGAGGGGATCGAGCACCGTCTCGGCGAACTTGCCCGCTTCCTCAAGCACCGCATCCGCCAGATCGAGCGAAAACTCGGCATAAGCAGGGCAGGCCTGCAGTGCCGATTCACCGATCAGCTCATGCATGTTGAAACGTAAATCTTTCAGTGGCGCGCGGTACATCGGGCGGTCCTTTCGACGTCGACGGGGATTGAACTCATTCTAACCCGCCAAGGCGGGGACGATGTTGGCAGCGAGAAACTCGACCAGCGATTTCACGCGTTCATCCTCGGCCAGCCTGCCGGGATAAATTGCACAGAGTGGCGCCTGCTCGGGCAAGACCCAGTCGGGCAACACCCGCTTGAGTTTCTGCGTGGCGAGACCTTGCCGACACAGGAACTCCGGTAACACACCGATACCGAGGCCGGCCGCTACCGAAGCGTGCAACAAGGCCGGATCGTTGACCGCGAGCTTCGGACGCACGGTGATCTCGGCGCGTCGATTCCCGTTTGCGAGACGGATCACGAACAGCGGGCCACTCGCCGAATCGGGCGTGAGCAGCTCGTGTCGGTCGAGTTCCTCGGGCGTCGAAGGAACCCCCACGCGCTGCAAGTAAGCGGGGGTCGCACACAAGATCGCGGGCGGCGCGCCGAGCACCCGGGCCACCGGGGAGTCCTCGGCCGTCGGATCGGCCGCCAACGCGCCGGCACGGATCACGACGTCGTAGTCCGCTCTGGGCGTATCGCCGACTTCACCCAAATCCACCTCGAGTGGAATCTGGGGGAAGCGCTCCAAGAATCTCGGCACCAGGGGCGCGAGCAACACACGACCGTAGGTGGTGTCGGCCAGCACCCGTAGCGGGCCCTGCCGCTGCACGGTCAAGCTCGCAGACTGTTGGCGTACGCGCTCGGCCGCCTCCAGAATGGCGCGGCATGCGGGTAGCAGTTGTTCACCAGCGGGGGTCAGAGCGAGACGGCGGGTCGTTCGGGTCAGCAACTTCAATCCGAGCTCGCGCTCGAGTTCGGCTACGGCTCGACTGACGGCCGCTTTCGGAACTTTAAATGCCCGAGCCGCAGCCGAGAAACCGTTCAGATCGACCACTTTCGCAAAGGTGGCCATGTGGGCGGGAGACCATATTTGAGACACTGGCGATACTCTGATGGCGTCTACTGACGTCATTGTTGCAAATCAGAATCAAAATAGAAACGGAGGGACACCTATGACGGATCGGACTCGAACTCATCGCCGAGGCTGCGCGCGACTACTCACGGCTTTAGCAACCCTGGCGATCACGGCGATTCCAATCGCCAAAGCGGCCGATGATTTCCTCTCGGCGCCCGCGATTCGCAAAGGCAGCGAGGCACTGCAGTGGAGCGCCAAGTTCACCTGCGGCACGACCGAGGCTGGCGTCACGCGCTATGGCATGTGGGAGGGGTACCTCTACAGCCGAGCCCCCGGCGAAAAGGATCGCCAACTGTTCGCCGTCATCGGCATCAACACGCGTCAATGCGAGCGGCATGTCGACCCGGTACGTGGGGCGGGGTTTCGGAGCATCTCGCGCGAGATCATGGTCTACCTAGACCCAACCACAGGCGAGATCATCGACATTTGGAAGAACCCGTGGACCGGCGAGACGGTCGAGGTGATTCATGCCGCCAACGATCCGGTGAACATGCGGCAACCGACCTACGAGAAGACCGCAACCGGTGAACCACTGGAAGTCGTCGTCCGCCACTATGGCGACACGCTGGTGGCTTCGCGCGAAGTCCCGCTCTTCTACGAGAACCCGTTGGCGGGCGGTTATCAGGAGTACATCGGCGGCACCTATCACGCGATGGAGATATTCAATACCTACTACAAGGCGGCCGACTTCTTCGATGCTCGCAAGACGCGGATCTCCGAATCGAAGATCTCGTGGCAGCGCATCTCCGGTTGGTTGCCCTGGATGAAGATGCGTGACCGACCCGGGGTGATGATTTTCAACGCCACCGGCTTCTCCACTTTCGATCGCAGCCAGATTTCACCGAAACTCCTGAAAGTGCTCGAGACCCGATATCCCGACTACCTTTCGCCGCCGCCCCTCGGCGACCCGCGCCCGAACGAGACGACCTGGACCGTCACCAAGCGCTGGATCGACGAGCACCGCGGCAAGGCAACCAAAACCGACAAGACCTCCGGAGGACACTAATCATGTCGTTAAGCGTTCATTCGATGACCGTTGCGGCCTTCGTGCCGATGCTTGAGAACCTAGAGAAGATTCTGGCCAAAGCGGCCGCCCATGCGACCGAGCGCAAGCTCGACGAGGGTGTCCTGGAAGGCTGGCGACTCACGCCCGACATGTTCGCTCTGCGTCGCCAAGTGCAACTGACCAGCGACTTTGCCAAGAACAGCGTTGCGCGCTTGGCGGGTGTCGAACCTCCGAAGATGCCGGACGAGGAAAAAACGCTAGCGGAGCTACAGGCTCGCGTTCGTGCCACTGTGATTTGGCTGCAAGGCATCACACCCGCCCAACTCGAGGGAGCAGAGCAACGTCACCTCGTAGTGCCCCTGCGTACGCGCACTCTCGAAATGGACGGCTTGCCCTTCATCCAGCGCTGGGTGTTACCGAATTTCTACTTCCACATGACGACGACCTATGCCCTGCTTCGACAAGCTGGCGTGACGCTCGGCAAACAGGATTTTCTCGGCGGAGTTTGAGTCTTATGCAAAAGCGCGCGCTCGGCACTCAAGGCCTTCGGGTCTCGGCATTGGGTCTTGGCACCATGGGTATGTCCGGCGTGGCCGGCATGCCGCTGATGTACGGGGCGCCCGATGAAGCAGAAGGGATCGCGACCATCCATCGCGCGCTCGAACTCGGCGTCGATTTCTTTGATACGGCCGAAGTTTATGGACCCTATGTCAACGAGGAATTGCTCGCCCGTGCGCTCGGCAAGCGACGTCACGAGGTCGTGATCGCGACGAAGTTTGGCTTTGCGATCACGCCTGAGGGCAAAATGGCGGGCGTTGATGGCAGCCCTGCCAACGTTCGTCGAGCGCTCGAAGATTGTCTAAAGCGTCTCGGTACAGACCATATTGATCTTTGGTATCAGCATCGACGCGATCGTAGCGTTCCGATCGAAGACACCGTGGGTGTCATGGCGGAGCAAGTTAAGGCGGGTAAAGTGCGCTATCTCGGATTGTCGGAAATGAGTGCCGACACCATCCGACGCGCTCACGTCGTACATCCGATCAGTGCCGTACAGAGCGAATGGTCGCTATGGGAGCGAAATCTGGAGGCGCCAGGCTCGGATGGCTCAGCGAGCATCGTCGACACTTGCAGAGAGCTCGGCATCGGACTCGTGCCCTACAGTCCGCTCGGTCGTGGCTTTCTCGGCGGCACGCTACCGGATCCGGCGACTCTGCCGGATTCGGACTACCGTAAACACGATCCGCGCTTTCAAGGCGAAAACTATCAGCGCAACCTTCGCTTGTTAGATGCGGTGAATCGAATGGCGGCGACACGCAATGCGACGCCTGCACAAATTGCTTTGGCCTGGTTGTTGGCTAAAGGAACGGATGTGGTGCCCATCCCCGGAACTAAGCGCCGTCGTTATCTCGAGGAGAATGTGGGCGCCGTCAAGTTGACCTTGTCTGCCGCGGAGATCATCGAACTCGACTCACTGGGCACTGCTGCGGGACCTCGCTACACCGAGCGTGCGCTCAGCATGATCGAGCGCTGAGTCAGGCTCTACGCCGATCGTTACTCGTGCTCGACAAATGGGTGTGATCGATGACGGCCGTGACCTCGCCATCGATCATCCGCAAACCATTCGATGATTCGGTGCGACTCGCGGTCGGTTCGGCACCATCGACGACGATTCCGCCACGGATCACGATGCGTCTCTCACAACGCTCGGCGAGTTCACGATCGTGGGTCGAAAGCAGAAACGTGGTACCGGTTTCACGCTGTATTTCCTGCATCAGCGCAAAAGCTTGGTCAGCGTTTTCTCGATCGAGATTACCTGTGGGTTCATCGGCCAAGACCAGTGCTGGCTGATTCATCAAGGCTCGCGCAATAGCGACGCGTTGCTTCTGTCCGCCCGACAAGCGGGTTGCACGATAGTTCATGCGCTCTGACAAACCGACTCGCTCGAGCAACATGGCGGCACGTTCACGACCCGCCCGCGTCTCTCGCCACAAACGTCCGGCGTGTGGAAACATGACGTTCTCGAGCGCCGTGAAGTCAGGCAGCAGATGGTGATATTGAAAGATGAATCCGATCTGCTGATTACGAAAATCCGAAAGCTCTCTTTCGGCAAGCGCCGTCAATTCTTTGCCGAGCATGCGCAAGCTGCCACTCGTCGGCCGCATCAGCGTGCCGAGGATCGACAACAGCGTGCTTTTTCCGCTACCCGACGGACCGAGCATCGCGACCATCTCGCCGCGTTGCAGCGAAAAGTTCACGCCTTTGAGCACGGGCGTCTGAAAGTCTTCGTCGACAAACACTTTCCGTATGTCACGCACCTCGAGCAAGGTTAGGTCGCTGACTGGGCTCATTGGGAAATCGCCTCTACCGGATCGATTCGAGAAGCTGCACGGGCTGGCCACAAAGCTGCGGCGATACTGGCGGCTGCCGCCAATAACAAGGCGATATCGTACTGACCGAGCGCCGGATCAACCGGCAGCCTGCGACCACTCGCTGCGCCGATGTTGGAGAGCAGAGTGCTGAAACTCCAGCCGAGGAAGCAACCCACGATAGATCCGATGATCCCAATCAAGGCGCCTTGCAGCATGAACACCGACAGCACGAAGCGCTGCGAGATACCGAAGCTGCGCATGATGCCGATCTCGGGTCGTCTTCTGAACGTCGTCAGCAACAACGCACTCGCCACACCCACCACAATAGTGATGAGCGTGAACATTTTGATGATGTTGCCGGAACTGCCTTGACCCTCAAGGGCTTCACGTAAGCGCTGATTTTTGTCCATCCAAGCGGTCGCTTCTAAACCGGTGGAGTCGGCAAGCTGCCGCGCGACATCGCGAGCGGCATAGATATCAGCCAGTTTGATTTCGATTTCGGTCAACCCTTCCGGCAGATCAAACATGACCCGTGCGGAGTCGAGATTCACGAAGGCGAGCCGAGCATCGAGGCTATCCACACCCGTGGCATACAGCGCCCGAACAGTCAGCGTGCGCGTACGCCCTTGATCGGTCGTAATGAGCACGGGCTGACCGATGCGCAGGCCGAGATCCTCAGCTAATTTACGACCGATCAGAACGTCGTTGATGCCAAGGCGCGCTTCACCCTCGACGATATTTTGATCGATCGGCGCGATGGCGCCGAGTCTTGCGGGCTCAACGCCCTTAAAAGTGATGGGCAGAGTTTGTTCGCCGCGTGATAGTAAGCCCGTTCCGAGAATGTTGTAGGAAACGCCCGTCACGCCCGGGATCGTGTCGATGATCTGCTCGACCGTACGCCACTGCTTGATCTGTTCGCGTCGCTGTAATGCCACTTGGGAGACGACGAGTCGCGAGGTGCCATCCGCTGCGGGCGCGAGAGCCGGACGTATCCGGGCGGGTTCGATCGTCACATGGGCCGAACTACCAACCACACGATCGATCTGAAACTCAGCTAGCCCGTTGATGAGCGCGGCGTTGAAAGTGAAGACGGTGACCGCCACTGCAACGCCGCCGATCAATAGCGCGGACTGCAGCCGGTTAGCTGTCAGATAACGCAGTGCGACTTTGAGATCAAAGCGCATAGATCTTATAGAGCCTTCCGCGCGTCAGAGCCGCGCGGGCGTTCGATAGCGGGAATATCGGCAGGATTGTTCGCGGCAATGACGCGCTCACCGATCAAATTAGCTCGTGGGCTTGCGAGCAGTTGTTCATCGCCTTGCAAACCCTGCAGCACGATCACCCGTTCGCTCGGCCAATCGAGAAACTGTACGGGGCGCTCTGCGACACGACCATCGGTGATGAGTAATACTTTGGCATCACCGCCGCGGCCGAGGATGGCGCTTCGTGGCAGGGTCAGGGCGGTTTCGCGTCGCTCGATAATGAGGTTCACATCAGCGGTGAGACCTGCGCGCAAACCCGCCGGTTGCTCGGAGAGTCGCAGCCGAATCTTCGCTCCGCCGGTGCGCTGATCCACTTTCGGTGAGACGTAGTAGAGCGTGGCAGGGATGGGTTTAGCGACGCCAGCGATGACGACGTCAGCTAGCTGCCCCGTTTTCACCTCGGTGAGGTATTGCTCATCGACATCGGCTTCGACTTCGACATCAGCAAGCGGAGCGATTTCGTAAATGACCGTTTGTGCACTCACGACTTGCCCCGTATCGACCGGGCGCGCAAGGACAACGCCGGCGACGGGCGCGGTGAGCGTGTTATCACGAAGTCGGGCGGAGGCTTCGCGCCGCATCGCCTCGAGGCCCGCGAGGGTCAAGCGAGCCTGATCGAGCTCGAATTTGGCGGTATCGAATTCTTTGACAGTCGCGAGACCTTGTGAGCGCAGTTGTTCGATGCGTCGATAACTACGCTCAGATTCGGCAACGGCGCGTTGTTGCAGGACGATCTTGGCAGCCGCCTCGTCGAGTGCGGCGCGTGGGGCATCCGCTTCAAGTTGCACCAATACCTCGCCGACGCGAACGGCATCACCTTCCTCTTTGGTGAGCTTCACGATCTGGCCGGCGCTCTTCGGCGCGATGCTCACGGTCACTTGAGGCCGCGTGCGACCAGAAACGGCGAGCACGCGCTCAGCGGGTCCCGAAACGACCTGCGTGGTCAGGACGGGTTCCGGACGGCTTGAACGGTACAAATAGCCGCCAACGAGGAGCGCGGCTACGAGGGCGAGCAATGGGTACCGGTAGCGAGTCAAAAATCCGGGCTGAGGTTCATCAAAAGCCATGATTAAACCGATTCCTTGGAAAGCAACGACATCCTGTTGTCATATTGTATATCATCTGGTTTAATTTATGGCAACTCCTGCTGCCACCTGATAGCGACTCTCGCATGACCCGCCCGTTAGGCACTCGAAACCTTCAGTTCGAAGATCGCCGACAAGCTTTGTTGCGCAAGGCGGGGATGCGTCTTGCCCTACAAAACGGGGATGCGCCGAGTTTCCGAGAGCTAGCCCTCGCCTGCGGAGTGAGCGTCGCGACCCTTCGGCATTACTTCGGCAATCGCGAAACGCTGATCAAAGAATTATTCGCATTGCATCTCGAGGTCGGCCGTCGGCATCTGCAAAATGCCGAACGCCAGCCGAACGAACATGAGTCGATCGAAGCCTCCCTGCGGGATGTACTCGAACGAATCGCGCGTGGATGGACAACCGGATTTCTCGGCTCGTTGCACCGAATCGGCCTGTCAGAGGGTCTGCGGCACCCTCAAACAGCGCTCGATTATCTCGTCGACGTGCTCGAACCTACCTTGCAGGCACTGGAGAAACGACTGCAGGCGAGCATCGAACATGGGCTGATCATCGAGTGCGACACCCGTCATGCCGCACTCGCACTCGTGTCGCCGTTGCTGCTAGCCCTGCTGCATCAACACGATCTCGGTGGCACTCGTTGTCGCCCGCTGTCGGTACCGGCTCTGATCGACCAACAGGTTCGGATGTTCTCGCGCGCTTATCGCAACGACGTCGCTGGCGGCTGACGCAAGACATTGCGGGTAGCCAACCACCCGGCCACAGCAACGAGTCCAGCGCCACCGAAAGCCCCTGTTAGCCAAACTTCAGGGCTGAATTCATAGGACACCTGCAAGACCTGCCGCGCCAAGAAAAACCCAGCAATGGAAGCGCCCGTCGCTGCCAAAAGTCCAGCAAGCAGACCCAAAGCCGAAAACTCGGCCAACAGTCCGCGCAGCACGACACTGCGACTCGCACCGAGCGTGCGCAACATCGCACTCTCGTAACGACGTTCGTCACGGGTGGCCTGCACGGCCGCCAAAAGCACCGTTAAACCGGCGAAAAGCGTGAATAAAAAGACGCTTTGCACCGCGAGCACTGCTTTGTCGATGACGCTTCGTACCTGCTCGAGCAGATCATCGAGATCAAAGACGGAGACGCTCGGGAAGCGACGCACCAGATCGGAAATGACACGCCCGTCGCCAGGCTTGAAGTACGCACTCGTCATCCAGGTTCCCGCAAGTTCGTCGAGCAGGCCCGGCGGGAAGACCACAAAGAAATTAGGCTGGAAGCTATCCCATTTAATCTTACGAACACTGGCGACCTCCGCCTCGATCACTTCGCCTGCGATGTCGAAGGTCATGCGATCGCCGACTGATAGTCCAAGACCTTGTTGATACTCATCCGAGATCGATACCAGTGCGCGGCCATGATCGGCTTCGCTCCACCATTGACCGTCCACGATCTGATTGTCGTCACCCAAGGTTGCCTGCCAGGTGATGTTCTGATCGCGACGCGCATAACCCTCGCCCCGCGGATCGGCAAACTCGATGGTCTCGACCGGCTTGCCGTTCAGCTCGGTCAAGCGGGCGCGAATCATCGGCAGTTCACGCGAGGTTTCTGCTCCTCGTTCTTTCAGGAATGCAAAGAAATCTTCGCGTTCAGTGGGCGGGATGTTGATGAAGAAAAAGTTCGGAAGATCGGCCGGCAAGCTGCGACGCCAATCGGTCAACAAATCGTTACGCACCACGGCGAGCACCAGCAAAACCATGATGCCAAGCCCGAAAGCCACGATCTGTACGATGCTCTCGGTGCGACGACGACCGAGATTGGCTATCCCATAACGCCAGGACACGCCAACCGTGCCACGCAAACTAGCGGCGCCTTTGACCAAGAGCCAACCGGCCAGTGCCAGGATAGTCGTGAAAACAGCAAGACCAACAACGAAGCCAACGAAGAATACCCAGTCGCGCACGACCCAATAAATCAAAAACACGATCGCAGCGATCGCTGGCCCGAAGGCTAGCCAAATGGCGGGCTTTGGCGGAGCGATGTCGCGACGCAGCACGCGTATCGCTGGCACCGTCGACAACTGCAACAACGGCGGTAAAGCAAATCCCGCTAACAGAGCGACAGCTGTCGCAAGACCCAATCCGAATGGCAACCAGTCTGGCGGCGGCAGATCGGCGCGGAGCAAACCCTGAAGAGCGCGTAGCAGCCACTCCTGCGCGAGATACCCCAAGGCTGATCCGACGGCCGCCGCAGCCAAGGCGATTACGAGCAGCTGTATGAGGCTCACCGTCAAAGTGAAACTACGCGATGCACCGAGCGTTTTGAGTAAGGCCACTGAATCGAGATGCCGCTGTACGTAGCGCCGTGCCGACATGCCCACCGCGATCGCGCAGAGCAACACCGCGACGAGACTCGCAAGACTTAAGAATCGCCCGGCTCGATCGATGGCGTTTTGAATTTGCGGGCTGGCCTCGCTGACATCTCGTAAACGTTCACCGCGTTGCTTGCGTTCGGCAAGCCAAGTTTTGAAGCGACCGATTTGCTCGCGCTCGCCGGCGAACAACGTGGCAAACGTTGCACGTGAACCGGGCTGTAACAGACGAGTCGCCGGTAAATCGTCCGCATGCATCAGCAAGCTGGGTGCAAGCTCGCCAAATCCACCGCCTTGATCTGGTCGCGTGATCAATACTTTAGAGATGAGGAAACTGGCTGCACCCACCGAGACTTGATCGCCGACTTTGGCATCAAGCGCTGCCAGTAGCTTCGAATCAGGCCATACCTCACCTCGAGGCGGGCCTGAGCCGACTGCGGTCGGCGTACCAAAGGCTTCGATCGCAACACCGACCGTGCCACGCAAAGGATAGGTGTCACTGACCGCGCGAAGATTAGCCAGTTGATTGAGATCATCGCGAAATACGACGCTCAGTACCGAAGTCGCACTGGCCGTTCGCAGGCCACGACGATCCGCTTCTTCGCGGTAGCTCGACGGTAATGGTCGTGAAGACTCGAGCCGCAAATCGGCGGCGAGCACCTCGTTGGCCTGCAGAGCAACCGACTGACCGATACGATTGACCAAGAATCCGACACCGGTCAGTGCCCCGACGGCGACCGTCAAAGCCAACAACAAAACCGCCAGTTCGCCCGAGCGCCACTCGCGCGCGAGCAATCTCAAGCCCAGTAAGGATGCGCGTGACATGGCATCAACCCGCGGTGAGTTGCCCCGCCTCCATGATCAGGCTGCGCCCGCAGCGCGCGGCCAGCGTTCGATCATGGGTGACGAGAACGAGAGTGGTGCCGGAATCGGCATTCAAAGCGAACAACAGATCGGCGATCTTCGCCCCGGTCGTGGTGTCGAGATTGCCGGTCGGCTCGTCGGCAAAGAGCACGGCCGGTCGCATCACAAAAGCTCGCGCAATCGCGACACGCTGCTGCTCACCGCCAGATAGCTGCCGTGGGTAGTGACCGACACGGGCGCGCAAACCGACGTGATCGAGCGCGTCCGTCGCAGCCTGACGCGCATCCGCTCGGCCGGCGAGCTCCAACGGCAACATGACGTTCTCGAGCGCCGTCAGCGCGGGGATCAAATGGAATGACTGGAATACGAAACCAACCCGCTCGGCTCGCAGACGAGCCCGCCCATCCTCATCGAGCGCGGAAAGATCCTCCCCATCGAGCAGGACGCGACCACGAGTCGGCAGGTCGAGACCCGCAAGCAGAGCGAGCAAGGTCGACTTACCGGCGCCCGAGGCACCGACAATCGCTACGGATTCACCGGCGTGAACCTGCAGAGAGACATCTTGGACGATGGTCAGCGTCCCTTCCGGGCTGCTAACCTGTTTGCACAATCCCTGTGCCTCGAGGACGATATCTTTGGTCACGAAACGATCCTTCGTTGCTGCTCTGCTGATGTTCGCACTGCCGATGATCGGCGTCGCGGCGCCGACCCCCACCACAGCACCGAAAATTCTCGTACTGGGCGACAGCATCAGCGCTGGTTACGGTCTCGCAGCGAACGAGGGCTGGGTGAGCCTGCTGCAAAACCGCCTGAAGTCGCAAGGTTACGGGTACCGCGTGATCAATGCTAGCGTCACCGGCGAAACGACGACCGGCGGTCTCGCGAGACTGCCCCGCGCCCTATCTTTGCATCGCCCCGAAATCGTCATCATCGAACTCGGTGGTAACGACGGACTGCGCGGCCTCGCCCTCGACACCTCGCGCGCCAATCTTCAAAAAATGATCGATCTATCGCGGGGTGCCGGCGCCAAGGTGCTGCTACTCGGCATGAAAATTCCGCCTAACTACGGGCCTCGGTACGCAAACGAGTTCGAAGGCCTCTATGCCGAGCTCGCGCGTCGGAACAAATTAGCCTTCGAACCTTTCTTTTTGGACAAGATCGCGCTGGCCGACGGCATGATGCAAGAGGATGGAATCCATCCGACTGCCAAGGCGCAACCCATCATGCTCGAGACGCTCTGGCCTCGACTGACGCCGCTCTTGCGCCGCTGAGGCCCTCGCGATTGCCATCCGAAGCAAGCACCGGATAGAGTTCAGACATGTCAAAACCCTGGTTGCAGTCTTATCCGCCCGGCGTTCCTGCCGAAATTGATGCCAGCCGCTATGCGTCGATCGCGCAGATGGCCGACGAGAGCTTCAGCAAGTTCGCTGAACGCACGGCCTATGTGCAGATGGGACGGAATTTGAGCTACGGCGAACTCGACGCCAAGTCGAAAGCATTCGCCGGTTGGTTGCAGCAGAAAGCGAAGCTGCAACGAGGTGATCGCGTCGCGATCATGATGCCAAACGTACTGCAGTATCCGATCGCTCTCTTCGGTGTGTTGCGCGCCGGCGGTACCGTCGTCAATACGAATCCGCTCTACACGGCACGCGAGCTCGAACACCAGCTGAAAGATTCGGGTGCGGAAGTCATCGTCATACTCGAGAACTTTGCGCATGTGCTGCAGGAGGTCATCCAGCACACCAAAGTGCGTCAAGTGATCGTCACGAGCGTGGGCGAGCTTCTCGGATTTCCGAAAGGCACTATCGTCGACTTCGTCGTCCGCCGGATTCGTAAAGCCGTTCCGCCGTGGTCACTACCGGGCGCTCTGCGATTTGCGGATGTCCTCGCCGAAGGCGTTGCCCTGCCATACAACCCGGTGTCCTTGAACCACGCGGATCTCGCCTTCCTGCAATACACCGGTGGCACCACCGGTGTGTCGAAAGGCGCGATGTTGAGTCACGGCAATATGGTCGCCAACGTGCTGCAATCGTCGGCTTGGATCGCCGATACGCTGCCGCCGGGTGAGCATCACACAGCGATCACCGCGCTACCGCTGTATCACATCTTCGCATTGACAGCGAACTGCATTCTATTCCTGCGACTCGGCTGGACTAACGTGTTGATCACCAATCCACGTGACTTTCCGGCGTTCGTCAAAGAATTAAAGCAGCACAAATTCACCTACATCTCAGGTGTCAACACGCTATTCAATGCTCTGCTGCATACGCCGGGGTTCGAAACGGTGGATTTCAGCCACCTGCGCTGCACCTTAGGCGGTGGCATGGCGGTGCAACGTGCGGTGGCCGAGCACTGGAAAAAAGTGACCGGTTGCATCCTCACCCAAGCGTGGGGTTTAACCGAAACCTCACCGGCCGCGTGTATCAATCCGGCCAACGAAGACTTCAATGATTCTATCGGCCTGCCGATTTCCTCGACGGAAGTCGCGATCATGAACGATGCGGGCGAACCACTGCCCATCGGTGAATCCGGTGAAATCTGCGTACGCGGTCCGCAAGTGATGCAGGGCTACTACAACCGACCTGACGAGACCGCCAAGGTCATGCTACCGGGTGGATGGCTACGTACCGGCGACATCGGGCGTATGGATGCCCGCGGTTACGTTTTCATCGAAGATCGCAAGAAAGACATGATCAACGTGTCGGGCTTCAACGTGTACCCGAACGAAGTTGAGAGCGTCGCGGTGACACATCCTGGCGTACTCGAAGCGGCTGCCGTTGCCAAAGCAGATGAGCGCTCCGGTGAAGTCGTGGCCTTGTTTGTCGTCAAAAAAGATCCTGCGCTCACGGCCGAAGCAGTCATCGAGCATTGCCGTGCCGCACTGACGGGCTATAAGGTGCCGAAATACGTGTTCTTTAAAAACGACTTGCCGAAAACCAATGTCGGCAAAATCCTACGCCGCGAACTACGCGACGAAGCACAGAAGCTCTAAAAGAGAAATTTAAAGATCAAGACCGTTCGCCGGGACTAAACAGCCGGCGATGTTCGATGATTGCGTAACGATCCGTCATGCCGGCGACATAGTCCGCGACGACTCGTGCGCGCCCTGCTTTGCCGTGCTCACGCTCGGCATTAGCAGCAGCGATCCGATGCTCACTCGGCAGTAGGTCGATATCCTGCATAAAGACCTCGAACAACTCGCGCAATACTTTGCGCGCTTTGTTGGTCATTCGAAGTACACGGTAATGTCGGTACAAGTTCGTGTTGAGGAATCGCTTCAGCTCGAGGTGTTCCTCGCGCACCTTCTCGCTCATGACGATGAGGGGAGCGGGTTGGGCACGAACCTCGTCGATCGACTGCAGCGCCACTGCAGAGAGCCTCTCTGCGCTCGCTGAAACCACATCTCGCACCACCCGATCGATCATGCGACGAATGGTTTCATGCACCAGTCGTCGACCGGTCAAATTCGGATATCGGGCAACGACCTCGGCAAATTCACGACCGAATAAACTGACCTCGCGCAGCGCATCGAGATCGAGCAAGCCGGCTCGCAATCCGTCATCGACATCATGGTTGTTGTAAGCGATCGCATCGGCAAGATTGGCGAGCTGTGCCTCGAGACCCGGCTGACGACGTTCAATGAAACGTAGGCCAAGCTCACCTAACGTGCGCGCATTCTGAGCCGAGCAATGCTTGAGAATTCCTTCGCGGGTCTCGAAGGTGAGATTGAGTCCCGGAAAATCGGCGTAGCGCTCTTCCAACAAATCGACAACGCGCAACGACTGCAGGTTATGTTCGAAACCACCGTACTCGCGCATGCATTCATTGAGGGCATCCTGACCTGCATGACCGAAAGGCGTATGCCCAAGATCATGGGCCAAACAAATCGCTTCGGTCAGCGTCTCATGCAGCGCCAATGCGCGCGCAATCGTTCGACCGATCTGCGCCACTTCCATCGAGTGTGTGATCCGCGTGCGATACAAATCACCTTCGTGATTGACGAAAACCTGAGTCTTATAAACTAGGCGCCGGAACGCATTGGAGTGAATGATTCGATCGCGATCGCGCTGAAACTCGCCACGCAACTGCGGAGCCGGCTCGCTAAATTGTCGGCCGCGACTACGCTCATCATGCGCTGCATACGCTGCGAGCATCATGCGAAGTGCGCCTCGAGCGTTGCGTTCAGCGCTGATGGTGGATAATCGTGCGTAATAAAGGCTCGACCGATGCCGCGCATCAATACGAAGCGCAGACGACCTTCCTTGACCTTTTTGTCGATACTCATCGCTGCACGCGCCTGCTCAGCATCTACCTCAGGCTTTGCGTGAGTCGGTAGATGCAGGCGCGCCAGGACATCGGCGATGCGATCACACTCGGCAGCAGTCATCCAACCAGCGTGACGCGACATCGTGGCGGCCATCATCAGTCCTGCACCCACGGCCTCGCCGTGCAGCCAACGGGAATAACCGGTAACTGTTTCGATAGCGTGGCCAAAGGTGTGGCCCAAGTTGAGCAGGGCACGATCACCGCGCTCGTGCTCGTCGCGGGCGACGATCTCAGCCTTGATCTCGCAAGATCGTCGTACGGCACGAGCCACCACCTGCGGCTCGAGCGCCAGCAGATCGGTCGTGTTTGCATCGATCCAATCAAAAAATGCTCGATCGCAAATCAAACCGTATTTGACGACCTCCGCAAGGCCTGCTGATAGCTCGCGCATCGGCAAGGACGACAAGGTGGTGGTATCGGCGATCACCGCCTGTGGCTGATGGAACGCACCGATCAAATTTTTCCCACCCGGATGATTGACGCCGGTCTTGCCTCCGACCGACGAGTCGACTTGGGCGAGCAGCGTGGTCGGTATCTGTATGAACCCGATACCTCGCTGGTAACAAGCGGCGGCGAATCCCGCCATATCACCAATCACACCACCGCCCAAAGCGACGATCAAATCGTCGCGTGCGAACCGATTCGCGACGAGCACATCGAGAATGCGGGAAACGGTCGTCAGAGTCTTGTTGGACTCGCCGTCGGGTAGCACGATCTCGATGAGATCGCGTCCACCACGAGCGGCTTTGATGGATGCCGAGTACAAAGGCGCCACCACGGCATTGGTCACCAGCGCCACTTTTCGAGCTGGCATGACACGCGCCAGTAAATCGGTGTCACCCAACAGGCCGGGGCCGATATGAATCGGATAACTGCGTGTACCGAGGGTGACGGTCAGCGTGCTCGGCGGGGACGGAGTGGATGTCATTTGGCTCACGTCGGCAGTATACGATTCTGACCTTCGCGTTCGCCGAGACCACGCAGGATTTCATCGACCACGGCGGGCACCCTACGTCCATCGGTGCGGATTGTCAGATGGGCCACCGCGGCATAGAGCGGTGCTCGTTGGCTCATCAATTCCGTCACACGAGCGGTCATGTCTGCCACCCCGCTCAGCAGAGGCCGATTCTCTCCGCGCCTTACCCGCGCGACTTGTTGAGCAATGGAGGTTTCGAGGTAGATCACCGTCCCTCGCTCTCGCAGAAAAGCGCGGCTCTCGGGTGCGAGGATCGCGCCTCCGCCCGTCGAGAGTACGATCCCGTTTCCCGCCGTCAGCTCCGCAATGACCTCGCGCTCGCGCAGACGGAACCCAGCCTCACCTTCGGTGTCGAAGATGCGCGGGATATCAACGCCGGTCCTACGTTCGATTTCTGCGTCCGTGTCGATAAACGGCATACGGAGCCGGCGAGCGAGGGTTTTTCCCACAGCCGTTTTGCCCGAGCCCATCGGCCCCACGAGAAATAAGTTACTTGAGTCCGTCATCGATCGAATCCTGTCTGCGCCGCAAGCCTACCGCACCGGCCAAGCGTGCGACATTCCGGTAACATGCGTATCGCCGTGAAAGTCTCTCCGTCGAAAATCCTGCTTTGGAGCCTCACGGCGGTCGTCGGTTTGGCGGCTTTGCTCGTAGTCGGCATCTCGGGTGCCTATCTCTACCTCGCGCCCAGTCTGCCGAGCGTCGAAGCCATGCGTCAGATCGAACTGCAGGTACCACTGCGGGTGTATTCGAGCGATGGCCAGACTATCGCGCAGATCGGCGAGCAGCGTCGCATACCCGTCTCGTTCGAACAGATCCCGCCCGTCGTACGCCAAGCTTTCATCGCGGCGGAAGACGATCGATTTTTCGAACACTCAGGCTTCGATTATCAGTCGATTCTGCGCTCGATCATCGTCAATCTCATTCCGGGCTATCGATTAGAGGGCGCTAGCACCATCACACAACAGACCGCCAAGAATCTGTTCTTGACCAATGATCGCACTTGGCGACGTAAGGGTCAGGAGATGTTCTTGACCTATCGCATCGAGCGCGAATTCAGCAAGGAAGAAATTCTGGGTCTTTATCTGAACGTCATTCCTTTCGGTAAGCGCGCCTATGGCGTCGCGGCGGCGGCTGATCTCTATTTCGGTAAAACTCTAGCGCAGCTCTCACTGGCCGAAGCAGCCACGCTCGCGCGTGTGCCGCAAGCGCCTTCTCGTTATAACCCGATCAACAATCCAAAAGCGGCAGCCGAACGGCGTGGTTATGTGTTGCGCCGTATGCGCGAACTCGGCTTCATCGATCGCATTTCGGAACAGCGCGCTGCCCGAGAAATCGTGCGCGCACGCGAACACGTCAAAACATTCGATGTCGAAGCACCTTATGTCGCCGAGATGGCGCGGCTCGAGCTAGTGCAGCGCTTTGGCGCTGCAGCACAAAACGAAGGCTACAAGATCTACACGACCATCGATCCCACCATGCAGACGGCTGCCAATGCGGCGCTGCGTGAGGGTCTACTCGATTACGACAGACGCCACGGCTGGCGTGGCGCGGTGGCACGCAAGTCAGTACCGGCGTCGGGCGCATCTGATGCGCTCGAATCATTGCTCGACGATTACGCCTCCAGCGGGCCTTTGCGACCGGCCATCGTGCTGTCAGTCGCCGATAAAGAGGCTCGACTCTATGCGCGCGATCTTGGCAACGTGACTCTAGCTTGGGACGGGATGTCTTGGGCTAGGGCAAAAACCGGTCGCAGACTCGGTCCCTCACCCAAAAAAGCGGCTGATATTCTGCAGCGCGGCGATATTGTCTACGTCGCATCCGATGGCGAGAAAGTGTTACTCGCGCAAAAGCCGGAAGCGGCTTCCGCCCTCGTCGCCCTCGCACCGCGAGATGGTGCCATTCGCGCGCTCGTCGGTGGCTTTGATTATTTTGATGCGAAGGCCGGCAAATTCAACCGTGCCATCCAAGCACAGCGTCAGCCCGGCTCGGGCTTCAAGCCTTTCTTGTACTCGGCAGCGCTCGAGTATGGTTTCACGCCCTCCACGATCGTCATGGATGCCCCGTTCGTCGTCGATGATCCGAACATGGAAGAAGCGTGGCGCCCCGAAAACTCGAGTGGTGACTTCAGCGGACCGACTCGCCTACGCGAAGCGCTCGTACAATCAAAGAATTTAGTCTCGATTCGTGTCTTACAGTCCGTTGGTATGGCGCCCGCGATGAGCTATACCGAACGCTTTGGCTTCGAGCGCAGCAAGCTGCCCCGCAATCTCACGCTCTCACTAGGCACACTGAGTGCGACGCCACTGCAAGTGGCTACGGGCTATGCCGTTTTCGCAAACGGCGGTTATCGCGTGCAGCCCTATTTCATCGAGCGCATCGAAGACCCCCAGGGCAAGGTCGTGTTCCAGGCTAAACCGCGGGTAGTCACCCCAGGTTGCGCGGATCAGTTGCCGGCAGCAACGGCCGTCGAAGCACGCGGCGAGGAAGAGTCGAGCGAATCCGCCTCCAACAGCGGCGAGTGCGACAAGGCTCCGAATGAAATCGCACCGCGCGTCATCCGCGCGCAAAACGCATGGTTAATGACGGATATGTTGCGCGAAGTCATTACGCGCGGCACCGGGCGACGCGCCTTGGCGCTCGGCCGCAGCGACCTCGCTGGCAAGACCGGTACGACCAATGAGGCGCGCGATACCTGGTTCAATGGTTACAACCCCGATCTCGTCGCGAGCGTGTGGGTGGGCTTCGACCAGTCGAAACCCTTGGGCGAAGGCGAGGAAGGCAGCCGTACCGCCGTGCCCATTTGGGTGGACTTCATGCGCGTCGCGCTTGCACGAACACCCGTACGTAGTTGGCCGAGCCCAGAGGGTCTCGTGCAGGTGCGTATTTCGCCCGTGACCGGGGAAGTCGCGGGCGCGGATGATCGCGACGCCATCTTCGAAACCTTCATGCTGGATCGCTTGCCCGTCGGGGCATCACAAGATCTGGTGAATCCGAATAAAACCGACGAAGCCAAACCAAAGGAGTCGGCGGAGCCACTCTTTTGAAGAAGTTGCCACCGCGGGCTGAGCATTTGCGCCGAGCATTGGCACAGGAAGCCGCGCGAATCATGGCCGAGCATGGTGTACGCGATTTCTTACTCGCCAAACGCAAAGCGGCCGAGCGTTATGGCGTTGTCGATGGTTCACTCCTACCGCGCAATACCGAAATAGAAGCTGCGCTACAGGAATATCAGCGCCTCTTTGGCGGCGAATCGCATGTCGAAACCTTACAGGCACAGCGATCAGTGGCGCTTGATGTCATGCATCGTCTGCAGCGATTTCAACCTCGTCTTGTCGGGCCCGTACTCAGTGGAACCGCCACGGCACATGACGATGTCGTGTTACACGTCTTTGTCGATCGTATCGAGACACTCAGTTTCGCGTTGATGGATCAAGGTGTTCCACACGAAACGGGGGAGCGTCGTATTCGTCTCGATAATGAGCGCGCCGTTCAACAACCCACGATACGTATCGAAGTCGACGAACAACCAGTAGAGCTCGTCGTATTCAATATCGATGGCATCAGACAGGCGCCGATCAGCCCGGTTGATGGCAAACCGATGCGCCGCGCTGATCTGCGCGAAGTGGAAAATTTATTGACGGAAAACTAGTTCCGATCAGCGCTTGCTGATCGGAACGTATTCGCGCGGCGCCGGGCCAGTATAGAGCTGACGCGGACGTCCGATCTTGTAACCCGGATCGCTGATCATCTCTTGCCAATGCGACACCCAACCGGCCGTGCGCGCAATGGCGAACATGACGGTGAACATCGAGCGCGGAATACCGAGGGCGCTGTAGATGATGCCCGAGTAGAAATCGACGTTAGGGTACAACTTGCGGGCGACGAAATATTCGTCTTTGAGTGCGATTTCTTCGAGACGCTGTGCGAGCTCGAGCAGCGGGTTATCCGCGCGGCCCATCTTAGCGAGCACTTTGTGACACATCTCGCGAATGATCTTCGCGCGCGGATCGAAATTTTTGTAGACGCGATGGCCAAAGCCCATCAAGCGCACGTTGCTGGTCTTATCTTTGACCTGTGCGAGGAACTTCGGAATGTTATCGACGGTGCCAATCTCCTCGAGCATCTCGAGAACGGCCTCGTTGGCGCCACCGTGAGCCGGGCCCCACAGAGCCGACACGCCTGCCGAAATAGCCGCGTACGGATTTGCACCGGTGGAGCCCGCCAAACGCACCGTCGAAGTGCTCGCGTTCTGCTCGTGATCGGCATGCAGAATCAACAACAGATCGAGCGCCTGCGCCGCGAGCGGATCGACGTGATAGGGCTCGCAAGGAACCGCATAGAACATGTGCAGCAAATTGCTGCAGTAGTCGAGATCGTTACGCGGATAGATGAACGGCTGTCCCAACGCACGCTTGTAGGCGGCGGCAGAGATGGTCGGCAGTTTGGCGATGATGCGATGGGCAAAAATCTCGCGATGACGCGGGTTATTGATGTCCATCGAGTCGTGATAGAACGCCGACATCGAGGCCACGATCGCACTGACCATCGCCATCGGGTGCGCGTCGTAATGGAAGCCGTTGTACATGCGCAGCAACGACTCGTTCACCATCGTATGGCGCTGGATGTTCACGCTGAACTCGGCCAACTGCTTGGTATCGGGCAGCTCACCGTTCAACAACAAATACGCAACTTCGATAAACGAACTATGAGCGGCCAACTGTTCGATCGGATAGCCGCGATACATCAACACACCGGCATCGCCGTCGATGTAGGTGATCTTGCTCTCGGTGCTGGCAGTCGCCATGAAACCCGGATCGAAGGTGAAGACGCCGTGATCCTTATTCAGGGAGGCGATATCGAGCACATCCGGACCGATGGTGCCTGCACGAACAGGCAGGTCCGTTTTCTTACCGGAGGAGACGTCTAGCAGTTCGAATTTCTTGTTGGCCATGGTGTCGTTCATCGTCAGCGGATTGTCGTGGCAGACGCGCCACGATGTGTGACGAAATTGACACGCCTTGCGTTCGGAATCAAGGCAGAGCGGATGAAATTTTCAGTCACGATTCGCTTACTCGACCACCTTGTAGAACGCACCGGGTGACAACTTACCGTCCGGGTAAATGCCGTTGATCAGTTGCAACTGCTCTTTACGAAACTTGCCATCCGGCATCGCCTCGACATGATCATCGATCGTCGTCGTTGCGGTCGCAGTGGCCATACGCAGGCGATACGGCTCGGCAAGCGGATACTCGGTCGGACGCAAGCCTCGCAACGTCTCGGCGACACTGCGGAAAAGTCCATCGGCTTCAGGAGTCCCGCCACGCGATGAGCGGCTCGCGCCGGCGAATAGATAAGCGCTCTTGCCGCGATACAGCACGACCCAGCGCACCGGCCCCGCACCGCCATCGAGTGGCGAGCCAGAGGACGTGCGCACCGTATAGCCTTCCATACCGTTCACGCTGATCGCTTCGCCACCGGTGATGCTGGCGCCCTTCAATTGCGACAGCAGGAACTCGCGCGGCGACTGCGTGGGCGGATACTCGCGTAGTGTGATCTGCATGATGGTGTCGCGCTTTGGCGTATACGCGAGCAGTCGATCGCGCTGATTCTCGACGGTCCACGCGCGCGGAAACGCCACGGTGATGCCAAGCTCCGCGTGATAAAGCCGATTGCCACGCAGGATTCCCTGGGCCCGACTCGAGCCATAGGTCATGCCGTCGATCTGACGGAGATATTCCTCGCGGCCCTCGAACCAACCGCCCACGGGGCCGTTCTCGAGCTTGGCCGATACCTTGGCGGCCTGCACCGCGCGCTTGTCGGGCGCTGGATGCGAGGAAAACAAACCGTGATAGATGCGAGGCTCGCGACCTTCAGCGCGTGCTTGATCGATTTCGAATCGCTCGCCACGGCGAAACATCTCGAACACTTCACCCATCGACTCGGGTCGATAGCCCGCACGAGTCGCATATTGCAGCCCGAGGCGATCCGCCTCGAGTTCGTTCTCGCGACCGTATCCCTGCATCCATGCTTGCGCACCGAGATTGGCGAGATCCGCCACGGCGCCAGAACCGGTGTAGATCGCTGCCGCGGTCGCAGCGAGCGTGGCGAAGATGCCGCGCGTCATACGCTCTTGTGGGTGGCGCGCCGTCACATGCGCCACTTCGTGCCCAAGTACCGAGGCGAGCTCCGCCTCCGAGTTGAGATGGGTCAGCAAACCTCGGTGCACATAGATAAAGCAGCAGCCCGTCGTAAAGGCATTGATCGAATCGTCATCGAGGACGACGAATTTCCATTCCGCGTTCGGCAACTCGCTCTTACTCGCAACTCGTTGCCCTACTTGGCTGACGTAATCCTGCAAGGCCTGATTCTCGTATAGGCCGTAGGCCTTGAGGATCTGATCATGAGCTTTACGGGCAGACGCACTCTGCTTGGCCGTGCCTTTTCCCGACTGCGCAAACGCAGGGGGAGCGAGCGCCAATAATGTGGTCGCGAAAACGGTAGCGATTAAAGCGGTGATTCGGCCCGTCATGCTTTTAGGACCTCCAGCACGAAAGACGTCGCCAACTTAGCAGAAGTTCCCGCGCGGCCCCGAAAGCCGATCGAAGGGCTGAAACGAACGAGGCGCCCGAAGGCGCCCCGTGTAAAACCGTTAGCAACGCGCGAGAGCGCGCCCGAAGTGCGTCAGCGTGCGGCGGCGGCAGCGTACTTCTTGCGGAACTTGTCGACGCGACCCGCCGTGTCGAGGATCTTCTGCTTGCCCGTGTAGAACGGGTGGCAGCTCGAGCAAACTTCGATGGCGAGATCCTGCCCGAGAGTCGAACGGGTCGGGAACGTGTTACCGCAGGTGCAGGACACCGTGATGTCCTTGTATTCCGGATGGATCGAAGGTTTCATGATCGTGCTACCGAGGCCGAAGCTTGCGCAAAAAGGGCGCGCAGTCTATCGGCGCCAGCCGGCCGATACAAGCCCCAGGGCGGGTTAAGCGATCTATTCACATTTTCTGTGGATAACTCTGTGGAGGAGGCGAAAAAAGAGCCTCGATTCCGCAGTGAAATCGCCTTTCTGCACTCTCGATCAAAAAATGACACGGTCATTAATAATAATTAAAACAATGGCTTATGACGGCATTGTTCTTCAATATCTCAAAAAATGACGCTTCCTACCGTCACGGAAGGATTTTCTCCGCGCTGTGCATAGTGAGATGGAAATTCGCCCAGCAAAGCGCGTAACTCACGGTTTTGG
>Ga0208788_1000172_pt1 | contig 33828 bp, 24 predicted proteins | sample Wag4_2014_7_11_3_FD_187363 | JGI IMG/M metagenome (GOLD analysis project Ga0208788, IMG submission 187363) | Fresh water mixed with fracking chemicals microbial communities from Ohio, USA - Utica-2 Time Series FC 2014_7_11 (SPAdes) (version 2) ...
GGATCCGTTGCTGTTCCGCCGTCAAGGGTTTGCCAATCCCTGGCTCGCCATTGAGCTCTGCACGATATTGCTCCACCCACCGACGCACTGCGGTTTGACCCACCCTCATCGACTCCACCACTTCCATCACGCTCAGGCCTTGGTCAACCACCATCCTCGCCACTTCTAGCTTGAAGCTCGCATCATATTGACTACGTTTTGAATTCATTTCTTCTCCCTCGTTAAGATCTATCATGCCCTATCGAGGTGTCTACGGGTATTAGACCATTACAGATAAGTACGTAGCCAATTGCCATGAGTACATCCTAGGCTACTCAAAAGAGCCTCTACCCAAGGGCGCAACGAACATTCCCAAGGACGACAGTGAGATTGAGGGAAACTACAGGCTCATCGACGAGCGCGGACGATATAGGGAGCTGGAGCTACGTAACACCCATCGCGAATTTGGTAAGCACAACAGAAAGAACTTGTACTACCCATTTTTTGTAACCTCCGACGGCTGCGTCTCTCTGGAGCAAACGGATCATGCCGTAGCGGTGTATCCAGACTGGGATGATGGTTTCGAGGGTTGCTGGACGTGGGGCACCGATAAGGCTCGTCAGCAGATTTCAGAAGTTGTCGCCAAAAAGGTGAACGGGAAATGGAAGATTTATCGCAAGAACTACGCCGAAGACGAGGACGGTGAAGCGACAAAACAAGTGAAGTCCATTTGGACGGACAAAGAGTTTCATACAGAGAAGGGCCAAGCCACGTTCAACGAACTATTCGAGAGCAAGACCAAGCTTTTTCAATCGCCAAAGTCAGTGGACACGATTCGACAGCTATTGCTCATGGGTTCGAGGAAAGACTCCATCGTGATGGACTTTTTTGCCGGATCAGGAACTACGGCCCATGCAGTGCTGGCAATGAATGCTGAGGACGACGGCCAACGGAGGTTCGTGTTGGTTCAAGTTCCAGAAGTGTCAGCAGAGGACTCTGAGGCATTCAAGGCGGGTTATAGAACAATTGCGGAACTGAGCAAAGAGCGAATTCGCCGTGCGGGGACGAAAATAGCCGCTGGTCTTGCCAATGCAAAGCTGGATACAGGTTTTCGCGTGCTGAAGGTCGACACATCCAATATGTCCGACGTGTACTACGCGCCTGATGCGCTGGACAAGGAAAACCTCGACCTGTTCGTCGACAACATCAAGCCCGACCGCACCCCTGAAGACCTGCTGTTCCAGGTAATGCTAGATTGGGGTGTCGACTTGGCCCTGCCCATTACCAAACAGTCGATTCAAGGCAAGGACGTGTTCTTCGTCGATGGCAATGTGCTTGCCGCCTGCTTCGATGCGAGCGGCAGCATTGATGAAGCCTTTGTGAAGGAACTGGCCAAGCAGCAGCCGCTGCGCGTAGTGTTCCGCGATGCAGGCTTTAAGGACAGCGCCGTCAAAATCAACGTCGAGCAAATTTTCAAGCTCTTGTCGCCCAATACCGACATCAAATGCCTCTGAGGAACACGCCATGCAGCCCTATGTTCCTGATGCGTTACCGCTGACCGAGTTGGACTTTCGCCGCTTGCTGCCGCTGGTAGGCCAAGCCAATGCGGCATTGGCGCGTTACGATGGTCTGTTGCAAGGTATTCCTAACCCGGCAGTGATGCTATCGCCATTGACCACCCAAGAAGCGGTGCTCTCTTCCAAAATTGAAGGCACCCAAGCCACGGTGGACGAAGTGTTGGAACAAGAAGCCGGTTTGCTCAAAGAAGGTGAAAAATTTCAGGACATTCAGGAAATCTCCAACTACCGCCAAGCGCTGTTTGCTGCACGCGAGTACCTCAAGGACTACCCGATTCGCCTCGCTTTTGTTCGCGAGTTGCACCGCATCTTGATGAGCAGTGTGCGCGGCCAAGATAAAACACCAGGCGAGTTTCGCAAAGACCAAAACTGGATTGGCAGACACGGCTGCACGATGGAGCAGGCGAGTTTTGTGCCCCCCAACCCCATGCAGTTGCCAGACCACTTGCAGGCTTGGGAGCGCTACATGGACAGCGATGATGCTGATTTTTTGCTGCAAACCGCTGTAGTCCACGCTCAGTTTGAGTTGCTGCACCCATTCAAAGACGGCAATGGGCGCATTGGGCGCATTGGGCGCATTGGGCGCATCCTAATTCCCTTGTTTCTGTACCAGAAGCGAGCACTGTCGCAGCCTATGTTCTATTTGTCGGAATACCTGGAAAACCACCGGGAAGAGTACTACTTGCGACTCAAAGGCATTTCTGCAGAGGGAGACTGGAACAGCTGGATTGCGTTTTTTCTGCAGGCCATCGCCACCCAAGCGGCGCAGAACAGCACGCGAGTGACAGCTATTCAGGCGCTCTATGAAGAAATGAAGCTCGCCATTCATGACATTACCCACTCGCAGTACACGGTGCATGTACTGGATGCAATTTTCAGCCGACCGATTTTTCGCACATCGGACCTGACTTCTCAACTTCAAAAGGAATCAGGCGTGCATGAGAAAACCTCTTTGGGTTTGCTACGTCAGTTACGGCAAGCCGATGTGCTGCGGGAGCTTCAGGCAGGCAGTGGCAGTCGCCCGGCGACGCTGTGCTTTCCGCGTCTAATCAATCTGGCCGAAGGGAGATTGATGTTTTGAAACTTTTGTGGAGCGTGCATCAGCAACAAACGCATTTGTGGAGCGTATTTCGGCTATTGCACTCCACAAAAATATTTGTGGAGCACAGACACTCCACAAAGACAGAGGAAGAACAATGAAACTCAAGTTCAAGACGCAGGCCTACCAGTCTGCGGCGGTGCAAGCCGTGGTGGATTGCTTCAAGGGCCAACCACCCGCATCTGCAGAGGCCATCAGCTATCGCATCGACCCCGGCCAAGTCAAGAAGGGCACGGAAGACCTGTTTTCGGATTCTGGCTTCAAGAACGCAGACCTGGCACTGACTGACCTGGCTTTGCTGGACAACATCCAGCAGGTACAACGCGGCCAGAACCTGCCCATGTCTGAAACGCTGGTGAAGACCAAGGTCGCCCGTGTCAATCTCGACGTGGAGATGGAAACGGGCACGGGCAAGACCTATTGCTACATCAAGACGATCTTTGAGCTGAACCGCCGCTATGGCTGGAGCAAATTCATCATCGTGGTGCCCAGCATCGCCATTCGTGAGGGCGTGGCCAAGTCGCTGGAGATCACCGCCGAGCACTTCCTTGAGACCTACCAAAAGAAGGCGCGTTTCTTCATTTACAACTCCAAGCAGCTGCACCACCTGGAGAGCTTCTCGTCTGACGCGGGCATCAACGTGATGGTGATCAACGTCCAGGCCTTCAATGCGACAGGCAAAGACGCCCGCCGTATCTATGAAGATCTGGACGACTTCCAGTCGCGTAAACCGATTGATGTCATCAGCGCGAATCGCCCAATCCTCATCCTGGACGAACCCCAGAAGATGGAAGGTGGCAAAACGCTGGATTCGCTGGTCAATTTCAAGCCATTGATGGTGCTGCGCTACTCGGCTACCCACAAGACCACGCACAACAAGATTCACCGTCTCGATGCACTGGACGCCTACAACCAGAAGCTGGTGAAGAAGATCGCAGTGCGCGGTATCGCGGTGAAAGGGCTGGCAGGCACGGCGGGCTATCTGTACCTACAGTCCATCGAGATATCGAGTAAGAAGCCACCCGAGGCGCGTGTGGAGTTCGAGCAGAAGCTGGCAGGCGGGAACATCAAGCGGGTGGTGAGGAAGCTTTCTAAAGGCGACAACCTGTTCGATCTGTCGAACGGGCTCGATCAGTATCGGGATGGCTTTGTTGTGGCCGATATCAACGCCAACTCCGACACCCTGAGCTTCACTAATGGGGTCGAACTAACCGTTGGGGAGGCGACCGGTGACGTGACCGAGGCCGTACTACGCCGCATACAGATTCGCGAAGCAATCAAAGCCCACTTCGACAAGGAACAGGCGCTGTTCCAGCAGGACGTGAAGGTGCTCACGCTTTACTTCATCGATGAAGTGGTCAAGTACCGCGACTACTCGCAGCCCGACGAAAAAGGTGAGTACGCCCGCATCTTCGAGGAGGAGTACCAACTCTACCTCAACGAGGTGCTGGAGCTGGATGATGCACCATACGTTAAATACCTCAAAGGGATTTCTGCCGACAAGACTCACAGCGGCTATTTCTCCATTGACAAGAAGAGCAAACGGTTGGCTGACCCCACAGTCGCGGCGCGTGGTGAAAACGCGGGACTCTCCGACGACGTGGACGCTTACGACCTGATTCTGAAGGACAAGGAGCGGCTGCTGTCATTCACCGAGCCGGTGCGCTTTATCTTTTCCCACTCGGCGCTACGTGAAGGCTGGGACAACCCGAACGTTTTTGTGATTTGTGCCCTCAAGCACAGCGACAACACGATTTCACGCCGCCAGGAAGTGGGCCGTGGTCTGCGCTTGTCCGTCAACCAGCAAGGCGACCGCATGGACCATCCAGCCATCGTCCATGACGTGAACGTGCTCACCGTTGTGGCCAGCGAGAGCTACAAGGACTTCGTTGCGGCGCTGCAGAAGGACATCAGCGACTCGCTGTCTGCCCGTCCGAAGGTGGCCGATGCAGCCTTCTTCACTGGCAAAGTGTTGAAGACGGCCACCGGCGACGTGGAAGTCACACCGCAGCTGGCCAAGCAGATCTACAAGTACCTGCTCAAAAACGACTACACCGACGATGCCGACCGCATCACTGGCGCGTATCACGACGCGAAAAAGGCCGAGACATTGGCCGAGCTACCGCCTGAACTGAAGCCCTATGCGGCACAGGTCTACCAGCTGATCGACAGCGTGTTCAGTGCCAGCCAGTTGCCCGAGATCGGCGACGACCGCCGCCCCAAGAAGAACCCGCTCAACGCCAACTTCGACAAGCAAGAGTTCAAAGCCCTGTGGAGCCGTATCAACCGCAAGGCGGCTTACAGTGTCAGCTTTGAAGAGGCAGAACTGGTCCAAAAGGCTGTGGCCGTGCTGAACGACAAAGACGCGGGCCTTCGCGTCACCCCGTTGCAGTACACGATCCAGCGCGGTGAACAGGCCGAGGCCGTCACTTATGACGGCATCAAGTCCGGCGAAGCGTTCAAGCTCAAGGCCACGGAAACCGAAGTCAACCGCTTGTCGGTGCACTCGGCCGTCAAGTACGACCTGATCGGCAAGCTGGCCGAAGGCACGCAACTCACCCGCCGCACGATTGCTGAAATCCTGAAGGGCATGAATGCTGCGGTCTTCGCACAGTTCAAGACCAACCCCGAAAGCTTCATCGCCGAAGCCATCCGCTTGATTAACGAGCAGAAGGCCACAGTCATCATCGAGCACTTGGCCTATGACCCGGTGGAAGACAAGTTCGACCTCGACATCTTCACGGCGGGTCTGACCAAGCAAGACTTCAGCAAGGCCGGGGACAAGCTCCAGCGCCACATCTACGACTACGTGCTGACCGACTCCAATATCGAACGGCAGTTCGTGAAGGAGCTGGACACCAGCAATGAAGTGGTGGTCTACGCCAAGCTGCCACGCGGGTTCCTGATCCCCACGCCAGTAGGCGACTACAACCCCGACTGGGCCATCTCATTCAAGGAAGGTGCCGTCAAGCACGTCTACTTCGTAGCCGAGACCAAGGGGACCATGTCCTCCATGGAGCTGCGCGAAATCGAGAAAACCAAGATCAAGTGCGCCCGCAAGTTCTTCGACGACATCAATCAGAAGTTTGCCCCGGAAAATGTAAAGTACGATGTAGTAAATAATTTTGGTAAGTTGATGGAGTTAGTGAAGTAGTTTGCCAATCTGCCCTAATCCCGACATACGGGGTACAATGCGCGACCTTATCTGTTGGTCTGTCTTGTCCCCATGTCGGATTCTTCCCCTCCTCAAAGTCTGGCTTTATATCGCCGCCTGCTTGGTTATCTCAAAGACTACTGGAAAATTTTCCTGCTTTCGCTTGTTGCCATGTCAGTGGCGGCCAGCACCGAACCTTTATTTGCCCGTTTGATGAAACCACTGATTGACGGAGGGTTTGTCGAGCGTGACCCACAAGCCATGTTATGGACGCCGTTGGCGATTGTCGGATTGTTCTTATTGCGTGGTGTGGCGAGTTATATCAATGACACCACGACGACTTATCTGGCAGGGCATTTAGTGATGCGGCTGCGGGCGGAGATGTTTAGCAAATTGATGAGCCTGCCGGTCAGTTTCTACGATGACAACGCCTCAGGGCGGGTCATTTCGCGGGTGACCAATGATGTCAACCAAGTGACCGATGCCGGCTTTAACGTCATCACGGTGGTGGTCAAAGATGGCGTGACGATCTTTGGTTTGCTGATTTTACTGTTTTGGACCGATTGGCAACTAACCCTCATTTGTTTAGTGATGATTCCGGTGGTGGCGGTGAGTTTGCGCTTGGTCAGTAAACGCTTGCGGCAATTAACACGGCAAAACCAGCGGCAAATTGGTGAAATGACCCAAGTGCTGGGTGAGGTGGTCGACTGTCAGCGGGTGGTGAAAGTATATGGGGGACAGGCCCATGAAACCCAACGCTTTATGCGTGCGGCAGAAGGGTTGCGGCAAAACCAGATCAAGCAAACTTCGATTGGCTCGATGAACACGGGTATCACCCAGTTGGTGGTCTCAATCGCCTTGGCGGTGATTATCTACTTTGCCAGTGTGCGCGCCCAAAGCGGCAACTTTACCGCCGGCGACTTTATGAGTTTCTTGGCAGCCATGATTATGTTGTTCGCCCCCATTAAACGGATCACTGGGGTGAATCAGTCATTGCAACGCGGCTTGGCGGCGGCTGAAAGCGTCTTTCACTTCTTGGACATTGAGCCTGAACCAGATACAGGTCAGACACAACTTGAACGGGCACGGGGTGAAATTCAGTTTGCCGAGGTCAGCTTTGCCTATCCCAACAGCGAACGTAGCGCATTACAACAGATTGATTTAACCATCGCTGCCGGAGAAACGGTGGCGTTGGTTGGGAGTTCCGGCAGTGGTAAAACCACGTTGGTGAATCTGCTGCCGCGTTTTTATGCACCAAGCCAAGGGCACATTTTGTTAGATGGCCTTGCGTTGGATACCCTGACCTTAGCGAGTCTGCGCCAACAAATCGCCCTCGTTAGCCAAGACATTGCTTTGTTTAACGATACGGTGGCGGCGAATATCGCCTATGGCTGTGTGGTACCTCCGTCACCAGAACAATTGCGCGCTGCTGCGAAAGCTGCCAATGCCCTCGAATTTATTGAAGCCATGCCACAGGGGTTTGACACTTTAATTGGTGAAAAAGGCGTGCGCTTATCCGGTGGCCAGCGCCAGCGGTTGGCAATTGCCCGTGCCATCTTGAAAGATGCGCCAATCCTGTTGCTTGATGAAGCAACCAGTGCACTCGATACCCAGTCAGAACGTTTAGTGCAAGCGGCATTAGATAATCTGATGCAACAACGCACCACGCTGGTGGTGGCTCACCGTTTATCCACCATTGAAAACGCAGATCGGATTGTGGTGATGCACCAAGGGCGGATTGCGGAAATGGGAAGCCACGCCGAACTGTTAGCCCGTGGTGGGATGTATGCCACGCTACATCGCTTGCAATTTAAGGAGCCCGTCCATGACTAAAACAACATGGACCATTTTGCACACGGAATGGTCAGACGGTTGGGGCGGACAAGAACGGCGTATTGTGTCCGAGATGGCAGGGATGGCGGCGCGTGGCCATCGTATGATCTTGGCGACACGCGCACAGGCGCAGATTGTTGCCCATGCACAAGCCGTAGGGGTCGAGGTGGTGACGCTTCCCTTTCAAGGGAAATTTGAACTGGCTACTATTCGGCCTTTGATGGCCTTGATTCGGCAACAACAGGTTGATGTTGTGAATACCCACAGTGGTAAAGATAGCTGGTCGGGAGGCTTGGCGGCGTGGCGGGCTGGGTGTTGTTTGGTGCGTACTCGTCATCTCAACATTCCCTTGCGGCGGAGCTGGCACAATTTTATCCACCGCTTACCTGCTGCCATCGTGACTTGCGGCGATACCATGCGCCAACAGCTGATGAGCAATGGTTTTCCGCCGGCACAATTGGTCAATATTCCGACAGGGATTGACTTCACTGCTTTCCAACCACGCCGTGCCCGTGCTGACGTGCGGGCAGCTTTGGGGGTGAGTGACGCTGCGCCAGTTGTGTTGATGACGGGGGTGATCCGCGCAGTCAAGCGACACGAAATTGCCCTGCGTGCTTTTGCCCAAGTGCTGGCACGTTATCCTCAGGCCATGTTGTTATTAGCGGGCGACGGCCCGATGCGCCGTGATATGGAGGCGTTGGTACAACAACTTGGCTTGGGACAACAGGTGCGTTTCTTAGGCCATCGTGAAGATGTACCCGATTTGATGGCGGCGGCAGATTATGCGCTATTGACGTCGCGTTCCGAAGGGGTGCCGCAAGCCGTTACCCAAGGGTTGGGTCTTGCCCTGCCAACGGTCGCCACAGCGGTGGGTGGGGTGCCTGAACTGATCCAACATGAACGCACTGGTTTGTTGGCGACGCCGGAAGATGAAAATGCCGTGGCAGAACAGCTGTTGCGTTTGTTAGCTGACCCTGCTTGGGCGCGTGAGATTGGCCGTGCCGGCCAACAGCATGTGTTACAAGAATTTAGCCTAACGGCGATGTTAGATAAAACCGAAGCCTTATACGCGCGCTTATTGGCGCAGAGGAAATCACGATGAGTGCAAAAGCGCTACCCGTGTTGATGTATCACCATGTCAGCCCCGAGCCGGGGTTGGTCACGATTTCGCCGCAACATTTTCGGGCCCAAATGCACGCCGTGGCGCGTGCTGGTTATCGCACTGTCACCGCCCAACAGCTGCAACAATTTTTAGCCGGTGGCAAGCTACCAGCCAAGTCGGTGCTGATTACTTTCGATGATGGCTATTTAGATAATTGGGTTTATGCCCATCCGGTACTCAAAGAAACCGGCTTGTCTGCCACACTGTTCACGATTACGGGTTGGATTGGCGATGGCCCAATGCGCCCTTATGCTGGTCAGCAAGCCGATCTTCCTATCACACCTTCCCATAAGGTGTGTATGAATGCAGTGCGTGAACAACGTCATGATGATGTGATGATGCGCTGGAGCGAAATTGAAGCGGCACAACGAGCAGGAACGTTTGAGTTTCATAGCCATACCCACACGCACACTCGCTGGGATAAATTATTTCCGGTGGTGGCCGAGCGGCGGCAGCGTTTAGCCGAAGATTTGGCCTTATCGCGTGAAACACTGAATGCCCGTTTGGGGTATGTCTCACGTCATCTGTGTTGGCCACAGGGATATTTTGATACCGACTATATTGCCGAAGCACAAGCCGCTGGTTTTGATCATCTTTATACCACCCAACCCGGTACTGTATTGCCGCAGGGTGATTCACTGCGTTTACCCAGAATCGTGACCAAAGATAAACCGGCACGCTGGTTATTAAACCGTTTATGGCTTTATCGTTCGCCAACCTTGAGCCGTTTATATAGCCAACGTAAAAGGGTATCTGTCTAATGCGTTGGCGTGAGCAATGGCTCTATCACTGGTTACGGTGGCGAGCACGGCATGATGTTGCAACGCCTCCCATCGCAGAATTGGGAACAACCGCAGTGGGGCGTATCTTGGTGTTGTCAAACACAGCGATTGGCGACACCTTGATGTCTTTGCCAGCCCTGCACAGCCTACGCCAAGCGTATCCACAGGCGGAAATCTGCTTGTTGGTCAATCCGCCTTACCAAACCTTGTTCTCGGTGTTAGCGCCTTCGCTAGTCAATCAAGTGGCGGCGTATGACGGGCGCTGGCGCGATTTTCGTCGTCAAGTCCGACAATGGCAGGCATGGCGCCCCGATCTGGTGGCAATTTTGCACAGCAATGAACCGCAGGCCACACCCTTGGCGTATCTGTCTGGTGCCCGCTGGCGCTTTAAATTGCCGAATACCAGTCGTTTCCGTTTTTTACTGTCCAACCGCGAGCCGGTATTAGATTGGGATGCCTTTGATCATGGCATCCAACAGCGGTTGGCCGTGGCGCAGTTAGCCGGTGGGGTACCGGTGGCGGCGCGGATGGATTTACCGTTACATCCAGACAGTGCCGCTGCTGTTGATGCGCTATTACAACAATACAGGTTGCCTTCAACCGCAACGCTCATTGGTTTTCAGCCGGGCGCTTCGACAACCAGCCGCCGGTGGCCAATTTCACGGCATATTGCAGTGGCCAAAGCGTTGTTACAACAACGGCCAGAGGTGTGGATTGCGATTACTGGATCCCCTACAGAACGCGGCTTGGCCGAGGCGATTGTGGCTGGGGTAGCGGATGCGCGGGTGTTTTCTACCGCAGGTGCGTTGTCCCTGCAACATCTACCGACTTTGGTGCAGCGGATGAAGGTGCTGTTAACCCCCGACACCGGCATTATGCATCTTGCTGTTGCTGTTGGAACGCCGGTGGTGGCGCTGTTTGCTGTATCAGATTGGCGGCGCAGTGGGCCTTATCAAGATTTAGCAAAACATCAGGTCATTCAAAAATGGCGCACCTGTCAGCCCTGTTTATCCAAGCGTTGTCCTCATCCTGAGCCGATGTGTATGGATTTGATTGCAGAACAGGAGGTGTTGCAGGCCTTACACCAAGCGCTACAACCTTCGTTGGAGCGCGGTTGATGGCAGCAGCAACACATAAAATTCTTGTGCTCGACACAGGGAAGGAATGGGGGGGCGGTACCAACAGTCTGTTAGAACTGCTTAAACGTCTCGATCGCTCACGTTTTGCCCTGCAGGCCTTGTTCTATCACAACTATCGCCAAGGGCAGGGCGACACCATCCAACAGGTGTTACAACAATGGCAAGTGCCTTGCACCATTTTGCCGCCGCTTTCACAACCGCTGTGGGCGAAATTGGGCAAAGAAATCAGCCGTGGTTTGTTAACGCCCTTCAAAACGCAGCGGCAACACGCGGTGGCCGCGATTGAAAACCGCTGGCGTATCCAACCCCGCGCGCAACAGATTGCGACCCAACTCCGGCAAGGGGGCTTTGCTGCCCTTTATATGAACAATCAGCCAGAGTCTAATTTAGAAGGCTATTTTGCTGCTCGTCTGGCAGGTTGTGCCGTCATTCAACATTGTCGAACACGCCCGATGCTGTCTCCTGCCGCGATTCATGCGGCGAATCATGCTGATGCGATAATTGCAGTTTCGCCCAGTGTGGCAACCCATCTACAGCAATGCGGGGTGCAGGATGTCCCGATGCATGTGGTGATGAACGGGATTGATGTGCAACAGATTCCCCCCGCCTATCAAACAGCGCGCACAGCATTGGGTTTACCACGGGATTTGCCTCTCACGGTGACGGTGGCGTCGCTGCTGCCACGAAAAGGGGTGGCAGAGCTAATTCAGGCCTTAGCACTTGTCCCAGAGATGGTGCTGGCGGTGGTTGGCGATGGTCCACAGAAATCGGAGCTACAGCTGCTAGCAAAACGCAGCGGTGTTGCGGAGCGGGTGTTATGGGTCGGTTTTTCAGCAACCCCATTGCAGTGGATGGCGGCGGCTGACATCGTTGCCTTAGCCAGTGCCAGTGAAGGATTACCACGGGTGTTACTCGAAGCCATGTTATGTGCCCGTCCAGTCTTAGCATCGGCGGTCAGTGGTTCGCGTGATGTTGTTGTAGAAGGTGAAACGGGTTTGTTATTTCCTTATCAAGATACCACGGCACTGGCACACGCATGGCAACGCTTGGCAGAGGATTACCGCTTGCGTCAACAACTTGGCCAAGCTGGCGCGGTGCGCGTACGCCAACAATTTTCAATTGAACAATACGTGCAAGGGGTAGAGCAGGTGTTCGATTCGGTGTTGGGACAAACAACATGATGTATTTGCTTTTGGCTTGGTTGTGGTGGCCACTGTGTCAGTGGTGGACACGCCGCCGCTGCGCCGCCGCTCCACAAAAGATTTTGCTGCTGCAAACTGCCAAAATTGGCGATATGGTCTGTACTCTGCCGTTAATCGCTGCCTTGGCTGAAGCGGGAAAAAACATCACGGTTTGGCACGCCGCGATGAATACGCCGTTATTACAACATGATCCTCGTATTCAACAGCGACAAATACGAGCAACCGCTGATTGGCAAGGTTGGCGCGGTAAATGGAAAATGGTGCGCGCTTTGCGACAACAGCAGTTTGATGCGGTGATTTTAGTCAGCCCGAATTTACCGTGGTTGGTGATCAGTGTGTGGGCCATGATTCCTTGGCGGTTGGCGGTCACACCCGACCGGCCAAGTCGTTCTATGCGTTGGGCGAGTGGTTTGCTTACCCATCGTTTGACGCATCAGATTGGTGCCTTGATTTTAGATGAGTGGGCTCAGCTATTGCGTGTGATAGGGTGTCAGGTACAGCCACAACAGCGGTTGCTTTATCCCGCGCCAAATGCGCGGTCTCTTTTGCCTTCGGCGTTGCAGTTACCCCCCTATATCCCTCATATTGCCTTGGGTATCAGTGCGGCCAATAAATTAAAAGAACTCGGTGCGCCCTTTTTATTACAATTAATTCCTGCCTTACAGCAGCAATATCACGCCAATATCGTCTTAATTGGCAGCGCAGCAGATCAGCCATTGGCACAACAGTTATTACAACAACTGCCTTCACCCGCTGGTGTGATTGATAGCACGGGCGCGGTGGGTTTAGATGTGCTTCCCGCCTTGTTACAACAATGTCGTGTTTATATCGGGGTGGATTCGGGGATCACTTACTTAGCTGATGCGTTGGCAGTGCCGGTGGTGTCGATAGTGGGGCCAACTGATCCTCGTGAACAACGTCCATTAGGGGCTCAGGCATGTTTTGTCATTGAACGGCCACCTTGTTATCCCTGCGCTTTTGTCCATCATACCCCCCATCATTGTCATACTGGCGGCCTTGCCTGTATTCGCCAAGTCACAGTAGAAAAGGTGATTGCAACTGTTAGCGAGGCGTGGGCATGATCCGCAATAGATTGCCAAGTCTATTGGCATTTGGTCTGCTCGCTTTACTGTTGGTGTGGTTTCTTCCCCATACCAGTGGTCTACGTTACGGACTTGTTGTCTTGCTGTTAGCGGGGGCGATTGCTGTGCCGGGGGTGAAATATACCCTCCGTCGCCTGTGGTATTTTCCGCCAGTCTGGGGACTTGTGTTGCTATCTATGTGGTTATTGCTGCAGCTATTTTGGGCGTGGTATCCCCTTGAAACACTTGAAGAACTCAAAGGGCAATGGCTAAAAGGTGGGGTGATTTTATTGACTGGTGCGGCAGTTGCCGCCGCGTTGCAGCAGCGGGGGGCACAGGGCTTTCCTGCCCTACGCCGTCTCAGTGAGGCTTTGACACTGATCATGCTGCTACAACTTGCCGACTATGCGCGACTGTGGTGGACGCAAGGGATTTTACCGCGTGATGCTGTGGGGCTATTTGGCTTCAAAACCGAGTTATCGTATCTCGCCAACTTATTATTTGCCATGTGTTTGGCCGAGGGTTTTTCCCGATTATGTCAGCTGCGCTCGGTGTTGCCGGTGTCACGATTACAATTGGTGATTTCAACCTTGGCCGCCATCACTTTATTGGTAGTTGCCGGTGCCCGCAACGGCATGATTGGCATGGCGTTGTTGTTACTTTCAACCGCTATTTTGGCGTTGTTTGTCTTGCCCCCAGCGATTCGGCAACGGGTCAAGTTTTGGCCGTTGTTGGTGGTTTTGGCGGTGCCGTTGATTGGTTTCTTATCATGGAAACTGGACCCTCGTTGGCAGCGTTTGGCTGAAACACTGCCTTATGCTGTCAATTCTGCCGCACATCCCAGTTGGCTAGACAGTGAGCGTTATCCTTGGCCCCGCTTATCTGACGGCGATCTTGTCGAAATTTCTGCTTATGAACGGGTGGCTTTTCTGACCGAAGGCTTGCGCTTAAGCTGGCAATATCCGGAAGGGATTGGTTTCACCCGCAAAGCATTTTCTCATGCCGTTGAAGCCAAATTTGGCCTGCCATCACGCCATGCCCACAGTGGTATGGTGGAATGGTTGTTGGCGATGGGATGGCTTGGCTTTGCTTTATGGTGTGCTGTGCTGCTGTGGTTAATCCAGCGTGGTTTTCACTTGTTATTGCGCCGTGGCAGTGGTTTGGGATTGTTATTAGTCTGTGTGGTCAGTGGCTTTGCCAGCCGCATGTTGATTGAAAATATCACCCGTGATTTAACGTTTGAATGGTTTATGTTGCAGCTCGGTATTTTGTGGATTTGCGTGCTGCATGAAGAACAAAAGACCTCTTTTTAGTGATTTGGTGTTTAGGAATACAAAATAATGGTGACCATTCCGCGTAAAGTATCAGTGATCGGTTTAGGATATGTTGGCTTGCCTGTGGCAGTGGCTTTTGGTCGCCATGCTCCGGTGATTGGTTTTGATATCAATGTGTTGCGATTAGAAGAACTGACCGCTGGTTATGACCGGACGGGTGAAGTGACGGCAACCGACCTAGCCGCAGCTGATGTGACATATACCAATGATTATGAAGTATTAGCACAAGCCGATTTTCATATTGTGGCTGTTCCCACCCCAGTAGATGATGCTCACCAACCCGATTTGACGCCAGTTGAAAAAGCTTCTGAGTCAGTCGCACGCGCCTTAAAACGTGGTGATATTGTGGTCTATGAATCCACCGTTTATCCCGGTGTCACAGAAGAAATTTGTGTGCCGATTTTAGAGCGCTTATCTGGCTTACGCTGTGGGGAAGACTTTACCGTTGGCTATAGCCCAGAGCGGATTAACCCCGGTGATAAAGAACACACTTTTACCAAAATCCGTAAAGTTGTTTCGGGGCAAGATGCTGCAACCTTAGAGGTGGTTGCTGCGGTGTATGGTGCGGTGGTGGAAGCTGGCGTGTTCAAAGCCAGCAGTATTAAAGTGGCTGAGGCAGCGAAAGTCATTGAAAACACGCAGCGTGATTTGAATATCGCCTTGATGAATGAACTGGCCCTGCTGTTTGAAAAAATGGGGATTGATACCCTCGATGTGCTGCAAGCCGCTGGGACAAAATGGAATTTTCTGCCATTTAAGCCCGGTCTGGTTGGGGGGCATTGCATTGGTGTTGACCCTTACTATCTGACCTACAAAGCAGAACAACTCGGTTATAGCCCACAAGTGATTTTAGCTGGCCGCCGGATTAACGATGGCATGGGGCGTTTTATTGCCCAGCGTACGATTAAAGAGATGATTCACGCTGGCGTGAACATTTTGGGCAGTCAAGTCACGGTGTTAGGTTTGACCTTTAAAGAAAATTGTCCTGATTTGCGTAATTCACGAGTGATTGATGTGATTCAGGAGTTGCGTGAATTTGGGATTGAAGTGCAAGTCTGCGACCCACAAGCGGATGTGGCAGAGGCATTAGAAGAATACGGCATCTCGTTGGTACCGTTTGTTGAATTGAAACCAGCCGATGCGGTGATCGTCACCGTTGCACACCAACAATTCACCTCGCTGAGTATTGCGGATTATCAAAGCTTATTGCGTAGCTCACCGCCGGTGTTAATTGATGTAAAAGGCGTGGTAAATCGTGATGCCGCCCTGAGGGCAGGTATGCGTTTTTGGCGTTTATAAGCGTTTTGCCCTGCTCGTTACGCAGTGAATATGTCATCATTACCGATTCGCGCAACAGGGTGAATCGGTATGACTGCTTTCCAACAATTACAACAACAGCTACAACAACATCCTCGCCATTGGTTAGTGACCGGATGTGCGGGGTTTATTGGTAGCAATCTTTTAGAAGCCTTACTGCGGCTAGGGCAGCGTGTCACAGGGCTCGATAATTTCTCCACTGGCTATCAAACCAACCTCGATGAGGTGCGTACGCTAGTTGGCGAAGCCGCATGGACCAATTTTCATTTCATCGAAGGCGATATCCGCCATCCTGAAACCTGCCAACAAGCCGTCACAGGCGTGGACTACATCCTGCATCAAGCGGCATTAGGCAGTGTGCCGCGTTCATTGGCCGACCCTTGGAACAGCCACGACAGCAACGTCAATGGCTTTTTGCAGTTGTTAATTGCCGCCCGCGATGCGGGAGTCAAACGCTTTGTCTATGCTGCCTCCAGTTCAACGTATGGCGATCATCCCGCCTTACCAAAAATAGAAGACCGTATCGGTAAACCCTTATCGCCCTACGCCGTGACCAAATATATTGGTGAACTCTACGCCGATGTTTTTGCGCGCAGCTATGGTGTTTCCTGCGCTGGATTGCGTTATTTCAATGTTTTTGGCCCTCGCCAAAATCCACTCGGCGCGTATGCGGCAGTGATGCCACAGTGGTTTGGTGCCTTGTTAAAACATGAACCGGTCTATATCAACGGGGATGGGCACACCAGCCGCGATTTTTGTTTTATCGCGAATGCCATTCAGGCCAATCTCTTAGCGGCTACTGCCCCCTTAGCGCAAAACCATGAAGTGTTTAATGTTGCTGTGGGTGAACGCACCGATTTAAACCAACTTTATCGTTGGATTCGTGATGCTGTTGCTGTTGCCGATCCTTCTGTGCAGGAAATTGAACCGATCTATCGCGATTTCCGCGCGGGTGATGTGCAACATTCTCTGGCCGATATTTCAAAAGCCAATCAATTGTTAGGCTATCAACCGACCCACCGCGTCCCCGATGGCCTCGCTGTCGCCGCACCGTGGTACATCCAATATTGGCGCGATCAGCGTTAGGCAAAAGCAATGGAAAAAATACTGATTATCCGGCGCGATAATATCGGCGACTTAATTTTAACCACCCCTTTATTGACCGCCTTACGCCAACGCTGGCCACAAGCACGGCTGGATGCTTTAGTGAATAGCTATAACGCGCCTGTCTTGGCACGTCATCCTGCACTGAACCATGTCTATTGTTATACCAAAGGCAAACACCGCCTAGCTGGGCAATCGTTATGGGGTGCGTATTGGGGCAAGGTGCAATTATTGTGGCAGCTACGGCAAGTCGGTTACGATGCCGTTGTGTTGGCACAATCGGGCTATGCCGGCCGTGCCCTTGGATTGGCGCACTGGATTGCCCCCGGTAAAACCCTTGGTTTTGCCGGTGCACAACCTGATCGCCGGTTGAACACTGCCCTTCCCGTCCCGACCGAGCCTTGCCATCACGTCGAAGCGTTATGGCCTTTGGCGCAGGCGTTAGGCGTGACCACGCCGCCGGATAAAACCACCCTCTACCCCGATCCTGCTTTAGTCACGGCATATCAAAAAACCTTATTCACTGGTTATGACGCCCAACGGCCGGTTGTTGGGGTACACATCAGCGCCCGTAAGCCGAGCCAGCGTTGGCCGGTCAAGCATTTCATTGAGCTCATTACTTCATTGTGTGTTGAACATGAAGTTGCGGTTCATTTATTTTGGTCACCCGGCAGCAACCAAGATAAGCGGCATCCGGGGGACGATGATAAGGCACGGCAAATTTTAGATGCGGTGAGCGAACTACCCGTTCGGGCTTGCCCAACCCAACATCTGGAACAGTTATTTGCTGGCATGGCGTTATGTGACAGCGTAATTTGCAGCGATGGCGGGGCGATGCACGTGGCGGCGGCATTGGATAAACCGATTGTGTGTTTCTTTGGCCAAAGTGATGTGACCCACTGGCGGCCGTGGAAAGTGCCTCATCGGGTGTTACAGGCTTCGTCACATGAAGCACAGGATATTCCGGTAGCGATGTGTTTGTCGGCTTGGCGACAGTTGATGCCGTCTTTGGCTGAGACTGCGGCATAATGGCCGACTTTTTGTTGTGAGCGTGTTGCTGTGCGTCTAACCCATATCAAGCTGGCTGGTTTTAAATCTTTTGTTGACCCCACGACCATTCCGATACCGGGACAACTGGTTGCGGTAGTGGGGCCGAATGGCTGTGGCAAATCGAATGTGATTGATGCGGTGCGCTGGGTATTGGGCGAATCTTCGGCCAAACAACTGCGCGGCGAATCGATGCAGGATGTGATTTTCAATGGCTCAGGCCAACGCAAACCTGCCAGCCGCGCTTCAGTAGAATTGGTGTTTGATAACAGCGAAGGCCGCGCCGCAGGGGCATGGAGCCAGTATGGTGAAATCTCGATTAAACGGGTTTTAACGCGGCAAGGGGATTCCAGTTATTGGATTAACCAACAACAAGTGCGGCGGCGTGATATCGCCGATTTATTTTTAGGAACGGGAGTCGGGACGCGTGGTTATGCGGTGATCGAACAAGGCATGATCTCGCGCATTATCGAAGCCCGCCCAGAAGAATTACGTGCCTATTTAGAAGAGGCCGCTGGGGTTTCTAAATATAAAGAACGACGTCGCGAGACCGAACACCGTCTGGCCGATACCCGTGACAACCTCGCACGGGTGGAGGACATTCGCAGCGAATTGCAGCAACAAATTGATAAATTGCAGCAACAAGCGGCTGTAGCGAGTGAATATCAAACTCTCAGACAAACCCTCAGTGAAAAGCAAAACTTATTGGCCCTCTTACGCAAACGTGAGGCACAACAACAAGAAGCGCAGGCACGGGCCCAATTAGCACAACTCGAAACTGAACAAGAAAGCTGGCAAACCCAAATCACCACGTGTGAACAAGGGTTGGTTGAGGTGCGTGAGGCGCATTTTGCGGCGAACGATGAATTAGCACATCAACAGCAATTGCTCGCTGAACGCACTGCCGCCCAAGCACGGCTAGAAGAGCAGTTGCGCTATCAACGTGAGATGCAACAACGGTTACAGCATGATGCCACCCATCTGGCAAATGAGATTGCCGAGCTAGAACAGCAACAAGAGGCTTTGTTGCCACAGCTGGAAGAAGCGCAATGGCAATCGGATTTAGCACAAGAACAATTAGGGCAATGGCTGGAACAAGAGGGGGAAGACGATGACCACTTGCCACAAGCAGAGCAAGCCTTTCAACAACTCGATCAAGCATGGCAACAACAACAACGGCAATATCACGATGTATTGCGTCAGCGTGATTTAAGTCAACAACGACAACAGCACTTACAGCAGAGCCTGCAACAGCTACAGCAACGCCTACAACAGCTGACACACAGCCAAGACAACAGCGCACTACAAGAACAACAACAGGCTTGGCAACAAGCAGAAGAGACGCGGCAACAGTGTCAAATTGCACTGGAGACGCTGACAGAACAATTACAGTACGATGAAGCGCAGTATCAGCAGCAACAACAGCGCTTGCAACAACAGCAACAGCAGCTTAAAGCCCAACATGCGGCATGGGTGGCGGCTGAAGCCAAAGCAGAAGCACTAGCCGCTTTATTAACCCAGCCTTCATCACAAGAAGAAACAACATGGTTGGTTGATCAGGGATTGGCGCAGTCACCGCTGTTGCACCAATCTTTGCAATGTTCACCCACTTGGCAAGTGGCACTTGAAGCCATTTTACAATCTGCCATCAATGGCCGAATCAGCCCTATTCGTCCGACTTCAGCTCCACCGATGGCGTTACGCGTGTTACACCCTGCTGCCCCTGTGGTCGATACGACACCAACGTTGCCGCTGCCCTGTTTATTGGATCAGGTGCAACCTACACACACTGTGGTTTTACCTTGGTTGCACAGTGTGTTGGGCCAAGTATTTTGTGTGGAAAGCTTGGCTGAGGTGTATCAATGGCAGGAACAGCTGCGAGATGGCCAGCGGGTGATTTGTCGTGAAGGGCATTGGGCCGATGCCTATGGGGTGCAGTTTTATGCGGGCAGTGTCGATAGCAGTGTTTTATATCGACAACAACAATGGCAACAGGCGGAACAAGAAAAACAAGATCTACAACCGCAATGGCAACACAGCCAAGCCGAAGTCACCGCGAGTGAAACGGCCTTACAGACGTTAGCCGATCAACTCAGCCAGCTACGGCAGCAATATAAGCAACAACACACCGCGTTACACCAAGCTGAATTGGCGGTGCAAAAACAGCAGCACCTTTATGCTTCTCTACAGACTGAACAACGGCGAGCAGAAGAACAGCAATTCGCTCTACAAGAGCAATATGCTTCGGCACAAGAAGATTTGCACTATGCTGAGATGGAGTTAGAAGAACGAGCTACCCAGCTTGAAGAATTGGCTGATGTCAACGAAAGCTTGCGCATTCAACGGCTTGATGCAGAGACTGGCTTGCAACTTGCTCGGCAACGACAGCGAGAGCAAGAAAAGGCCATCCAACAGGCACGGTTTGTGCTGCAACAAGCCGAACAACGGACGGCAGAATTACAACGTCGCCAGCACGACTTACAACAACGCTTACAACAAGCACGCGACCGTCAACAACAGCGTATCAGCGAGTCGGCACGTTTTGATGAAGAAGCATTGTTATGGCAAGTAGAAGAAGCGGTGTTGGCGCGGGAAAACTGCTTACTTGCCGTACAACAGGTGCGGGATGCAGTGAATGGATGGCAAGAAAAACTGCGCCAATTAGAACAACAACGGCAACAGGCAGAACATCATTTAGGGCCAATCCGCGACAGCATCAGCCAAACATTGTTAAAAATCCAAGAAGCACAACTGGCTATGCTGCGTTTTAGCCAAGAATTATTTGATGCCGAGGCCGATGAAGAAGCGTTGTTAGCGCAATTGCCCGAAAAACAAAAAGCGTCGTCTTTGCAAACGGAAATCTCTCGGTTAGCTGCATCGATCCAGCAGCTAGGCGCGGTCAATTTGGCCGCACTGGAAGAATTGCAAGCCGCTCAACAACGGCAAACCTATTTGCAAACACAAGCCGATGATTTGCAACAGGCCATGGCGTTATTACACGATGCGATTGCCAAAATTGATGCGGAAACGCGTGAGCGTTTACAAGACACTTTCCAACAGGTGAATGCTTCGATGGCGGAGCTATTTCCACTGCTGTTTGGCGGTGGTCGGGCAGAATTGGTGTTGACCGAAGGCGATGTATTGCAAGCTGGGGTGCAAATTATTGCCCAGCCGCCCGGCAAGAAAAATGCCACCATTCATCTGTTATCGGGCGGAGAAAAGGCTTTAACGGCAATGAGCTTGGTCTTTTCATTGTTCCGCCTGAATCCAGCCCCATTTTGTTTATTGGATGAGGTTGATGCACCATTGGACGATGCCAATACAGGGCGTTTTTGTGATTTGGTTAAGATGATGGCAGAGCGAACACAGTTTTTATATATCAGTCATAATCGTTTGACAATGGAGATGGCGAGTCAACTCATTGGGGTTACGATGCAAGAACAAGGGGTTAGCCGTGTGGTGGCGGTGGATATTATTGAAGCCTTGCATTTACGTGAGCAGTGACTTTTATATTTTTTATTTTTTTTGCAAATTGTCAAAGCAGACTGCTGGCTAACAGTGGCAGTCTTACAAGTACCTTAAATAAGGTAACGCAGGGGATGCTGGTAAATCGACTTGAATCGGTTTGCCAGTTTTAGGTGACAGCGGTTGCGGAAAGGATTCCATGTTTGCTGCCTTATCAATTCGCACACGACTGGTGTTATTGGTCTTGGTGCCGTTATGTGCTGTGCTGGGCTATGCCTCGCATTTAGGGTGGCGTGATTGGCGTGAAGCAAGTGCTCTGTCAGAGTCGGCACAGTTAATCGTTTTTGCGGGGTTGGCGGGCGATTTAATGCATACCTTACAAGCCGAACGTGGTTTGTCGGTGGGGTTGCTGTCCGATCCTAAATCGCGCCAGCCGATTGAAGCGGCACGACCTATCGCTGAACAAAGCCGACAAGCTTTATTACAAGCCAGTCAACAACTGCAATTACCCCCCGTTCTCGCAGACCGCGTGCGCGAACTTGAACAACATTTAGCGGGATTACAAGGGCTGCGGCAACGCTTAGATCAAGGTCAAGCTGCTGAAAAAGAGTTAGTCGAAGGCTTCGCCCGTCCAATTGATGCCTCGTTTGCCATCATCAGCAGCTTAATTCAGATGCAAACCGATGCCGAGTTGGCGCGTGAAACAGCTTCCTTACAAGCGTTATTGTGTGAGAAAGAATTTGCAGGTCGGGAACGTGCCGAGGTCTATGCCGCTTTAAGTCGTGGCATGTTAAATGATGCGGTAAAACGCAATGTGATGGTGCGTGCGGGGCAACAATCAAGTTGCCTAGAAACTTTTGAGCGTTTAGCCACGCCGGTGATGGTTGAAGTCTATCGCGCCATTCGGGCTTCAGATGATTACGCCAATATCCCTACGTTGCGTGAAAAACTTTTGGAAAGCACCGAGCCGTTGGCCTTGGTATCAGCACCACGTTGGTTTGAGTTGGCCTCTTTCCGCATTGACGCGATGAAAGGGATGCAAGATACGCTGTTTTATGCGATGAAAGATGAGGCAGAACGGCGTGCGGCAGCGGCTGCACTGACCTTTAAAATTGCGCTTGGTGTGGCGGTGTTGGTGTTGGGGATGGTGTTGTTATTGTCCCGTTTTACTTCGAATAGTATTTTGAAACCTGTGCGTAAATTACACCGCACGATGGATCAGATGGGGCAAAGCCTCGATTTGACTGCCCGCACTGGGATTAAAGGGGAACATGAGGTCGCACAGATGGCACAGGCTTTCGACCGCTTAGTGGAAACCTTTGCCACTGTTTTGCGTGAGGTGAATACCAATGCGCATCAGCTAGGCGCTGCTGCATCGACATTAGCTCAAGGAACCGATACCGCTGCACAAGCGATTGTGGAGCAGACCCATGCCTCCTCAGAGATTGCAACGGCGACGCAACAAATGAGCCAAGCCATGCGACAAGTCAGCGACGATGCTAGCGCTTCCGAAGGTAATGCCCAGCGAGCTTGCCATTTAGCGGATGAAGGGGTTGATGCGATGCAGCAGACGGCGAATGAAATCAGCCTGACAGCAAAAAGCATCACCGTTTCTGCTGGGCGGATTGATAGCCTCAATGCGCGCTCGCAAGCCGTGGGGCATATTGTGGCCTCGGTGCAAGAGATTGCCGAACAGACCAATTTATTGGCTTTGAATGCTGCTATCGAGGCTGCTCGGGCGGGTGAGCAAGGCCGTGGTTTTGCGGTGGTGGCAGATGAGGTGCGTAAATTGGCGGAACGTACTGCCAGCGCCACCCAAGAAATCACTCAACTACTCGGTGCCATTCGTCAAGATACCAGCTCGGCTGCAACCGATATGCAAACCGCCAGTGAACAGATGGAACATGGTTTGCGTTTGTTAGCGAATACAGCTCAAACCTTGTCGCATATTCGGCAAGGTGCTGCCAGTACCTTAGAAAAAGCCAGCCGTATTCATCAAACTGTCGCTGAACAAGGGCAAGCTAGTCAGAATATTGCCCATCATGCCGAACACATTGCAAGCCGTGTGCGCGATAGCGCCAGTAATATCGAACAAACCGCAGAAGTCGCTACAGCGTTGCAATCTTCTGCGCGTGATTTAACTTCGCTGGTAGAGCGGTTTCGCGTCTAGGTGTGCCGTTTTTTGTCAACAGCGTTGCGGCGCGCAGGCATTGCAGTTTTGGTTATAATGGCAGCTTATTCTGAATAAAGCGGGAAGCCTTACGCATGAGCGAATTGCAGATTGCTGTGGCCGTAGTCGGCGTGCTGCTGATTGTGTTGGTGGTTGGTTACAATGTCTTCCAAGAATGGCGCTATCGCCGCAAAACACGTGATGTCTTTTCACAAGACCAAAAGACCGATGTGTTAGTGGATTCGCCATTGCCCGAAGTGCGGGATGGACGACCAGACCGACTAGAGCCGATTATTCTAGCGACGGAACCGCCATTAAAAACCGTTGCCCCCCTCACCGTGCCGCCGGCAAATGAGCCGCCTTCTAGCTTCAAACTCACCCCAGCCGTTGAGTTGGGCGAGCCATCTGAGACCATCACGCCGGTACGAGAACGCGCCGCTGAGTTGGTATTTTCTGCGGAAGATGCGCCCTCCCTTGCTGAAACTGATGCGCGACAGCCAGCTAAAGCGACTGATGAGCCTTCCCCACGGATTGAACCAAACTTAACCGCTGCCGCTCCGCCAGTTGACGACATCACCGCCGAGCCTGCATCACAGCAAGAACCCTTGTTCAGGGCACCCCCTGCTGAACTGGATGCAGATGACAACATCGAAGTGCATACGCCACCAGTGGCCGAAATTGACCTGTTGTCTGATCAGCAAGCGATTGTGCGCGCCATGCTTGATCCAAACCTCGACTTTATCGCCGAGGTACGTTTCTCTGAGATGACCGATCTCCCCACCTTGCCGCGTTTTATCGCGCCAAAACGGGTGCAGATTTTGGCCTGCACTGCGGCTGGACGCTGGCAAGTGTATGAACCCAACAGCGACGTTCGTTATCGTGCCCTTGATGTTGGCTTGCAAATGGTTGATCGCAATGGCGTGTTGGATGATCGCGAACTCGAAGCCTTTTGTGAGCAGCTAAGAAGCTTCGCCACCCAATTTGGTGCGGCGGTGCAGTTCCCCCAGCCTTCACAACAATTGGCTGCGGCGCGTGATTTAGATCGTTTCTGTGCCGAAATTGATGTGATGATTGGTCTAAACGTCTTTTTGCGGGCCCCCGTTTCTGCCAGCCAAATCATCGAATTTATCGAACGCTTTGGCCTAGAGCTGCATCCAGATGGCCGTTATCACTGCGTGTCTGACTCCGGCAACAGCTTATATAGCTTGGGCGCTTTTGATGAAGAGCCGCTAGAAGGCGAGAATGTCGAAGCCTTGACGCTTCTCTTTGATGTGCCTCGGGTAGCGGGGGGTACTGAAGTCTTTGAACGGGCAGTGCAATTTGCTCGTGAATTGGCCCGTACGTTCAATGGTCACTTGGTAGATGATAACCAGCGGACGCTCTCCGAAACCGGCATTGATACCATTTGCCGTCAACTCGACCAAATCTATACCCGTATGGATGATCGGGGCGTCGCCCCTGGCTCTGTCGCCGCCTTACGTTTGTTTGCATAATGTCTGATCTCTCGCCTCAACAGGAGCTGGCCACGTTGCGTGACCAGCTCCACCGCTATGCCTATCAATACTATGTGTTGGACAATCCAACCATTCCTGACAGTGAATACGACCGCTTATTTCAACGTCTGCTCACATTAGAAGCGGAACACCCCGAGTTAAAAACAGCCGATTCTCCCTCGATGCGGGTAGGCGGTGCGCCGCTGCCTGAGCTAAAAACGGTTGAACACACTGTTCCGATGTTGTCGTTGAACAATGTGTTTTCTCAAGCAGAATTAGACGCTTTTGATGTGCGGGTGAGTACACTTTTGCAAAAACAAGGCGTCGCTGTCTCGGCATTGACCTACTGTGTTGAACCTAAATTTGATGGATTGGCGGTCAGTTTGCTCTATCAAGACGGCGTACTGGTGCAAGGGGCAACGCGTGGTGATGGTCAACGCGGCGAAGATGTGACCGAGAACTTACGCACCATTCGTTCCTTGCCACTCCGGTTGCCTCCAACGGCACCGACATTATTGGAGGTGCGCGGTGAAGTGTTGATGTTGAAACACGATTTTGCGCGCCTGAATGTCGAACAACTGGCCCGTGGTCAAAAAACTTTTATCAATCCCCGTAACGCGGCAGCAGGGAGTTTGCGGCAGCTAGATTCAAAAATGACGGCACAACGCCGTCTGAGCTTTTTTGCCTATGGTATTGCCCGCTTAGAGGGTGGCACGATGCCAGAAACACATGATCAGGCGTTACAACAACTGCGCCAGTGGGGATTTCCCATTTGTGAGCATGTGCAATGTGTTCAAGGTGCCGCTGGTTTGTGGCAAGCCTATCAACAGATTGAACAACAACGCGATAGCCTCCCTTATGAGCTGGATGGGGTGGTGTATAAAGTCAATGATTTTGCCTTACAACACCAGCTGGGCTTTATTTCTCGTGCACCCCGTTTTGCGGTGGCACATAAATTCCCTGCACAAGAAGCCTTAACCGAAGTTGAAGCAATTGAGATTCAAGTTGGACGCACTGGGGCACTCACGCCAGTTGCACGACTCAAGCCCGTTTTTGTCGGTGGCGTGACGGTGACCAATGCCACCTTGCATAACGAAGATGAAGTGTTACGCAAAGATGTACGGGTGGGTGATACGGTCATTGTCCGGCGCGCGGGGGATGTCATTCCTGAAGTGGTGGCGGTGGTGCTCGAACGGCGGCCAGACTTCGCACAACAAGACAGCGCGCGTTTTCATCTGCCGACGGTTTGCCCTGTGTGTGGCAGTCATGTGGTGCGTGAAGCACAAGAAGCCATTGCCCGTTGTTCTGGCGGTTTGGTGTGTTCGGCCCAGCGTAAACAAGCCTTGCTGCATTTTGCTGCCCGTCGTGCCATGGATATCGAGGGGTTGGGCGATAAATTAGTGGATGTACTAGTCGAGAAAGATTGGGTGAGAACACCGGCAGATCTCTACCAATTGACCGAGGCACAACTGGCTACGCTACCGCGTATGGCAGAAAAATCGGCACAAAATCTATGTGCCGCGATTGCGAAAAGTAAACACACCACTTTGCCCCGCTTTTTATTTGCCTTGGGGATTCGCAATGTGGGGGAGGCGACAGCACGAGATTTGGCGCTGCATTTTACCTCGCTGACTGCGCTACACAATGCCACCACCGAGGCATTATTACAGGTCCCCGATGTCGGGCCGATTGTAGCGCAATCGGTGTGTGATTTCTTTGCCGAGCCCCATAACCAAGCCGTGATCGCACAATTGTTGGCGGCGGGGGTGCAATGGCCTGATTGTGCCGCACCTGAACCGTCGGCTGCTACTTCGATATTGGCTGCTAAAACAGTGGTATTAACTGGCACGTTGACGACATTAAGCCGCGATGAAGCAAAACAACGCTTGCTGGCGATGGGCGCAAAAGTGGCGGGTAGTGTGTCGAAAAAAACCGATTATGTGGTGGCTGGAGAGGCTGCTGGGAGTAAGTTAGATAAAGCCATGTCCTTGGGCATTCCCGTATTATCCGAGGCAGAGTTTTTAGCGTTGTTAGTCAACTAGTTGAATGTAAAACTGTTTTTCGTGAGTGAATATGCAAAAAAGAATTACTAAAGCAGTCTTTCCGGTGGCCGGTATGGGAACACGATTTTTGCCTGCAACCAAAGCCAGCCCAAAAGAAATGTTGCCGGTGGTGGATAAACCGCTGATTCAGTATGCGGTTGAAGAGGCGTTAGAAGCTGGGATTACCGAGTTAATTTTTATTACTGGCCGCAATAAACGCTCGATTGAAGACCATTTTGATAAAGCGTATGAGCTAGAAACTGAACTAGAACTGCGTAACAAGCAGAAGCTGTTAGACACGGTACAGGGGATTTTGCCGCGTTCGGCCAGTTGTATTTACATTCGTCAAACCGAGGCGTTGGGGTTAGGTCATGCGGTGTTATGTGCGCGTCCGGTGGTGGGGCGAGAACCGTTTGCGGTGATTTTGGCAGATGATTTGATCGATGGTGCGCCTGGTGCCATGCAACAGATGGTCGATGTCTTTGCCGAATCACAGTCCTCGATTCTTGGTGTTGAGCATGTCGCACCGCAAGAGACAGGCAGTTACGGCATTGTGCAAGTCACGCCTCATGCACAATGGCAACAAGTAACCTCTATCGTAGAAAAGCCAAAACCAGAAGACGCTCCTTCAACGTTGGCTGTCGTTGGACGGTATATTTTAACGGCCAATATTTTTGACAAACTACAGCATGTCCTACCCGGTGCTGGTGGTGAAATTCAATTGACCGATGGCATTGCGGCGCTGTTACGCGAAGAAACCGTTTTAGCACATCCTTTCCACGGCCAACGTTATGACTGTGGTTCAAAGTTGGGCTATCTCAAGGCCACGGTTGACTATGCTTTGAAACATCCTGAGGTAGCAGGGGATTTTGCGGCATGGCTTGCCAGCCAAGCACGCGGCACAAATTGACCCCACGATAGACAGGGCGTAAAATCCTAGTAAATCACTCAACTATTAGAGGTTTAGCCATGAGCCAAAATATCCATGATGTTATCCGTCAACAAGTGACTGAAAACCCGATTGTGCTGTATATGAAAGGGTCTGCTCAGTTTCCACAATGTGGGTTTTCTGCTCGCGCTGTGCAAATTTTGAAAGCCTGTGAAGCAAAAAGCGTGATGACGGTCGACGTGTTGCAAGACCCTGCGATTCGCCAAGGCATTAAAGAATTTTCCAATTGGCCAACCATCCCACAACTGTATATCAAGGGCGAGTTTATTGGTGGTTCGGACATCATGACCGAAATGTTCCAAAGCGGTGAACTGCAACCCTTGGTCGCTGCGGCGAGCTAATCTGTTATACTGCTTGGCGGTAGAGTTGGTCGGGCAGTCGCCGCCTGTGCAAACGGGGGGAGGAAAGTCCGGGCTTCATAGAGCAGAATGCTGGCTAACGGCCAGGCGTCGTAAGGCGACGGAAAGTGGAACAGAGAGCTGAACCGCCGATGGCTTCGCAAGAAGATCAGGTAAGGGTGAAAAGGTGTGGTAAGAGCACACCGCGTAACTGGTAACAGGCTACGGCAGGCTAAACCCCATTCGAAGCAAGACCAAGCAGGGCGCGCTAACGTGGCTCGCGTTGTGCCCGGGTAGGTTGCTGGAGCCTGTCAGTAATGGCAGGCCTAGAGGAATGACTGTCTGGGGCGTAAATCGCCCAACACAGAACCCGGCTTACAGACTGACTTTGCCTCAACATTAAAAAAACGGTGATTGGAAACGATCACCGTTTTTGTTTTTTTATTTTCCGCCGTGTTGCCGATCAAGGAAAGGCACCACTGGCTCCGGCGCTAAGGTTGTCGGTTGCAGTGCGCTGCTAGGGCGTTTGGTGCAATTCATCACCCCTCGAACATAGCGTTTGCCTTCAAAAAAGGTGTTGTATTGGCCGAGGGTAATGCGGTCGAGGCGGTAGCTGATGCAGTCTTGTTCTTGGGCATAACGCTTGGCATAGCGTTGCAACTCATCTTCAAGTTTCCATTCTCCACCACTCAAGGGTGCGGCCCAAACCGTCAGCTCAATATCCCGCTCATCAGGCGTGGGCTGGGCTTGGTATTGGTAGAGATAGCCTTGCCGTACCTGATGTTGTGGCGCGAACAGGCCGACCTGTGATGTGCAGGCGCTCAATAGGGCAAGTAAAAGCAAAGAAAGGGCAGGTTTCATGGTGAGAAGTATGCCAGAAAAATGCACAGTCACAATACCGGCTGTTGTAAAAACGATGAGCTGCTTAAAAAATAAGCAAAATTTTTGTCAGCTACCCTGTAAACAGCTTAAAATGCGCCGCTTTCCGCTTTTTGATACGACACCGTGGTGATGGCTTCCCCTTTTCAGATTGGCCCCTATGTATTGCCAAACCGCTTAGTTTTGGCACCGATGGCAGGGGTGACAGATCGCCCCTTCCGCATGTTATGTCGCCATTTTGGGGCAGGCTTGGCGGTGAGCGAGATGATCACTTCGAATACGGTCTTGGCTACCTCACGTAAAACGCTCAAGCGTGCCGACCATACCGGCGAACCGGGCCCGATCTCGGTCCAAATTGCCGGCTCCGATCCACAGCAGATGGCCGAGGCAGCACAGCGTAATGTTGAGGGTGGCGCCCAAATTATTGACATCAATATGGGATGCCCTGCCAAAAAGGTGTGCAATGTGGCGGCAGGATCGGCGTTGTTGAAAGATGAGCCGTTAGTGGCGCGGATTTTAGAGGCAGTGGTCAAGGCGGTTGATGTGCCGGTCACGCTAAAAACCCGAACCGGATGGTGTCGTACAGAAAAAAATGTCCTGCGTGTGGCAAAGATGGCGCAAGACTGTGGCATCCAAGCATTGGCCCTGCATGGCCGCACGCGTGAAGATAAGTATCTTGGTGAAGCTGAATACGACACCATTGCCGAGGTGAAAGCCGCCTTGTCGATTCCCGTGATTGCCAATGGTGATATCACCACGCCACAAAAAGCCAAGTTTGTTTTGGATTACACGGGGGCGGATGCCATTATGATTGGCCGTGCCGCACAAGGGCGGCCTTGGCTATTCCGCGAGATCTTGCACTATTTGCAAACCGGCCACTGTTTGCCCGAACCCGAGGTGGATGAAATCGCGCAATTGCTGATGGGCCATTTGCAAGCGCTGTATGCGTTTTATGGTGATTATGCTGGCTGTCGGATTGCTCGTAAGCATATCGCTTGGTATACCAAAGGTTTGCGCGGGAGCAATCCCTTCCGCCAATTTATGTATTCCCTTGACCATCCCGAACAGCAATATGCTGCGGTCGCTGAGTTTTTTGCCCAACAGCGGCAATATGGCGAACGTTTGCACTATCTTGCTGACGCAGAGGTTGAGGCCTGTTTGCCCCCTGCTTCCTGTTGAAAATATGCTATGACTGGTCACGATCCAATTTCTCATGCTATCCGCCAAGCAATGGAACAATATTTCCACGACTTGGATGGTGAAGCGACTGCTGGGCTATACGATATGGTGATGGCTCGGGTAGAAAAACCGCTGTTAGAGGTGGTGTTGCATCATGCGGGGGGAAACCAAACCCGCGCCGCCGACTTGCTTGGGGTGAATCGCAATACCTTGCGTAAAAAAATGAAGCAATACCAGCTATTGTAAAGTGCTGGTATTGGCTTTTGATAACCACTTGTTGAACTTGTTTTGGAATGATTGTTATGACACAGATTGAACGTGCGCTGATTAGCGTCTCGGATAAAACGGGTATTGTCGAGTTTGCTCGTGCTTTGGCCGAACAAGGGGTGGAAATTCTCTCCACCGGCGGCACAGCAAAGTTATTAGCTGAACAAGGCTTGCCGGTGATTGAAGTCGCTGACTATACCGGTTTTCCAGAGATGTTAGATGGCCGCGTAAAAACCTTACACCCAAAAATTCACGGCGGTATTTTGGGGCGGCGTGATTTGCCTGAGCATGTGGCAAAAATGGCGGAACACGGTATTGGCAATATCGATCTGGTCTGTGTCAACCTCTATCCATTCGAAGCGACCATTGCAAAAGCAGAATGTACCTTAGAAGACGCCATTGAAAACATCGACATTGGTGGGCCAACGATGGTGCGTTCGGCGGCAAAGAACTGGGCTCATGTGGCCATTGTGACTGATGCTGCCGACTACGCAGGTTTAATCGAAGAAATGAAACAAAACGGTTGCGCCCTGTCGCGGGTGACCCGTTTTAATCTGGCAAAGAAAGCCTTTACCCATACCGCTGCTTATGATGGCGCTATCTCTAACTACCTGACCAGTTTGGTTGAAGGGGTGACGCATGGTGTGCCAGAGCGCGTGGCATTCCCTAATCGTTTAAATGCACAGTTTGTTAAAGTGCAAGACATGCGCTATGGCGAAAACCCTCATCAAGCAGCGGCGTTCTATCGTGATCTCGATCCTGCTTTAGGCGCTTTGGCGCATTACACCCAGCTGCAAGGTAAAGAGCTGAGCTATAACAATATCGCAGACTCCGATGCCGCATGGGAAGCCGTAAAAACCTTTGACGAACCGGCGTGTGTGATTGTGAAACATGCCAATCCCTGTGGTGTTGCGGTTGCAGCAGACCCACTGACTGCCTATCGTCTGGCCTTCGCAACCGATACCACCAGCGCTTTTGGCGGCATTATCGCCTTTAACCGTGAAGTGGATGCCGCTACCGTCGAAGCGGTGAGCGCGCAATTCCTCGAAGTGTTGATTGCCCCAGCCTTTACGGCAGAAGCCCGTGAGTTGATTGCGAAAAAACCCAATGTGCGCGTGTTAGAAGTGCCGCTCGAGCCGGGGTTCAATCGTTTTGATCTCAAGCGTGTGGGTGGTGGGATTTTGGTGCAAACCCCCGATCTGAAAAATATCTCGGCCGATGAGTTGAAAGTGGTCACCAAGGCACAACCCACAGCGGCACAGTTGGCCGATTTGTTGTTTGCATGGCGTGTCGCGAAATTTGTGAAGTCCAATGCAATTGTGTTTGCGGCTAAGGGTCAAACCGCCGGTATTGGTGCGGGGCAGATGAGCCGCGTGGATTCCACCCGTATTGCAGCACGTAAGGCGCAAGATGCTGGATTGAGTTTGACACAAGCGGTGGCGGCTTCGGATGCGTTCTTCCCCTTCCGTGATGGGGTGGATGTGATTGCCGAGCAAGGGATTGCTGCGATTATTCAACCCGGTGGTTCGATGCGTGATGCTGAAGTGATTGCTGCGGCAGATGAACACGGTATTGCGATGGTGTTCACTGGCTGCCGCCATTTCCGCCACTAATCTGCACTGTTAAGACAGGGAATATCCATACTATGAAAATCATGGTGATCGGTTCTGGTGGCCGTGAACATGCCTTGGCATGGCGTTTGGCGCAATCGCCACGCAGCACCAAGGTATTTGTTGCACCAGGCAACGCAGGTACCACCCTCGATTCTGATTTGCACTCGGTACCGCTGACAACCATTTCCGAATGGATTGCGTTTGCCAAGAGTGAAAAAATCGACCTGACTGTTGTGGGGCCTGAAGCGCCGTTATCGGTTGGTGTGGTGGATGCGTTCCGTGCTGAAGGGCTGAAAATTTTTGGCCCAACACAGTACGCCGCCCAGTTAGAAAGCTCGAAAGATTTTGCCAAGGCCTTTATGAAGCGCCACGGCATTCCAACGGCCAACTATGAAACCTTTACTGATGCGGACGCGGCACATGCGTACGTGGCAGAAAAAGGGGCGCCAATTGTCATTAAAGCCGATGGTCTTGCCGCAGGTAAGGGCGTGATTGTCGCGATGACCTTAGACGAAGCTCATGCTGCTATCGACGATATGTTGGTGGGTAACAAAATGGGCCAAGCCGGCAGCCGCGTGGTGATTGAGGATTTCTTGGTCGGCGAAGAGGCCAGCTTTATCGTGATGGTCGATGGTGAGAATGTGTTGGCGATGGCGACGAGCCAAGACCACAAACGCCTAAAAGACAATGACGAAGGCCCGAATACCGGTGGGATGGGGGCGTATTCCCCTGCGCCTGTGGTAACGCCACAAGTTCATGCCCGTGTGATGCGGGAAATTATCTTGCCAACAGTGCAGGGCATGAAACGTGATGGTCATTCTTATACGGGTTTCTTGTACGCGGGTTTGATGATTGATGGCGAAGGCAACCCTTATACCATCGAATTTAACTGCCGTTTTGGGGATCCTGAAACACAGCCCATCATGGCACGTTTGAAATCCGACTTTGTGACCTTGGTAGAAGCAGGGATCAATGGTCAGTTGGATAAGGTTGAAGCCGAGTGGGATCGCCGCGTGGCATTAGGCGTGGTGTTGGCTGCCGAAGGTTATCCAGAATCACCCCGAAAAGGTGATCTGATTGAAGGCATTCCCGCGCAAGCCGAGGATTGCTTGGTGTTTCATGCCGGTACGACTTTGGACGCTGACAACCGCTTGGTGACTAACGGTGGCCGTGTGTTGTGTGTGGTCGGGTTGGGCGATAGTGTGCGGATGGCGCAAAACCGCGCTTATGAAACCGCAGACCGCATTCGCTTTGCTGGCCGTCAAATGCGGCGTGATATTGGCGCTCGTGCTTTAAGTCGGCGTGGTAGCTAAAAAGCCTTGCAATTCGCTGTAGATGATTGAAAAAGCCCCCGAATGCAGGGGGCTTTTTTATATCTGATTCTTGGTATTGACCTTTACATGGCGCAACGAGGCAGAAGCTCTAGCCACGTTTAAAGTACAGCAAAGTGCCAAGGGGCAAGATTGGAATGTTAAACAGATGTATCGATAATGAGGACAAGAAAGCCAGTGCCAGAGTTATGGCTGCCAAAGGTACAACCATTCGAGCGATTGCTGAAGAACTAGGATAAGTAAATCGACAGTTGCTTTGAGTAGTATGTTTTTATACGCATAGCTTATAAA
>Ga0208788_1000173_pt1 | contig 33691 bp, 34 predicted proteins | sample Wag4_2014_7_11_3_FD_187363 | JGI IMG/M metagenome (GOLD analysis project Ga0208788, IMG submission 187363) | Fresh water mixed with fracking chemicals microbial communities from Ohio, USA - Utica-2 Time Series FC 2014_7_11 (SPAdes) (version 2) ...
CCTCACCATCGAATCGGCGACTTCGCCGCGTGATGCCTGGAGCTACGACATCGAAAAAGAGACGGCTTCACGCTGGACTCGCAGCGAATCCGGCCCCGTTGATACACAGCGCTGGCAAGCCGCGGAGCTGGTTCGTTATCCCACTTGGGATCGAGTCGGCAAACAACCGCGACAAATCCCCGCTTTCGTATACACGCCGTCGAGTAGCGGACCGCATCCGGTCGTCATCGACATCCACGGTGGCCCCGAGGGTCAATCGCGCCCGGGCTACAGTCCCTACATTCAATATCTCGTCAACGAACTCGGCTACGCAGTGATCCAGCCCAACGTTCGCGGCTCAACCGGATACGGCCGCACGTTCACTCAACTCGACAATGGACGCCTGCGCGAAGATTCGGTGCGAGACATCGGTGCTTTATTGGTGTGGATTGCCGCGCAACCGCAGTTCGACGCCAAGCGGATCGTCGTGATGGGCGGTAGCTATGGTGGCTACATGGTGCTCGCGTCGCTGGTCCATTACGGCGATCGGCTGCGCGGCGGAATCGACGTCGTGGGTATCAGCAATTTCGTTACTTTCCTGAACAACACCTCAGGTTATCGTCGCGATCTGCGACGCGCCGAATACGGCGACGAACGTGATCCATCGATGCGCGCCTTCCTACAGCGCATATCGCCACTTAATCGTGCCGAGACCATTCGCAAACCGTTGCTGGTGGTGCAAGGGCTTAACGATCCGCGCGTGCCGGCATCTGAGAGCGCGCAACTCGTGGCGCGAGTTCGCGGCGGCGGCGGCGAGGTGTGGTATCTCGCGGCCAAAGACGAAGGGCATGGCTTTCGCAAAAAAGCCAACCGCGACTTCTATTTGAAGACCGCGGCGACTTTTCTGGAAAAGCTCAAAGAATAGACGTTATTTCTTCTTGCCCGGGCGGAGCGAGGTCGCAAGGCCCGGACGCTGCGCCGAATAGTAGGCAGCGAGTGCTTTGATGTCCTGCGCCGACAACTGCGTGGCGAAGCCCGCCATGATGGCGTTCTTGCGTCCGCCTTTCTTGTAATCGGTCAACGCGCGCTCAATGTAATCGGCGTGCTGACCTGCAAGCGTCGGATATTGCGGCGTAATGCCGATGCCATCGGTGCCGTGACAAGCGACACAGGTCGCAGCGGCATCAGGCGCCTTGCCAATGGGCTTGGGCGACGCGGCCGGCGTAACGACGGGGCCTGCTAAGAAAGCGGCCATGTCGACGAGATCTTGATCGCTCCACGACGAGGCATTGGCGTGCATGGTCGCGTGGCTACGCTCGCCGCTGCGATAGGCCTGCAGCGCGATCACCAAATATTCGGGATGCTGTCCACGCAGCTTCGGCACGCGGTAGTTCGGGTAGGAATTCTTATAGTTCGGAATGCCGTGGCAACCGAGACAGGTGTATGCGAGACGGGCACCGCGCTCGGCGTCTGCCGTTTGCGCCCATGCAGAAGAAAATGCCGAGGCCGCAATCAAAGACAGCGCCAGAACGAACTTCGTCACCGCAACCCCCTGAAAACTGGACAATTCAAGCGTAAAACCGGCCGGAATGTTAAGGTTTCGCGCTCGGAATTACCACCGCAGCCGTCAGCGACGCATCCACATGATCGCTCTGATCCAACGTGTCTCCTCTGCCAGTGTGACCGTCTCCGACCAGCAAATTGGCGCGATCGAGGGGGGATTGCTAGCGCTGATTGGAGTTCAGCCGGCCGACACCGAAACAACCGCAGAGCGGTTGCTGCAGCGACTGCTGGCCTACCGGGTCTTTCCGGATGAGGCCGGTCGAATGAATCGCTCGCTGGCGGATACCGGCGGCGGCCTGTTGCTGGTACCGCAATTCACGCTGGCCGCCGACACGCGCAAAGGCAATCGCCCGGGGTTCAGCACCGCTGCGCCACCGGAGCGAGCGGCCGCACTCTTCGAGCATCTCTGCGGGCTCGCTCGCCGTGACCACCCCATGGTGCAAATCGGCCGCTTCGGCGCCGACATGTCCGTGGCGCTGACCAACGAAGGGCCGGTGACGTTCTGGTTGCAGGTGGGAGAGGGGGCGGAAGTTTCCGTCTAATTCGGGTCGGTTTGGCCTATCATCGAACTTTCCTGAATACGCTGGATTCGCGAGGTCGTCATGGGAATCGGAATGCGCGAACTGATCATCATCTTGTTGGTGGTCCTGTTGGTGTTCGGCGCCAAAAAGTTGCGCACCATCGGTTCAGACTTGGGCGCCGCAGTGCGCGGCTTCAAGAAAGGGATGGATGAAGGCGATGCTGCCGAGAGCTTGAAGCAGATCAAGCAAGAAGCGGCCGATGCCGATTTTGCCGACACGGCCAAAACGGCCCCCGCCGCGAACGATCAGAAGCCCACCGACCGGAACGGTTGAGGTTGCCCGCCGACCGCGGGCCGCGCCTTTATATGTTCGAAGTCGGTTTCAGCGAACTGCTGCTGATCATGGGCCTTGCGCTACTCGTGCTCGGCCCCGAAAAACTCCCCAAAGTCGTCGGCGAGATCGGTCGCTGGATGGGTCGAGCTCGCGCCATGGCGCGACAATTCCGCGAACAGCTCGAGATCGAGGCGCAAGAAACCGCGCGCCGTAAAAACGAAGCAACAACTAGCAACGATGCTGCCTCGTCGACGACCAACTCGACTAGCGTTGACCCGCCGCCGGCTGCGCCAACGACTCCACCCTCATCGACGGTTGAGGACTATGTCAATCGCCACTCGGACGATCCGCCGCGCGGATGAGCGATAACTCGGAACAACTGGCCGAAGGTACGTTGATTTCGCATCTCCTCGAGTTGCGTGATCGGCTGTTGCGCGCCTTCATTGCCGTGATCGTGGCGTTCATCCCGCTGGCGTTCTTCGCCAACGAGGTTTTCACCTTCGTCGCCACTCCGCTGATCGCACAGTTACCCAAAGATTCGTCGCTGATCGCGACCAGCGTGATCTCGCCCTTCATGACGCCCTTCAAGCTCGCTTTCTTTGTTGGACTGTTTGTGGCCATGCCATACGTGCTCTACCAAATTTGGGCTTTCGTCGCGCCGGGGCTTTATAAGCACGAAAAACGTTTTGCGTTGCCGTTACTCGTCTCGTCGATCGTGCTCTTCTACTGCGGTATCGCATTCGCTTATTTCGTTGTGTTTCCGGTGATGTTCGAATTCTTTGCTAACACCACGCCCGCGGGCGTGCGCATGATGACGGACATCACGAGCTACATGGACTTCGTACTGACGATGTTTCTGTGTTTCGGCCTTGCTTTCGAAGTGCCCGTCGTCGTGGTGCTACTCGTACTCACCGGCCTCGTGAAGGTCGAGAAGCTCGCTGAAATACGTGGCTACGTGCTGATCGGTATTTTCGTGATCGCGGCCCTGTTGACGCCGCCGGATGCCATTTCACAAACCATCATGGCTGTCCCGATGTATCTCCTGTATGAGGGCGGCATCGTGATGGCGCGATTGATGAATCGCATGCGCAAAAAAGACTTGGGGGAGACTGCATGAATAATTCGAATGAAAAAACCTTTCTCGGCCATCCGCGGGGCCTTGCCACCCTGTTCATGACCGAATTCTTCGAGCGCTTCACCTACTACGGAATGCGCGCGCTGCTGGTGTTGTTCCTAGTGGCGGCAACCAGTGATGCGAACCCCGGGTTTGGCATGGATCGCGAGACGGCGGGTGCTATCTACGGCCTCTATACCGGCGCCGTCTTTTTGTTCTCGCTACCGGGTGGCTGGATCGCCGACCGGCTCATCGGTCAAAGACGCGCGGTGTACTACGGCGGTTTATTCATTGCCGCCGGCAACTTCCTACTCGCCGTTCCGGCAGGCCCCGCGATTTTCTACTTGGGGCTCGCCACCATCGTGATCGGCGTCGGGCTGCTTAAGCCCAATATCTCGGCCATCGTCGGCGCACTCTACGAAGGCCAACCCGGAGCGCGGCGCGATGCGGGTTTCTCGATTTTCTACATGGGCATCAACCTAGGCGCGCTACTCGCACCGTTCATCGCGGGCACCATCGGCGAATCTTGGAACTGGCGCGCCGGCTTTTTCTGCGCAGGTGCTGCGATGCTCATCGGTGTACTGCAATATCGCATGACCGAGCACTATCTCGGCCAGGCAGGTTTGCCACCACAAGACGTCAGCGATGCCGAACGCAAGAGCGGCTGGAGTCGTCTCGGCTTGGGTGGCGCCCTCGTCATCGCGTTGTCGGTATTGCTCTATACCGGTGTCATCCCCGTCACGATCACAGGGCTTGCACAAGCTTTCGCCACCGGCATGGTTGCGCTGGGTTTCCTTTTCTTTGCTTGGGTACTGCTGCTCGGCGGACTCGATGGCGACGAAAAGAAGCGCGTGCTGATGATCGCGGTGTTCTTCTTGTGTGCCGCGCTGTTCTGGGCGGGCTTCGAACAAGCCGCCACCACTTTCAATCTCTTCGCGCAGGATTACACCGACCGATCCTGGCTTGGCCATCTCTTTGCGGATGGCGAGCACCCAGCAGCCTGGTACCAATCGGCTAATCCGATTTTCGTCGTGATCTTTGCGCCGTTTTTCGCGTGGCTGTGGGTCGCACTCGGTAAGCGTAATCTCGACCCGTCCTCACCGGCGAAGTTTGGTCTCGCTCTGCTGCTGCTTGGTTTCGGCTTTCTCGTGATGATGTGGGCCGCACAACTCGTTGTCTCCTCAGGCGGACAAGTCGCGCCGACCTGGTTGCTGCTCACCTACATGCTGCACACCTTCGGTGAGTTGTGTCTCTCGCCGGTCGGACTGTCGAACGTCACCAAGCTCTCGCCGAAGCGCTATCAAGGCCAAATGATGGGCACTTGGTTCTTAGGTGCGGCGGTCGGTAATGCACTCGCCGGCCTCATCGGCGGTCACGTCGGCAGCGGTGACGCTGCTGCTATGCCGTCGCAATTCCTGCAGATGTGCTTCATCGCAGGCGGCGCGGGTCTGCTACTGATCGTCACTTCGCCTTGGCTGAAGAAACTCACGGGCGAAGCCAAGTGAGTCAGCCCGTGGAGACAACGCTGCCGCCGCAGTTAACGCTGCGAGCGGTCGGACTTGCGATCGTGCTCGCAATGATTCTTGCCGCCGCGAATACCTATCTGGGTTTATTCGCAGGTATGACCATCGCCTCGGCAATTCCAGCGGCCGTTGTTTCCATGGCGGTGCTGCGTCTCTTAGGTGGCGGTGGAATCCTCGAGAACAACATCGTGCAAACCGGCGCTTCTGCCGGATCATCGATCGCGTCGGGCGTCATCTTCACGATTCCGGCTCTCGTCATCCTCGGGTTCTGGCAAGACTTTCGCTACAGCTGGGTCCTTGCGATCGCGGGTCTCGGCGGCTTACTCGGCGTCTTGTTCTCAGTGCCGTTGCGTCGCGCACTAATCGTCGATCAAAAATTAGCGTTTCCCGAGGGCCAAGCCGCAGCCGAAGTATTGAAGGCGGGAGAGAATCCCTCGCAGGGCATCCGTATCTTGGGTATCGGTGCGCTCGGTGGCGCGTTCACCAAACTCGCTGCGGGTAGCGGGTTGCGTTTGATCCCCGATACCGCCGCGAGTGCGGGTTTTGCAGGCAACTATCTCGCGTTCTTCGGAACGAACCTCTCACCAGCTCTATTGAGCGTGGGTTATATCGTCGGCTTGAACGTGGGCATCGTTGTGCTCGCGGGCGCGATGCTCTCTTGGAACATCGCCATCCCCTACTACGTTGCCAACGTATTACCGTATCAAGCAGAGCTCGCCCAGGCGGCGGCGGGCCTCGAGGCAGAAGATCTCGCTGGCTTTATTTGGTCGAAGCAGATTCGCTATCTCGGTGTCGGTGCAATGCTGGTCGGCGGCATCTGGGCGCTCATCTCTTTGCGCCATTCTTTGTTATCCGGCGTCCGCAGTGGTCTCGCTGCAGCCCGTGCGAGTGCAGCAGGTCAAATCATCGCTCACACCGAACAAGATCTCCCGATGAAATCGGTGCTGCTTGGCATCCTGCTATTCACGCTGCCGCTGTGGGCGCTCTACCAAGCCATCGTTGGTTCGCTCGCTGTCAGCCTACCGATGACGATCATCATGATCATCACCGGCTTCTTATTTTGCTCGGTGTCCGCCTACATGGCGGGTCTCGTGGGTTCATCTAACAATCCGGTCTCTGGTATCACCATCGCCACCATCCTGTTTTCAGCCGTGGTGCTGCTGGTATTGATGGGCAAAGATAACGAGGCGGGTCCTGTTGCAGCCATCATGATCGGTGCAGTCGTCTGCTGTGCCGCCTGTATCGCGGGCGATAACCTGCAAGATCTCAAGTGCGGCTATATCGTGGGTGCAACGCCGTGGCGGCAGCAGGTGATGCTCGGCATCGGTGCCGCAAGTAGCGCGCTCGTCATGGCCCCAGTGCTAAATTTGCTCGCTCAGGCCTACGGTATCGGTGTTCCTAGCGAATCGCATCCGAACCCCTTGCTCGCTCCGCAAGCCACCTTGATGGCCTCGGTGTCGAAGGGCCTCTTTGGTGGAGAGTTACCGTGGGACATGATCGCGGTCGGCGCGGTCATCGGTGTGGCGATCATCGTGCTCGATGAAGTGCTCAAAGCGCGCGGCTCATCGTTCCGCACTCCAGTACTCGCAGTCGCCGTCGGCATTTATCTCCCACTCGAACTCATGACGCCGATTTTTTTGGGCGGTTTGCTCGCTTGGATTGCCGAACGACGTTTGCGTCGCCAAGGACTCGATGCGGCCGAAATCGAACGACGTAATCGTAAAGGCTTGTTGTTTGCTGCCGGCATGATCACAGGTGAGGCTTTGATGGGAATTGCCATCGCCGTCCCGATCGTCACTTCGGGCTCGGCGGATGTACTCGCTCTGCCATCTTTGTGGCAGTTCGGTGAGTGGCTTGGTCTTGTGGTACTTGCGATATTGGCGAGCTTGCTCTTCAAGACAGCAATGTCAGCGGATACATCGACGAAATCGTGACGAGCTCGCGTCGCGCGACGATCGTGACTTGCTTCGCGATCGTCTACCTCGTCTGGGGATCCACCTATCTCGTCACCAAGATCGGCGTGACGACCTTACCGCCATTTCTCTTCGGCGCCGTACGCTTCATCGTCAGTGGTATTTTGCTCGGGTGGGTCGCGATCTGGTTTCAACGCCGCAAAGGAGTCTCAACGCCAAAACTGACGCCCAAAGAATGGCGTGCCGTGCTGATCGCGGGCTCGCTATCCGTAGCAGTCTCGAATGGTGGCGCCATTTGGGGGCTGCAATATGTGCCATCCAACCAAGCAGCGCTGTTGAATGTCTCGTCTGCATTTTGGATTCCGCTGATCGGCTTATTCGGCGCACGTGCTCACGCCATTGCACCTCGAGTGGCCATCGGCCTAGCAGTGGGCTTTGGTGGAACGGTGCTCGTCGCTTGGCCAGGCCCCAATCCTTTACCGGGAAGCACCGGTCCTTACGGTTACTGGCCAACGATTGCGATCGTCATCGGCTGCATAGGCTGGTCCGCCGGCACGATCTATCTGCGCAACGCCATTACGTCTCTGGATTTGATGAGCTTCACGGCGTTGCAGATGTTTTGTGGTGGATTGATGCTGCTGATTCCAGCGATTCTGCACGGCGATCTTGCGCAATGGACTTGGGATCCAAGCGGTCTTGCAGCACTTGCTTACATGACCATCGTCAGTTCGTGTATCGCTTACACGGCGTATGCGTGGCTATCGGTCAACGTGTCACCAGCGCAAGTCGGCACGTTCGGCTTCGTCAATCCCGTCGTCGCCACGCTACTCGGCTGGTGGGTGCTCGATGAAATTCTCACGGGATCTCAAATCGTAGGAACGCTCGTTCTGCTGCTCGGTATGGCACTCATGAACTGGCCACAGAAGCCGGGCAACGTGACACCAACGGTTCGATCCGGGGACTCCTAAGATCGAGCTGCGGCAATAGTCGTCGTTCGTTCGACGGAAAATCGATCACCGCTTCAAGCAACTCCCCATCGGCGTTGCGAATATTGGTCAGCCCCTCGTAACGCATCAATACTTGGTCGGCTTGTCGATAAGAAACTTCGATATAGGGCGTGAACCAAGCCAACACGCCCGAGAGATTCAAGCGAATGACACTTGCGGTGCTTCCCTCGATGGTCACTTCACGGTGTTTGCGAATCTTGAAATTGTAGGTATCAAGTTGGGAGGGAACCAGAAACGGGAAGCTCACCGTTTTGCCCGCTTCGATATCGCGCCAGTTCAAGCGCACGAAATCATCGAAACCCGCGTCGATGACGAGATTGGGTCGTAAAGCCAACGTAGCCTCTCGCCGCGGCGAAGTAGCGTTCAACTGCGAATAGGCGCGCAAGCCCTGGGCCGTTCGACGGACGCCTTCGGCATATCCGGAACGCGCATCGATCATGTTGAAGTCCGGTGTGTGTCGTTGGCTCTGGTAACTCAATTCCTTGCGCGCAAAGGCGGGACCGCCAAAACCGCATCGATACAGCACGATACGATTCTCAGCTGGCGTACCGGCCTCACGTACATAGTGCGACTCAATGTAGAGAAGACGACCCGATTCTTTGGTGCGCGCATAGCCTGTCTTGACGATCTCCCGTGACGCTTGCGCAGGGATCGCCATCGCGAACAGCACCGCACAGAGCAGCGATATCGATCGGCTTAAAAATCGGCTCATCGTCGACTCAGCCTCTCGAGACCACGCGGACCGATGAACCAGGAGCCCACCCAACCCGTCATTCCGACGACGATGGCCGCCCAAAGAGCGGGCCAGAATCCGAGCAGATCAAAACCAGGTATGAGGTAGGCAACCAGCGAGAGCATTCCCGCGTTAACGACCAGCAGAAACAGACCGAGCGTCACGACGCTGATCGGTAAGGTCAGTACGATGGCAATGGGGCGCACGAACGCGTTCACGATGCCGAGCAGTAACGCCGACAGCAGCAAAGTCGCAGCATCTTCAATCACGACGCCATCCACCCACTCGGTCGCCAGCCAGAGCCCGAAGGCGGCAATCACCGCGCGCAATATAAAACCCGTCATCAGCTCAAGCCTCCTCGGCAAGATTGTGCCACCGCGTTATGCTCTGCGTACGGTCTTCCGACCGCAGCTTCGCTGGGGGGTTCCATCATGACGACTGATTACGCTGCCGTTCATCTGATCACACTGCTCGCACTGTTCGAGTACTTCATCTTCATGATGGCGGTCGGTCGCGCGCGATACCAATACGGTGTCAAGGCACCGGCGACGAGCGGTAATGAGGATTTCGAACGGGTGTATCGCGTTCAGATGAATACGCTCGAAATGCTTGCCCTCTTTATCCCGGCACTGTGGAGCTTCGCGGTATTCGTCAACGAGGCGTGGGCGGTGCTCTTGGGCGCCATCTTCATCCTAGGCCGCGCGCTCTACTTCAAAGGCTACGTCGCGGCTGCCAACAAGCGCAGTCTCGGTTTCACTCTCTCGATGATGCCGACACTCGCGCTCTTGATCGGTGGTCTCTACGGCTCGATCCGCTCGCTAGTCGGCTGAGTGTCGACGGCGGCGAAGCGCCAAAATCACTACCGGAATCAGTGACCCTCCGATAATGACGAGGGTCACGAGACCGAAGTTGTCGCGGACAAGCGGAATGTTGCCAAAGAGATATCCGCCGCCCAAAAAGACGACAACCCAAAGACAAGCGCCGAGTACGTTGTAGGTTTGGAAGCGCGAATACTGCATTCGAGCAACGCCGGAGACGAACGGTGCGAAAGTGCGCAAGATCGGTAAGAAGCGTGACAGCATCACGGTCTTGCCACCGTGCTTAACGAAAAACGCCTCGGTCTGGCGAAGGTATTCGACTTTCAGAAAACGATAGCGTCCACTAAACGCCGGCGGGCCTAGCCATTTGCCGATCGCGTAGTTGCAGGTGTTTCCAAGAATCGCCGCCACGATCAATAAGACAGCGATGATGCCGATATCGAGTGTGCCGCTGGTATCGATCGCAACTAAGGTGCCGACTGCGAATAGCAGCGAATCCCCCGGTAGCCAAGGCGTCACGACAAGCCCTGTTTCCGCAAACACGATCACGAACAGGATGGCGTAGATCCAGACGCCGTAGGCCTGCATCAATTCGACGAGGTGTTCATCGAGATTCAAAATGAAGTCGAGCAACCACTGTAACAACTCGATCATCGGCGTTCCTTGCCTCGAGTGGGGGGCGGCTCACGCAAGCTGCGCAAAGCCAATTTAACTTCCGCATCGTCTCGCGCAGCGATCGGTGTGACATCGACACCCGGCAGCAGCACATCAGGCTCAATGCCCGTTTCGTCGATGGAGATGCCAGCTGGCGTCACATAGCGCGACGTCGTCAATTTCAACGCACGCCCGTCGGCTAGTGGCAAGACGCTTTGAACGACTCCCTTACCGTATGTTCGACGTCCTATAAGTTGAGCACGACGATTATCTTTGAGAGCACCCGCCAAAATTTCCGCAGCTGATGCCGAAGCGCCGTTGATCAACAGCACTAAAGGTACGCCCTCGAGCAACTGGCCACGCGTGGCATCCATCCGAAAATTCGCCTCGGCCGTTCGGCCCGTTGCCGAGACAATATTGCCCGCATCGAGCAGCGCATCGGCCACCTCAACGGCGGCCTCCAAAACACCGCCGGGATTGTGTCTCACATCGAGCACGACGCCCCGTAAGCGACCGATCGCGGTCAGCTCTCGCAATACCTTATCGAAATCTTTGCGTGTCGTTTCACTGAACGAGGCAATGCGTACATAGCCGAAGCCCGGTTCGAGTAATTCGCCAGTCACGCTGTGTACTTCGACCTTGGCGCGCTCGAGCGCCACACTGACGAGCTCGGCGCTCTCAGCACGACGCAAGGTCAAGCGAACAAGTGAACCCGGTGGCCCGCGCATCTGCTCAAGCGCCGCGTTGACATTGCTACCGACGGGTTCGTTATCGATTTGCAAAATGACATCACCGCCGCGAATACCCGCCCTTGCCGCAGGTGAATCTGCCAAAGAGCGCACGACTTTGATGCCTTCGCCCTCAGCGGACACCTCGATACCGATACCGGGATAACTGCCGGCAGCACCGCGACGCAGTTCCTCGTATTCGCGTCGATCGAGATAAGCGGAATACGGATCGAGACCGCCGACCATCCCTCGCATCGCCTGTTCGAGCAGACGATCGGGTGTCACCTCATCGACATACTCACGTTGTACCTGCGCGATGATTTCCGTCATTCGCCGCGATTCGCTCGCGGGCAGTTCGCGTTGAGTCACTGGCGAACTGATGATGGATTTCTTTGGGGTCGCTGGAGAATCGGCGATTTCTTGGGGCGTTCTCAGTAGAAACCCCGTTACGACGGCACCCACGACCAAGCCGGCAGCAGCGGCCAACCAGACAAGACGATGAGATGGCGCGATGCTCACGGCTGGCGAGTGCTGAACCACGGCGCCGGATCAACGGGGCGCGCGGCTTGCCGGATCTCGAAATATAACTGCGGCGCGGGGCGTCCGCCGGTGTCTCCGACCGCTGCGATCGTATCGCCTGCGACGACGGTATCGCCGACTTGGCGATAGAGCTGCTCGTTGTGCCCATAGAGACTGAGGAAGCCGCCACCGTGATCAACGATGACGAGTAGCCCCAAGCCTGCGAGCCAATCGGCGTACACCACGCGGCCGCGATATACCGCTCGCACTGGCGCGCCTCGCTCGGCACCGATCAACACGCCTTCCCACTTCATCGAGCCAGCACGCTGCTGACCAAAACGAGAGACGACTTTTCCGGCAACGGGCCACGCCAGCTTGCCGCGCATCCGAGCAAAGGGGCTTTTGTTATCACTCGGAAAACTCGGTGTCGTACGTCGAAGTTGCTGCAGCAATTTTTGGAGGGCTGCTTGCTCACGCTGCAGCCGCTGCAAGGTCGCGGCGCGCTCTTTGGCTTCGACGTTAAGCTGCGCCAAAACCGCGCCCCGCTCCTGACGAGCCTTATCGAGCTTGGCGACTTCGCCGGACTGCTCGCGCTCGAGACGCGCGATTCGCTCTTTCTCGGTTTCGAGGTTGCGCTCGAGCGCTGCGATCTCGGCCACTTTAGTTTCGATGGCAGCAAGTTGATCTGCGCGAGCACGCCCGAAGTAGGCGTAATACGACACGAGGCGCCCCGCCTGAGCCGGATCTTGCTGGTTCAGCAACATCTTGAGCGGATCCTCGCGACCGATCTGATGCGCGGCGCGCATCTGTGCCGCCAGTTGCGCGCGCTCACTGGCAAGCGCGCTCTCGCGTGCGCGCTTCTGCTCACCCAACTCTCGTAACCGCTGTTCGCGCGTCTGCCGCTCGCCTTTTAGACGACCGAGCACGACTCGGGCGGCTGACGCAGACTGTTCAGCTGCTCGAAGGCTTTTCGCCAGACGATCCTTTTCGGCTGCATCTTTGGCGACTTGAGAGCGGATCCGTTCGATCTGCGAGCGCAACTGCCGCAGTTCGGCCTCTGTTTTAGCCGCATCCTGTGCGAACCCCACGGGCGCTGCCGCCAGTAGGGTAAAAAGCAACGAAAAACAAAGGGTTCGGCCGCGCATGCGGCGAAATTGTATAATCTCCCGCATGGAAAAGTTGCCGGAATACATCGCCAACCACCCGTGGTTGGTCGGGATGGCTGCGCTCGCCGCCCTGTTGGTGCTCGTTTACGAGATTCGTATCCGGCGCGACTCTTTCGCGGCCATTTCGCCACAGGACCTGATCCGCTTGCAGAATCAGGGAGCCTTGGTGCTCGACATCCGCAAACCAGAAGACCACGCCGCCGGCCACATCGCCGGATCGCGTCAGATGGATTCGCACGAGCTCGTCAAAGCGAGCGACAGCTTGAAGAAGTACAAAGAGAAGCCGGTGGTGGTTTACTGCTACTCCGGTAGCACCGGCGCATCGGCGGCACGCGTGTTGAACGGCCAAGGTTTCACCCAGGTCTTCAACTTGCGCGGCGGCATCAGCGGCTGGCAATCGGAAAACCTGCCGATCGCTCGCGAGAAGAGCAAGGCTTGATGGCGAAGGTCGTCATGTACGCAACCGGCTGGTGTCCCTATTGCGAACGGGCACGAGCGTTACTCGCGCGGAAAGGGGTTTCTTTCGAAGAAATCGATATCGACGCGGCGCCGTCGCGTCGTGAAGAAATGATGACGCGTAGCGGTCGCCGCACGGTCCCGCAAATTTTCATTGGCGAAGTACATGTCGGCGGCTGCGACGACTTGTATGCCCTCGACGCCCGTGGCGGTCTCGACCCGTTGCTGGCCTGAGCATCGCTGCTATCTCTACAACCCACATTTGAAATCATCGTCTTCCACAGAGGCTCATCGACATGGCTGATCCGAATCCGACTGCAGATGGCGTTGCCGGCACCGAAGCCGACCCGAACGCCCCCGAGTTTTCGCTGCAAAGCGTCTACCTCAAAGATTGTTCTTTCGAAGCGCCGAAAGGCCCTCGCGTGGAAGGACAATGGAATCCGAACATCAATCTCGAGCTCGATACGGCCACTGAAATCCTCTCGCCGGATCTGCGCGAGATCGTGCTGCGTATCAGTGTCACCGCCAAAAACGGCGATGCCACGGCGTTCCTAGTAGAAGTGCAGCAAGGCGGTATCTTCGCCGTGCGCAATCTCGGCGAAGAAGACTATCGTCGTGCGGTCGCCAGCATCGGGCCGAACGTGCTTTTCCCGTATGCGCGGGCGCAGATCGCCAATCTCGTCACCCAAGGTGGCTTCCCGCAGTTGCTGCTACCGCCCGTGAACTTCGAGTTGTTGTACGCGCGTTCGCGCGCTGAAGCGGCCGAAGCTCAAGCGCAAGCCGCCCAACAACCGCTCAACAGCTGAAGACGATGACGGCCACGGGCACACCGCTGGCCGTACTGGGCGCTGGATCCTGGGGTACCGCCCTAGCGATCCAGTTCGCCCGCACCGGCCACGAGACGCGCCTCTGGGCGCGTGACGCATCTCACTTGGAAGCGATGGCGCGAGATCGTCGCAATGCGCGATATCTACCGGAAGCGCCTTTTCCCGACCATTTGCGAATCGTCGACACGCTGCGGGCAGCAATCGAAGGGGCCCAAGACATCCTCGTCGCGGTACCCAGTCACGCCCTACGATCACTGCTCAAAGAATTAGCCCCCATCCTGCCACCGGATGCACGTCTGGCTTGGGCTACCAAAGGGTTTGAACTCGAAACGGGTCTGCTACCGCATCAAGTTGCGCGACAAGAACTCGGCTCACAACGTGCTTTTGCCGTGCTGTCAGGACCCACCTTCGCCCGTGAAGTTGGCGCTGGGTTACCGACGGCCATGACCATCGCCGCGACCGAAGAGTCGTTTGCCATTTCGTTGGCACAAAGTCTCTCGTCGGCCAACTTTCGAGCTTATACGTCGACCGATATCGTTGGCGTCGAAGTCGGCGGTGCAACGAAAAACGTGCTGGCCGTCGGCGCGGGTCTCGCCGATGGTCTTGGGTTTGGTGCCAACACGCGCGTCGCGCTCATCACTCGGGGACTCGTCGAAATGACCCGCCTCGGTGTGGCGCTCGGGGCCCAAAAAGAAACGTTTATGGGTCTTGCAGGCCTTGGCGATCTCGTACTGACCTGCACCGATGATCAATCGCGCAACCGCCGTTTCGGTTTGTTACTGGCCGCTGGCCGTAGTGTTGAGGTCGCGTTGTCTGAAATTGGCCAAGTCGTAGAAGGGTATTTGGCTGCGCGTGCCGTCCGACTGGTCGCGCAACGACACGGCGTCGATATGCCGATCTGCGAGAGCATCTATCGCACGCTCTATGAAGCATTACCGCCGCGCGAGGTGGTGAAAAGTCTGATGTCGCGACCGATCAAAGCCGAGTTTGATTAGCGGGGTTAGCAAAGTCGTTTTGACGCCAAGCCTCATAAAGCACGAGCGCGACGGAATTCGACAAATTGAGACTGCGATTACCCTCGCGCATCGGGATGCTGGCGATCGTATTCGCACCGAACTGCGCTTTCAGCTCCTCTAGGACCGCCGGCGGTAGTCCACGCCGCTCGGAGCCGAAGATCATCACATCGCCAGGACGCCACTCGATTTCATCGTAGCGGCTCGTTCCGCCCGTCTCGATGGCAAACCAGCGCTGCGCACCGTTTTGCGCCAACGCGGTGAAACAAGCAGCGAAGTCGTCGTGTACGTGTACCGCTGCCATCCAACGGTAATCGAGACCTGCACGTCGCACTGATCGGCGATCGAGGTCAAAGCCGATCGGTTTGATCAAATGCAGCTGCGCACCGGTGTTGGCGCAGAGCCGAATCACGTTGCCGGTGTTAGGTGGTATCTCCGGCTCGAACAACACGATATGGAACATGCGCGCATGGTAACGCCCTCACCCTATAATCGGCGCATGTCCAGCTCCGTTGCCGCCAGCCCCGCCGCCTCGCTGCGCTATCGTTTTCTCGGCCTCGACTTCGCCTCGCCCATCGTGCTGCTCTCGGGCTGCGTGGGCTTCGGCGAGGAATACACCCGCATCGAAGGTTTCTCCAACACCGACTGCGGTGGCGTTGTTCTCAAGGGCACCACATTAGAGGCACGTCTCGGTAATCGGCCGCATCGGGTCTACGAAACCCCGATGGGTATGCTGAACGCCATCGGGCTTCAGAACCCGGGTACCGATTACGTCGTAAGCCAGATTCTCCCAACGCTCGATTTCAACGAAACGCGATTCATCGCCAATGTATCCGGATCGACGATCGAGGAGTATGCCGAGGTGACACGTCGTTTCGACGATTCACCGATCGATGCGATCGAGATCAATATCTCGTGCCCGAACGTCAAAGAAGGCGGCGTCGCGTTTGGAAACTACCCTGAAATGTCTGCACGCGTGGTCGCTGCATGCAGGGCGGTCACGCGCAAACCCATCATCACCAAGCTCTCGCCCAATCAGACCGACATCAAAGAGAACGCGCGGCTGTGCATCGAGGCCGGTAGCGATGGACTATCGGTGATCAACACCATCATGGGCATGGCCATCGACGCCAAGACTCGAAAGCCCATCATCGGCAACGTTCAAGGTGGGCTGTCTGGCCCGGCCATCAAACCGATCGCTCTGCTGAAGGTTCATCAGGTGTATGACGTGGCGCGCAAACACAACGTCCCGATCATCGGCCAAGGCGGTATCACCTCGGCAACCGACGCCATCGAGTTCATCATCGCCGGCGCCAGTGCCGTGGGCGTTGGCACCTCGCTCTTCTACGATCCGATGAGCTGCAAAAAAATCAACGCGGGTATCGCCGACTATCTGCAAGCCAACGGCTATTCGAACGTCACGGAGCTCGTGGGTTCGTTGCAGATTTGACGTAGACCGTCTGCGTTGGATACGCAAACTCGATACCATTGGCGGCGAAATCCGCATGGATGCGTTTGTTCACTGCATCAACGATCTTCAAGTATTTGAACCGTGCGTCAGCCGGATCAGGCACGAAATACACGATCTCGAATTCGAGTGCCGAAGCGCCGAACTGACGAAACACGCAATACTCGAAACGTGTTCCCGGAACACCGGAGATCGCCGCTTCGACCAAGCTTGGCACCTGCCGTAATTTTTCCGGCGTTGTCTCGTAGGCGATACCGAGCACAAACAGTGAGCGCCGCTCTGGCATGCGGCCCATGTTCCGGATACGACATTTGAGCATGTCGGCATTCGACAGCACGATCTGCTCACCCGACAAACTACGCAATCGAGTGCTCTTGACGCCGATTTTCTCGACCGTGCCGTCGATATCGTCTATGCGTAGCCAATCACCGACTTCGAACGGCTTGTCGAGCATGATCGACAGTGACGCTAATAGATCACCCAGTATGGTCTGTACCGCCAAGGCGATGGCAATACCACCAACGCCGAGACCTGCAACGAGCGCGGTAATGTTGACGCCAAGATTGTCGAGCGCGAGCAAGATCGCGACGGCAAAGATCACCACTCGTGCGACGAAGAGGCCGATATCGAGAGCGGCGTTCTCGGATCCGCCACCGACGCGCTCGGCAGCTTGGCGCTTGCGTTGCTCGACGAAGAAACTCGCCGATGCAACGCCCCACAAGGCTGCCTGGAACCAACCTGCGAAAACGATGACGCTGAGCGAAATTCGATCGAGCCGCGGTGGCAACTCGAGAAAGCGCATCGCGAAATACAAGGCAACGACAAACAAGAACAGGCTGCGTGTCCGCTTGATCAACAGCAGCACCAAGTCGATGGAGGCTGCCTCGGTCAACCCGCGCAACTTGCGCGCACGTGACAACAGGAAAATTCGTAGAAACGGCAATACCGTGAAAGTGACGGTAAACGCCAAGGCTGCCAACGCCCATTGAGATAATGGGTTGCCGTAGAAAACCTGATTCAACCAGTCCATCGTCCAACCTGCCATCGATTACGCCGCTGCGTCGTCAGTGCCCTCCGCAGCATACTCTTCCATGGCCAGTTCTTTAAGTTTGCGCGTCAAGGTATTGCGACCCCAACCGAGCAACCTTGCAGCTTCTTGCCGATGACCGCTCGTATGACGCAGAGCGACACGAATCAGCGTGCGCTCGAATTCAGGCAAGGCCGTATCGAGCAAAGGCGCAGCATCACGACGTAGTGACTCGGATTCCGCCCACGCTGCCAACACTTGTGGCCAGCCATCAGCATTCGCAGCTGCGCTCGCGCCACGAATTTCAGTCGGCAAGTCTTCGAGACGAATCTCACCACCAGGTGCGAGAACCGTCAAACGACGGCAAAGATTGACGAGTTCGCGCACATTACCGGGCCAAGCATAAGTTTCGAGTGCCGTGCGTGCATCGCCAGCAAGTCGCTTGCGCTCCACGCCGAGTTCAGTAGCCGCTACGCCCAAGTAATGTTCGAGCAGATCAGCCACATCTTCGCGTCGTGCACGCAGAGGCGGCAGCTCCATACGAATGACATTCAAGCGATGAAATAAATCTTCACGGAAAAGACCACGCGCAACCCGATCTTCGAGATTTTGATGGGTCGCTGCGATCACCCGCACATCGACTCGAACCGGCGACTGGCCACCAACCCGGTAGAACTCGCCTTCGGCGAGAACGCGCAACAAACGAGTCTGCAGTCCGGTTGGCATATCGCCAATTTCATCGAGGAACAGCGTTCCACCGTCAGCTTGCTCAAATCGACCACGGCGTAATGCATCGGCTCCCGTAAATGCGCCTTTTTCGTGACCGAACAGTTCGGATTCGAGCAACTCCGAGGGGATCGCTGACGTATTGAGCGCGATGAAGGGCTTACCCGAGCGCGGACTATGCTCATGTAAAGCACGAGCAACGAGCTCTTTACCCGTGCCCGACTCGCCGGTGATCAAGACACTCACTGCCGAACGCGACAAGCGACCGATTGCACGGAAAACTTGTTGCATCGCCGGTGCTTTGCCGAGTAACTCGGGCATCGGCGTATCGTCAGTACGACCTGAGGTGGGCTTGGCCGCGCTTTCGGCGGCGCGACGCACGAGCTCGACGACTTGATCGATGTCGAATGGCTTTGGCAGATACTCGAACGCCCCACTCTCATAGGCCGACACAGCGTTATCGAGATCGGCATGCGCCGTCATCACGATGATAGGTAACTGTGGGCGCGTCTCGTGCAGACGGCGCACTAGATCGAGGCCGGATAATCCCGGCATACGAATATCGGTCAAAAGAACATCGGGCGCATCGCCACGCAAAGCTTCGAGTGCAGGCTCTGCCGCTTCGAAGACTCGCGGTGTCATGCCGCCGCTTTTGAGCGCTCGCTCGAGCACCCAACGAATGGAAGCATCGTCATCGACCAACCAAACGCGCAGCGTAGAGCTCATGACGACATCTCCAAGGGCAACGTTATGCGAAACACCGTACGACCGGGTTCACTTTCGAATTCGATGACACCACCGTTTCGATTCACGAGTTCCTGCGAAACGGCAAGGCCTAAGCCAGTGCCGTTTGGCCGAGCCGTCACGAGCGGAAAAAACAAGCTGCTCCGAATCGCATCGGGTACACCAGGGCCGTCATCCAATACCTCGATACGCGCGGCCAACCGATGTCGCACGAGCCCGATGTGGATATGCGACACCGCTCGTGTCCGTAGAACCACGCGACCACAATGCCCAACCGCCTGCAAAGCGTTACGGCTTAAATTGAGCAGTGCTTGAACCATCTGGTTACGATCGAAACGACCTTCGGGAACGCTCGGATCGTAGTCGCGTTCGACAATCACGCCGTTACCCGCTTCCGCGGAGATCAAGCGAAAGACGTGCTCACAGACCTCGTGAATGTTGAGCAACTCCTTCTGCGAGGGACGCGTCGAGTGAGTCATCGTATCAACGAGCGCCGTTAAGCGATCGGCCTCGGCGATGATCACATCGGTGTATTCACGCAGCGCAGCATCGGGCAACTGCCGAGCTAACAACTGGGCAGCACCACGTAAACCGCCGAGGGGGTTCTTGACCTCGTGAGCTAGCTGTCGAGTCATCATGCGGCTGCTCTCGAGCCGTGCACGAAGCTCGTTATCGCGGTTGAGTCGAGTGCGCGGTACGGCATCGATCATCTCGAGCAACAAACGGCGTTGGCCATTTGCACTGTCGATGCGCGTGATACTCAAATCGACGACATGCGGTTCCCGCGGGGTTCCGGCAGGTCGCAGCGACAATTCGAATTCACTGAAGGCTTCGCCATGTTCTAGGGCCCGCGTCAATAAACCCTGTAAGCCGTTGGTATCGGCAAAGAGTTCGGTAAACAGCCTACCCCGCGCTTGGTTGAGCCCAATGGCCATGAAGCCTTGCGCAGCCATGTTGGCGTGCAAGACGTGGAGACCGGCGTCGAGAAGAACGACGCCGGTCGCCAACGCATCGAGCAGTTCAGCGGAATCGTGATGCGCAGCGAACGACTCGAAGAGACGTTCAGCGGCCATGGGCTCTACTGCGCATCACGCAGTCATCCTCAGCAGCTGTAGTACAGATCGAGCTCGACCGGGTGCGTACTCATCCGGAAGCGAGTGACTTCCTGCATCTTCAGGTTGATGTAGGCGTCGATCACATCGTTAGTGAAGACACCGCCACGGGTGAGGAACTCGCGATCCTTGTCGAGGTGCTCGAGCGCCATGTCGAGCGAGTGGCACACGGTCGGGATGTGCTTGGCCTCTTCCGGCTCGAGATCGTACAGATCCTTGTCGGCCGGATCGCCGGGGTGGATCTTGTTCTGGATGCCATCGAGTCCCGCCATCATCATCGCGGCAAAAGCGAAGTAGGGATTCGCCGATGAATCGGGGAAGCGAACTTCGATGCGACGCGCCTTCGGGTTCGCCACGAACGGGATACGAATCGAAGCAGAACGGTTACGTGCCGAGTAGGCCAGCATGACCGGCGCTTCGAAGCCCGGGACCAGTCGCTTGTAGCTGTTGGTGCCGGCGTTGGTGAAGGCGTTCAAAGCCTTGGCGTGCTTGATGATGCCACCGATGTAGTAGAGCGCGAGCTCAGAAAGTCCGCCGTACTTATCGCCAGCGAACAAAGCCTTACCATCTTTCTGCAACGACTGGTGCACGTGCATGCCCGAACCGTTGTCGCCGACCAGCGGCTTCGGCATGAAGGTGGCCGTCTTGCCGTAGGCGTGCGCCACGTTATGCACGGCATACTTCAGAATTTGAACTTCGTCGGCCTTCTTCACGAGACCGCCAGGACCGATGCCAATTTCGCACTGGCCACCAGTCGCCACTTCGTGGTGATGCACTTCGACCGTAAGGCCGAGTTCTTCACAGGCATTACACATCGAGTTGCGAATATTTTGATAGGCGTCGACAGGCGGAACCGGGAAATAACCCCCTTTCACACCGGGGCGATGGCCCATGTTGCCTTCTGGATAAGCGGTGTTGCTGTTCCAGGCGCCTTGCACAGAGTCGATCGCATACGAGGAGGTATGCATCTCGTTGGTCCAACGAACGCTGTCGAAGATGAAGAATTCGTTCTCGGGTCCGAAGGTCGCGCCATCGGCGATACCGGTGCTCTTCAAATACGCTTCAGCTCGCTTGCCGATCGAACGAGGATCGCGCTCGTAGCCTTGCATCGTGGCAGGCTCGATCACATCGCAACGAATGTTGACCGTCGCATCTTCAAAGAAAGGATCGAGGACGACCGTGCCAGCATCGGGCATCAGGATCATGTCGGACTCGTTGATACCCTTCCAACCGGCGATCGACGAACCGTCGAACATCTTGCCGTCACGGAACAAACCTTCGTCCACCGCTTTGGCCGGGATGGTGACGTGTTGCTCCTTGCCTCGGGTATCGGTGAAGCGCAAATCGGCCCACTTCACTTCCTTGTCTTTGATCATCTGAATGACGTCACTGGCGGTGGTCATAGTCGCTCCGTACAAAAATCGGTGTATGGGAAACAAAACGCCCAATCTTGATGCAGAAAACGTGCCTAAGTGACAGTTTCGCTGTTCAGTCAAAGGCTTAGAGCAGTCAAAGGTGTCTTAACCGACCTGGAAATGCACTAACTTTGGGCATTCTACCCCATGCTGCACTACGATGGTGCGAAAACCGAGCTTGTTGCCGGGGGGCTATACTTGCGGGTCTCCACCGGCTCTGCCAACGAACCGTTTCATGCCTCGCACTTTCCAAGAACTGATTTTCGCCCTGCAGCAGTACTGGTCGGACCAGGGCTGCGTCATTCTGCAGCCCTACGATATGGAAATGGGCGCGGGCACCTTCCATACGGCAACCTTTCTGCGCTCGATTGGTCCAGAGCCCTGGAGCGCCGCCTACGTACAACCGTCGCGCAGACCGACCGACGGTCGTTACGGTGATAACCCGTTTCGTCTGCAGCGGTACTACCAATTCCAGGTGGTACTCAAACCTTCTCCGCTCGACATACTCGATAAATATGTCGGCTCATTGAAGATGTTGGGTTTTGATCCGCTCACTCACGATATTCGCTTCGTCGAAGACAACTGGGAATCGCCCACGCTCGGTGCTTGGGGTCTTGGTTGGGAAGTGTGGCTGAACGGCATGGAAGTCACTCAGTTCACCTACTTCCAACAAGTCGGCGGCATTGATTGTCGTCCGGTCACTGGTGAAATCACTTACGGACTCGAGCGCCTCGCGATGTATCTGCAGGGTGTCGATAGCGTCTTCGACATCGTGTGGACCGATGGTCCTCGCGGCAAAGTCACCTATCGCGACGTTTATCATCAAAACGAAGTCGAACAGTCCGCTTATAACTTCGAACACGCCGATACGGATTCGCTGTTCCGTCACTTTGATGAGCACGAAGCCGCCTGCCAGCGCTTGTTGGAAGCGAAGCTGGCATTGCCGGCGTACGAGCAAGTGCTTAAAGCCTCGCACACCTTCAATTTATTGGATGCGCGACGAGCGATCTCGGTGACCGAGCGTCAAAGATTCATCTTGCGCGTACGCACACTGGCTCGGGGTGTTGCACAAGCTTATTACGAAAGCCGTGAAGCTCTCGGTTTCCCGATGGGCTCTGCCGCTGCGGAGGGTTCACGATGAACACCCGCGATTTTCTCTTCGAGCTCGGCACGGAGGAATTGCCACCGGTTGCTTTGCCCGATCTCGAGCGCGCGCTGACCGAAGGGATTCGTAACGGCTTGGCCGCAGCCGGTGTTCCACACGGCGAGATCATCTCCTATGCGGCACCGAGACGACTTGCGATCTTGGTGCGAGATCTCGCTGACCAACAGCCCGAGCAATTGCTGAAGCGCCGTGGTCCACCGCTATCGGCGGCCTACGATAAAGCGGGCCAGCCAACGCGGGCGGCGACCGCCTTCGCCGAATCTTGTGGCGTCAGCATCGAATCCTTAGGTCGAGTCAGCGAAGGTAAGGGCGAGTTTCTCTATTTCGAGGGCAGTAAACCGGGTGCGCCGACTCATTCTTTATTAGCGCCGATCGTACAAACAGCACTCGATGCGTTGCCGATCCCGAAGCGAATGCGCTGGGGCACAAGCCAAGCGGAGTTCGTCCGACCGGTACACTGGGTGATCCTGCGCTTTGGCGACGAAGTGCTCGAGGCAACGCTGCTAGATACTCGATCTGGCAGCACCACCCGAGGTCATCGCTTCCACGCACCCGGCGAATTGTCGATACCCAAACCTGCCGATTACGCCAACGTGCTACGCGAGTCGGGTCATGTCATCGCGCATTTTGGTGAACGTCGCGAACGTATCCGCGAACAAGTCGAATCGGCTGCCACACGTTTGGGTGGCCGGGCCGTGTTCGATGATGCCTTGCTCGATGAAGTCACCGCGCTCGTGGAATGGCCGGTGCCGGTCGAGGGCCGCTTTGAAGATGAATTCTTAGAATTGCCGCGCGAGGTACTCATCTCGACGCTGCAAGAACATCAGCGTTATTTCCCGATCGAAGATACCACCGGAAAGCTGACGCCTTGGTTCATTACCATCAGCAATATCGATAGTCGCGATCCCTCACGGGTACGCGAGGGTAACGAACGGGTCGTTCGGCCACGCCTGTCGGATGCGGCGTTCTTTCAAAAACAAGATCGTCGTGCTCCCTTGCGTCACTGGCGCGAGGGTTTGGACCGGGTCACCTTCCAGGCCAAGCTCGGTTCGATCGGCGATAAAGTTCGTCGTATCGCAAATCTGGCGAACGACATTGCGCCGCTCGTCGGCGGCCAATCTTCGCTCGCTGCGCAAGCCGCGGAACTTTGCAAATGCGATTTGCTCTCTGCGATGGTCGGCGAGTTCCCCGAACTACAAGGCATCACCGGCGCCAACTATGCTGCGGCTGATGGCGAGCCCGCCGAAGTAGCCAGTGCCATCCGCGAACACTATCTACCGCGTGGTGCGGGTGACGAATTGCCCTCGACGCCTAGCGGCATCGCCGTAGCTTTGGCCGACAAACTCGACACGCTCGCTGGGATTTTCGGTATCGGTCAAAAACCGAGCGGTACGAAAGATCCGTTTGCTCTTCGACGCGCCGCCATTGGGGTGCTACGAATTTTGCTCGAGCGTCGGCTCGATTTAGATTTGGCTGATCTGGTGGCCCGAGCTGTTGCGCTACAGCCCGTCAGCACGCCGGATACCCAAAGCGAAGTGCTCGGCTTCATGATGGATCGCCTGCGTGCGATTCAACTGGAAGCAGGTCACGGCAGCGAAGCATTCGATGCGGTGCAAGCAACCGGAGCGACGAAGCCAGGCGATATCCAATCTCGCCTCGAAGCCTTGCGCCGGTTCCGCGAACTGCCGGAAGCCGAAAGCCTCGCAGCTGCCAACAAGCGCATTGCCAATATCCTCAAGAAAACGGAGACCGGTTCACTCTCGATGAGTATCGATACCGCTCTGTTACGCGAGGCGGCCGAACGCGATTTGGCAGCGGCTCTCGATGCGATCGCCGCTCCGGTCGATCAGCACTTGCGTCATGCTAAATACGACGCCGCACTGACCTTGCTCGCAAGTTTGCGACCGACGATCGATGCCTTTTTCAATGATGTGATGGTGAATGATCCGGATGCGGCCTTGCGTGCCAATCGGCTCGCCCTCGTGAACCGCGTCAGAACGCTGTTCTCCGGTGTCGCCGACTTGTCGCGTTTGCCGGGATGATCGCCCTCCGCTCATTCATTTTCACCGTTTTCATGTTTGCGTGGACGTTGCTCTACGCCGTGATTTTCGTCATCGCTGCGCCATTCGTATCGCTGCCACGTCGCTTCGATTTTGTCCGATGGTATGGGCAACGCATGCTCGATGGTCTGCGCCTGATCTGCGGTTTGCGCTTTGAAGTCAGCGGTATCGAAAATCTCCCTGCCGAACCACATATCGCCTATTGGAAACATTCGTCGGCGTGGGAAACATTTGCGCAATTTTTGCTCGGGCCACCCAAAGTCATCGTGCTCAAACGTGAGCTGATGTACATCCCTTTTTTTGGTTGGGGGCTCGCCTTATTGCGATCCATCCCTGTCGATCGCGGTGCCGGTGCTTCAGCGGTCAATCAAGTCGTACAGCGCGGCACCGAGAGATTGCGCGAAGGTTTGTCGATTTTGATCTTCCCCGAAGGCACGCGTGTCGCCGCGGGTGAAACGCGACGCTATGGAGTCAGCGGTGCGCTCTTAGCAAGCCGCAGCGGTTATCCCATCGTGCCGGTTGCGCACGATGCGGGATACTACTGGGCACGTCGCGGTCTGCTAAAAAAGCCGGGAACGATCCGCGTCGTCATCGGTGCGCCCATCGTCACCGCAAATCGGGACCCTCGCGAAATTAACGACGAAGCGCAGCGTTGGATCGAAGAAACGCTGCGCGAACTACCCTCAGCTAAGCTCGCCAGAGGAGACTGACCGATGCGCCGTCGACAATTTATGGGCCGCCTCGTCTCTCTGGGTGTGACGGCGGCGATTGCGCACAACTTCGAGCGAGCGCAGGCGAACACGTTCAAAATCAGCACCGATATCGACCCGACAGAGTTGTCGATTGCGGCGCTACAAAATCTGTATACGAAAGGCTTCACCAGTGAGGCGTTCGTGGCGGCGTATCTCGCCCGCATTCAAAAAGATGATGTTCTTTATCGTTCAGTCATCGCGGCCAACCCAAACGCCATCGCAATTGCGCGCGGCTTGGATCTCGAACGACGCTCGGGTCGTAGCCGTGGTGCATTGCACGGCGTACCCATTCTGCTCAAAGATAATATCGAATCAATTGATCCGATGCCGACGACTGCCGGTTCGCTCGCGCTGGCGCGCTCACAAGCCACTCGCGATGCTGACCTCGTGGCACGACTGCGTGCTGCGGGTGCAGTGATACTCGGCAAAACCAACTTGAGCGAATGGGCGAACTTCCGCTCCACCCGCTCCATGAGTGGCTGGAGTGCCGTTGGCGGACAAACCGGTAACGCCTATGACCCGAAGCGCAACCCTTCGGGCTCGAGCTCGGGCTCGGCAACCGCAGCAGCCCGTAGTTTTTGCGCTATCGCCATCGGCACGGAAACCGATGGCTCGATTTTGTCTCCCGCCGCACTCAACGGCATCGTCGGTTTCAAACCGACTCAAACGCGGGTCAGCGGCCGCGGCGTAATACCGCTTTCGCCACGACAGGATGTCGCAGGTCCGATGGGGCGCAATGTCGGCGATGTGGCCGCGGTTGCTGCTTCACTATTCGAGGAGTCATTCGACATCACGCCGATTCTGACTGTCCGACCCGATCTGTTGAAAAACAAACGCATCGGTTGGTGGCCAGGCTCAGCTAATTTGCGCACCGATGTACTTGCCGAATGCAATCGCGTTCGCGATCTGCTGATCAGCCTGGGTGCTGATGTGGTCGATCTCAATCTGCCTGCTGGGTTGCAGCAATTCGGCGCAGCGGAGTTTCTCGCGTTACTGTACGAATTCAAACATGCCATCAATCTCTATCTGGGAGATCTTGCACCTGCTCGGCGTGAGGCAAACTCACTCGAAAGTTTGATCGAGTTCAACCGCCGAGAAGCTGCGCGCGAGATGCCTCTCTTCGGACAAGAGATCTTCGAACAATCGGTCGCGTGCGGTCCGTTGACGGAGCCTCGCTACCTCGACGCGGTGCAGTCACTGAATCAGTCGGTCGATATCGACGGACTCGCTGCGTTGTTTACCCAATCGAAACTAGATCTGATCATGGCTCCGGGCAGCGGCCCAGCTGAGCTCATCGACCCAATTTGGGGTAATCGACGCGATACCGGCGGCTCGTCGCTCGGTTCAGCAGCTGCCGTTGCGGGCTATCCAAGCCTAACGCTACCGATCGGCCTCGTCCGCGACATGCCTGTCGGTCTAACGCTCGTCAGCCGGCGTAACGAAGATGCATCACTATTGAAGCTCGCGGCGGCGGTCGAAGCCGCAACGCAGCGACGGATTCCGCCTGAAAAAAATCCAAAGGCAGGCTAGGATCAGTTTAGAGGGGCTCAACAGGAGTTTTGATATGTCGATCAAAGTGATGGTGGCCGATTCTGCGCATCTGCATGTGTATTCGATGGCTAAGGCCAGAGCGAAGCTCGAGAAGATCGCGACTTTTGCCAATCCGTTTGCGATCAAGCATGAGCGTGATGCCGGCGCCGATAAACCCGGTCGCGGTCTATCGCGCGCTGCCGGTCGCCGCACGGCGCTCGTCGGTCGTACCACCCTCAAACAACAGGCGGCTGATCAGTTCGCGCGCATGGTGGCCAAAACAGCGTCGGCAGCCTTACGTGATGCCGAAACGACCGGACTCATTCTCGTCATGGCGCCGCGATTCATGGCGATGGTCGATGAGCATCTGCCCAAGACGGCCGCCAAAAAAATCACGGCTCGTATCAAACGCGATCTAGTGGATGTGCCGCGACTCGATTTACAAAAACGCGTCAACGCGAGTCTGATGCCGTAAGTTCTTGCACGCGTGGCATCGACGATGCTGCGCCGAGACGAGAGACTGCAATCGAGGCGGCTTGGCTTGCACGCCGAGCCGCCTCGGGTAGCACCTGACCCAAAGCGATGCCGGCAGCCAAAACCCCGGTAAAGCAATCACCCGCCCCTGTCGTATCAACCACGGTCGCGGGTGTTGCCGGAATCGCTTGCTCGGTCGAATGGGTAAAAAGCCAAGCGCCCTCAGCACCGAGCGTGACGATCAACGCCTGCTGGGGTCGCTGCAACAAACGTGGCGCCAACCGACGAACCTGCGCAACGCTCAACTCGCCTTCCTGACCCACATAGTGACCGAGCTCGGTTTCGTTCATGACGATCACGTCAGCGAGCGGCAGCAATCGCTCGCTACCGGCGATAGCCGGCGCGGTGTTGAGCACTCGGCAGCCGCCCGCTTCGCTTGCGGCTTTGAAAAAAGCCTCGACAGTTTCGATCGGGGTTTCAAGTTGAGCGAGATACACGATCGCTGCAGGTAAATCACGCAGCACATCGGCAGCACTCAAGCTCGCATTCGCACCGGCGTGCACGACGATACTGTTTTCACCCGAGGCAGCGAGCAGCACTTGCGCAAGACCCGTCGTCGCTCCCTCGTGAATCTGCACGCGCGTCGTATCGACGTTTTCGACACGCAATAGGTCTTTCAAAGAATGGCCGTGCGCATCATTGCCTACCGCACCGATCATCGCCGTCGGGACACCCATGCGCGCACACGCGATTGCCTGATTGAGTCCTTTGCCACCGGCTGAGTGTTGATAACTTCGGCCCATCACGGTTTCGCCAGGCAGCGGCAGCCTGTCGACCTGCGCGAGCAGATCCATATTCAAACTGCCGCAAACGACGACGTCACTCATCGCAGCAAAGTGGGCGTGGAATCCGCTTCGAGCAGTCCAGCCTCACCGTACACGGTGAGCTTCTCTCGAGTATCGGCGATGTCCATGTTGCGCAAAGTCAGCTGACCGATCCGATCTTCTGGGCTGAACATCGCCTCACCCTTTTCCATGGTGAGTCGTTCGGGGTGATAGGTGAGATGAGGACCGCGTGTATCGACGATCGAATAATCGTTACCGCGTCGCAGCTCGAGCGTCACTTCTCCGGTGATCGCACCGGCCACCCATCGTTGCGCACTCTCGCGCAACATCAGACATTGCGGATCGAACCAACGTCCCTGATACAGCAAACGTCCGATCCGGCGGCCGTTTTGGCGATATTGCTCGATCGTGTCTTCGTTATGGATTGCTGTGACCAAACGCTCATACGCGATGAACAGCAGCGCCATTCCCGGTGCTTCGTAAATACCGCGGCTTTTCGCTTCGATGATGCGATTCTCGATTTGATCGCTCATACCAAGACCATGGCGACCGCCGATACGATTGGCTTCTTCGAAGAGCGAGAGTAAATCGCCGAAACGTTGGCCGTTCAGTGTCACCGGCTTGCCTTGTTCGAAACCGATGGTGCAACGCTCGCGTTGGATGGCAACTTCATCGCGCCAGAACGCCACACCCATGATGGGCTGCACGATGTCGATGCCGCGATCTAAGAATTCGAGATCCTTCGCTTCGTGCGTTGCGCCAAGCAGGTTCGAGTCAGTCGAATAGGCTTTTTCTGCGCTCAATCGATAGTCGAGCCCGGCCGCCTGCAAATACGCTGACATTTCAGCGCGTCCACCTAGCTCATCGATGAAACGCCGATCGAGCCACGGTTTATAAATCCGCAACTGGGGATTGGCTAGCAACCCGTAGCGGTAAAAGCGTTCGATATCATTGCCTTTATGGGTGCTGCCATCACCCCAGATGTGAACATCGTCTTCGCGCATGGCAAGCACCAGAGCGGTACCGGTCACCGCTCGACCGAGTGGTGTGGTGTTGAAGTAGGTGCTGCCTGCCGTCGTAATATGAAACGCACCACATTGAATCGCGGCGATGCCCTCATTAACGAGCTGGTGGCGACAATCGACGAGTCGCGCATGGACTGCGCCGAGCTCGAGCGCCTTACGCGGAATCGATTCGTAGTCGGTTTCGTCCGGCTGACCCAGATGCGCGGTATAGGCGCAGGGCAGCGCGCCTCGCGCACGCATCCAGTGAACCGCAGCGCTGGTATCCAGGCCGCCGGAGAAGGCGATGCCGACTCGTTCACCGATCGGCAGAGATTGCAGGATGGTGGTACTCACGCCTGCATCTTACCGGGGTTAACATGTGCCTGAGGAGGCAAGGATGCTCAAACACTGGCGAGAATTATTCGGTGCCGTTCAAGCCGCGACCAGCGGGTCGGCGGTACAGCAGGAGCATCGGTTGCAGCTCGCGACAGCGGTGTTGCTGATCGAGGTCATGCAATCGGACTCTGGCGCGAGCGAAGTCGAAGTTGCGACGGTCGAGCGCTTATTGCAGGGGCGCTTCAATCTCGCTGCCGATGAAGTCACACAATTGATGGCGCTGGCTCGCTCGCGGCAAGAAGCCGCACACGATCTGCACGCCTTCACCTCACAATTGCATGCCGCGTTCGATGCGACGGAAAAACAGCGAATTATGGAGATGTTTTGGCAGGTCGCTTATGCCGATGGCAGGCTTGATGACCACGAGCACCACCTCATGCGCAAACTCGGTGATCTGCTGCACGTAGGCCATGCTGCATTCATCGGCACCAAGTTACGAGCCGCCGCGAGCCAAGATGCTCGCAGCCAGCGCGAGGACTGACTGAAAACTCAGACGTCGAGATTCGCGACCGACAACGCGTTCTTTTCGATGAATTCGCGGCGCGGTTCGACCTCGTCACCCATCAGTGTCGTAAACACTTCGTCCGCTGCCACGGCATCTTCGATGCGTACCTGCATCAAACGACGAGTCTCGGGGTTGATGGTCGTTTCCCAAAGCTGGTCGGGATTCATTTCACCGAGACCCTTATAACGCTGGATCGTTTGACCACGCTTGGCGTGTTCGAACAACCAATCGATAGCTTGCTTGAATGAGCCGATCTCGTGACGGGCTTCGCCACGCTTGACGTAAGCGCCCTCTTCGATGAGACCCGCGAGCGTGCGGGACAAATCGGCGATGCGCTGATATTCGGGCGAGTCGAAGAAGTCGCGCGTTAAGTGGCGATCAAAACGACTGCCGTGCTCGTCTTTCGAAACGTGTAAACGAGCAACACCAGCACCGTCGGCTAGAGGTTGTAGATCGATTTGGTATCGAGCAGCGCCGTCGGCGACTTGGTTCAGACGAGACTGCAGCTGCGTGGTCCAAGAACTCAGTGCAGCTGCATCGTCGAAGGTGGCGCGACTAATGACGGGAACATAGAGCAGCTGGCCAAGCAATCGCTCGTCATAGCGACGGGCCCAGCGGCCGATGATCCCCTGCACTTCGACATATTGCCGAGCCAAGGTCTCAAGCCCAGGACCGCGCAGCGGCGGCGCTGCCGGATTGACGAACAACTCAGCCTCATCGAGCGCTGCGTTGAGCAACATGGCATTGAGCTCGGTTTCGTCTTTGACATACATCTCTTGCTTGCCGCGCTTAACTTTGTAGAGCGGCGGTTGAGCGATGTAGATGTGGCCGCGTTCAATCAACAACGGCAACTGACGATAGAAGAACGTGAGTAGCAATGTGCGGATGTGGCTACCGTCGACGTCCGCGTCGGTCATGATGACGATGCGGTGATAACGCAATTTCTCGATATCGAATTCGTCGCGGCCGATTCCGCAACCGAGCGCGGTGATGAGCGTGCCAACTTCAGCGGACGACAGCATTTTGTCGAATCGCGCTTTTTCGACGTTCAGAATCTTGCCCTTCAACGGCAATATGGCTTGAGTGCGACGATCACGACCCTGCTTGGCAGAACCGCCGGCCGAGTCACCCTCGACAATGAACAGTTCAGAAAGTGCGGGATCTTTTTCTTGGCAGTCAGCAAGCTTGCCGGGCAGGCCTGCAATATCGAGCGCACCTTTGCGTCGCGTCAGTTCGCGTGCTTTGCGCGCTGCTTCACGTGCGCGCGCCGCGTCGATGATTTTGCTGGCGATCGCTTTGGCTTCTTGCGGTTTCTCGAGTAAGAACTCCGAGAACTTCGCCGCCATCGCGGTTTCGACGACGCCCTTCACTTCTGAAGAGACGAGTTTGTCTTTGGTCTGCGAAGAAAATTTTGGATCCGGTAACTTGACCGACAAAATAGCCGTCAAGCCTTCGCGAGCATCGTCACCCGTGGTCGGTACTTTCTCGCGCTTGGCGATACCTTCTTTTTCGATGTAATCGTTGAGCGTACGCGTCAACGCGGCACGAAAACCCGCAAGGTGCGTTCCACCGTCTTTTTGCGGAATGTTATTGGTGTAGCAGAACATCGATTCTTGGTAAGAATCGTTCCACTGCATCGCCACTTCCACGCCGATCGGGCCTTCTTGCGTGCGGAAATGAAATACTTGTTCGTGAATCTGCGTCTTCGAACGATTCAGATGTTTGACGAAGGCTTGCAAGCCGCCTTCGTGCTGGAAAACATCGCTCTTCTCGTCGCGCTCATCGATCAACTCGATACAGACACCGGAGTTGAGAAACGAAAGCTCGCGCAAACGCTTAGCGAGAATGTCGTAGTCGAAGGAAATATTCGTGAAGATCGAGGCGCTCGGTTTGAAACGAACGCTCGTGCCCGTTCGATCCGTGGTGCCCACTTCCGCGAGCGGCGCAACGGGCTCACCTAAGCGATATTCCTGCTTGTGCAGCTTGCCGCCGCGATGAATCGTCAGATGCAAAACATCCGACAGGGCGTTGACGACCGAAACACCGACGCCGTGTAGACCGCCTGAGACTTTGTACGAGCTGTCGTCAAACTTACCGCCGGCGTGCAACACGGTCATGATGACTTCGGCAGCAGAACGGCCTTCTTCGGCGTGAATATCGACGGGAATACCGCGGCCGTTATCCTCCACCGTGACCGACTCGTCGGCATGAATGGTGACCACAACGCGGTCACAATGACCGGCCAAAGCCTCGTCGATAGAGTTGTCGACGACCTCAAAAACCATGTGGTGTAGACCGGTGCCGTCATCGGTGTCGCCGATGTACATGCCGGGTCGTTTTCGAACGGCGTCAAGACCCTTTAAGACCTTGATTTTACTGGAATCGTAGACGTCGGCTGCGGTCATGGAATGGCCCGGTTATCGGATGCGAAATCATACCTGAAATACCCTTCCTTGTTCCACGTGAAACAGGGTTTCAGGCTGGCCAAATAGTCGAAAATCTTTCTCAAGCGCAGTGACGATAATTTGGGTCTCGAGTTGGCGGACCCGGTTGATAAAACGCTCCAAACGGCTGTGATCGAGTTCGGCGGAAGGATCGTCCAACAATACCGTCGGTCTCAGGTCGTGCTCCTGCTTGAGGTACTCAAGTTGGCACAAACTGAGAGTGACGGCAGCCAGCTTTTGTTGTCCTCTCGATAAGATTTCCCGCGCGGCACGTCCCTTCACACGAACACTGACATCGGCGCGATGAGGTCCGACGGTGGTCGTTCGACGATCACGGTCTCTCCCAAGGTGAGCCGCTAGGGAGTCTGCCAAGCCTACGCTTCGGTCCCATCCTGGCAGAAAGCTCAAGGACACTTCGAGACCCACCAATTCCTCAACCATCTGCGACCAGTAAGGCAGAACGGAGGTCAGTACCCGATCGCGAGCGGCTGTCAGGACTTCTCCCTCCCTTGCGAGCTCCTCGTCCCAAACTGCGATGGGACCCGATCCTGTCTTGAGTGCGGCGTTCCGCTGTAGCAAAGCGCGTTGATAGCGGGTCCAGGCGGAGGCGAAACCAGGTTCCACGTGGAACACAGCCCAGTCCAACCATCGGCGGCGACGTGTCGCGCTGTCTTCGATGAGCTTGTGCGCATCGGGATCGATGATCTGGGTCGGAAAGGCCAGTGGCAACTCAGACAGGCTGCGAATGTTTTGCCCATTGAGCCTGCCGGTCGTCCCTGTGCGTTGATCGCCCCCTTTTCGGACCTCGACACCCAGCTGATGTATGCCGAGCGGATGGGAAACCCGACCCACCACGCGGCTCGCTCCTTGTCCGTGGCGAATCAGACGCTCGTTCAGACGACTACGGAACGATCGGCCGCGGCCTAAGAGGTAAACGGCCTCAAGAATAGAGGTTTTGCCGGCGCCGTTGGCGCCATAGATCAGGGTGGTCCCGGGACCGAAGGCCAACTCGGCATTTTCGATGCAGCGAAGATCCTGGACGGTTAGCTCCGCCAGAGCCATCCGCGATCAGAGCCTCATAGGCATCACGACATACTTAGCGCCATCCGCTTCAGCAGCTGTGATTAAACAGCTGCTGTTCGCATCGGTCAGGGCAA
>Ga0208788_1000174_pt1 | contig 33688 bp, 26 predicted proteins | sample Wag4_2014_7_11_3_FD_187363 | JGI IMG/M metagenome (GOLD analysis project Ga0208788, IMG submission 187363) | Fresh water mixed with fracking chemicals microbial communities from Ohio, USA - Utica-2 Time Series FC 2014_7_11 (SPAdes) (version 2) ...
ACGGTTGCCTAGGCGGATCGCCCGGATATTTGGTCCCTGAAAACTGCGCAATGGGGCAGGCCGAAACAGAAATCAATACTTCGCCCGTTTTCCCGAATCCTTCATCCCATCAAATTACGCTGCCACTAGCCTTGCAGAGCTTCGATGTGTTTGATGCAAACGGTCGCCTTTGCATGCAGCATTTTAATACCCCAACAGGTCTTGTTCTAAGTTTGGAATTTTTATCTCCCGGTCCCTATATTCTTAGAATGCAATCGCCCGATGGACAGATAACACATCAACGTCTAATGCATCTAAAACGATGAAACATTTCTATGCCCTTCTGCTCTTGTTTTTTGGTGTCGGAGCGCATCCGCTTTCTGCGCAGTTGGTCATCAATGAATATTCCTGTTCCAACTACAACGATTATGCCGATCAGTTTGGCGATTTTGAAGACTGGATTGAACTTTACAATCCTACCGGAGCAGCCGTTAGTACTGCCGGCTTATTTTTGAGCGACAATCCCTCAAATCCATTAAAATGGCCCATTCCAACCACCAATGTAGCCGCCGGTGGCTATCTTTTGGTTTTTGCTTCCGACCTGAATATCACCAATACACCTCCCTACCATACCAGTTTTAAACTGCGGCAAAGCGAAAACCCAGAATCCATTGTGCTAAGCGATGCGATGGGCAGCTCTATAGATCAGGTTGCCATTCAAAAAGCCGCCCGAAACCACTCGGCCGGACGCAGCACCGACGGAGCTGCAACTTGGGGGGTTTTTACGAATCCTACTCCCAACGCTTCCAATACCGGCGCATCTACCAACTACATGCCCCCAATAACCGTAAATGTGCCCCGAGGATTTTATACCACAACCCAAAATGTGGCCCTAGCCTGCAGCGACCCTACCGCCGAAATTCGATACACCACCAACGGGGACGAACCATCACCCACTTCCGCATTGTATGCCAGCCCTATTTCCGTTGCAGCCACTACCGTGCTTCGGGCTAGAGCATTCCCAACACAACCCGGTTTCCTGCCCGGATGGGTTAGCACCCATTCCTATTTTATTAACGAGAACTTCAGTTTGCCCGTAGTTAGCCTTTCTTCCACCGATTACAATGCCATTTTTGCCAATGGAAGCCTCCGCATTTTCTCGCACCTAGAATACTTCAGTGCCAATCAACAATTCCTCTTTGAATCGTACGGAGAAGTAAACAAACACGGAAACGACTCTTGGGCCTTTCCTCAAAAAGGCATTGACTTTATTACCAAAGACGAATGTGGGTACGACCAAGAAATGAATTACCCCATTTTCCATACCAGCCCCCGCCCCGATTACCAACGCATTATGTTTAAGGCCGGAGCCTCCGACAATTACCCCTACACTTGGGGGAACGGCGGCTGCCACCTGCGCGATGCTTTTGTTCAAAGCCTGGCCGAGAAAATTGGGATGAACACCGATTTGCGCCGACTGGAACATTGCATCGTTTTTATCAATGGAAACTATTGGGGACTTTACGAATGCCGCGAAAAAGTGAACGACCCCGACTACACTAAATTTTACCACGGCCAAGAAAAGAAGGACCTGGATTTCTTAAGTTTTTGGGGTGGATTAAATGTTCGATACGGATCGCCCAACGATTGGAACAACTTGTACAACTATGTTACCGCCAATTCCATGCAGGTGCAAGCCAATTACCAAAGCGTGGCCACCCAGCTTGATGTCAACAATGTGATTGATTACATGATTCTGAATACCTGGTCCATCAATTCCGATTGGCTCAACTGGAATACCATGTGGTGGAAAGGGAACGGAGGAAACGGCGTGCCCTGGCGCTATGCCCTTTGGGACCAAGACAACATTTTCAATTTAGGGCATAATTATACGGGCCTTCCTACCACCGACTTTAACGCCGACCCCTGCGAATACGACGATATGTTTCCGAATTCAGGCCCCGAAATTGGCCACATGGTTATTTTTAGCAAACTCATGGAAAACCCCGGCTTTAAAGCCGCTTACCTAAATCGGTATCAGCAACTTTCTGTCGGAGGCCTTTCCTGTCCCTATGTGCTGACCCACCTCGATTCTATTATCAACATCTTAACGGTTGAAATGCCAAGGCACATCACCCGCTGGGGGGGAAGCATGAACGAATGGCAAAACAACTTGCTCTTTCTTCGAAACCAAATAACCGGGCGCTGCCAGGTCATTGAGCAAGGACTGGAAGACTGCTACGATGTGGATGGGCCTCACCCTGTGGTTATTAATGTATGGCCACCCAACTCTGGCGATGTGAATTTTAATGGGTTTCAACAGGCCAATTATCCTTGGTCCCAAAGTTGGTTCGGCAACCTGCAGGCCAACATGACGGCAACCGCCAAAATAGGCTGGAATTTCTCGCATTGGGAGCTGTTTAATCACACGCTGCTTCCAGATTCTACGGTAAATCCCGCTGCATTTACCCTAATGCAAGCCGACAGCATTGTCGCTATTTTTGTGCGCACCGATTCCTTAACCATAACCTACGATGTCAGTCCTCCGCTGAGCGGCAGCATTCGCAGCAATGGAACCGTATTGCCCGTTTACCCGCTAACTCAAACCCAAATTGCAGGGAATGTATTGAATTTAGAAGCCTTGCCGGTTGCTGGCTATCTGTTCGACTACTGGGAAATTTTCCACCACAACATGGTCCCCGATTCTTCGGCCGACCAAGCCTTCCTTACTTTTGGCGAAACCGATACCCTGATTGCTCATTTTGTGCGCGAACCCGATAGCCCAATCGACCCGCCGCCGCCCCCTTCCAACCTAGACGACGAGGCCCTATGGATTCCCAATGCCTTTACGGTGAACGGAGACGGACTCAACGAAGTCTTTAAGGTGTACCACAACAGCACCATAACCGAAGGCACCTTTTCTATTTACGACCGCTGGGGAGAATTGCTGTTTACGGCTAAAAACTTCAATCAGTGGTGGGATGGCAATTATATGAACGAACCTAGCATGCAAGGCGTTTATACGGTGGCCGTTCGCTACTATGATTCCAAGGAAAAGCGATGGAAAACCAGAGTCGCCAACGTGAATCTAATCCGCTAAGGGACATCTGAAATTTACCGAACTTGAGTTTTCACAACCTCGTTTCTTTGTTCCTTTTTGCTTGCTTCTTATTCCCCCAAAAATTGGCGGCCAACCTAATTATGCCGCCGCTGCAGCTTGAACTGCAATGCGATCAAAACCGGTATGCCGAGGGGCAGCCCATGCAGTTTACGCTAATCATTACCAACCAAAGCACCCAAGACGACTATCCAATTGTTCTTCCTGCTGAGGGCCCTGGGGCTGCGGGGGTGTTTTTTTTCAACATGTACGACAAAGCCAAAAACACCCGTATTTTACGGTATGCCGAAGCCTGCCCAAGCTTAGATTCAGGCAAAACCAACCTGCTTTGGCTTAAACCCCAGCAGCAAATCCGCATTCCTTTGACCTTGCAAGCCGAAACCACAACGCCTACCCACCAAGCTCACCATTTTGAACAACCTGTTTTTGCTGGCGAATACCTTTTCTCTGTTCGATACCAACCCAAAGGCAGGCAACACGACAGCCTGTATTGGTTCTTTGATTCGCACTCCAAAATAAAACCGGCGGGCCATTTCATGCCATCAGACGGCTTGAACAGCCAAACCTGTTCAACCTCGGTGTTCCGAACAGCCGACACCCTAGTTAGCATCGATGGAAAGCCTTATTTTATAAAAACCGACGGGCACCGATTTTTTTATTTTTCCGAATGGATGCCAACCATCACCACCGATATCCGCTGCGTTCACATTACAAACCTGCCCCCTTTTGCCTCGGCCTTAGCAAGCGAAGAATACTATTACAGCCATTTCAGCGATTTTGCCGAATACATCCGTCGATTTGACGATGGAGACGTTCAAGAATACCGGAAATTTTCCGATTACTGCCCTAGTTATTTGCATACCCAAGCTTTTGATGAACAAAAACGACCCACCTTGTTGGCCTATCAAATGCCCGATGGCCGATTTTACCGTGCTGAATATCAGCAACCAGAAAACCTTTTAATTCGAGAATCCATGTGTTCCCCAACAGGCACTTCCTGCAGGGAAACAACCTTTAGGTACGATGAACAGGGAAATCTACTCGATTCTAAAAGCAGCAATACCCAACCTTGTGTGGAAGTATATGTGGATGGGAAGCTCAGGGGCCTTACCCTCGGTTTTTTCGAATAACTTATACGCTTTCCCGGCCTAAATAAGAGCGGCGGCAATCCATAAAAACCCCTGCGAAAGTCCATCGGAGATGGACACCTACAAAAAGAAAAGGGAGCCCCTTTTGGTTTTTTCAAGCCCAAAATTAGACCCGAATGCATCTGCGGTGATTTTCCAAAAGAACATCAACGCCGCTTTCTCAATCCATATCCAAATAGCGCATCAACAGGCCATAGCGGTCGTCCATGTTGTTGTCGCGCTGAGCATGAAAGGTGCCAGCAATGGTATAATTAAACCGCACAAAAGTGGCGATAATGGTACTTAAATCGGTTCTGTTGATTTTTAAATGCACCTCTAATTCTGAGCTGTTTGGAATGCCCATGATGCTTACGCTAATGATTTTGGCATCGTTGCTTTCAACCAACTGAGCCATTTGCCCCAGCGAGTAATCGCGGTCCAGCACCTGAAGCACCAACACCGCCCCAGGTTCATTCACCCCTTTCAGTTGCGCCATCCCTTGCATCAAGTTCGACAAGGTGATGCAGCCCATGTACTTCCCATGTTCGTCCAGCACCGGCAACACCGTCAATTCCCATTCCTGAAACCAGCGAATCACTTCTAAAAAATGGTCTTCCGCCCGAACAAAGGGCTTCTGCAAAGACAAATCATGCGAGCCCAGCGGCTCCTCGGGTTTGTTGTTCTGGTATATGTCTTCCTCGGTTATTAGCCCTAAGTAATCTTCGTGGTTGATGATGGGCAAATGGCTTACCTTAAACTCTTCCATCCAAGCAATGGCTTTTAGCCCCGTATCGCTGGTTTTTAGCGGGGGAATGTCGTCAAGCACTAAGTCGCGGGCCATCATCATATTCGTACAACGCTAAAGTAAAATAAAACGCATGTGCTGCGAACAAAGATGCAAAATCCAACGTTCTAGCCTACCACAATGCCGTATTTTTATTTCTTCTTCCTTTTTTTATCGTTCACAGGCAGACTTGTTCCCGCAGCAACATCCAAGAGGGTTGAAGAAAGAAACCTATTTTTGAGGGAAATTTGATCTAATTCTCAACCGCAAAGCGCATGGTTCAACTGAGTGTTAATGTGAATAAGATTGCGACCCTGCGCAACGCTAGGGGAGGGCAGCTGCCAAATGTGGTGGAATTCGCCTTGAAGGCAGAACGGTTTGGAGCCAACGGCATCACCGTTCACCCCCGCCCCGACCAACGCCACATTCGCCATTCTGATGCGGTTGAACTCGCTGCTGCCATTCATACGGAATTTAACATTGAAGGATATCCTTCGCCCGAATACCTAGACCTGCTTCGGCAGCTGCGCCCAGCTCAGGCAACCCTGGTGCCAGACCCGCCTCATGTTCTTACAAGCAATGCCGGTTGGAAGGTTTTTGAATGCCGCCAATTCCTTAGCGAGGTGGTGGCCGAACTTAAATCCTACGGCTGCCGCGTTTCTATATTTATGGATCCCAATCCCCTGGCCATGGAAGAGGTGGCCCGCACCGGGGCCCACCGAATTGAGCTGTACACCGAGGCCTACGCCGCCCAGTATCCGAACAATCCAGCACGGTCCATCAAACCCTATGTTGAGGCGGCATTGGCGGCCCAAGCCGTTGGCTTAGGCATTAATGCCGGACACGATTTAAATCTTCAAAATCTCGGCTACCTGGTTCAGCATCTTCCCGGACTTCAAGAAGTATCCATCGGCCATGCCCTAGTGGCCGATTGCTTGGACTTTGGACTAAACAATACCATTGGCCTGTACCGCCGCCTTTGTCAACCCTTGAACGATTGATATGCTTTTCTCGACCGTTCACGGACAAGGTCCAGCCCTTTTTGTGTTGCATGGCCTTTTTGGCTCGGCCGACAATTGGTCCAGCCTCGGCAAACGCTGGGGCAGTCAGTTTGAAGTGCACTTGATCGACCTGCGCAACCACGGCCGCTCCCCCCATTTCTCCACGCATTCTTACCCTGAAATGGCTCAGGATTTGCTCGATTACCTGAAGGATAAAAACCTGAGTTCAGCCCATGTTTTGGGGCATTCTATGGGAGGTAAGGCCGCCATGAACTTGGCTTGCTTGGCTCCCCAGGCGGTTCGCTCCCTGCTGGTCGCCGACATTGGGCCTTGGGCTTATCCAATTCACCACGCCTCTATTTTGTCGGCCATGCAAACGCTGAACCCCGCCCAATTTTCTCAGCGAAAACAGGCCGAAGAGGCTTTTGCTCAGAGCGGATTGGACGCAGGAACCCGCCTGTTTTTATTAAAAAATTTGTACTGGGAAGGGAACACATTGGCCTGGCGCTTGAATCTGAATGCACTGGCCAATCACATTGAAGAGGTGGGCAAGCCCCTGCCTCAGGGAACGCAATACCCAGGGCCAACCTTGTTTGTGCGCGGAGCCTTAAGCAGCTACATTCCGGTCGATTCTGAGCCGCGAATTCAGACCCATTTTCCGCAGGCGCAACTTCAAACCCTTGCGGGCGCGGGCCATTGGCTTCACGCCGATCAACCGGAGGCTTTTTATCAGGTAGCCCTGGATTTTTTTGGGGAATAAAATTTATTTTTTTGGGGCGCCTAATCCCGCTTTCACCTGTAGTCGCCTTGCCAAACCGGTTGTCAGCTGCGGCTGCGGTGGCTCACAAGCTCGCCTCCTCGCCGCGCTGCCAATGCCGGTTTGCCTGCGGCGCCTGCCGGTTCAATCGGGGGCGCGGGCGTCCTCAATCATGGCCCGCAACACATCTAAGGTGTCGGCTTGTTCCGGCTTTTTATCGCGCCTCCATCTAAAAATACGCGGAAACCGCAAGGCTATTCCACTCTTATGCCGCTTGCTTTCTTGAATCCCATCAAATCCAATCTCAAACACCAACAAGGGTTCTACCCGGCGAACCGGCCCAAACGAATCTAAGGAATGCTTGCTCACAAAGCGGCTCAGCTCGGTTAGCTCAGCCGTGGTTAATCCACTATAGGCTTTAGCCACGGTCAGCAATTCCCCGTTCCACCATACCCCAAAGGTGAAGTCGGTGTATAAATTTGCGCGGTTTCCATGTCCCCGTTGTGCATAGGTAAGAACGGCATCAAAACTGCGGGGCTCGACTTTCCATTTCCACCAACTTCCCCGTTTGCGTCCCACGCCATAGGTGGAGTCCAAGTGCTTTAGCATGACTCCTTCGGCTCCCTGTTGTGCGGCGTCTTCCCGTTTTTTTACCCAAAGGTCAACATCCCCAACCCAGGCTGGCGATACCCCAATGCGGGGCAAATTTTGCACTTCGTTTTCCAGCAAGGCCCTTCGATCGCGCAAGGGCCACGTGCGGATGTCTTTTCCCTGCCATTCCAATAGGTCGTAAGCCATAAAACCAACAGGAATCTCCTTTAATATGGCCGAACTGAGCCGCTTTCGGTTTAACCTTCGTTGCAGTTCAGAAAAAGGTTTCCAGTCTCCAGGCTTTCCAGGCAACAACTCTCCATCCAACACCCAATCTCCCTGCATAGGCAAAGCTCCGTCGGTCAGCTCAGGGAATGCATCGGTAATAAGTTCCTCTCCGCGGCTCCACAAAAACGAATGTCCCTGCCGGCACACCCATTGGCAGCGAATGCCGTCCCATTTCCATTCCACCTGCCAATCTGTTGGTTTTGGTTCTGGAGTTTCTGGGTTGTAGGCGTGCGCCAAAAAGAAAGGATAGGGCTTGCTGATGTCGGCCAGGCTGTTGTTGTCGAGCAACAGCGCCTGCCATTGTGTATCTTTTGGATGCCATTGTCCAGTAAGCCGGTACTGAATCTGTTCGGCATCCTGTTCGGTTGCTTTAGCTAGGGCCTGCACCAACAATCCCTTTGATACTCCAACGCGGAATCCCCCAGTAATGAGTTTATTAAAAACGAATCGGGTTGAACGGGGCATGCGTTTCCAGGCCTCAAGTACAAAGGCCTGCTGTTGTTCTGGGGGCAATCCCCGCTGGGCCTCAATGGCTTGCATCCATTCGCTCAGGCTTCCGTTGGGAGCGTTTACCCCGGGCTCGGGAAACAAATGAGTCATCGTTTCGGCCAAGTCGCCTGCCACACTGTAGCATTCGGCAAACAACCATTCGGGCAATCCGGCCTCGCGCATGGACAGTTGCTTTAAAGCGGCACTGTTCAGCCGGCGCCCCCCAATTTGTCCGCTGAGCAAAGCCAAGGCCCACAACCCATCTGAATTGGGGTGGTTTTCAAAAAAGGAGGCCAGCAAATCGACTTTGGCCTTTATACCGGGGCTGCTGTCCAATAGATGATACAATTCAACAAAGGCCTTCATTCGCTGTCGTCATCGGTTTGCCCAAAATGGGTTTCCAAGGTCTGAGCCTGGATTCCTTGTTCCCGCAAAAAACGGCTTAGTACGTCAGAATACCCATGGGTAATCCAAACCTGTTCTGCTTTGGTTTCTTGAATCGCATACAAGAGACCGTTCCAATCGGCGTGGTCAGAGAGCACAAATCCCATTTCGTAGCCTGCCCGGCGGCGCAAGCCTTTTAAATGCATCCAGCCCGAAGCAGCAGCCAGTTGATGCGGTTGTTTTCGCAAAAAACCTGCTCCCCGAACGGCGCCCGGAGGAGCAATCAACACCGGCATTCGCTCTGGAACATGGCGTGCATACCATTTAGGAGCTGGGGGCAGGCCAAATCCGTTTTTTCGCAGTGCCTCATGGGTTTCCCAAACGGAGGAGTGCAAGGCCACAGGAATTCCCCTTTGGTGAAGCCCAAGCATTACTCTTTGAGCTTTTCCCAGAGAGTAGGCCAGAACAACAGGCAGTTCTCCCGCCCCAGAACAACGCCTGTACCAAGCTTCCATTTCAGAAAACACGGTTTCTTGAGCTGGAAATTGAAACAAGGGCATGCCAAAGGTGCTTTCAGTAATAAAGGTATGGCAGGTCAGGGGCTCGAAAGGGTGGCTAAGTCCGTCGGGTGTGGTTTTGTAATCGCCACTCACCACCCACACTTCTCCGCGGTATTCCAAGCGTATTTGTGCGGACCCCGGTATGTGCCCCGCCGGGTGAAACGACAAAGACAGGCCCCGAATGTAGTGTTTTTGACCAAAGGGCAAAGTATCAAGGCGAATGTGTTTTCCCAGCCTAAGTTTGAGCACGTTTTTCGAGAAAAAAGGAGCCAGATAGCTTCCCATGCCCCGTCGTGCATGGTCGGCATGCGCATGTGTAACCACGGCCCGTGCAACGGGCTTCCAGGGGTCGATGTAAAAATCGCCCTGTGCACAATACAAACCTTCGGAACGCAAGCTGAGCATCGGTTAAAGATAACCGAAATTTGGGCGTTGAGGTCCAAGAAATGCCGAGGCCCGGCCCAAGGATTGCAGCGGCATGCAAAGGCATTGCAGCAGCCCCGACCTGCATTTTCGGGATGCGTACGGGCAACCAGGGCCCTTGCCAGGGGCTTGCAGGGGTCAATGTGAAAATCGGATTGTTCGCAATGCGAACCTTAGGAACGCGAGCGGAGCATCGGTTAAAGGCAAGCGAAATTTTGGCGTTGAGGTATAAGAAATGCCGAGGCCCGGCCCCCGGATTGCAGCGGCAGGCAAGGGCATGGCAGCGGCAGGGCTGGCAGGGCCGCGGAGGCGACCACAGGGAGCCCACGCAGGCCCCGGCCAGCCCCCGCTGCTGGGCCCTTGACTACAGCGGAAAGCCGGATAGGGCCCCAAAAAATAAAATCAATTATAAACCAAGCCGATGAATTTCGGTACATTTAACCTATGAATTCCATTCGCTTTGAAGAACAAGGGATGCTGCAGCGGGTGCGCGAGGTGCACAAGCAATACAACAAAAGCCGCGAAGCTTGGCGGCAGGGGTTTTTGAATGGGCTGGGGGAACTGGGTTTGCAAAGTGGCTATCAAATTGCTTCTGAATTGCAGAGCAATACTTGGCTGGCCGATTTGGCTTGGCTGCGTTCCCGAAAGGCCGATTTCAGCGATTTTGACGGACTGGCCTTGGCCTGTCATGTGGTATGGGAATCGCCCGACGATGTTCTACGAAAGCGGCTGCTTCAGTTGGCCTTAGTCCGTGCCGAGGTGCGTTTATTTATTTTTAATGCCAACCTGCCTGGGCGGCACAACGAAGTGGTTGAAAAAGCAAAACTCTGGTTGGATTTTCCAATGGTATCGCCGGGGCGAATTTTGTTGATTAGTTCTGGAAATTCCGACCGCGATATTCAGTGGAGTTTTATCTAATCACCTTGAGTTTTGATTGCAGATCCAGCGGCGAAGCCGGGGTTGAACGCGGTACATAACTTGAGCTAGCAACCTGTTAAAAGGATTGTTTTGTGTTTCTCAGCGGCGGGCGGTTGAAGAAAACAAAGGTTCATCAGGAAACAAGCATGCCAAGGCTTGCATCTGCGGTATATACACATTCCGCATGTAATAAGTCATAATCAATTCCTTGCGGTGAAGGTCATAAATGTGCCAATACCAAAGTGAAAATTTAGGTAAGTAGGCCTTAAGGCTGCCAATGCAGAGGTCTATTTCAAGTTTAACCTGGTGGTTGTTTGTAACCCTAAATAGGTCAATAAGGCCAAAAATGGTGTAAATAAAATCGTTCAGCACATAGCTTGGGGTTTTAAGGGGGTATTCTTCTAGCCAAATGTGCCCATTTTCATCTTTCCTTCGTACGCCGCCCTGTTCAATGTTTGTTTTCAAAAATTCAAACGCATCCATGGCGGTATTTAACAGGTCCGCTTTTCCGGTTAGTTGGTACATGCGCGTGTAGAAAGAAATAATTTCGCCTTGTGCCATGGCCGAGGGATACCCTGCGGGAATGCCATATTTTATATTTTCAAAGGGGACGCGCCAACAGGTACCCTGCTCTGTTTTTTCTTTGTTCGATTCAAACCAATCGAGCAAGGTGTCCAGCAGGTTTCGATACTCTATTTGTTCCCGATTAAACCACCAGGTGTCGTGTATGGCAAATCCAAACTGAGCTAGATTTATGCAGAAATGCCGGGCTTTTTTTCCATAGCCCACTAAGGGGAGGCCGTTTGGTGCAAAGTCGCCGTAGCGGTATTCTGAGTAGTCCAATAAGGCAGGCCGCATGTCGATGTGGTAGGGGCCTAATTCGCTTTTCCACGAAGGGGTACCTAGGGTTAACTGAACTTTAGGATTGTAATGAATTGTACCTAAAGGAGCATCGGGTTTGCCGGATCGACCACTAGGAAGCGGGGGAATGAAAGCCAAAGGAAGATAAATACTTGATTTGGCTTCAAAGGTAACATTCTGTTGGCATTGTTACTGCTTGTCTTCTATTTTTTGGAGCCTCATTTCCAATTCTTGGATTTTCTTATCCTGCTCCTTAATGATTTGGAGCAGATAAACGGGAAGCCTATCATAGTGGACGGAGTAAGGAACTTGCTTGTTGTGGTTCAAAATTTCTTTTCCATTGGAATCTGTTGCAGGAATTCCTGAGTCGCCTATCCATTGGCGTTCTGGACCATAAACAACCAATTCGGGAAGGATTTCGTGAACTTCTTCTGCAATCAATCCAACCTCAGAATCTCCACCAAGTGCCGGCTTAAGCTGATAGGCTACAGGGCGTAGGCGGAACAGTTTTTCTTTGTCAAATAGAAGGGGATTGATGTTGGTTTTTACGTGGACTGTGGACGATTGTGGGCGCAGTTCACCGCTTGAGGTCCGTACTACGGTTGTTCCTGTTCCGGTAGTGCTGCTGCCTTGAATAAATCGTTGGTTGGTTTCAATGGTGTTGTTGGCAAGAATGCCGCCGCTGCTGGGCGTACTGGTTGTTCCCACACGGATTCCGGAGGTTACATAGGTTTGGCCGTCAACCTGTAAATCGTAGGTTGAACTGGATGTACTTCCGATGCGAAGGCGACCTGAGATGTTTGAGGTGGTGCTTGAGCCATCTGCCAAGAAACCTCCTGTACCCACTGTTAAATCGAAGGATGAGCTTGGTGTTGTGGTTCCAATTCCAACCCGATCTGTGCTGGTTACCACAATAGCGTTGGTGCATTCGTAGTTTCCGCTTCCGGTTCCACGAATGGTGTAGTTGGTGTTTGAGGTGGTGTTGCAATTTACGGTGGTTCCCCCTCCGCCTGAAGGGGCGGCAGGAATCCAGGCGGCACCGTTCCAAGTTAAAACATCGTTTAGAGTGGGTGCGGCTATTGAAATCGGTGCGGATTGCAGGGCATTGGCGTTCCACAGTGGCGAGGATGTTTGAGCATCCATTACGTTTCCGTTTAGTGTCAATCCGGTCCCTGCACTAATGGTATTTCCACCTCCGCCATTGCCTGCTGTTTCGGCATACAACGCATACGGAACGCTTAGCAGTTCGCGGGTGCTGGAAAGGCTATATGCGGTTCCACCAAAGGGGTCGGTAGCGGCTTCAAGAAAATAAGGGCCTGCCGACCAATTGATTCCCGACATCGAGCCGGCTACTACCTGACCTGAACCAATTTCAGCGGTTACTAGGCCATTGGCGTTCGAGCTAAGAGCATGGGTTTCGTGGAATACAACCGTTCCGGCGGGGGCGCCTTGCCGTATTTTCACTTCTAAGCCAACAGGCCCGTTGGCCACCAAAACATTGGCTGGATTGCGCACCACCGATTGATAGGAAAAGCGAAGGGGGGCTTGAGCATGCATGCAAACCGATAGGGCGAGCAAAGAAAAAAGGAAGAATTTGCGTTTCATCGGATGAAATAAAATTAGTGTTTAACAAAAGTGAAGGAAGGGGATTCAGGTGTGTTCGGTAAGAGAAGGATATAGACCCCTGCGGGCAATTCAACCACCGAAATGACGGGTTGCTGAATCATCAATTCGCCGCTGAGCAATTCTTGGCCCATTGCGTTTAAAATGCGATAAAAGGCGGGCAATGCGATCGATTCCAAGCCAAGCAGTTGAATGCGTCGAGTTGTAGGATTGGGGAATAAATGCAAAAAGGGCAACTCCAGCACATCTGCACCGGTCAGAAAGAATTCCGCAGGCTGCTGAACGCCTTCTGAAATAAAACCGTCGGAACCTGAATAATGAAGGTCGGCCGCTTGGCCGATCGACCAAGAAAAGGAGCCGGAACCCCCTTGTGCATCGCCTCCGGCGGGCAATACTTCGCGCTGTGCCAAAGCCTGCATTGAAAACAGGAGCGAAAACAGAATGGCAAATCCGAGAGAAAGAGAAAATCGATGCATAGAATAGCAGGAAATTACGAACGAGAGTTAACCCAAAGTTAAGAAACAAACATGGAGTGGGTTGCAGGTGCCGTACTCAATTTGGCTCAATTCTTACAGGACTTCAATTTAGCGTTTATTCCATCAGCATAAGCTGACCTTGAAGTTCAATTCCAGCCCCAGTTGCTCCTTTCCCTTTTAAAATATAATAATAGATCCCGGAGCTGAGCAGCGTTTGGTTGCTGGAGACCCCGCAAAAGCAGCGCAGGCAATTTTGGTCGGGGTTGGCCTTGGTGTTTTCCGTTTGGAATACCAATACGCCCCATCTATTGTAAACATAGAAATCGTAATCTATGCAAGGGTTAAAACCGGGGGCAAACACCTCGAAATCCCAGCAATCGTTTCCAGGAATGCTTGGATTTCGGAGTAAAACATTCGGCATAATTGGGGTCGGGATTGAATCCATTACATCTACCGGCAAAACCAGTTGAGACCGGCAGCCCTGGGCATCAATAACAGTTAAACTCATGTTTTGATTTGAAGCCTGGGGGTGGTTGTAAATGAAGTTTTCGGCCGTTGTATCCGTTACTCCATCGTTGTTCCAGTCCCAAGCCAATGAATAAGGCGCTGTTCCTCCCGACGTACTGTCTTGATACGCGTTTTCAAGGGGGCATAGCGACAGATAGGTAAACATGGCTTCAGGATTTATAGATACCATTCCATCAAACAACAGCGTATCGCTGCAGCCTTTGTCGGTGGTAATTCTTAGTTGAATTTGGAAGGGCCCTGCAGGCAAATTGGTGAAACTTGGATTTTGTTGGTTTGAACTATTGATGTATCCTCCGCCCGAGGTAATGTTCCAGGCAAATCCGTTTATAATTCCTGGGGCAACAACCGAAGATGTATCGGTTATTACCAACGCTTCGCCTTCACAAAGCGGAAGTGGATAGGAAAAGCCTGCAACGGGAAGGGGGTGAACTTCGATGGCTGGAGGGCTAATGGAATCAACACAACCAAGGTCAGAGGTTACAATTAGGGTAACCGGGAAAGTTCCGCTGGTGTTAAAGGTGTGAACAACGTTCGCGTTGGAAGCCGAGTTCCCATCGCCAAAAACCCACACCTGTGAAACTATTTGACCGCTGCCTATGGTACTGTTGTTTTGAAATTGAACCGTTAAAGGTTGACAACCTTGATTCGGATTGCTGCTAAACGAGGCCGTTGGCATCGGATTCACCACCACGGTCATTGTATCTGCATCGTTTGGAACGGTGCATCCATCCGAAGCCGTCACAATGTAGCTTGTGGTTTGAGTTGGCGTAACGTTATGCGGGCCTGGCCCCTGAGGAACTCCATTCGTCCAACTCAACGTCGGATTTCCGTTTCCTCCTTGTAGGTTTGCCCCAATAGATGCAGTTTGTCCTAGGCAAATGGTGTCATCGGGCAGGGAATTGACCAAAAGAGGCGGGCTAACCAGAACCGTATCATTGGCCAAAAGGGCCACACACCCATTCGCATCCATAACTTGAACCGATAAGTCGATGTTCCCTGTAGCATTAAGAGGGATGGAAGATGTGGTTGCCCCGGTATTCCAAACTTGGGTATATGGAGCGGTTCCACCGCTTATTTGAACGCTTGCCGTGGACGTTTGCCCGAAACAGAGCGTGTTGGGAGCCTGAATGTTTGCTTGTGGAACGGGATGAATGTTTAGCGTATCGGTAATGGTATCGAGGCAGCCATACATGTTGGTAACGAAGAGTTCAACCTGGTAGTTTCCAGGCAGCGTGTAGGTATGTGCGGGATTTTGCTGATTGGAAGAGTTTCCATCGCCAAAATTCCAACTCCATTGGGTTGGGAAAAAGGTAGAAGATCCTGAGAATTGGCTGGGCTGGGCATTTAGGCAAAGGGGATTAAGAGACATGTTTCCCTCTGGCTTAGGCCGTATTACCACCTCAATGGAGTCGTAATTTGTTACGTTATTGCAAGTCGCCTCAAGCCGAATCATGTACCGTCCCACTTGGCTGAAATAATAAATTAGGCTGTCTGTTCCAGGAAGAGAGACCATTAGGACTCCGCTGCTGTCGTTGATTTGCCAGTCTTGGCTGCAAATAAGTCCAACGGTGGTATTGTTCCAAAGAACAATGGAGTCGCCCAAACAAATAGAAGTGTCAGAAACAACAAATTGAGGCACATTGTTGCAGTTAAAACAAATGATATCGCTGTTGGGTACGATTGAAATGGGAGCCGGGTTGGGCGCGGCGGTTAGAATAGAAATACCTCCATAATTTGGACTTAATGTGCCGCTCGACAAAGTGGGATTGAGCATGGTTGGGGTTGGGGTGGTACTGTAAGGGCAGTTCGCCAACCCACCAAGGCTATCCACTTTTATAAACATAGGGTCAAAATACAGGGCGCCAAAACCTTGGGTAGAGGCCGACACTAAAAATCCCCCGTCTTGCGTTTCTTGAATTCCCCAGCCCTTGTCTAGGCTGTTGCTGCCATAGGTCTTGCTCCACAGCCGATTCCCCAGCGTGTCATACACGTTGAACAGCACATCGGCACCGCCGTTGCCCCAGCTTGTTGTATATCCACTTTGCAGAATAAGGTTGTTTGAGGTATAATTCACAAAATGGGAGCGGTCTTCTCCAGAACCTTGTAAAACCTTCGACCATTGGATGTTGCCTGTGGTTCCCTCTAAACTCATCAACAGCATATCGTACCCTTGCCCCGTGCTGGACGTTGAGGCAGAAATCAGCAAATTGCCAGTGGGGGTGATTTTTCCTGTTAAATCCCAATCAATTCCATCATTCCCAGCCATTCCATAACTCCGTGTCCATATTGGGTTGCCAAGGGAGTTTAATCGGGCAGCAAACATATCTTGCCCACCAAAAGGCCCAATAAATTGTCCTGCAATAAAAATGTCGCCCCCGGGAAGGGCTTCCACATAATTTACCCAGGCGTTTGTCAGTTCAACATTTTTTTGCCAAACCGGATTCCCATTGGCGTCTGTTTTTAAAATAAATCCATATTGTGGGCTGCCCCAGAACCCCCCCATTAAAAAGCCTCCATCGGGAGTTTCGTCGGTACAAAGTCCAAAATCGTCGTTTCCGGTGCCGAATGTTTTAGACCATTGCAATTGGCCTTGTGGATTGAGCCGCACCAGCCAGGCGTCGTAGCTGCCAGCACCCCAAGAACGGGCCAATCCTGCAATAATAAATCCCCCATTGCTTGTTTGACGCACAAATTTTCCGCCTTCCTCGTCTTGCCCACCATAGCGGTAATACCATTGTGTAACACCGCACTCATCTACCTTCATTGCATATAAATCACACATGCCATGCCCACCGGGGCCATCGTCTTGGCCGGTTCCAATAAATCCCATGTCGCTGGTTTCTGAAAATGCCAATCCGAAATTTAAACCGGGAATTTTTTCAACCCGAAGGAAGGTTGTTATGTTGTTGGATTGGCCATGAATAGACAACAATGAAAATCCCAGCGCCAACATGAATAGCAGTCGGTTTGTTTTCATATCTAAAATTATATCTTGATAAAATCGAAAAATGCACCAAACAATTCAGGGAAATTCCCACCCAAAGTTAAATCAAATCGCATTGGGAATTAGATTAAGTATGGGTGAAATTTTTAGAAATACAACGTATGGTACAACCAAAACCCATGAGGCAAACCTTAAGGGAGAGGCCAAGAGCTGAAAACCAAAAAATGTTTTCAATCCATTATTCCATGACCATGAGTTGTCCTTGAAGCTCTATTCCCTCGCCGAATTCACCCTTCCCTTTCAAAATATAGAAGTAGGTTCCCGTGGAAAGAGTGGATTGGTTGTTGGTTTGACCGCAAAAGCAACGCTGGCAATTTAAGTCGGGATTGCCTACATCGTTGTTGGTAACAAATACCAAAATGCCCCACCGGTTATAAATCCAGAGGTCATAATCGATGCAGCTATTAAAGCCGGGGGCAAAGGATTCGAAATTCCAGCAATCGTTCCCAGGGATACTCGGATTTCTGTGCAAAACGTTCGGCATAACAGGCTCGTCCACCGCTTCCATAACCATAACCACCATGGAGGTGTCTGAGCGGCAACCTAAGCTGTCAACAACAGAAAGGCTTACTTCTTGGCCGGTAGATTGGGGGTGAATAAAGGAAAAGGACTGCACCGTTGTATCGGTAATCCCATCGCTGTTCCAGTCCCAAGCCAAGGTGTATGGAGGGCTTCCGCCCAATGTGCTGTCTTGGTAAACATTTTCTTTAAAGCATAGGGATTGATAGGCAAATTGCGCCTGCGGATTTTCGGAAACCAGCCCAGTTCTGTTTAGGGTATCAACACATCCGCTATCGGTAGTTAGCACCAACTGAATTTGGAAAGCACCTGCAGGGATATTGGCAAAGGTTGGTTCTTGCTGGCTTGAGCTATCGATGTACCCATTTGCACCGTTGATGTTCCATGCATAGCTGGAAATTAGGCCCGGCCCTGGAAAGGAAGATGTATCTGAAATCAGAAGGGAAGTCCCCTCGCAGATAGGTTGTTGAAATGAAAACCCAGGCCGAGGTAGCGGGTTGACTGTAACCCAAACATATCCTGTTGAAACACACCCTGCCGTATCGGTAATGGTAAGTGCATACATGCCGGCATTTCCTTGGCCCACATTTTCAAGCATGGGGTTGGGGGCTAAAGAATTAAAATTTGAAGGCCCGATCCAAATGAAATCAGGTCCACTGGAATTGGACTGCAGCCGAAGCGTATCGCCGGCACAAACGGGCAAATTTGCGGTGGGTAGGGCAGGGCTGCCAACCAAATCCACAACTACATCGTCTGTTACCGTTATTTGGCTTCCATCGCATCGGGTGTAAATAGCTTCTGCGGTGTAGGTGGTTTGAGTATTGGGGCAAACCGATACGGTATCGCCTTGTCCTATTACGTTCCCGCCTTCGAACCAACGAACTTGATAGGTGGGTGCGCCAGCTGGAACAAACCGCCAAGCCTCATTTGCAGCAGTCCACGGGCCTGTATTTCTGTTTGGAGGAACAACGGCATTGGTGGCCGAGGCATCTTGTATTCCAATCAGCGCATTCCCGCTGTTCCAGTTTGCACATGTTGGCTTGTTTTGAATGTAAACCTCAATGATGTTGGTTGTTTCATACAACACAATTTGCTGGGTTGTTTGCAGGTTGTTGCAGTTGAAATGGCAAACGTTCGAGAAATTAAAAACAAAGGTTCGGCAGGGCGAGTTTCCTGAAACTTGTACGGCAATTTGACCGCAAATAGAAGGGTCAATGTCGTGATACGCTCCGAAAATGGTGTTGGGAAACAAGGCATTGCTTGGCAAAGAGGCATTAAATGCCCAAGCGCAATAATTGTTTGCTTGGGTTACATCGAAAGTCAGAACACCATTGGTGCCAACAACCACCTGATTGTAAGCGTTTCCAAAATAGCAAAAGGGAAAGGGGAGCGGTTGAACCGGACTCCATATATCATCAATTCCAATAAAAAGAGGGGTGCCAGCGGTATATGGGAAGGGGGGATTGTAAGGAATAGATTCCACGGTATAAGACGTTGTTTCGCCCACCCGAAAGGGTTGGGCCACCAAATCAATGCAAGAATTGGTGCAAGGAACAACGGTGTCGTTGCCTGCAAAAATTTCGGGGCAACCGGGCTGGGCATGAGTAGAATAGGCATGCATAAATCCAACAACAACAACAAGCCAAAATAGACGCATAAAAAAGAGTAGGTTGGATGCAAACATACGCAGACATTTTTAAGAAATTAGAGTGAACGGCAATCGCTATACACAAACCGAATGAATTCTAGTGTACATTTTTTGGACTTCCCAGTATAGACCTAAATTCATCTTTATTTGCTGCTGCCTTCTGAATATAAGGGTGGAACCCATGCCTTTTAGAAATCCATTCAGGTAATTTTCATTGGCGAATTGGCTTTGACAACCTTCTACCAATGCCTATCTTTAACGCCATGAAAAAGCCTTCGTTTCAGGAATGGGTTGAAACCGCCGATTGGGTGGCGGCGGTAAAAGCCTCGATAAAGAATCCGGAAGAGCTGAAAGCCTTGGCTCGAACAGATGTTGACGGCCTTGGCATTAAGGCCTTATACCGAGCGGAAGACCTTGAACACCCCATTGCAGTGCCGCCGGCAAGTGGAACAACTGAAATTTGGCAACGCATTCAAATTGAACGCATTTCAAGGGCAAACAAACGCGCTTTGGAAGCCTTAGATGGGGGTGTTGGTGGTTTGATATTTAGCCATACCGCTTTGCCCACCGAAAAAGATTGGGACCGATTGCTTGATGGCATTCATCCAGATTGGGGCTTGCCTGTCTTTTGGGATTTAGCCGATTCATCCACTTCGGGTGTTTTTCTGTGGATCGATTACTTGCTTCGGCAGGGGTACGAACTTGATAAAATAACGGGGGGCGTTATCTTGGATCCGCTCACCTGGGCCGCCCGACAAGGAAAACTAGAAGGGGGGCGTTCCTCTGTTTTTGATGTGCTTCATCAAACCTTGGAATACGCCCTTGCTGAAATGCCAAATGGACACTGGTTGCACGTGCGGGCCAATTTTTACCGGGAATCTGGCTGCAGTCCAGTTCAGGAGTTGGCCTTTGCTTTGGCCTTGGCCTCAGACTATATGGAAGAAATGGCCAAAAGAGGCTTGGACGAAGAAAGATTGCTTCCAACCCTGATGTTTCACTTTAGTTCGTTGAGCACTTCTGATTATTTTACTGAATTGCTGAAACCGCGCGCCTTTTTATTGCTCTGGAAAAACCTGCTGGATGCCCGCTCGGTTCCCTTCCGAAGGCCACATATACACATGGAAAGCGGCCTGCGCAACAAAAGCGTTTACGATGCGCACTCCAATTTGGTGCGGGCAGGGATTGAAAGCCTTGCCGCTTTGGCCGGCGGTGCCAATAGCCTTGCCAATCATGCATTTGATGGCTTTTTTAGAGAACCCGATGCGGCTTCTTACCGTTGGGCCCGGAACATTGGCCTGATTTTGCGGGCCGAAGCCGGAGCCAATCAGGTTGACGACCCCGCATCAGGAGCTTATTTTCTTGAAAACAGAACCCGGCAATTGGCCGAAGCCGCATGGACTTTGTTTTTGGAAATCGAAGAACTCGGAGGCATGGCCGATGCCCTAAAAAGCAATTTTATTCAACAGCAAGTTACCCTAAAAGCCGAAGCAGAAAAAAAAGCGTTTTTAAGCCGGAAAAACATCCTGGTTGGCAGCAATGCCTACATCGATGAACAGCAAAAAATGGCCTCTGAATTTACTCGAATTCTTCCCGCCGAACCCGAAGAAGACCTTCAGTTTTTAAAACTAAGGCCCGAACGCCTGAGCGAAGGCCTAGAAGTGGAACGGTTGAAAATGGAAATGCCCTCACCCCAATAAGCATGAAACCGGCATACAAAAAACTAAATGTTCGGGCCTTTAAGGTCGAAGCCAACCCTAAAACGGCCGAAACCATGAGCCCAGAGGGTATCCCCCTGAAATCGAACTATTCTGCGAACGACCTTTCTGAATTTACCCACGCCGACAGCCTGCCGGGCTTGCCTCCTTTTTTAAGGGGGCCATACCCTACCATGTATGCCATTAAGCCTTGGACCTTAAGGCAATATGCCGGATTCTCAACCGCAGAAGCCTCCAATGCCTTTTACCGACGAAATCTGGCCTCAGGTCAAAAAGGCCTGTCTGTTGCATTTGATTTGGCGACTCACCGAGGATACGATTCAGACCACCCGCGCGTGCAAGGCGATGTGGGAAAAGCCGGCGTGGCTATTGACTCGGTAGAAGACATGAAAAGGCTCTTCGATGGAATCCCCTTAGACCAGATGTCGGTTTCTATGACAATGAACGGGGCCGTTCTTCCTATTATGGCTTTTTACATTGTGGCCGCAGAAGAGCAGGGCGTAAGCCCCGAAACATTGGCGGGAACCATTCAGAACGACATTCTGAAAGAATTCATGGTGCGAAACACCTACATCTACCCGCCCAGCCCCAGCATGCGGATTATCGCCGATGTCTTTAAATACACTTCGGCTCGAATGCCCCGCTTTAATTCCATTTCCATTTCAGGTTACCACATGCACGAGGCCGGAGCCCCGGCCGACTTGGAGCTGGCATATACCCTAGCCGATGGGTTGGAATACGCCCGAACGGGCATGGCCGCCGGCTTAAGTATCGACAACTTTGCCCCTCGGCTTAGTTTCTTCTTCGCTATTGGCATGAACCATTTTATGGAAATCGCCAAACTAAGGGCCGCCCGGCAAATGTGGGCAGAGCTGATTTCAGGACTTGGAACCTCCAATCCGAAGTCGCTGATGCTGAGAACCCATTGCCAAACCTCCGGTTACAGCCTTACCGAGCAAGACCCTTTTAACAATGTAGTACGTACGGCCAACGAAGCCCTGGCCGCCGTTTTGGGCGGAACCCAGTCTTTGCATACCAACAGCCTTGACGAAGCCATTGCTTTGCCCACCGATTTCTCAGCCCGAATTGCCCGAAATACCCAATTGATTTTAGCCGAAGAAGCAGGAATTACTTCGGTGATTGACCCCTGGGCCGGAAGCCATTACGTGGAGTACCTTACAGGCATGCTAATGAAACGGGCCCGCGAACACATGCAGGAAATCGAAGCCCTAGGCGGCATGACCAAAGCCATCGAACAAGGCCTTCCTAAACGCCGAATAGAAGAAGCCGCTGCAAGAAAACAAGCCCGCATTGATAGCGGAGAAGAGGTGTTGATTGGCGTAAACACGTTTCCCTGCGATGAGACTACCTCTTTGGAATTGCTGGAGGTTGACAACCAGGAAGTTCGTAAGTCGCAAATCAATGGACTTCAAGAGTTGAAAACCCGCCGAGATTCCCAAGCCGTTGCTCAACACCTTCAGAATTTGGTGAAAGGGGCTTCAGACCCAAACTCAAACCTGTTGGAATTGGCCATCGAGGCCGCCCGAGCTCGAGCCACATTGGGCGAGATTTCGGACGCACTAGAACAGGTTTTTGGACGATACCAAGCCAGCATCCAAACCATTTCTGGTGTTTATTCCTTAGGTATGACTCAAGATTCTCAATTTAAAGAAGCCCAAACCAGCGTTCAAGCCTTTTTAGAAAAAACCGGCCGCCGACCCCGAATTTTAGTCGCTAAAATGGGGCAAGACGGCCACGACCGGGGGGCTAAAATCATCGCAACCTCTTTTGCCGATATCGGTTTTGATGTGGACGTAGGTCCTCTTTTTCAAACCCCGGCCGAGGTGGCTAAAATGGCCGTTGAAAACGATGTTCATATTCTCGGAGTTAGCTCATTGGCCGCCGGGCACAAAACCCTGGTGCCCGAGGTTATACAGGAACTGAAATCCTTCGGAAGGCCAGATATTGTAGTGGTGGTAGGTGGAGTTATTCCCGCCGCCGATTACCCCTTTTTGTTCGAAGCCGGCGCCGCTGCCGTTTTTGGACCAGGCACTAAAATACCCCAAGCCGCCGTTCAATTGCTGAAGCTGTTCGAGGACTAATCCGGAAAAGCCCCCATTTTTAATTTTTATACCTATTTATGGAATCCATTGTAAGCTACATCGCTTTATTTCTGTTGTTTCTGATTTTAGTCCTGATGCTCTTGCAACGCAAAGGCCCCTCGGCCGATATGGATAGCATTAAAGAAGCCTTGATTCGATTTGACGCCGCACAAGAAAAAACCGCTAAAATCATGCAAGACGAATTGCAGCGGCAGCGAAACGAGGCCCAAACCCTGGCACGGGGCGACCGCGAAGAATTGGCTAAAACCCTTCAACAGTTTAGCCAGGCTTCGTCAACCCAGTTTCAAACACTGGTAAATCAAATGAAAGTCAGCGCAACCGACCAAATCAACCAACAAAAAGAACAAAGCCAAGCCGCCATTCAAAGCTTGAAAGAAGTTCGAGAAGCCATCGAAAAACAACTGAACGCCATTCGCGATGACAACGAAAAACAGCTCAACCAAATGCGGCATACCGTTGACCAAAAGCTGCACGAAACCCTTGAAAAAAGACTTGGAGAATCGTTTAAACTGGTTAGCGAACGCCTAGAACTGGTGCACAAAGGGTTGGGCGAAATGCAAAGCATCGCCACTGGGGTGGGCGACTTGAAAAGGGTGCTTGACAACGTCAAAACCCGAGGCATTTTAGGGGAGTATATGCTGGAAAACATCTTAGAGCAGCTGCTCACGCCCGACCAATACGACCGCAACGTGGCCCCCAAAAAAGGAAGCCAAGCAAATGTGGAATTTGCCGTAAAACTGCCCGGAAAGGAACACGGCGAATGGGTTTGGTTGCCCATCGATTCTAAATTCCCGCTTCAGTCTTATGAAAAACTGTTGGTGGCTTACGAAACCGGAGACCCAACACGCATCGACCAAGGCATCAAAGAACTCCTCAAAGCGGTGGAAGGATTTGCCCGTGATATCAGCGATAAATACATTGACCCACCCAATACCACCGATTTTGCCCTGATGTTTCTGCCCATTGAAAGCCTGTACGGCGAAATCCTTAGGCACCCAGGTTTGTTTGAAAATTTACAGCGTACCTACCGCGTTACCGTGGTGGGGCCAACCACCCTCTCGGCACTGCTCAACAGCCTGCAAATGGGCTTTAGAACCCTGGCCGTTCAACGCCGTTCCTCTGAAGTTTGGAAAATCCTGGAAGCCGTTAAAACCGAATTTGCAAAGTTTCAACTTCAACTGGAAAAGGTGGATAAGCAGCTAAGCAGCGCCTCAAGATCCCTGCAAGATTTGCGTGCAACCCGAACCAGTGTCATGACTCGAAAACTCCGCGAAGTTAGCTTGCTAGACCCCGTTGAAGCGCGCTCTTTGTTGGAAATGCCCGAAGAGGACGAGGAAAGCACGGAAGAAGCGGATTTTGACGAAAACGATTGATTTACTCCCCCTCCAACACCCCCATTTAAGGCTTTGCTGAGCTAAACTTTTTTTCTAGGTTTTCTTTGAATCAGGCCCCGGGCGAGGGATTGCAGTGGAAATGCCCGGAGGGCATTGCAGCGGAAAGCCCGGTACCGGCCCCCAGGCCGGTACGCCCCCCCAAAAAAACCGAATTTCTCCGCTGGACTTCCTGCTCTTCGCTTAAATCTTATCTTCGAAAAGGCGATTGATGGGGTTTTGCCCCGTTTTATGCACCCCTCAGCGGCCAGAGGCGGGCCCCAGTATGAAATCCAAGCCCTTTAGCACCAAGGTTCCTACCGCTGTACGGGACTTATTTGTTTGATTTACATGCTTTTCGGCCGAAGGTTGATTATAAATCGACGCAGAACACGCCGGCCTAAAAATGGCCGCAAAAACAGCCATGTTGATAAGGACAAGCAGCCCTAATCCAACAAAAACTCCAATTTTAAAGCCTTTCGATGCGTTTCGCATAAGTACAAAATCCCCATCAAAAATAAGACCAAACTGCCGTGTTGGTGCAAATTGTCTCTGTTGTTTTCAACGCTCTGTTGTTAAATCTCGGCAAACTCAGCTCCAATTTAAATGTTGACAGTTGAAGAAGGGGCAAGCAAATTGGTTCTAAACCTTGGTTTTTTTTGTTTGAACACCTACAATGCCGCCCGAAATAATATGCTTCATCACCTCGGCCGCAGGCCAGTCTATAGCCTTTAAGGAAGTTGAGTCAACCACCACATAATCCCCTACAAATCCGTATGATTTGGGCAAATAAACCCCAATTTTGTTCGGTCCAAACACCTCAGACTCTAAATTTTCACGGGTAATAAACCCCAGTTTGTACATGGGGGGCTCTGCCGATATTAAAACCAATACGGGCTTGTTAAACCGTTTTTCTTCCCCCACAAAAGCCGAGAGCAAATCTTTGACCGAGCCATAAATCACCTTGATGAGCGGGGTTTTTTCAAGTCCTTTTTCAAGCCACAAGAGCAAAGGCTTCGCAATCAAGCTTGAGCCAAGGGCCCCCACCAAAGTAACGCCGGCCAACACAAATAAAATACCCAGCCCAGGCACTTTGTAATGCGCCAATCCGTCTAGGTAAATAAAGCTGAAGTATAACACATACAGGGTAAGGCCTAAGGGTGCCGAAAGCAGGAGACCCTGGAAAAACCAACGGAGCAGCAGGCGGGGTATGCGTTTGTGTAGGGGCATGGTTTTCAATTACATGGCGGTCCAGCCGCCGTCAACCACTAGGTTTGCACCGCTCATATAGGCGCTGGCTTCCGAAGCTAAAAACACCACCGCACCCATATAATCGGTGGGGGCTGCCATGCGGCCTAAGGTGGTTTTGGCCGAATAGTTTTGAATAAACCAATCGGCTTGGCCGTTTTCAACACCGCCGGGCGACAGGGTGTTTACTCGAACGCCTTTGTTGCCCCAGTAGGCAGCTAAAAAGCGGGTAAAATTGATGACAGCTCCTTTGGTGGCCGGGTAGGCGGCCGATTTGTAAAACGTTTGTTGGCCTTCTGGATTTACATATATGCTTTGGTCGGGGCCCACCATACCATAGGTGGAGGCCACGTTGACGATGGAACCTTGTCCGGCCTTGGCCATGGCGGTTCCAATGACTTGGCAGCACAGAAACATGCCGGTTACGTTTACTTCGAGCGAAGCGCGAAACATATCTACAGGATAATTTTCGAAGGCAGATTGCTCCGCCGCCAATGCCGGATTTTCAAACATATCGTTGATGGCGGCATTGTTTATCAAAATATGGGGCGTTCCCCAACGCGATTCTGTGGCGGTCAAAACCGCTTTCAAATCCTCGGCTTTGGTAATGTTGGCCCCTAAAGCCATTACCGTTTCTGGGTTTTCCTGCTCAAGGGCTAGGCAGGATTCTTTTTTCAGGTCTAGGGCAACAACATAGGCTCCGGCCAAACTCAATGCCCGGACGTGGTTTTGACCAATCAAACCTCCGGCTCCGGTTACAATGGCAATTTTACCGCTTAAATCAAACAAGTTTGTCATGGTTCAAAGATAAGGGGATTGACCTTGATTCGCTAGGGTTTTAGATTAGGCTTCTTTGGGGAATTGCCGGGCCGCAATCCAAATGCTGATTTCATACAGCAGCAGCAGCGGAAGGGTGATGAGCACCTGCGAGGTTACATCGGGCGGAGTTACTACCGCCGCCACAACCAAAATAACCACCACCGCATGCCGCCGGTATTTTCGAAGAAATTTAGGGCCAACCAAGCCCAAGCGGGCCAGAAAAAACACAAAAACCGGAAGCTCAAACACCAGGCCGGTGCCCAAAGTCAGTTGCAGAATGGTCGAAATATACGAGGTAAAGGTGGGTTTGTTTTCAATGAAGGCACTCACACTGTAGGTCCCTAAAAAATGAACCGTCATGGGAGCCAAAATAAAATATCCAAAGGCAACGCCCGAGAAGAACAAAAAGCTGGAGAAAAACACAATCCCCGATATTTTATTTTGTTCGTGTGCATGCAGGGCGGGCCGCACAAACCGCCAAATTTCGTACAGAATATACGGGAAGGCCAGGACCATTCCGGCGATTAGGCAGGCCCAAATGTGCCAGGTAAACTGCCCACTCATGCTGATGTTTTGAAAGCCCGACATGGGAAGTTCGCCCAGGCATAGGGATTCCACCTGAATTTGTTGACCAAGCCAGCACAGGGCTTTTTTGGTTAAAAAGTCCGAACGGTACGGGCCGAACAATACGGTGTCGAATAGAAAGTCGGTGAAAATAAAAGCCAAGACGCTGCCTATAAAAACGGCAATGCTGCTGCGCCACAGGTGTCCGCGGAGTACTTCAACATGCTGCAAAAAGGACATTTCCTTGTGCTCGGCCATGCCACGAAGGTATCAAAAAATAGGGGGAGTTTGCTTAGCTTTCTTCGTCAATCAACCAACGCACATCCATGGCTTCCTCCCAGTTGCTCCAAAGGTATTTTACCCAGGTCGAGGCCACCGCTTTTCTTAAGTCTTCGGGTTTGTCGGCCAAAATTTTCGCCATTTCTACGCCCATCCGCTGTATTTCAAACAGCAGCTGTTCGTTTTGATCCTCCGGAGTTTCTTCCAAAATTAAATCGTAAATCTCGGCAGCTTCCAATAAAAAATAGTGGTTGTTCACCTGTTCCTCCCCAAAGTAATGCTGAGTTCGGTCTAAAAAATCCTGAAGCAAATCGGCATCAGGAACTGATTGGGTTTGCAAATAGGCCCCAAATTCGAAAAGACGGTCTAGCCCAGCTTTGAACGGACTTTGTATCGCTACCGGCTCGTCGCCTTCAAAAATCTGGCTTGGAATCATTTCTGGAGCGGTGCTCAGAGCGACTTTAAACCAAAAAGGAATGGGGTGCCATGATTCAGATAAAAACAAAAGTTCCTCTGAGCCATCACGGTAGGCGTAGAAATAAGCCCGGTTTGCCATGCGTAAAAAGCAGAATTTAGGGGCTAAAATAGGTTTTTATTTAATTCAGCACCTCAATCCCAGCCTTCAATTGCATTTTTAATGGGCATTTTCGTTTTTTTTCAGGTTTTTGGGCGGCAAACGGGCTTTCAGGGCTAGTCCGCGGTCAGCAGGGCGGGGGCCAGCGGGTTTGCGGGGGCTCCTAAAGTCGCCTCCGCACCGCGCGGCCCCCAGCCCTGCTGCCCTTGCGGGCAAGCCTCTTCAATCCCTGCCGCAGCCCTCCTTTTACTAAAGGCAATGCACGGCTTTTGGCTTTTTTTTACGGGCGTGCCCCAACCACAAACCGATCGCTGCGTTTAAATCCACCTGGGCCGGTGCTGATTAAAACATAACTGCCCGCGGGCAGGTTGCTCAAGGTTAGATTTAGGCTGTTTTCTCCGCTTAAACTGCGGCTTTCCTCTTGAAGCGTACGCCCCAAAAGGTCCATCACCCGAAATGCATACTTGCCTTGCAGCGGGGTATGGAATTCCACAACAATGTTGTCGTACGCCGGATTGGGGTACAAATTCCAGCGTTGTTCGTTTAATATGCCGGTGGACATTTGATAGCCCACCGTAAATTGAAAATCTGCACCGCTGCCAAAATCCCCGCCAAAATTCCGAAGCATGGGGAAGGGCGAAACCGCATCCATAAAACGCAAGGACCCTGAGCCGGCAGGTTGGTTCGCCCAAAAGGCGATGCCGTCGCCGCCCGTGTCGTTAAAACGGAAGCGGTAACAGCCTGGATTTAACCGTATGGTGTCTCGAGCCAAGGTGTTGGTAGGAAAGGAACTGCGGGAACGCACAACCTGCCCGTTTGCATCCTCAATCAACCAATTGTTTTCTGCGGGCAACATGTTGGTTTTGAAAAATATGAAAAACGAATCGGGCAGTTGCGGCACAGCCTGAAAAGCACTCTGCTGCTCGTTGTTGAAGGCCAATTCGTCGGCCTGCCCATTGGCTTCGGTTATTCTAGCAAAAAACGTGTTGGCTCCGAACGAATTAAACCAGCTGTTCAAGGGCGGCAAATCAACCTCGGCCTCGGCCAACAAAGCCAAATTCCCGGTCCAGTTATATACCTGTACGGCACCTCCACTTACACCATACTCAATTTTGGCCGCGGTCAAGGCCGAAGCCCCGTTGTTGCGAATCCGAATTTTCGGGCTTCCACATATCGGATTGAACCGCGAATGGTTGGAGTTGGTGCTGGGCGCCAATACCTCTTCAACCGAGGCATCGTTTTGGTAGGTTGGAGGCAAATAATCAATCAAATGCCCCTCCGTTATGTAGCTGCAATAATTGTTGTTCACGTTGGTAAAGGCCTGCATATCAAACCCAATCAAATTGGTTTGACCCAACAAAAACGGAGTAACATTGTGTCGGTACCAAGAAACCGAACTGCCCGGACACCAGTTTGCCCGGTCGTAAACCCATGTGCCGCCCTGCGGAAAAATAGGATTCCAACCGCAGGTGTTGTCCCACACCGCCGCCGAGGCCTTTGACTGGCTGTTTACCTTTAAATAGTAGTTCTTGCTGCAAAACTCCGCACAGTTTTCGTTGCCCCCAAAACCATGTCCGGTAATGTACAACAGGGCGTCGGTGCGGGTTGCACCCGGGTAAGCTTGGTGCAACAGCGGAGCCATGTAGTTCCCAATCGGATTGCTGGGATTGCCATACGGAAAACTGCCTCCAAACATCTTTTGCAAGCGCGCCACCTTTAAGGGCGGCTCGCCCTCTACAAATCGAAAGTTTAAGGTTACCGTAAATCCGTCCTGATACCCACTGTAAAATGCCCGAATTTCGACCGAATCTTTTAGCAAATGCTGAAAATCGGTTACGTCAAACCGATAGGTCCACTTCCATGTATTGGGATAGGTGCCGGCATAAGGCGTAATCAAACGGCCTATTTCAATGTTCTCAATGACCTCAAATACAGAATAGGTGGTAATGTAGGATTGATAAACGACGGTGTCGGCCGACCAATTTAGGGTGTCGATGATGCCGCCCACCGAATCAAAAACCAAATAGCTGCCCCAAGCCGGCCAGCCGTTTAGGGTGTCGGTGGCTTGGGCCGGCTGCTGCGGGTTTTGGAATAAAATGGCCTGCAGCGGAGCGTTAAACGTGGTGTCAACCGACTGGGTGCTCGAGTTCCAGGCCGTGCTGAAGGTGGGTGTCCAAGAAATTCCCACCGAATCGGGGCTGGTATTGCCCACTTTTACATAGGGGTTTTGTACTTGGTTCGAGTCTAAGGTTCCCGTACGGCGGCGCAAAAATATCTGCGTGGTGTAATCCCATTCTGAACAGCCGCTGCTTGGGCAACCCAAGGTGTAGTCCATTAAAACCTTATAAAAAGGACCCTGTCCGGCCGAAGGGAATTGCCCCCAACGGTCGTAATTCCCATACCAACTCATGTGCACGTCTTGGTGGCTTTGAACGTGTAGGGTGTCGCCAGGGCCAGCCCAAGCAAAGATTGGGATCAACAGCAAAAACAAGGAGTACAATTTTTTCATGCTATGCGGCGCTTGATTATCTTTACGTAAACAAAATGAAAACCAAAGATACTATTTTGCGGCATTGGCTCTTTTTTCTTTTTGGCATTCTGCTCAGCACGGCGATTTTTTCCGCTTGTGCCTCAAACCGAAAGGCGCAAAGCAATCCAGAAACAAACATTAAACCGAGCAGCGATTTGCCTCCGCCGCGCCCGGCCGTAATTGGTCCGCCCGAGGGCGTCAAAAAAGTAAAACCCGTACCTCCCGGGGCCGACCGCCCCGTAGGCGAGCCGCCCAGACAACCTCCGTTCTAATGTGCTACACCGTTTCAGCCTATTATACCCAGGCGGAATCAGCCCTTCAAAATACAGCGATCTCAGACCTCTTCTCACAGGGCCGGGTGTCGGCCATGCGCGACGAAAGGCCGGTTTTGGGAGTGGTTACCGCCGAAAATGCCGGGATTGAACCCATGTTGTGGGGCTTGGTGCCGGCTTGGAATAAAAGCATCGATGAATCTTGGCGCCGCAAAATGGCAAACGCCACGGTTGAACGACTGAACAGCAGTCCCGCCTTTAAACCCTCTTTTATTTACCGCCGCGGTGCCGTTTTGGTGCGCTCTTTTTTTGAATGGAGGCACGAAGGCCGAAAAAAAATCCCCTACGAAATTTTTCGCAGCGATGGCAAAGACATGCTGTTGGGCGCCATTTGGGCCGACAACAGCTGCCTAGACCTACGCTCGTTTTCTGTAGTTACCGTTCCCGCCAACCCCACCATGGCTTTTATTCACAACACCAAACAACGCATGCCTTTGGTGCTTGAACAGGGAACCGCCCTTCAGCATTGGTTGCATGGAAGTCCCAGCCAAGCTCTGCAGCAAGCCGTGCCCGCCAACGAAGGCATTTTAATCGGAAAAATAGACGGCGGCCACCAAACCCGCCTAGAGTTTGAATTTTAACAAACGGCCACAAACCCGCCCACAATCGATAATCTGTGAAAACAGGTTGAAAGGGCAGCCACACATGCGCAAACATTCGTGCATTCGTTGCTAATTTTTTCCGCGTTTAGGTTGGTAGGGGCTAATTTATTTGCGGCGAGGTTGGTCGCCAGGCATGCGCAACCATTCGTGCATTCGTTGCTAATTTTTTCCGCGTTTAGGTTGGTAGGGGCTAATTTATTTGCGTGTAGGTTGGTCGTTCACAACCATGTTGGAGCAGGTTGCCCAAAAGCCCCCCCCAAAAAAAAATCTATATTTTCAACCCAAACCCCAACCCATACACCAAAGAGGGAAATCCGGTGGTGTACACAAATCGAAGGCCCAAGGCCGGCGATACAGAAAAACGGGGAATGGGTTGGTAATGCGCCCGCAGCATAAGGCTGCCCGTAATGCTGGTTCGCCCGTTGTTCCGGATGTTGTAATCGGAACCCAAGGGCGCTAAGGCCGGGGCCAATTCCAATTTGGGGTGGGGATAAAAATGCAGGCTCAGGCCCTCGGGCAACAAAAAGGCCAACGCCAATAGGCCGTCGGCCTCGGTGCTGTACCAGCCGTTGATTTGCCAGGGATTGCTGTAATAGCCGCTGGCCAGAGCCAAAAAACCAGCCAATGCCCCAGGCACGTGGCAGTAAAAATTCCCCTGCCCGTTGCTCCCAAACAAATATTGATAATCCAAGCTAATCAAAGGACTTACAAACCACTCTATCCGAGCCCCCATACCTACGCCTCGGTCGTTGCCGGTCTCGGTAATTTCAATCAATGGCCCCAGCCTAAGGTTGTGGTGGTCAAATTCCTGAGCCACCAAACCTACATCGCCCCTTCCTGCCCACAGCACGAAGAAAGAAAATCCAAATAGGATTGTTTTGAACAGCCTCACCCCGCAAAGGTAGGGGTTTTTGTTTCCTTTTTGGGAGCTTGATTGCTTCGAAATCAGGGCCTTAGGACAGATTGACGGGGAGTTTTCGGCAAATCCCCTTGCGCCTATACCCCTTCGGGCCTACCTTTGCAAATACTCCCCGGGCCGTTTTTAACATTGTATGAGTTTAGAAAAAGCGCTGCTAATGCTCTATGCCATGCCGGGAATTGGCCCCCGCACCCTTCGACGGTGGCTTGGTTCCTTGCCAAACCTGCAGGGCTTGTTTTTAATAAGTCCATTGGAGCGAAGAGCCTTGCCGGGGTTTAAGCCGGGGTTTGAGCCATATTTTTCGGTCAACAATCTGGCTCGGCTTGAAGAACAAGCCGATCTGCACCTGCAACGCTGCCGCGAAACGGGGCTTAGAACCCTTACGTTTTTAGATGCCCATTATCCTTCGGCCTTGCGCAGCTGCCCCGATGCCCCCTTAATTCTGTTTCATCGGGGAATGCTGCCCCCAAGCCAGCCTACCTTAACCATGGTTGGCACGCGCCTTCCTTCCAGCGATGTGGCCCCTTTGCTCCAGCGATTTATGCACAGCTTGGCCGGAAATCCCTTTTCGGTGTGCAGCGGTTTAGCTAGGGGCGTCGATGCCATGGTTCACCGCGAAAGCCTAAAAAACGGGTTCTTTAGCATGGCGGTGGTGGCGCATGGGGCCGACCTGGCTTATCCCCTGCAAAACGAATCCCTGGCCGCCGATTTGCTGGAAAACGGCTGCATTTGGTCTGAGTACCCGCCGGGCACCCTTCCGGAACGGGAGTTTTTTCCGCAGCGCAACCGAATTTTAGCGGGAATGTGCCAGGCCTTGGTTTTGGTTCAGTCGAATCGGAGCGGGGGAGCCATGATTACCGTTCGGCACGCCCTTCGCTACCAACGCCCTTTGTTTGCTTTTGCCGGTGCTTTTACCCAGCCTGCCTATGCGGGCCCGCTGGCTTTAATCAGCGAAGGGCAGGCAAAGGCCTTGGCTCGTCCCGAACAGGTTCTAAAGGCCCTGGGCCTAGAAAGCAAACCGGTGGTCCGCCTTGAATTGGCCGATGCCGAGGTTCATTTTTCTGAAAACGAACTGCCTTTGGTGCGGGAATTGGCTTCAGAGCCCGGCCTGTTTTTGGACCAGCTGGCCTTGCGCACTCAGCAATCGCCCGCTCAAGTGCTGGCCTTGCTCTCGGTCATGGAATTGGAAGGGAAAATCGAAGCCTTGCCCGGCAACCGCTACCGCATAGCTGGCTGCTAAGGCTAGTTTTTGCGGTGAAAGTGTGTTTTTTTGGGCGGCAGCCGGGCTTTCCGGGCTACTCCGCGGTTGCCGAAAGCCTGGCCCAGCTGGTTTGCGGGGGCTCCTGACGTCGCCTCCGCACCTAGCGGGCCAGGCTTCGGCACCCTTGCGGGGTAGCCCCGTCAATCCCTGCCGCGGGCGGCTGGGGGGCGGGCATGCAACCCTCGATTTGGCCTTTCAAGGCATGAAACCGCCGGGAATTTTAATGCAAGAGCCAGCATCCTGTTTACACCGAAAAAAGATGTTTTATAGGCCG
>Ga0208788_1000175_pt1 | contig 33628 bp, 34 predicted proteins | sample Wag4_2014_7_11_3_FD_187363 | JGI IMG/M metagenome (GOLD analysis project Ga0208788, IMG submission 187363) | Fresh water mixed with fracking chemicals microbial communities from Ohio, USA - Utica-2 Time Series FC 2014_7_11 (SPAdes) (version 2) ...
CACCCTATTTGGTCTTGCTCCGAGTGGGGTTTACCTAGCCACGGACTGTTGCCAGCCGTGCGGTGCGCTCTTACCGCACCTTTTCACCCTTACCGGCGCCGAAGCGCTTAGGCGGTTATTTTCTGTGGCACTTTCCGTAGGCTCACGCCCCCCAGGCGTTACCTGGCACTCCGCCCTATGGAGCCCGGACTTTCCTCCCCCTTCTTGCGAAGGCAGCGACTGTCCGATCGACTCTCCGTCGGCAAGATTAACAAAGCCGCAAGCCGCAAGCTACCAGCGGCAAGAAAAAGCAGCCTGGCGCGCCTAATGCCGATCAAATAAGGCCACCAAAACGGCCTTTCGTAGGAGCCCCGCCCCGGGGCGAAGCTTTTCAATTGCGCATCGCCCTGATTCGCGGCGGGGCGCCGCTCCTACGCACTGACAGCGTCGACGCTTAACTGGCTGGCATTAGCCTAGCGCGCCCTCTGCAGGGCTCGCTCCTGCGACAACCTCATCCCTTGCGTTCCAGAGCCACCTGATAAAGCACATTCTTGCGCACCCCGGTGATCTCTGCAGCCAAGGCTGCCGCACGCCTGAGCGGCATTTCCGACAGCAACAGATCGAGTACGCGCAACGCCTCGGCGCTGACCGCCTCCTCACCTTCCGGCGCCTGCCAGCCTGCCACCAGCACCACGCACTCGCCGCGCTGCTGATTACTGTCTGCCGCGACCCACTCGCACAGCTCGGCCAACGGTAACCCTTGCAGGGTCTCGAAGGTCTTGGTCAGCTCACGCGCCAACAAGGCAGGGCGATCATCGCCAAAGACTTCGCGCATGTCCTGCAGGCATTCGAGAATCCGGTGCGGCGCTTCGTAGAAAATCAGCGTGCGCGGCTCTTCGCGCACCTGCTCCAGACGCGCACGGCGCCCCGCCGCCTTGGCCGGCAGAAAACCTTCGAAGATGAATCGATCCGATGGCAAGCCAGCAGCCGAGAGCGCCGCGATCAGTGCGCAGGCCCCCGGCACCGGCACCACGGCGAAGCCGGCCGCACGCGCCTGGCGCACCAGGTGGTAACCCGGGTCGGAAATCAGCGGCGTGCCCGCATCGGAAATCAGCGCAACATCCTCTCCGGCCTGAAGGCGCGCCAGAAAGCGCCCGCCCTGATCGCGCTCATTGTGTTCGTGACAGGCAGCCAGCGGCGTCTCGATTCCAAAATGCTGCAGCAGGCGCACCGAATGCCTGGTGTCTTCAGCGGCGATCAGCGCCACCTCGCGCAAGATCCGCAACGCCCGCGCGCTGATGTCATCCAGGTTACCAATGGGCGTGGCGACCACATACAGGCTGCCTGGCTGGACACTTGAGACGGCGGGCTGACTCACTGGAAACACCTCGTTAATTGAAAGAGCGCTCATTCTAGCCGGTTCCGCCCCAGCGCCATCGCACGGATGTCGCCCCTTGGGTACAATCGCCGCTCGTTTTGCTCAAGTATCAGGATGACCCGATGATCGCTAGCCTGCGCCCTCTTTCTGCTCTTTTCCTGGCCGGCCTGCTCGCCGCCTGCGCCAGCTCGCCCTCCAACAACCTGGGCCAACTGCCGCGCACGCCACAAGCCAGCATCGAGCAGATGCTCCAGCAAGCTGACGAGAGCAAACCGGAACAGGCCGCCCTGCTGCGCCTCTCTGCCGCCGACCAGAGCTACCAGCAAAATGACGTGGCCCGCGCCAGTCGCATTCTCGAGCAGATCGATATCGCCAGCCTGCAACCCGCGCAACAGATTTTCACCAGCACCCTGAAAGCCGAGCTGGCCATGACGCGCAAGCAGCCCAAGAGCGCACTGAAGGCCCTGCAGCACCCCAGCCTCGAGCGTCTGGGTGAACTGCCGGTCGAGCAACAGATTCGCACCCAACTGGTGCGTGCCCGTGCCCTGGAAGCCGATGGTCAGACCCTCGCCGCCGCACGCGAGCGCGTGTTCATCGCCCCACTGCTGAGCGGCCAGGTCGCGGCCGACAACCACGAAAACATCTGGGCACTGGTATCCAGCCTGCCGCCGCAAACCTCTGCCGGCGCCGACAGCGACCTGGCCGGCTGGCTGGAGTTGGCTCGAGTGACCAAAAGCGGCGCCACCCTCGAACAGCAGCAAGCAGCCATCGACCAGTGGGTCGCACAGAATCCGCAACACCCGGCCGCCGAGCAGTTGCCCGAAGCACTGGGAAAACTGCGCGAACTGGCCAGCCAGCCGCTGACCCGCGTCGCCCTGCTGCTCCCTCAGGAAGGTCAGCTGGCCAGCGTGGCCCGCGCCCTGCGTGACGGCTTCCTCGCCGCTCATTACGAAGCTCAGCAGGCCGGGCAGAACCCGCCGGAAATCAAGCTCTACGACAGCTCCCGGATTGGCTCGCTGGATGCTTTCTACCAACAGGCACAAGCCGATGGCGTACAGCTGGTGGTCGGTCCGCTGGAAAAACCGCTGGTCAAGCAGCTCAGCGAGCGCGAGCAACTGCCTATCACCACCCTGGCCCTGAACTACAGCGACGCTGGCCAGGAAGGCCCGGCGCAACTGTTCCAGTTCGGCCTCGCCGCCGAGGACGAAGCGCGCGAAGTGGCACGTCGCGCCTGGAACGATGGCATGCGTCGCGCAGTGGCCCTGGTGCCGCGCGGCGACTGGGGCGACCGCGTACTGGACGCCTTCCGTCAGAGCTGGCAGGCCCAGGGCGGCACCCTGATCGCGGCCGAGCATGTCGACCAGCCGGTGGAGCTGGCGCGGCAGATCGCCGACTTGTTCCAACTGCGCGAAAGCGAGGCCCGCGCGCGCCGCCTGCAAAACACCCTGGGCACCAGCCTGGACGCACAACCGGCGCGGCGTCAGGACGTCGACTTCATCTTCCTCGCCGCCACCCCACAACAGGCCCAGCAGATCAAGCCAACCCTGGCCTTCCAGTACGCTGGCGACGTGCCCGTTTACGCCACCTCGCATCTGTTCACCGGCACCCACAGCCAGGCCCAGTACCAGGACCTCGAAGGTATTCGTTTCTGCGAAACCCCCTGGCTGCTCGACACCCACGCGCCGCTGCGCCAGGAAGTCAGCAACCAATGGCCGCAAGCGGGCGGCAGCCTCGGTCGCCTGTATGCCATGGGCGTCGACGCCTACCGCCTGGCACCACGCCTGGCCCAGCTCAAGGCGCTGCCGGAGTCACGCATCGACGGTCTGTCCGGCAGCCTCAGCCTCAACGCCAAGCAGCGCATCGAACGCCAACTGCCCTGGGCCGAGTTCCGCGGCGGCCAGGTTCAACGCCTCCCCGACAGCATCAATTGAGCGCACACAATGATCTGGGCCGTGCCGCCGAACAGGCGGCACGGCAACACCTGGAACGGAATGGCCTGCGCCTGATCGAACAGAACTGGAGCTGTCGCCGTGGCGAGCTCGATCTGGTCATGCTCGACGGCGATACAGTAGTATTCGTCGAAGTCCGCGCCCGTCGCCACAGCGCCTGGGGCGGTGCCCTGGAGAGCATCGATGCACGCAAGCGTGGCAAGCTGGTGATCGCCGCCGAGCTCTTCCTCCAGCAGCACTCGCGCTGGACCCGCCACCCCTGCCGCTTCGATGTGGTCGCCATCAGCACTGACGGCGACGCTCGCCTCGACTGGATCAAGAACGCCTTCGATGCCTGACGGCCGTACATTCAAGGTTTAACCGATGGACATGCAATCCCGAATCCACCAGCTGTTCCAAGCCAGCATCGACACCAAGCAGCAGGCCATGGAAGTTCTGGCCCCCTACATCGAGCACGCCAGCCTGGTGATGGTGCAGGCTCTGCTCAACGAGGGCAAGATTCTTTCCTGCGGCAACGGTGGCTCTGCCGGGGATGCCCAGCACTTCTCCTCCGAACTGCTCAACCGCTTCGAGCGCGAGCGCCCGAGCCTGCCGGCCATCGCCCTGACCACCGACAGCTCGACCATTACCTCGATTGCCAACGACTACAGCTACAACGAAATCTTCTCCAAGCAGATCCGCGCGCTAGGCCAGCCTGGCGACGTGCTACTGGCCATTTCCACCAGCGGCAACTCAGCGAATGTCATCCAGGCCATTCAGGCTGCACATGATCGCGAGATGACCGTCGTCGCCCTCAGCGGCCGTGACGGCGGCGGCATGGCCTCGCTGCTGCTACCGGAAGATGTCGAGATCCGCGTTCCAGCCAAAGTTACCGCACGCATTCAGGAGGTCCACCTGCTGACCATCCACTGCCTGTGCGACCTGATCGACAGTCAATTGTTTGGGAGTGAAGAATGAAGCGTTCCGCCCTGATTCTGGCCGCCCTGGCCGTTACCCTGACTCTGGCAGGCTGCGGCAGCCGCAGCATCGGCAACAAGATCGATGACCAGTTCCTTGGCCCGGAGGTTGCGTCGCGCATCAGCAATGCGCACGCCGACCTGTCCAGCCCGACTTCGCGCATCGTGGTCACCAGCTATAACGGTGTGATCCTGCTCGCCGGACAGACCCCGCGCAGCGAGCTCAAGGATCTCGCGGCGCAAACCGCGCGCGCGGTACAGGGCGTAAAGAAGGTCTACAACGAACTGCAGGTGCAACGGCCGGCGTCCCTGCTGGCACGCAGCAACGACTCGCTACTGACCACCAAGATCAAGACACAGATGATTGCCGATAGCAGCGTACCGAGCGCACGGATCAAGGTCGTCACCGAAAACGGTATCGTCTACCTGCTCGGCCTGGTCACCCGCGAGGAAGCCAACGCTGCCACTCGCGTGGTACAGAGTGTATCGGGGGTACAGAAGGTCATACGCCTGTTCGAATACACGAACTAAGCCACAAGCTATAAGCAAAACGGGCGCCCTGGGCGCCCGTTTTCTTTTGTGCTGCTGCCGATGCCTATTTGACCACTTTCAGGCTCGGCCGACCGCTGGGTCGCGACGACTCACCGCCGCCAGGCCCGTCATCATCCGGCCCCGGTTCTTCAGGGCCGCTGGCCACGGAAGGCTCCATGTCAAAAACCATGCCCTGGCCATTTTCCCGCGCGTAGATCGCCAGGATAGCCGCGACCGGAATGTACAGGCTGTGCGCGACGCCACCGAAGCGCCCTTCGAAGCTCACCGCCTGGTTATCCATATGCAGGTGACGCACGGCGCTGGGCGAGGTATTGAGCACGATCTGGCCGTCACTGGCGAAACCCGGCGGCACCTGCACCCCGGGATACTCGGCATTGACCAGCAAATGCGGGGTGCAGTCGTTGTCGACGATCCATTCGTAAAGGGCACGCACCAGGTAGGGACGACTGGAATTCATGACTTCCTCCTTCTCAGCGCATCGCGCGCTCGGCAGCGGAAAGACTGGCCTGAAAGGCCTCTCGGGCGAACTGGCGTTCCATGTAGTCGATCAGGGGCTTGGCCGGACGCGGCAGCTCGATAGCCAATACCGGCAAACGCCAGAGTATGGGCAATAGACAGCAATCGACCAGGCTCAATTCATCGCTGAGAAAGAATGCCTTGTCAGCGAACAGCGGCGACACACCCGTCAGGCTTTCGCGCAGCTCCTTGCGCGCCAGCTGACGCTCGGCTTCCTTGCTGCGCTTGTCGAGTATGCGATCAACCAGCGCGCACCAGTCACGCTGAATACGGTGCATCAGCAGACGGCTGTTGGCACGCGCCACCGGATACACGGGCAACAGGGGCGGATGCGGATAGCGCTCATCCAGGTACTCCATGACCACGGTCGATTCGTACAACGCCAGATCGCGATCAACCAGCGTCGGCACGCTGCCATAGGGATTGGCTTCGGCCAGCTTGGGCGGACAACGCCCCTGCTCGACATCGACGATCTCGACGCTGACACCTTTCTCGGCGAGCACCAGACGCACGCGATGGGAATAGTGGTCGGCGGGGTCGGAGTAGCAGGTCAACCGGTTGGTCACCGCCATGGCGATCCTCCTCGCTTTTTTGATTATCCGGAAACAGGAAAAATTGCCGGAGCAATTCTTTCGTCACAGACGACGACGCTCAGGGCAATCGCCGGAAATGGCAGGCCTGAAGCACCTGCGCGCCCCTCAGGGCGCGCAGGTTGCAGCAGCGTTGACGACTTAGTGAACGTCCTTCCAGTACTCACGTTTGAGCAGGTAGGCGAACACGAAGAAGAACGCCAGGTACAGCAGCACGTAGGTGCCGATGCGCTGGGACTTCAGCTTGACCGGGTTGGCCGAGTAGGCCAGGAAGGTCACCAGGTTCTTGATCTTCTCGTCGAACTCGGCCTCGCTCAGCGTGCCGGTGTTCGGTTCGATGGTCAGCTGATCACAGGCTTCATGCGTGATCGGCGTGCCAGTGAGCGGATCGAACTGCTTCTTGCCGTTCTCCACCACCTGGACCTGCTTGCAGCCGATAACCTGCTTACCCTGCAGAGCGACCAGCACGTTCGGCATACCCACGTTGGGGAAGACCTTGTTGTTGGCCCCCAGCGGACGCGAAGGATCATCGTAGAAGGTACGCAGATAGGTATACAGCCAGTCGTTACCACGCACACGAGCAACCAGGGTCAGATCGGGCGGAGCCGCACCGAACCAGGCCTTGGCGTCGTCAGGACGCATGCCGATCTTCATGTGATCGCCAATCTTGGCGTCGTTGAACACCAGATTGTCGAGCATGATTTCGTGCGGGATGCCGAGGTCATCGGCAACGCGCTCGTAACGCTGGTACTGGGCAGCATGGCAGCCCATGCAGTAGTTGGCGAAGGTACGCGCGCCGTCCTGCAGAGCAGCCTTGTCGCGTAGATCGATGTCCACTTTATCCAGCGGATAATTGCTCACAGCGCCCATGGCCAGAGCCGGCAGCGCAGCGAAAACAAATGCAGCAAAGAGCTTTTTCATCAGCCAGTCACCCTTTCCGGAACCGGTTTGGTCTTCTCCATCCTGGTGTAGAACGGCATCAGAATGAAGTACGCGAAGTACAGGAAGGTGCACACCTGCGACAGCAAGGTACGACCCGGGGTCGGCGCCAGCACACCCAGCACACCCAAGATGACGAAGGAGATGCAGAAGATCACCAGCCAGATCTTGCTCATCCAACCCTTGTAGCGCATCGACCTGACCGGGCTACGGTCGAGCCACGGCAGCACAAACAGCACGGCGATGGCAGCCCCCATGGCCACGACGCCCAGCAGCTTGTCCGGCACCGCACGCAGAATCGCGTAAAACGGGGTGAAGTACCAAACCGGGGCGATGTGCACAGGGGTCTTGAACGGGTTCGCCGCTTCGAAGTTCGGCTTCTCGAGGAAGTAACCGCCCATTTCCGGGAAGAAGAACACCACGAAGCAGAACACGAACAGGAACACCACTACGCCGACGATATCTTTCACGGTGTAGTAAGGGTGGAAGGCGATGCCATCGAGCGGCACACCGTTCTCGTCCTTGAGCTTCTTGATGTCGACGCCGTCCGGGTTGTTCGAACCGACTTCGTGCAACGCCAGGATGTGCAGTACGACCAGGCCAAGCAGAACGATCGGCAGTGCGATCACGTGCAGGGCGAAGAAGCGGTTCAGGGTGATACCGGAGATCAGGTAGTCACCACGGATCCACTGGGTCAGGTCGTCGCCGATGACCGGAATGGCACCGAACAGCGAGATGATCACCTGGGCGCCCCAGTAGGACATCTGGCCCCACGGCAGCAGGTAACCCATGAAGGCTTCGGCCATCAGCACCAGGTAGATCAGCATGCCGAAGATCCACACCAGCTCGCGCGGCTTCTGGTAGGAGCCGTAGAGCAGACCGCGGAACATGTGCAGGTAGACCACGACGAAGAATGCCGAGGCGCCGGTGGAGTGCAGGTAGCGCAGGATCCAGCCATACTCGACATCGCGCATGATGTATTCGACGGAGGCGAACGCGCCTTCAGCCGAAGGCTCGAAGCTCATGGTCAGCCAGATACCGGTAACGATCTGGTTGACCAGCACCAGCAAGGCCAGCGAGCCGAAGAAGTAGAAGAAGTTGAAGTTCTTCGGAGCGTAGTATTTGGAGAGATGGTCTTCCCACATCTTGGTGGCGGGGAAGCGCGCATCCACCCATTCCATGAATTTGCTCATCAGGCGTTCTCCTGGTCCACACCGATGATGATCACATCATCCGTCTCGTAGGTGTGCGGCGGCACTGGCAGGTTCAACGGTGCCGGCTGGGACTTGTAGACACGCCCTGCCATGTCGTAGCGCGAACCGTGGCAAGGGCAAAAGTAGCCACCTACCCAGTCCGGCCCCAGATCGGCAGGCGCCACTTCCGGACGGAAGGACGGCGCACAACCCAGGTGGGTACACAGGCCTACCAGTACCAGCAACTCGGGCTTGATCGAGCGAGTTTTCTTGTCCACGTACTCCGGCTGCACCGAGGCAGCAGACTCAGGATCGGCAACACTACCTTCGATCTTGGCCAGATTGGCAAGAATTTCCTCAGTACGGCGCACGATGAACACCGGCTGACCGCGCCACTCAGCAACCATCTGCTGACCTGCTTCGATCTTGCTGACGTTCACCTTCACCGGTGCACCGGCCGCCTTGGCCCTGGCACTGGGGAACCATGACCCCACGAACGGAGTCGCAGCACCTACCGCCCCTGCTGCACCCACCACGGAGGTGGCTGCAACCAGGAAGCGACGCCGGCCTGCATTCACGCCGTCATTGCTCATTCAGTCGTCTCCCATCAGCTTTGTGGCCTGTTGTTCAGGCCTCTACTAAGTAAAAATCGGGCCGCGCAAAAAATTCGCCAAATGGTAAAGAAAAGCCCCTTTTCTGACAAGGTAATTACCCTCGAAGAGACTGGCGAAAGCCTTGACACGTGCAGCTTGCGCGTCTGCGGCACGTTGTCGCAGCACTTTGCCACGCTCATAAAAAACGCCCAGCTCCGTAAGGAAACTGGGCGCTTTGGCAAGCGTAGTTGCGATTAACGCTTCGAGTACTGCGGACGCTTACGCGCTTTACGCAGACCGACTTTCTTACGCTCGACTTCACGGGCGTCGCGAGTGACGTAACCGGCTTTACGCAGCGGGCTGCGCAGGGTTTCGTCGTACTCGATCAGAGCGCGAGTGATGCCGTGACGGATGGCACCAGCTTGACCACTGACACCACCACCAGCAACGGTGACGAAGATGTCGAACTTCTCGACGGTCTCGGTCAGCTCCAGCGGCTGACGCACGACCATGCGAGCAGTTTCGCGACCGAAGAAGGTATCCAGGGTGCGATTGTTGATCGAGATGTTACCAGTACCCGGGCGCAGGAAAACGCGCGCGGTTGCGGTCTTGCGACGGCCAGTGCCGTAGTTTTGAGTCGCCGACATAATGAACTATTCCGTTAAATCTTCAGTTCTTGGGGCTGCTGAGCAGTGTGCGGGTGAACTGCACCCTTGTACACCTTCAGCTTACGGTACATGTCGCGACCCAGCGGGTTCTTCGGCAGCATGCCTTTGACCGCAGTCTCGATCACGCGCTCAGGAGCACGAGCGATCAGCTTCTCGAAGTTGATCTCTTTGATGCCGCCCGGGAAACCGGAGTGGGAGTAGTACTTCTTGTCGCTGGCTTTGGCACCAGTTACACGCACCTGCTCGGCATTGATCACGACGATATAGTCGCCGGTATCAACGTGCGGGGTGTACTCAGGCTTGTGCTTGCCACGCAGACGGCTCGCGATTTCGGTGGCCAGACGACCCAGGGTCTTGCCAGCAGCATCAACGACGAACCAGTCGCGTTTTACTGTTTCCGGTTTAGCAGTAAAAGTTTTCATTCTTTATAGCCTCAGGGGCCGCCCAGCAAAAATAGACGGCGGATCTTACTGGATAGTGCGTACTTTGACAAGTCAAAGGCAGCCGCATACGGACGCTATCGGGGGCTCGGGTCAGCGCGTCCACAATACGGCAAGATTCTTCGGCGGGCGGCGCATCACTTCCACCGCAGAAAGAGGTGCCGGATTATCCTGATTGCGAAAAAAAATTCAACCTGCTTGTATGACTCTTTTGCCAAGGGAGTACTCCATGGAATACCGCAAGCTGGGCCTAACCGATCTCAATGTCAGCGCACTGTGCCTGGGCACCATGACCTGGGGCGAGCAGAACAGCGAGAGCGAAGGCCATGCTCAGATCGAACGAGCCAAGGCCAGCGGCATCAACTTCATCGATACCGCCGAGATGTACCCGGTGCCGCCGCGCACCGAAACCTACAGCCAGACCGAGCAGATCATCGGCAGCTATTTCAAGCAGCGTGGCGACCGCGTCGACTGGATTCTGGCCAGCAAGATCGCCGGCCCCGGCAACGGCATCAGCCACATCCGCGACGGCCAGCTGAAATTCAATCGCCAGCACATCGTCGCCGCCCTGGATGCCAGCCTCAAACGCCTGCAAACCGACTGGATCGACCTGTACCAACTGCACTGGCCGGAACGCCCGACCAACTTCTTTGGCCAGCTCGACTACAAGCACCAGGACGTTGAGTTCACGCCGCTGGAAGAAACCCTGGAAGTGCTCGACGAGCAGGTCAAGGCCGGCAAGATCCGCCATATCGGCCTGTCCAACGAAACCCCGTGGGGCACCATGAAATTCCTGCAGCTGGCCGAAAGCCGTAGCTGGCCGCGCGCCGTGTCGATCCAGAACCCTTACAACCTGCTCAACCGCAGCTTCGAAGTGGGCCTGGCGGAAGTGGCGATTCGCGAGCAGTGTGGCCTGCTGGCCTACTCACCGCTGGCCTTCGGCATGCTCAGCGGCAAATACGAAGGTGGTGCCCGCCCGGCCGGCGCGCGCATCAGCCTGTTCAGCCGCTTCGCCCGCTACACCAATCCGCAAGCCGAAGCCGCCTGTTCACGCTACGTGGCCCTGGCCCGCGAACACGGCCTGGATCCCGCGCAGATGGCCCTGGCCTTCGTCACCGCGCAGCCTTTCGTGACCAGCAACATCATCGGCGCCACTAGCCTGGAGCAACTGGACAGCAACCTGGCCAGCGCCGAGCTGAAGCTTTCCGAAGAAGTGCTCGCGGGTATCGAAGCGATCCACAAGGGGCAGCCCAACCCGGCCCCTTGACCCGCCACGCAACGAGAAAGCCCGGCAATGCCGGAATGCTGTTCACTTAAGGTTGCACACGCTTGGCTCCCCTCTCCCATTTATGGGAGAGGGGCTGGGGGAGAGGGCTGAAAACACCGCAAAACTGCCAGTTTTCCCCTCTCCCTAACCCTCTCCCCAAAGGGGCGAGGGGACTAATCGCGTCCGACCATTGCTTATGTGAACAGCATTACGGCAATGCCGGGCTTTTTCTTGCCATCAGCCGCCCTCAGACCAGGGAGCGAGCGATGATCTCCTTCATGATCTCGTTGGTGCCGGCGTAGATGCGTTGCACCCGCGCATCGGCCCAGGCCCGCGCCACCGGATATTCCCACATGTAGCCGTAGCCGCCATGCAGCTGCACGCACTCGTCGAGCACCCTGCACTGCAGATCGGTGCTCCAGTACTTGAGCATCGCCGCCGTCGGCACATCCAGCTTGCCTTGCAGGTGCAGCGCCAGGCAGCGGTCGATGAACACCCGACCGACCTGAATCTCCGTCGCCATCTCGGCGAGCTTGAAGCGGGTGTTCTGGAAGTCCGCCACGGCCTTGCTGAAAGCCTTGCGCTCACGGGTGTAATCCAACGTCCACTGCAGCGCGGCCTCCGCCGAAGCCAGAGCGCCGATGCCCACGGTCAGGCGCTCTTGCGGCAACTCCTGCATCAGGTAGGCGAAGCCCATCCCTGGCTGCCCCAGCAGATTTTCTTTGGGCACGCGCACGTCCTGGAAAAACAGCTCGGAGGTGTCCTGCGCCTTCATGCCGACCTTTTCCAGGCGCTTGCCCTTGGAAAATCCGGGGGTATTGGCCTCGACCAGGAACAGGCTGGTGCCCTTGGCACCCGCCTTGGGATCGGTCTTGGCCACCACGATCACCAGATCGGCCAGCCAACCATTGGTGATGAACGTCTTCGAGCCATTGATCACGTATTCGTCGCCATCGAGCACGGCGGTGGTTTTCACGCCCTGCAGGTCGGAGCCGGCGCCCGGTTCGGTCATGGCGATGGCCGCGACCATTTCACCGCTGACCAGCTTGGGCAGGTAGTGCTGCTTCTGCGCCTCGCTGCCGTAATGCAGGATGTAGGGCGCGACGATGTCCGAATGCAGCGAGAAACCGATGCCGGTCAGCCCCAGGCGCCCGATCTCTTCGATCACCACGGTGCTGTAGAGAAAGTCGGCCGCCATGCCGCCGTACTCTTCGGGGATATGCGAACACAACATTCCCGCCTCGCCTGCCTTGTTCCATAGCGTGCGATCGATATGCCCGTCCTTTTCCCACTGATGGTGATGAGGCACAGCTTCCTGCTCGAGAAACTTGCGCACGCTGTCGCGAAACAGTTCATGGTCGGAGCTGAATAGGGTCCTGGGAATCATGGCGCTACCTGTGTCTGAGGCGGGAGGAAAAGCATGGCCTCGACTTTAGCCAAGCAAACTCTTGGTCGCACTGGACACAAGCGCCAAAAAATAAGACGATCCAGCCGCTGCATGACCACTTAGCCTTGAACAAGAATAAATACTTATGGTTATTCCTGAGCCGCGCACGGCGTTGCGCCGCGTCAGCATTCTCGCCACCGATGGCGTGTTCGCATCCACCCTGCTGCAGGCCAAGGACTTCTTCCACATGGCCGGCATTCGCTATGCCAAACAGCAGGGCCTGGGCCTTGAGCCGCCGTTCGAGATCCACCTGGTCAGCCCCAACGGCCAGCCAGTCAACAGCTTCAGCAATGTACGCCTGCCGGTAGACGGCGGGCTGGATAGCTGCGACGTAATCATCCTGCCGGCTTTCTGGGACGACTTCGATGCCCTCAGCCGCCGCTATCCACAAGTACTGGACTGGCTCAGGCGCCAGCACGCCAGCGGTACGGCGATCTGCGGCGAGGCCAGCGGCGTATTCTGGATGGCCGAAGCCGGCCTGCTCGACGGCAAGGAAGCGACCACCTACTGGCGCTTCTTCCGCGAGTTTGCCGAGCGCTTCCCCAAGGTACTGCTCAATCAGGACAAGCACCTGTCCGATGCCGACAATCTGTACTGCGCAGGCGGCGTCACCTCGGCCTGCGACCTCTATATCTATCTGATCGAGCGTTATTGCGGCACTGGCGTAGCCCAGGGCGTGGCACGCGACATTCTCTACGAAGTGCAGCGCAGCTATACGCCGGGGCGCATCGGCTTCGGCGGCCAGAAACTGCATCAGGACGTTACCGTGCTGCAGATCCAGCATTGGCTGGAGGAGCACTATGCCGACAAGTTCCGTTTCGAGGACGTGGCGCGCGAACATGGCATGAGCATTCGCAATTTCATGCGCCGTTTCCAGGGGGCGACCGGCGACAAACCGCTGCACTATCTGCAGCGCCTGCGCATCGAGACGGCAAAGAGCCTGCTCTCCTCCACGCGCAAGAGCATCAAGACCATCAGCTACGAAGTCGGTTACGACGACGCCAGCTTCTTCGCCCGCCTGTTCCGCCAGCACACCGAGCTGTCGCCGAACCAGTACCGCCGGCAGTTCCAGCAGAAGGATTACCAGGGCTGAGCGCAACGCGCCGGGCTGACTCCCCCCCGGAAACGCACAAGGCGACCTCGCAGGTCAACTTGTGCGTATCACTGCACCGTCAAGGCCGGTGTGGGCGCGAGAGGAACTCGTGTGATTGCATCTCCAGCAGACGGCTTAGCGTACGCTGGAACTCAAAGCTCAGACGACCGCCGGTATACAGATCCTTGAGCTCCACCTCAGCGGAGATGATCAGCTTGACGTTACGATCGTAGAACTCGTCCACCAGATTGATGAAGCGCCGCGCCATGTCGTCCTTGGCCACACTCATCTGCTCGACATTGGCCAGGATCACCGCATGGAAGATCTTGCCCAGCTCGATGTAGTCGTTCTGGCTGCGCGGGCCGTCGCAGAGTTCACGGAACTCGAACCAGGCCACGTCCTCGCACACCCGCACGGCGTGAATCGCGCGGTTCTCGATCATCAGCGCCTCGTTCTCCACCATGTGGGTGCAGTCGGGCAGCAGGCTGCGGAAGCTGGTCAGCAGACTCTCCTCGGCAGCCGGGCCGAGCGGGAAGTGGAACAACTCAGCCTGCTCCAGCGCGCGAAGACGGTAGTCGACGCCGCTGTCGACGTTGACGATATCGGTGTGCTCCTTGAGCAAGGCGATAGCCGGCAGGAAGCGCGCGCGCTGCAGACCGTCCTTGTACAGGCCGTCCGGCACGATGTTGGAAGTAGCCACCAGAGAAACGCCGTTCTTGAACAGCTCTTCCATCAGCGTGGCGAGAATCATGGCATCGGTGATATCGCTGACGAAAAACTCATCAAAGCAGATCACCCGCGCCTCGTCGGCGAAGCGCTTGCCGATGATGGTCAGCGGGTTCTTCTCGCCCTTGAGGGTCTTCATTTCCTCGTGCACGCGCTTCATGAAGCGGTGGAAGTGGGTGCGCATCTTCTGCTCGAACGGCAGCGCATCGAAGAAGGTGTCGACCAGGTAGGTCTTGCCGCGCCCGACACCACCCCAGAAATACAGGCCCTTGACCGGCCCCTGCGGCTTCTTGCCGAACAGCTTGCCCATCAGCCCGGATTTGCCCTGCTCACGCGCGATCAGATCGTCGTACAGACGCTGCAGATGGCGGACGGCATTTTCCTGGGCCGCATCATGGAAGAAGTCGGGCCGCTTGAGATCGGCCTGATAACGCTCTAAGGGGGTCATGATTCGTTAGCCGGGCAAGTAAAAACGGGGGCGTCACTTTAGCGACGCCCCCGTTGATTGGCAATCGGTGCAAGCTAGGCACACTCCCTCTCCCATTTATGGGAGAGGGTCGGGGAGAGGGCAGGCCGACGACGCGGTGCACCGGACAACCCTCTCCCCCAGCCCCTCTCCCGCAAGCGGGAGAGGGGAGCAAAAGCCTCTTCACTCCTGCGGCGCCAGCGCCTCACGCAGGCGGGCGATGGCATCTTCCAGCGCCTGGTCATCAGTGAACTCGGGACTGCTCGCCACGCTTTCACCGTCGATCCATACCGCGAACACCTGGCCTTCGACGCGCACATCCAGCGGCTCGCCGGATTGCAGGCGTTTATTGATCATGCCGGCCGACTTGCCATCGGCGAAGGATTTCGACAGCAGCAGCTGCTCACCATCGGCATCGAGCAGACGGAAGCGGAAGCTGCCGTCTTCATCGCGGAAGCTGACGAAGCGTGCGCTCTTGGCGGCTTTCTTCTTTTCGCCAGTAGCGACTTGCACCTGTGCACGGAACGAGCGCAGGCCCACGGCCTCGCGCAACTCGCCGAGGAACGGCGTGGCGATCTTGCGTGCCTTGGCTGCACCAGCGAGGAGAATGTCTTCCAGATCGGCCGGCCGAGCGATCAGCGCGTTGTAGCGCTCGCGCGCCTCGCCCAGGGTATCTTCGAGCAACTGGTACAGACGGTTCTTCGCCTCGCCCCAGGCCAGGCCACCTTCCAGCTCGGCACGGAACTCGGCCTGCTGCGTGTGGCTGGCGAAGGCCTGGTACAGGGTGAACAGGTGCGAACCCTCGGCATCCTTGGGCTCACCCGGCAGCCTGGAGTCGGTGACGATGCGCGCCACGGCCTCCTTGAGCTGCTTGGCAGTGCCGAACAGCGGGATGGTGTTGTCGTAGCTCTTGCTCATCTTGCGTCCGTCGAGGCCTGGCAGCGTAGCCACCTCTTCCTCGATCACCACCTCGGGCAGGACGAACAGATCCTTGCCCTTGCCGAACAGGTGGTTGAAGCGCTGGCCGATATCGCGCGCCATCTCCACGTGCTGGATCTGGTCACGACCGACCGGCACCTTCTGCGCGTTGAACATCAGGATGTCCGCCGCCATTAGCACCGGGTAGCTGAACAGGCCCATGGTCACGCCGGCATCCGGGTCTTCGCCCTGTTCGACGTTCTTGTCCACCGAAGCCTTGTAGGCGTGGGCGCGGTTGAGCAGGCCCTTGCCGGCGACGCAGGTGAGCAGCCAGCACAGCTCGGGAATTTCGGGGATGTCGGACTGGCGGTAGAAGGTCGCCTTGTCGGTATCCAGGCCCAGCGCCAGCCAGGTGGCGGCGATCTCCAGACGTGAGCGCTGAATGCGCGCCGGGTCGTCGCACTTGATCAGCGCATGGTAGTCGGCAAGGAAGTAGAACGAGTCCATCTGCGGATCGCGACTAGCCGCGATGGCCGGACGGATGGCGCCGGCGTAGTTGCCCAGGTGCGGCGTGCCGGTGGTGGTGATACCAGTAAGAATACGGGTGGTCATAGTAATTCGCTTGTCTTGCTGCAATGACGTGGCAGGCCTTCATTTGCCGTCACTCCCGCGAAGGCGGGAGCCTAGGCGCTGCGGCCCTCTGGATTCCCGCCTGCGCGGGAATGACGGTTTTATAGACGCGGCAGAAGAAGTTCCTTCAGATCCGTCAGCTTGCCGTGAAAAAAGTGACCGCATTCTGCCACTTTCAGCAGCTCATGGGCACGCCCGAGATTGGCCGACCAGTCGTATACAGCCTGCGGCTCAACCACTTCGTCGGCATCGGGCTGGATCACCACCAACGGGCACTGGCTGGCCGGCGGCGTCTCGGCGGTCAGGCGATGCACCGCAGGCGCCACCATAAACAGCCTGCTCGGCACCTGCCCCTGCGCTTCCAGGCGGGCCCCCAGCGCAGCAGCGACGAAGCCGCCGAAAGAAAAGCCCAGCAAGGTGATGGGCAGATTCGGGTACTCCTCCTTGAGCCAAGCGGCCACCGCTTCGGCGTCGTCCACCTCGCCGGTACCCATATCGTGGCTGCCGGCACTGGCGCCAACACCGCGATAATTGAAACGCAATGTGTGATAACCACAGTCACGCGCGGTGCGCTGCAAGGTGCTCACCACCTTGTTGAGCATGGTGCCGCCCTGTACCGGGTTGGGATGACAGACCAGCGCGACGCCTCGGGCGTCCGCTACTTCCAGCAGAAGGGCTTCGAGTTGACCCGCCGGGCCTTGAATGAAAAGAGGGGTTTCGCGACTGAGCAACACTGAACTCCGTGACCCCGCAACGGGTCGACTCGTCTAGCAAACTGCCTGCGAGGTAAACGTATACAGCGCAGGTTCGAGCCGCTAACGTAAAGCAAAGCCGTTTTGAGAGGAAGGACTCGTGGAACAGACCGTTACAGCCTGGTTGATACCCGCCCTGACCCTGGTGGTCGGCATCGCCGTGGGCTTTCTGCTCGCCCGCCTGGCCCCTAATGCTGCACCGGGCCGTACGCAGCGGCAGATGGATGAAATGCAGGCACGCTTCGAGGCCTACCAGAACGAAGTGGTGACCCACTTCAACACCACCGCCAGCCTGGTGAAGAAACTCACCCAGAGCTACCAGGACGTGCAGGAGCACCTGTCCGACGGTGCCAACCGCCTGGCCCTGGATGAGCTGACCCGTCAGCGCCTGCTGGCCACCCTGAACAGCACAGAAGCCGGCGAAAAGCGCGAGCGCCTGACTCCGCCGAAGAACCACGAGATGCCCAAGGACTACGCGCCGAAAAGCGACGGCCCCGGCATGCTCGACGAGAGCTACGGGCTGAAGAAGTAACCCGCCAGCCAGAAATACCGAGCCCCGCGATTGCGGGGCTTTTTTATGGTTCTTCGGATAGTTTGGAGAAAGTGCGGGTTGACACACAGGACTGGCAAGTTTGTGTGCGTATCACTTACTGACCTAGCACTATCCATTACCGCGTCGCCTGAACGTTTGGGTTGCGCCCCTTACGGGCGCCACACCTTGATTCGCTGAGCTCACCCTGCGGGCCAGCCTGTGGCTGTTACTACGCTCCGCTACGTTTCGTTGCTTGCCCAAGAAAGGTGTACCAAAGAAGGGCGCCCCGACATCCGGGTTTCGCTACGCGAAACTTCCCTCGCTCCGGTGCCGCTCCGGGGGCTGGCTTACATGGGCCATCCTTGGCCCATTAAGCGGGGCCGCCATCGGTATCTCGCCGCATCCATGCGGCTCGCTCTCCTACGCAATACCTCCACTCGGCCTCCTGAAGGGGGCCAGGTCGCGAGCTTGCAAGATTTCCTCGAGCTCAAGCTCGACGGTGTCTGTTTTTGCTTTCAGGCAGCGATCACGCAGGCGACGCCCAAGTCCCCTTCAGGAGGCCGAATGGAATCGCCGCGTAAGGGGTTGAGCGACATGGATGTCGCGAGAGCCACGATGGGCCAGGGATGGCCCTTCGTGGCGGGCCCCTGGAGTGGTGATGGAATGAGGGAACCCCGGCGCAGCCGGGGCCGGATGGCGGGGTGCCCTTCTCTTTGGTTACTTTCTCTTGGGCAAGCAAGAGAAAGTGACTCGCCCGTGAGGGGCGAAACCCATCAGGCCAAGCGGCGCGCTAATGGAGAGTGCCAAGTCATCGACAGCTAGCACTTAATCGCGAATGAATTCGCTCCTACAACAGGCACCCCACAAACGACGAGCCCCGCTACTAGGCGGGGCTCGTTGCAGTGCACGTGCTTAGATCGCGCCGCGGCTACGCAGCAGATCCAGCACTGCCTTGACGCCCTCCTCGACCGACTGCGCCTGGGTATCGATCACCAGATCGGCATCCAGCGGCACGTCGTAGGGGAAGCTTTCGCCCGGGATATTGTCCCCCCCTGCGGCATACAGCCCCTGCGGATCACGCTCGGCGCAAATCTGCGGCGAAGCCTGAACGTAGACGGTTACCAGACGCTCGCTGCCGATCAGCGCCCTGGCCTGCTCGCGACCTTCGGCATCCGGGGCGACGAAGGCCGCCAGGGCGATCAGCCCGGCCTCGTTGAACTGACGCGCGACGTGCGCGGCACGACGCCAGTTCTCGGCACGCCCGGCGCGATCCTGCGACAGGCCCTTGTTCAGGTCGTGACGCAGATTCTGGCCATCGAGCACATATACGGCGCGACCCATGTCGAACAACTTGCGCTCGACGGCATAGGCCAGGGTGCTTTTGCCGGCGCCAGAAAGACCCGTGAACAACACGGTAGCCGGCTGCTGGCCAAAGCGCGAGGCGCGCTCCTCGGTAGACACATGGGCCAAGCGGCCATGCTGACCACCGCCATGGGCGACCGGGTCGGCGATGATCATACCGGCGCCGACGGTGCCATTGGTCAGGCGGTCGATGACGATAAAGGCGCCAGTGGTGCGGTTGTACTCGTAGCCATCCAGAGCAATCGGCGCATCCAGGGCGACCTTGACCCGGCCAATCTCGTTGAGCTTCAGCTCGCTGGCAGCGCCCTGCTCCAAGGTGTTCACGTCGACGCGATGGACGATGCTCGGGATCGAGCCCGGCACGTAGCTGGTGGCGCGTTTGATGTCGTATTTCTTGCCCGGCAGCATCGGCTCTTCGCCCATCCACACCAGCATGGCCTCGAAGCTATCGCTGACCTGCGGACGGTTGTCGGCGTGCACCAGCATGTCGCCACGCGACACGTCGATCTCGTCTTCCAGGGTCAGGGTAATAGCCTGGCCCGGGCCGGCGTGCTCCAGCTCGCCCTCGAAGGTGACGATGGACTTGACCTTGCTGGTCTTGCCCGAAGGCAGCGCCATGACTTCATCGCCCTTGCGCACGATGCCACTGGCCAGGGTGCCGGCGAAGCCGCGGAAGTTCAGGTTCGGGCGATTGACGTACTGCACCGGGAAGCGCAGGTCGTCGAAGTTGCGGTCGCCCGCCACTTCGACGCTCTCGAGAATCTCCATCAGCGACTGACCGGTGTACCAGGGCGAGCGCTCGGACTTGTTGACCACGTTGTCGCCCTTGAGCGCCGACATCGGCACGAACTCGAGGGTGGTCGGGCGCAGGCCGATCTTCTCGGCGAAGGCCAGGTAGTCGGCCTTGATCTGCTCGAACACGCCCTGATCGAAGTCCTTCAGGTCCATCTTGTTGACGGCGACGACGATGTGCTTGATGCCCAGCAGCGAGGCGATAAAGCTGTGCCGGCGGGTCTGGGTCTGCACGCCGTAACGGGCGTCGATCAGGATGATCGCCAGGTCGCAGGTCGAAGCGCCGGTGGCCATGTTGCGCGTGTACTGCTCATGGCCGGGAGTGTCGGCGATGATGAACTTGCGCTTGGCGGTGGAGAAGTAGCGGTAGGCCACATCGATGGTGATGCCCTGCTCGCGCTCGGCCTGCAGGCCGTCGACCAGCAGTGCCAGGTCGATGTCATCGCCGGTAGTGCCGACCTTCTTCGAATCCTTGGTGATGGCTTCCAGATGATCCTCGTAGATCATCTTGGAGTCGTGCAGCAGGCGGCCGATCAGCGTGCTCTTGCCGTCATCGACGTTGCCGCAGGTAAGAAAGCGCAGCAGCTCCTTGCGTTCATGCTGGGCCAGATAGGCGAGGATATCCTCGCTGATCAAATCAGACTGATGACTCATGATGAGGAATCCTTAGAAGTAGCCCTGGCGTTTTTTCTCTTCCATCGAACCGGCGGCGTCGTGATCGATGACCCGCCCTTGCCGTTCGCTGGTCTTGGTCAGGAGCATTTCCTGGATGATTTCCGGCAGCGTGGTCGCGGTGGACTCCACCGCGCCGGTCAACGGGTAGCAGCCAAGGGTACGGAAACGCACCATCTTCTTGGTGATGCGCGCCTTCTCTTCATCGGACAGGTGCTCGAGGATGCGCTCGTCGTCGATCATGATCAGCGTGCCGTTCTTCTCGATGACTTCGCGCTCGGCGGCGAAGTACAGCGGCACGATTGGAATCTGCTCGAGGTAGATGTACTGCCAGATGTCCAGCTCGGTCCAGTTGGACAGCGGGAAGACGCGGATCGACTCGCCCTTCTTGACCTTGCCGTTGTACACGTTCCACAGCTCGGGACGCTGGTTCTTGGGGTCCCAGCGGTGCTTGCTGTCGCGGAAGGAATACACGCGCTCCTTGGCGCGCGATTTCTCTTCGTCGCGGCGCGCGCCACCGAAGGCGGCGTCGAAGCCGTACTTGTCCAGCGCCTGCTTGAGGCCTTCGGTCTTCATCACGTCGGTGTGCTTGGCACTGCCGTAGGTGAAGGGGTTCATGTCCTGCGCCACACCGTCGGGGTTGATGTGGGTCAGCAACTCCAGGCCATACTCACTGACCATCTTCTCGCGGAAGCGATACATCTCCTGGAACTTCCAGCGGGTATCGACGTGCAGCACCGGGAACGGCAGCTTGCCAGGGAAGAAGGCCTTGCGCGCCAGATGCAACATCACGGCGGAGTCCTTGCCGATGGAATAGAGCATCACCGGGTTGTCGAATTCGGCGGCCACTTCACGAATGATGTGGATGCTTTCCGCCTCCAGCTGCTTCAGATGGGTCAATTTGTCGAGCATGACTACTCACGGTTTGCTGTTATGGGGCCGGCGGGCCGTGGACGAGCGCGCACTCTACCACAGCGTCTGCTTATACTCAGGACACTGGTTAGACCGAAACGATCTAGCGTTATACCTGCCCGTTCGGGCGATTCAGATCGGATTCGGGCAGTCGATGAACAGGTGTTCGAGGGCGAAACGCCGTGCCAGATAATCACCCAGCGCCTGCACGCCGTAGCGCTCGGTGGCGTGATGACCGGCAGCGATGAAGCTCACGCCATTCTCACGCGCGCTGTGGAAGGTCTGCTCGGAGGCTTCGCCGGTCAGGTACAGGTCGACCCCGGCGGCAATCGCCTGGTCGATATAGCCCTGGCCGCCGCCCGTGCACCAGCCAACGCGGCGGATCAGCCCGTCGCCCGCAACCAGCAGCGGCTCGCGCCCGAGCACCTGCTGGATGTGCCGGGCAAAATCGGCGGCGCTCATCGGCTCGGCCAGTGAGCCGACAAGGCCAACGGTACGCGGGTTTTCCGGCTCCAGCGGGCCTTCGACGACGATGCCGAGTTGACGTGCAAGCTGCACGTTGTTGCCCACCTCGGGGTGCACATCCAGCGGCAGGTGATAGGCCAGCAGGCTGATGTCGTGCGCCAGCAGCGCTTTCAGGCGACGCTGCTTCATGCCGGTGACGCAGGGGTTTTCGCCCTTCCAGAAGTAGCCGTGATGCACCAGCAGCACATCGGCCTTGGCGTCGATGGCGGCCTCGATCAATGTCTGGCTCGCGGTAACGCCGCTGACGATACGGCTGACCTGCGGACGCCCCTCGACCTGCAGCCCGTTAGGGCAGTAATCGCTGATGCGTGACGCGTTCAGAAAAGCATCTGCTTCTTCCACTAGCGTGGACAGGGCAATGGCCATGAAGATTCCTCACAAGCTGTTGCGGGCCGCTGCCTAATTGGCGAGCGCCTCACTATAATGCGCCACCTTAAGGGCCGGATTTGGCCCCCGCAACCCTCAGGATTGTCTCGATGCCCCAGGCACTGCGTTTTCTCGGTTGGCCCCTGCTGGTCGGTGTGTTATTCGCACTGCTGCTGATCCAGCGCTACCCGGAGTGGGTCGGCTTGCCCCGCCAGGAAGTGCAGCTGGTACAGGCACCGCTCTACAGCCGCCTGCAGGAAGGCCCAGTGTCCTACTCCAAGGCAGTCGATACCGCATCGCCAGCCGTCGCCAACTTATACACCACCAAGCTGGTGAGCAAACCCGCCCATCCGCTGTTCGAAGACCCAACCTTCCGCCGCTTCTTCGGCGACAACCTGCCCCGCCAGCAACGTATGGAGTCGAGCCTCGGCTCGGCGGTGCTGATGAGCCGTGAAGGCTACCTGCTGACCAACAACCACGTGGTCAGCGGCGCTGACCAGATCGTCGTAGCCCTCAAGGACGGCCGTGAAACCCTGGCACGGGTGATTGGCAGCGACCCGGAAACCGACCTGGCCGTCTTGAAGATCGACCTGCCCAACCTGCCGGCGATCACCCTCGGGCGCTCAGACAACATCCGCATCGGCGACGTCAGCCTGGCCATCGGCAACCCCTTCGGCGTCGGCCAGACCGTGACCATGGGCATCATCAGCGCCACCGGGCGCAACCAGTTGGGCCTCAACACCTACGAAGACTTCATCCAGACCGATGCGGCGATCAACCCAGGCAACTCTGGCGGCGCACTGGTCGATGCGCACGGCAACCTGGTGGGCATCAACACGGCGATCTTTTCCAAGTCCGGCGGCTCGCAGGGCATCGGCTTCGCCATCCCGCTGAAACTGGCCATGGAAGTGATGCAGGCGATCATCGAACACGGCAAGGTGATCCGCGGTTACCTCGGTGTCGAGGTGCAGCCGCTGACGCCGGAGCTGGCCGAATCCTTCGGTCTCGATGGACGCCCCGGCATCGTCGTGGCGGGTGTCTATCGCGATGGTCCGGCGCAGAAAGCCGGCCTGCAGCCGGGCGATCTGATCCTCAGCATCGATGGCGAAGCGGCCAGCGACGGCCGCCGCTCGATGAACCAGGTCGCGCGTACCAAGCCTGGCGACAAGATTCGCATCGAGGTGTTGCGCAACGGCAAACCACTGCAGCTGACCGCCGAAATCGGCATCCGCCCGCCAGTCAACGACAACTGAGTTCTACGCAACGAAATAGTCGGCATCACGCCTAGTGCCAGTCAGTTAAGTGCCTAAACGCTTGGTTTACGGGCGCTGCAATCGTATAGGAACGAATTTAACTGTTGCCCGGCGGTTCGATTTGCAGGGTGGGCTTCAGCCCACATTGGCCGCCGTTGGAGGACTGAAGCGGAGCGCCGCCCGGGCCACCCTACAAAAGCCAAAAACCTTATCTGATCGACATCAGGGTCTGTTGCCGTTTCGCGCACGGCCGCGTCGAAACGGCAACAGACCCTAGGCATCACGCCGGCTTTTTCGTGCACTGCAGCTAACAGTCGGGCGCCTTCAGAGCCCCCGCAACACGTCCAGCAGCGCCTGATTCTGCTCCGGCGTACCAATGCTGATACGCAGGAACTGGGCGATGCGCTGTTGCTTGAAGTGACGCACGATTACCCCCTGCTCACGCAGCCCGGCTGCCAGAGTCGCGGCATCCTTGTCCGGATGACGGGCGAAGACGAAGTTCGCCGCCGAAGGCAGTACTTCGAAGCCCAGCCCCTGTAGACCGGCAACAACTGCCTCACGGCTCTCGATCACCTGCTGGCAGGTTTTCTCGAAATAAGCGCGGTCCTCGAACGCCGCCGCAGCACCCGCGATGGCCATACGATCGAGCGGATAGGAGTTGAAGCTGTTCTTGATCCGTTCCAGCGCCTCGATCAGGTCCGGATGACCGACCGCGAGGCCCACGCGCAAGCCCGCCAGAGAGCGCGACTTGGACAGGGTCTGGGTGACCAGCAGGTTCGGATACTTGTCGACCAGGGCAATGGCCGTCTGACCGCCGAAGTCGATATACGCCTCGTCTACCAGCACCACACTGTCCGGGCTTACTCGCAGCAGACGCTCGATGGCCTCGAGCGGCAGCAGGCAGCCGGTCGGCGCATTGGGGTTGGGGAAGATGATGCCGCCATTGGGCCGGGCATAGTCCTCGACGCGAATCTGGAACTGCTCGTCCAGCGCCACCTGCTGGTAATCGATGCCGTATAGGCCGCAGTACACCGGATAGAAGCTGTAGCTGATATCCGGGAACAGCAGCGGCGCCTCATGCTGGAACAGGCCGTAGAAAGCGTGCGCCAGCACCTCGTCGGAGCCGTTGCCGACGAACACCTGAGTCGGCTGCACGCCGTAATACTCAGCCACCGCCTGCTTCAGGCGGTCGCTGTTGGGGTCCGGGTACAGGCGCAGGTTGTCATTGACCTCGGCCTGCATGGCGGCGATGGCCTTGGGCGAGGGGCCGTAGGGGTTCTCATTGGTGTTGAGCTTGACCAGCTTGCTCAGCTTGGGCTGCTCACCCGGTACGTAGGGCACCAGGTCCTTGACGAAGGGGCTCCAGAATTTGCTCATCTGCCCTTCTCTCCTCGAAATGGTTCGATCTGCTTGATGTAGGAGCCGGCTTGCCGGCGATGCTTTCAGGCACGGCTCGCCAGCGAGCTGGCTCCTACAGGTTCGGACTGGCCTATGGCTTGATGCGGTACTCGGCGCTGCGCGCATGCGCGGTCAGCGACTCGCCACGGGCCAGCACCGAGGCGCTCTTGCCCAGCTCCGACGCGCCATCCGGCGAGCAGAAGATGATCGACGAGCGCTTCTGGAAGTCGTACACCCCCAGCGGCGAAGAAAAACGCGCGGTACCGGAGGTCGGCAACACGTGATTCGGGCCAGCCACGTAATCGCCCAAGGCTTCTGCGGTGTAACGGCCCATGAAGATCGCGCCGGCGTGGCGAATCTCGGGCAGCCAGGCCTCCGGGTCGGCGACCGACAGCTCCAGGTGCTCCGGAGCAATGTGGTTGGCCACCTCGATGGCCTGCGCCATGTCGGCCACCTGGATCAGCGCGCCACGGCCTTCCAGCGAGGTGCGGATGATCTCGGCACGCTCCATGGTCGGCAGCAACTTGGCGATGCTCTCGGCGACGCGGCCGAGGAAGGCGGCATCCGGGCTGACCAGGATCGACTGAGCATCTTCGTCGTGCTCGGCCTGGGAGAACAGGTCCATGGCGATCCAGTCCGGATCGGTCTGGCCGTCACAGACCACAAGAATCTCGGAGGGGCCGGCGATCATGTCGATGCCGACCTTGCCGAACACATGACGCTTGGCGGTGGCCACGTAGATGTTGCCAGGTCCTACGATTTTATCGACTGGCGGCACGCTCTCGGTGCCATAGGCCAGCGCGGCCACGGCCTGGGCGCCACCGATGGTGAACACACGATCGACACCGGCGATGGCGGCAGCAGCGAGAACGATCTCGTTGATCTCACCGCGCGGGGTCGGCACCACCATTACCACTTCCGGCACACCGGCGACCTTGGCCGGAATGGCGTTCATCAGCACCGAGGACGGGTAGGACGCCTTGCCGCCCGGCACGTACAGGCCGGCGCGATCCAGCGGGGTGACCTTCTGCCCCAGCACGGTGCCGTCGGTTTCGGTGTAGCGCCAGGAGTCCTGCTTCTGCTTCTCGTGGTAGCTGCGCACCCGCTCGGCAGCCACTTCCAGCGCCTGGCGCTGCTCGGCACTGATTCGGGTCAGGGCCAGTTCCAGGCGCTCGCGCGGCAGAATCAGGTCGGCCATGGAGGCGACCTGCAGGCCATCGAAACGCTGGGTGTATTCGACAAGAGCAGCGTCGCCACGCTCGCGCACGGCCTGGATGATTTCCAGCACGCGCTGGTTGACGCCATCGTCGGACACGCTCTCCCAGCTCAGCAGATGATCCAGGTGTCGGGCGAAATCCTGGTCAGCGGCATTGAGTCGGCGAATGGCGATTGGAGCAGTCATGGCTAAGCCTCGTGTGATGGCAAATTTCAGGCGCCGCTAGAGTAGCAAGCCCACCGTGCGGGCACCTGAGAATTTGGCTATGACACGGATAGGCTGGAGAAAACTCTGAACAGTCACTCCCGCGAAGGCGGGAGCCCAGGTGCTGCATGTTCTGGGTTTCCGCCTTCGCGGGAATGACGACTACTTCAGCGCTTCCTCGAAAGAGATCAGTGCGGATGTCGCGCCTCGATGGCGCTACGCAGGGTGTCGATCAGGGACTGGATGCGCGCGTGCTGCATCTTCATCGAAGCCTTGTTGACGATCAGGCGCGAGCTGATGGTGGCGATCAGCTCCTGCGGTTCCAGACCGTTGGCGCGCAGGGTGTTGCCGGTGTCGACCACATCGATGATCCTGTCCGCCAGGCCCACCAGCGGCGCCAGTTCCATCGAGCCGTAGAGCTTGATGATATCGACCTGACGGCCCTGCTCGGCGTAGTAGCGCTTGGCGACGTTGACGAACTTGGTGGCCACGCGCAGGCGGCCTTTCGGCTCCGGCGCACCGACCTTGCCAGCCGTCATCAGCTTGCATTTGGCGATCTGCAGATCCAGCGGCTCATAGATGCCCTGGCCACCGTACTCCATCAGCACGTCCTTGCCCGCCACGCCGAGGTCGGCTGCGCCATGCTCGACGTAAGTGGGCACGTCGGTGGCACGTACGATCAGCAGGCGCACGTCATCCTGAGTGGTCGGGATGATCAGCTTGCGGCTCTTGTCCGGGTTCTCGGTCGGCTCGATGCCCGCCGCCGCCAGCAATGGCAGGGTGTCATCGAGAATGCGGCCTTTGGACAGGGCGATGGTCAGCATGGAACGGTTTCCTTGAGCGGTAGCGGCCTCCCGAGAAGGTTGGCCACACTATCTGCGATCTCGCGAGCTAGAGTCATGCAAGGCAAAAACAGGCGAGGAAGCGGAGTTTACAAGTTGCAAATGAGCATTCGACCGGGCTGGCGTTCCAGACTGTTTTTAACGCAGCAGAACCGACGCGCAGCAGATCGCCATCAACCCGGAACGCGGCGGATCTTGGCGCCGAGCAGTTGCAGCTTCTCTTCGATGCACTCGTAACCACGGTCGATGTGGTAGATGCGGTCGATCAGCGTATCGCCGTCAGCCACCAGCGCAGCCAGCACCAGGCTCGCCGAGGCGCGCAGGTCAGTCGCCATCACCGGTGCGCCCTTGAGCTTGTCGACCCCGGTAACCACGGCCGTATTGCCTTCGACCAGGATGTTGGCGCCCATGCGCAGCATCTCGTAGACATGCATGAAACGGTTTTCGAACACGGTTTCAATGATGGTGCCGGTGCCTTCAGCTACCGCGTTCAGGGCGATGAACTGCGCCTGCATATCGGTGGGGAACGCCGGATAGGGAGCGGTACGCAGGTTGACAGCCTTGGGGCGCTTGCCCTTCATGTCCAACTCGATCCAGTCCGGACCGGTGGTGATTTCGGCGCCTGCTTCCTGCAGCTTGGCCAGCACGGCCTCCAAAGTCGAAGGATCGGCGTCCTTGACCTTGACTCGACCACCGGTAACGGCAGCGGCCACCAGGTAGGTGCCGGTCTCGATACGGTCGGGCATGACGTTGAAACGCGCGCCATGCAGGCGCTCGACGCCGTCGATGATGATGGTGTCGGTACCGGCACCCTGGATCTTCGCGCCCATGGCGATCAGGCAGTTGGCCAGGTCGACCACCTCAGGCTCACGCGCGGCGTTTTCCAGCACGCTGCGGCCCTTGGCCAGGGTCGCGGCCATCATGATGTTCTCGGTGCCGGTCACGCTGACCACATCGAAGAAGAAATGCGCGCCACGCAGGCCACCTTCCGGCGCCTTGGCCTTGATGTAACCACCCTCGACATCGATGATCGCCCCCATGGCCTCGAGGCCACGGATGTGCAGATCGACCGGACGCGAACCAATGGCGCAGCCGCCCGGCAGCGCCACCTCGGCCTCACCGAAACGCGCAACCATGGGGCCAAGCACCAGAATCGAGGCGCGCATGGTTTTTACCAGCTCGTAAGGCGCGACCAGGGTCTTGATGGCGCGCGCGTCGACCTCGACTGCCAGCTTCTCGTCGATCACCGGCTCGATGCCCATGCGACCGAACAGTTCGATCATGGTGGTGATGTCGTGCAGGTGCGGCAGGTTGCAGATGGTGACGGGCTCGTCGCCCAGCAAAGTGGCCGCCAGAATCGGCAGCGCAGAGTTCTTCGCACCGGAAATGCGGATTTCGCCATCGAGGCGAACGCCGCCGGTAATGATCAGTTTATCCATAGGAATCTCGTCGCCCGCAGGCTCAGGAACGCGCGGCCCAATCGGCCTGGCTGAAGAATTTCATGGTCACCGCATGGATGCTGCCATCGGCGATCCAGGCATTGAGGTGAGCATAGATCTGCTGCTGACGCTTGACCGGACTGAGGGCGGCCAGTTCGTCGCTGATCAGGTTGAGCTGGAAGTTACAGCCTTCGCCTTCGACTTCCACCTGGGTATTCGGGAGTTTTTCCTCTAGGAGGCTTTTTACTTCTGCAGCCTGCATGCTCGACCTCGACTGACGCATTCGGGCTACCAGCGCCCGCGGGTCGGCCATCATACAAAAAAGCCTCCCGCCTGCGAACCCCGCCAGCACCGGCACAGACGCAACGACGGGAAACGCTTCACGCTTGCAGCGGCAGCAACTCCAGCAAGCCGCTGACCTGAGCGATCTCGCGCATGTCGTCGGGCAGCGCGCTGATGGTCAGCTCACGCCCGGCCTTGCGCGCATCGCGCATGAACGCCAGCAACAGCGCCAGGCCGACGCTGCTGGACTTTTCCACCGCGCTGCAGTCGAGCGTCAGACGCGTCGCGCTGCTGGCGGCGATCAGGCGCGCGCCCTGCTCACGCAGCAGCGGACCGGTGCTGTAATCGAGCACACCGCTGAGCTGCAATTGCCCAGCAGCGCGCTCGCCGATGCTCGCCTGACTCACGATTCGCCTCGAGCCTGACGCGCCCTGGCGACTGTGTCAGCCCAGGTGTCGATGACCTTGTCGAGATCGTTGCGGTTGTTCTGCATCGACTGGGCGAACTGATCGCGGAACAGCTTGCCGACGTTGATGCCGTTGATCACCACGTTACGCAACTTCCAGCGACCATCGATCAACACCATGGTGTAGGACAGCGGGTAGACCACGCCCTTGCCATCACGAATTTCCATGCCGACCGAGGTGCGCTCGCCCTCGGCCCCGCCGCTGGCTGGCAGCACACGAATGTCCTGGTTGTTGTACTCGAGCAGGGCGTTGCCATAGAACTGCATCAGGCTGCGCTTGAAGTTCTCCTGAAAGCGGCTCATCTGCTCAGGCGAAGCCTGACGCGAATAGCGCACGGTCATCACACCACGGGCGATGCCTTCGACATCCACCACCGGGCCGAGAATCTCGTTGAGCGAGTCGTAGAAGGCATTGGGATTGTTGCGGTACCGCTCCTTATTGGCCTTGAGGTCCGCCAGCAGGGTTTCGGTGGTTTGCTGCACCACTTCATGGGCGCTTGGTGCAGCGATGGCCAGCAGCGGCATGGCAGCCAGCAACACCAGCAGGGAATTACGCACGGTTTTGAACATGTCAGGAGCCCTCATCAATTGGCCTCATCTTTATTGACCGAATTGAGCAGGAATTTGCCAATCAGGTCTTCCAGCACCAGCGAGGACTGCGTGTCGTGGATGGTGCTGCCGTCCTTGAGCACCTCCTCGTCACCACCAACGCTGATGCCGATGTATTTCTCACCGAGCAGCCCCGCAGTCAGGATCGACGCAGTGGAATCCTCAGGCAGGTTATTGACGCCGCCATCGAGCTCCAGGGTCACCCGGCCCATGTAGCTGTCACGATCCAGATCGATCGCAGTGACCTTGCCGATGCTCACGCCGGCCATGGTGACCTTGGCGCGCACGGTCAGCCCGGCGATGTTGTCGAAATAGGCGTAGACCTTGTAGGTATCGCCAGCACTGCCGACGCTCAGGCCGCTGACGCGCAGGGCCAGCAACAGCAGGGCCAGCACACCGGCCATGAGGAACAGGCCGACACCAATCTCCAGCGTGCGGTTTTGCATCAGAAATCTCCAAACATCAAAGCGGTCAGAATGAAATCCAGGCCAAGCACGGCCAGCGAGGCGTACACCACGGTGCGCGTGGTCGCACGGCTGATGCCTTCGGAAGTGGGCTCACAGTCGTAGCCCTGGAACACGGCGATCCAGGTCACCACGAAGGCGAAGACGATGCTCTTGATCACGCCATTGAGCACATCGTCATAAAAGGAAACACTGTTCTGCATGTTGGCCCAGAACGAGCCCTCGTAGACCCCCAGCCAATCCACGGCGACCATCGCCGCACCCCAGATACCGACCACGCAGAAGATCATCGCCAGCAGCGGCATGGAGATGAAGCCGGCCCACAGCCGCGGCGCGACGATGTACTTGAGCGGGTCGACGCCAATCATCTCCAGGCTGGAGAGCTGCTCGGTGGACTTCATGTTGCCGATCTCGGCAGTCAGCGCCGAGCCGGCGCGACCGGCGAACAGCAGCGCGGTCACCACCGGGCCAAGTTCACGCAGCAGGGTCAGGGCGACCATCTGCCCAACAGCCTGTTCGGAGCCATAGCTGACCAGAATGTTGTAGCCCTGCAGGGCCAACACCATGCCTATGAAGATGCCGGACACGACGATGATCGCCAGCGACATCACGCCAACCGCGAACAATTGCTTGATCAACAGCTGCAAAGGCTTGCCGGCACGGCTGCGCCCGAACAGAGCGTTGACCAGAAACAGGACAGAGCGCCCCAGGGTCGCGACCACATCGATACCCGCACGACCGAACAGGCGCAGCCGTTCGAGCGGTGAAATTCTGCGCATCAACCTCTCCCCAACAGATCTTCGCGGTAGTCCGGCGCTGGAAAATGAAACGGCACCGGACCATCCGGAATGCCCTTCATGAACTGGCGAATACGTGGATTATCCGATTCCATCAACTCGGCCGGAGTGCCCTGCCCCAACACCTGAGCATCACCGACGACATAGATGTAGTCGGCGATGCTGGCGGTTTCTGCAAGGTCGTGAGAAACCACCACACTGGTGATCCCCAGCGCATCGTTGAGCAGGCGGATCAGGCGCACCAGGACGCCCATGGCGATGGGGTCCTGACCGACGAAAGGCTCGTCATACAGCAGAATCTGCGGATCGAGCGCAATGGCTCGGGCCAGCGCGACACGGCGTTTCATGCCGCCAGACAGCTCGTCCGGCATCAGATCCAGCGCCCCGCGCAAGCCAACGGCCTGCAGTTTCATCAGGACGATGTCGCGAATCATTTCTTCCGGCAGTTGGGTATGCACACGCAGGGGAAAGGCCACGTTCTCGAACACATCGAGGTCGGTGAACAGTGCACCGCTCTGAAACAGCACGCCCATCTGCTTGCGCATGTCGAACAGCTCGTCGCGCGACAGCTTCGGCAGGCTGACGCCCGCTACACGAACATCACCGGCCGAAGGACGCAGCTCGGCAGCGATCAGACGCAGCAGCGTGGTCTTGCCGCAGCCGGACGGCCCCATGATGCCGGTCACCTTGCCGCGCGGTATGCGGATATCGACCTGGTCGAAAATCGACCGCGCGCCGCGCTGAAAGCTCACGCCCTGCAACTCGATCGCGTACTCGTGCTCGGCGCTCATCTGAACTCCTTGAAAATCAGGCCTTCCTGGCAGACGCCGCCTCCAGAAGCGAGGACACGCGCCAGTTAGGGTCTGCTCCCGCTTCATCGCGAGCCGCGAGCGAAACGGGAACAGACCCTATCGGGCCAAAATGGCCGCGAACTATAGCATTTGCCGAACATCTCGCCCAATAGCACCACGGCGCAGCGTTCAGACTTGCGACAGCTTCGGCACTGCCCTGCATACGGCAAAGGTGAGCACGACAAGCTTTTCCCGTTATAATCGTCGTCTTCTTTCGCCCGACAGCCTTGCCCAGCATGAACCAGACCCGCGACCTGATTGATTCCGCGCAGCGCACTATTCGCCTCGAACTTGAAGCGGTACAGGAGCTATTGCCCCGCATCAATGCCGACTTCATCAAGGCCTGCGAGCTGATTCTCAGCTGCAAGGGACGCGTGGTAGTAGTCGGCATGGGCAAGTCCGGGCATATCGGCAACAAAATCGCTGCGACCCTGGCCAGCACCGGCACCCCCTCTTTCTTCGTCCACCCGGCAGAAGCCAGCCATGGCGACATGGGCATGATCACCAAGGACGACATCGTCCTGGCGCTGTCGAACTCGGGCTCGACCGCCGAGATCATCACCCTGCTGCCGCTGATCAAACGCCTCGGCATCCGCCTGATCAGCATGACCGGCAACCCGGATTCTCCATTGGCCAAGGCCGCCGATGTCAATCTCGATGCGCGCGTCTCGCAGGAAGCCTGCCCACTCAACCTGGCGCCGACCTCCTCGACCACCGCCAGCCTGGTACTGGGCGACGCACTGGCCATCGCCCTGCTGGAAGCGCGCGGCTTCACCGCCGAAGACTTCGCGTTTTCCCATCCGGGCGGCACCCTTGGCCGGCGCCTGCTGCTCAAGGTAGAGAACGTGATGCACAGCGGCGAGAGCCTGCCTCAAGTCACCCGCGGCACCAGCCTGCGTGACGCGCTGCTGGAAATGACCCAAAAAGGCCTGGGCATGACCGTGGTGATGGAAGACGATGGCCGCCTGGCCGGCATCTTCACCGACGGCGATCTGCGCCGCACCCTGGACAAGGGCATCGACGTGCGCCAGGCGCTGATCGACGAGGTGATGACCCCGCACGGCAAGACCGCTCGCGCCGAAATGCTCGCAGCCGAGGCCCTGAAGATCATGGAAGACCACAAGATCAGCGCTCTGGTGGTGGTCGATGACCAAGACAAGCCGGTCGGTGCACTGAACATGCACGACCTGCTGCGCGCCGGAGTAATGTGATGAACGACCTGCTGCAACGCGCCCGCGCCATCAAACTGGCGATCTTCGACGTCGACGGCGTGCTTACCGACGGCCGCCTGTACTTCCTCGAAGACGGCAGCGAATTCAAGACGTTCAACACGCTCGACGGCCACGGCATCAAGATGCTGATCAATTCGGGCGTGCGCACCGCCATCATCAGCGGACGCAAGACACCCGTGGTCGAGCGCCGCGCCAACAACCTTGGTATCCAGCACCTGTTCCAGGGCCGCGAGGACAAACTGGTGGTACTCGACGGCCTGCTCGCCGAACTCGGCCTAAGTTATGAACAGGTTGCTTATCTTGGCGACGACTTGCCGGACCTTCCAGTCATTCGCCGTGTCGGATTGGGCATGGCCGTAGCC
>Ga0208788_1000176_pt1 | contig 33461 bp, 28 predicted proteins | sample Wag4_2014_7_11_3_FD_187363 | JGI IMG/M metagenome (GOLD analysis project Ga0208788, IMG submission 187363) | Fresh water mixed with fracking chemicals microbial communities from Ohio, USA - Utica-2 Time Series FC 2014_7_11 (SPAdes) (version 2) ...
CCGAAAAAAAGCCGAGGAACAAGCCGCATCGTGACCGATGCGATTACAATCCAGAACCCGCGCAACCGGGGTGGAAGCACCGGTCACGTATTAGCGAAACGCTCGGTCACGTTCACCGAAATCCGCACACGAAGAACAAGGTACGGCGCATCAACGCCGTACTGCAGCATCCGGATCCGGAGCTGCCCTGGATGCTGGCCAACATCGACCGCGAGGTGATTGGGGCCGATGGCGTGCAAATCCTCGAATGCAAGACAGCCGGCATAAACGGCGCACGCCTCTGGAAAGAGGGCGTACCCGAGTATGTGCAACTGCAGGTGATGCACCAGCTCGCCGTCACCGGCAAGCAGGCGGCGGATGTGGCGGTACTGCTGGGTGGTCAGACGCTGGAGATCCACCGCATCGAGCGGGATGAGCAGATGATCGCTCGCCTGATCGAGCTGGAGCGCCAGTTCTGGCACTACGTGGAGACTGATACGCCGCCACCGGCTGATGGCACCGCTTCGGCAGAGTCAGCACTGCGCTGCCTCTACCCGGAGGACAACGGCCAAGTCGTCGACTTCACCCAGCATGCCGGGCTCAGCGCGGCTTACGTCGAGCTGAGGGCTGTTCGTCAGTCGATTGCCGACAAGGAAAAACGCGAGGCTGAGCTAAAGCAGATGCTGCAGCAGGCCATGGGCGATGCCAGCAGAGCGGAGTTTTCCAGCGGCTACGTCAGCTGGCGCAAGGCCAAGGACAGCATCGGCTTCGATGTCGCACAGCTGCTCAAAGACAAGCCGCACCTGCAGGCCAAGTACCCACTGCTGAAGCCGGGTGCACGGCGCTTCCTGGTCGGCTGAAACCAGGCTTTTCCAACCCTTCCCTCCCCTTGGCCAGTCCATGCAGTTAGCGCTGCGTGGCTGGCCTTTTTTCACTTCCAGGAGACTCACCATGCTCAAAGGTCTGGCTATCACTCCACCAGTACTCGGGCGGATTTCCATCGGTAAGGTCATCGAGAAGAACGGCAAACGGCTGCCGGAGAAGGATGACCAATTCACCATCACATCCCAGGTGCAGGGTAAGGACGGCTGGCTGCTGCACCCGCTCAATGACGAGCTACGTCAGGGCAAGGACGACAAGCTGCGCAGCATTCCGGTACGCCTGCTGTTCAACGAACCGGAGCTGAATTTCCGAGCAGACTACACGCTGTTCGACCGACAATCCGGACGCCCCGTCTGCGTCGGCAATGGCGAGACCTGCAAGCGGGTCACTCAGGACGGTATGCAGTCGTTGCCCTGCCCTTCGCCGGATGCCTGTCCGCTGGCCAAAGGCGGTGCCTGCAAGCCCTACGGCCGACTGAACGTGGTCATTGGCGATGAGGATCCGCTGGGCAGCTTCGTGTTCCGCACCACCGGCTTCAACAGCATCCGCACCCTCGCCGCTCGCCTGCATTACTTCCAGGCCATCTCCGGCAACCGCCTGGCCTGCCTGCCACTGGAACTACGTCTGCGTGGTAAGTCGACTCGCCAGAGCCATGGCACCCCGATCTTCTACGCCGATCTGACGGTACGTGGTGGCATGGACATGTCTGAAGCACTGGTGTCCGCCAGTGAACTCGATTCGCGGCGGCAAGCTGCCGGCTTCAATCAGGCAGCGTTGGATGAGGCTGCACGACGCGGCTTCGGCAACGGAGCCTTCGAGGACAGCGAGGAGGATGTCAGCGCCATCGTGGAAGAGTTCTACCCCGAGGGTGAGACACCTGCATCAGCGCCCACCGCTTCACTCCACCCAACCAAACCCAGCCTGGCTGAAAAGCTCGATGCACAGGCTACTCGTCAAACCCTACCCACTGACCAAAACCAAGGAGGCCGCCATGCGCCTGCACAAGCTGAAAGCCAGTGACACGACCGGCACCTACTTGGTCGATTCGCCGGTGACGGAAAACGACATCCTACTGATGGCCAGGCAACTGGCCAGTCTGCGCCTGCGCAAAGGACGTGCCTTGACATCGCCGAAGGAGGTATTCAGTCACCTGCAGGCGCTGCTGGCTGATTATGAGCACGAAGTGTTCGCGCTGCTCATGCTCGACAGCCGGCACCGAGTGATCGCATTTGAGGAAGTGTTTCGCGGCACGCTGGATAGCGCCAGCGTCTACCCAAGGGAGGTCGTGAAGCTCGCCCTGGAGCACAACGCCGCTGCCCTGATTCTGGTGCACAACCACCCTTCGGGTGACCCTGAGCCCAGCATGGCGGATCGCAACCTCACCACGAAACTGCAAGACGCGCTGAATCTCGTCAGTGTGCGCACGCTCGATCACATCGTGGTGGGGAACGAAGGCTGCGTGTCACTGGCAGAACTGGGCTACCTGTAAGGAGGCGATATGAAGCTACTGCTGCGTTCATGTTTGCCGGGATCCTGGCTGGCTGCCTTGCGATATTGCTGTTGGTGATTCTGGTGGTGCGCTTTCCGCCATTGCTGATCGCTGTGGTGTTGGCATGCTGGATCTTCAATCGGCTACCGAAGTCTGAACGCTAGTGGGTCACAAAGCATGGTTACAGCTGAGAGGCTGTAACCATGCCACTGTCTGCTTTCTTTTTTTGCTCTGCCTGGTTACCAGGAGCAAGATCACTCACTCGCTGGCATCCTCAACCTTAACGAACGTTGCACTGAACTCCTTGCATTGCCGGTGTTGCTGCAACCGGTTCGCAAAGCTAAACGCGTCGTTCAGTTCGAAGCGCTGGAAGATGTCCAGCCCACGTCCAAGCACGATTTTCCAGCCCGTATCAGTGGTGATGTCACGATCATGCTTAGTCCCTGTCGTGTCATACGCCCAAGTGAACTTGATACCCACCCCTGCACATGCGTCAGCAATTTTCTGCAAGCTTTCGGTCTGGCGATCTCCGTTGAACTCATCCTCGACCGTGACCACATGTACAGCTACTTCCTCACCTGAAACCAGCTGCTTGCTGATCGTTTCCATCAACTCCATTAGGTTGCGCAGTTGATGGAACATCCGCAGGTACGGATCTATAACGATGATCCGCTTGGCCCCTTTTAGATAGGGCCCAAACAGCTTATCGAAGGTGACACCGCGCTGGTTCTCCTGAATAACCAGATGCTGAGGCTTCAGCACCGGCTCTTTGCTCACCGAGACAGCAGGGTGTTGAATGGGCTGAGCACTGGCCGCATCGCTATCCGGCTCGCTAGGGACGACATTAGCCGTATCGAACAGATCCGACTCCGAAACCTCACTCGCCACTCGCCGGTGGTACTGGTTCGGGTACTCCCCTTCCTCCAGAGTGCTGACCAGCCTCTCTACGCCATCTTTTCCTTGATAGGCAAAACGCACAGCTGGGTAGGTGGTATCGATGCGCAGCAGCTGGTCCTTGACCCGCTTACGCCCTTCGATAGCACAGCGCAGCACATCCTCGACCTCCGACTCAGTCGCCTCGCCATGAGGGAAGAGGATCTTCATCAGCCCAGAGAAAGTCTTGTTGATACCGTCACGATCACGCGTGGAGATTTCATCCGACAACGTGTACAGACCTTTGTAGCGATCCGAGAAGTCATGGCTGCGCAGTGAACGGAGGATCTCAGCCAGATAATCGACGACAAAGCCGTAGCCGCTGGAGAACATCTCCCCACGGATTACGTCCACCTCCCAGCCCGGAATGTAGCTGTGCAGGCGGTCGAGGAAGGCCGAATCGTGAAACTTCTCTGGCAGCGGATCGAATAGATCGCTGTGCTTGAGCATGTACGGCACGGTGTGGTCGGTGTTGCCCACGAACACCATACTGGCCTCGGCCCCAAGGGTTTCCACACCCCGCGAGAACGACTTGTTGGCCATGTAGTTCTTCATGATGTCGACCAGCGCCTTGTCCACCCGCTTCTGCTTGCCGGCGAACTCGTCGAAGGCCACCACATCCCAGTAGCCCACCAGGCCGAGCTTGCCCGTACCGTTGTGGACGAACAGCTTGGGTACCGTCACCTCGCCGCCGGAAATCAGGATGCCGTGGGGAGAAAACTCGGAGTAAACATGCGACTTGCCGGTGCCCTTCGGCCCTAGCTCGATCAGGTTGTAGTTACGCTCGCAGAATGGAATCAGACGGATCAGCTGCAAGAGCTTGTTGCGCTTGCCAAACATCTGCGGATTGAAGCCGATGCTCTGGATAAGCAAATCAATCCACTCATCCGTGGTGAACTGCTTGCGAGACGCCAAATAGCCGTCGAAATCAAAACGAGAGATCTGGATAGGCTTAAGCGAAGCGAGCACCCAAGGAGAGGCGGACTTATCCTCGGTGTAGTCATACTCCAGATCAGCGATGCACCATACCCCGCCGACCAACAGCTTCTGATGTGCCTTCACTGTGCTGGAGTCGATCAGCACCTTCTTTATCCCGAGGTTGGCGAATTCAGCCTCGTACACATCGTCCTTGTCGTTGAGAGAAACACTTATACGGTCAATGACCTTGTGGCGCCCCTTCTCCTTAATCGTCGAACGCACCAGCCCCGCTTCGTTGCGATGCACATAGTGCTTGCGCAGGATTTCCTTAACCGTCTCGATGCCGGTTTGAATCGTCGACTCGTCATTCGTTGCGCAGTACTGGCCCAGCAGGTACTCCAGCACGTAGGACGGCACGATGGCGTTGCCCTTAACAGCTTTGACCAGATCCTTGCGAACGACTAAGCCCGCGAAATGCTGGTTGATCTTGTCATCGAGCTGACTCATGAGGGCTCCCGCTTAAAAGTCGAATTCACTGGTGAACGAACGGCGAATCGTATACCGAGTGACCTTGTACCGGGTGAAATGCGAAGTGCCTTCAACCTGCTCCTCGAGTCGCAGCTCCACCTGCTGGTTGTTCGCCTCATCGGCCTTGCGACTGAGGATGAAGCGTACCGACAGCTCGCGCTCACGCGGATTCTCCGACGCGAAGTCGAAGGTCAGCTCGTGAGTATCAGAGATCAGCTCACCGTCCAGGGTATACAAGCCTGCGAGGAGTCGCCGTGGTTGCTTCTTCTCGGTGACTGCCTCGGTCTGATACAGCACAACAGCCAATTGGCCAGTCGTGATACTCCTGCTGCCGCCACCGATGAACTCGACGTCGACACTGCCCACATCGCTTTGGCGCTTTTTGTTGATGCGCACAACCGGGATCACCACCTCTTGTAAGGTGGCACCACCGTGCACGAACCGGCTGCCAGAGCCTTTGAGACGCAAGCGGTTGATCGACTTAGGGATCTGTACATCCAGCGATCCTTCAAGTCCCAGCTGTTCAGGGGTAAAGGTTCGGAAACCGGCCTGGCTGCGCAGACCGCGCCCCAGGACGAAACGCCGGTCGCGATAGAGCACCTCGTCGCCTTCCGGGACGTTGCTGAGAAAGTCGCTCTCTTCCAGCGGTCGGTGCTGGTAGATGAAGCCATGATCTGCGGTGACCAACAGGTTGCTGGCATTGGCGTTGGTCAGTTTCTTTATCAGCCGGACAAGCTCGGACAATGTCTCTTCTGCCGCAGCAAATACCCGCTCCTCGGTATCACGGGTATCGCCAGTCTTATCGATCAGGTTGTGGTAGACGTAAACCACATCATTATCACGCAGGAGTGCCCGGGAGTCGGCCTGGTTCATAGCCAGCAGGTCCTTGGCCAAAACAACAGCAGAACTCGGCACCGCAGCAGCAAGGATCTTGCCGCGATTAGTCGAGCCCTGAGCGCTCTGACCATCCACTATTGCATCGCCGCTATCGTTTTCAGCCAGCTGCAGTGCCTGGTTAGGTAGCAGTGCGGCCATACCCAGCTGCGTGTAACTCGGCAACATGGAAAGCACCGGCTCAAGCTCGGCCTCAAAGCGGTCTTCACGACGAATCAGGCTCTGAAGCTCCTCACCCACCTCATAACGGAAGGCATCCGAGATCAGCACGCTGACCTTGGTCTTGCGCTCCAAGAAAGGTTTTACGCAGCGGCTGAAGAAATTCCGCTGCAGCATAATCGGAGCAGCCGTCCAGCTCGGAGCAGAGTCAACAAACTGCTGCCAACGATCATTGAGACGCGTCAGATAGTTGTTGGTGTACTGGTTTTCGATCTGGGCACTGAGCTCCTCCAGCAAGGAGGCCTGACCAGACTTGCGCGCGTGATAGACGAACTTGCGATACAGCTGATCCAGCCGGTACCAGCTCTTCGCGTACTTCTCAACGCCATCGGCCAAGGAGGTCATTTCCAGCTTGACTGCATCCAGCGTCTGCAGGAACTGCGCAGCATGATCCAGTGCCAGATAGACATCCTCAAAATGGCTGAACCAATGGCTCTGGCGTCGCTGACGAACAGACTGTTCCACATCGGCAGCGGTCGCCGTCCGAGCTACCGTCGCACGAACCAGCTCACTGAGGATCTTACGGTCGATCAACTCGAAGTAATCAAGGTCCAGGAGAGTTCGATAATCGAGCCTATGCAGCTTGTCACCGATCTGTAGCACTTCCGCACACTGCGCAGATAGCATTTCGAAGCTGCTCTCATGCGAACGACTGTCCTTCCAGCGCCGGAGAAAAACCAGCGACTCAGCAGACAAACGTGCCTTGTACTCAGGATCCGTGCCCATCATGAAGCAGGCCTTGAACAGCTCGATCACAAAATCCTGCAGTCCCGGCTGCTCCGACACGTAACCGTAAGCACGCTTCATCTGCTCCCAGAGGAAACTATCCAGGCCGCTGCTTTCAATAAGCTTGATGCTCGCACTTTCAGCATTGGCGAGCTCAGCCAGCAGCTCCTCAACAATCACATCCAGTCGCGGCTCACCCTTTGCCCCAGCACAAACTGCAAGCATCTTGAAGCGCAGCATGCTGTGCGAGTCGCCCGGCTGCAGCAGCTTATGCAACTGCTCACGCCGCTTGGCCGCAGCAAAGAATGCTGCATGCTCTTCCAGCACCGGATAGCAGTCTGGCCCTAACTCCAGCTCAGCCAGCCAAAGGGCAAGCTGATCCGTACGGAAGGTGTTGCCGCTGGCCAGTTGCACATCAAGTAACCAGTTATCCAGATAGGCCGGCTCGGCACCTTCCCGATAAAGCAGAAACTTCTGCTCGGGCTGCTCGCGCAGGATGCGGTACTTAACGCCGAACTCGTTGTTGGCCAGCTCGATTTTCTCGACACCCGGCAGCTCTAGCGATTCGAAATCTGCACGGAACTCCAGACGGTTGTCGTACCAGAAGACAATGCGCTGTTTCTCAAACAGGTTGGTCAGCGCCTGGGTGATCTTGGGATTGCTCATCGTTGAGCCATCCTCGACTGCAAAGTCTCAACGAAGCGCCTCGCCCACGGCGAGGCCTCCATTACCTTGGCCGGATCGACCAGGGCCAGCAGCTTGAACGAATGCTCACCTTTACCATAAGCACTCTTGGTCTTGCAGTCGCGGGTAGCCTTTGCCAAACCGTCGTAAAGTTGTTGCTTACCAATACCCTCAATCCGGTTTGTCGCCACAGGCAGAGCGTTTTCCTTGAAACCCTGGCCGAAGAACGCCTTTAGCGTCTCGCGGTCTGCTAACAGCCAGGCTTCCATGCACTGCACCATCAGGTGGCACTGTAAGTCCTCACAGTTGTCTGGAATTTCCCAGCCGTCCCCTTGACGTTGCTGCAAATGCAGCCATGGTCGCCAGCGCTCGCGATCCTCTTGCTTAGCGGCATCGCCAACCTGGGCAGCCGCAACTACGGGTGCCTCACTGTCCACCAGCAGCATCGCTGACTCGCCGTTTCGAATAGCAGTACAAAATGAGTCATAGGCGTCTGCCCGACTGCCGCAGGCTACAACACGAGGCATACGTCCTGACAAACCTGCTTTGCTCAGAAATTTGGAAAAGCCTTCGCGACAGGCTGACTTAAGCAAAGCGGCATCACCGCCTCCCTCTACATAAAGCCTCACCACCGCGTGCCTCCAATCTCACCCCGAGTCCACAATTGCCCCAGGCGGTACTTCTCCAACCAAGGCTTGAGCTTCTCCGCATCGAGGCGAGTCAGCGTCGTGCCCGCATCGGACTTCTCGGCCACCAGTACGACCTCAGGCCGGTCGCTCATGGCATCAACCAGCACGTCGGAATGCGTTGTCACAATCAACTGTGTGCGCGTGGCCGCTTCCTTCAGCAGTTCGGCCAGTGTAGGAAGTACATCGGGATGCAAGCCCAATTCCGGCTCTTCAATGCACACCAGCGGCGGCGGATTGGGATGGCACAGTACGGCTATCAGACACAGATAGCGCAGAGTTCCATCAGACAGGCGCGTCGCCGGCACGGTGAAGCGGCCCTCGTGGAAAAAAACCTGTACGGTGCCTCCCTCAATCTGTACGTCATAATCGTCAATGCCGTTGTACAACGCTCGCAAAGCCTCCAGCAGACGTTGCTTGACCGCTGGGTCGCGACGCAGGCGGTTCAATACCAGGCCAAGGTTGCTGCTGTCAGGCTCCAGATACTCATTGGGCAGGTCGGACTTCTGTGGCAGACGCGGCGGGGTGTAGCGTCCAAAGCTCCATTCGCGGTACAACCGGATCTTGCTCAGCACCTGGCCCAGGTAGGTTACTTCCGGGTACTGGTCGGGGTCTCGGCGCTGCGCGAGGATGGATTTCTCCAGATCGATATCTTCCTGCTGCAGGGCCCGTTTTTGATCTTTCACATTCAACACCGGTCGCCCGCTATTGAAGTGATAGTAGAAATAGGCCTGAGGGTGCTTCTTGCTGGCTGGTTTCTCATTCTCGATGCGCTCGTCCACGATCTGGAAGCGCTGGCCTACCTCAGTAAAATCTAGGCAGTAACGTAGAGGTTGAGGCCCTTTGGGGTTGCTCAGCACCACGTCCAGTGAGGCCACGGGCGTCCCGCTGCCGCCCTTCCACAGCCAATCGCGCACTCCACCGCCCTCGCGAATAGGCTTCAGCAGTTGCTCTGGAGCGCTCTGTAAAAGAGCAATGGACTCCAGAAGGTTGGACTTACCGGATCCGTTAGGGCCGATGATCACGTTCAGAGGCCCTAATGGCACCGCACCAGGAGATGCACCAAAACTAAGGAAGTTTTTCAGTTGTATCGAATGAATAAGCATCGTATTCCTCACCCCGATCAGTCTTCGCCCTTGGCTTCTAAGCCGGGGATTTTCTTCAGCGCCGCCCCCAATTTGAGGTAGTTGACCTTAACGCCATCGTCCAGATCCAGCTCGACCTGCTCGGTCGCCAGCGGGTAAAGCGTATCGCGCTCGTAATCATCCAGCTCAATAAGCTGTTTTTTGGTGGTATCGGCTTCCTTGCCGGCCTTCGTCTTTTCGCTTTGACTGGCAGATGGGTTGATAGCTACCTGCTGCAGATAGTCCAGACGCGAGGCGAGCTTCTTGCGGAAATCGCGCAGGTAGCTGAGCACTACGCTGACGGTGTCCGGACGGTAACGGTGTAGGTAGACCAATGCGCTGAAGGTGCCCTTGGGGCTGCTGAACAGCCAGTAGATGGGACGCTTCTTGTAGCGCTTCACATGGTCGGCGTAGAACTCACTCAGGAAATACTCACGCAGACCATAGTTGCGCTTGCCTTTGACGTTCAGGGCCTGCTCGATGAAGGCCAGGTTGTCCTCGTAATGCGCATCGCCAAAGGCCACGCGCAGAAACTGGCGGAAACGCAGGGTGATGTCGTCGGGAAACCAGTCGCCATCCAACAGCGGGATCACGTTGTCGTCATCGGCCGGGAAGCTGGGCTTTGCCACCTGCGCCAGATAGTCCGCTAGAGTTTCGCCTTGATTGGCCAGGATCAGCCCTGGCTTGTCGAGGCTATAGCGGCCAAACATACAGCCCACGGCGTAGGACACCAGCTCGCGCATTGTGTCGGCCAGTAGCAGCGCTCCAAGCTCCTCTTCTGTCTTTTCACCGCCATAGCGGTAGTAAGGGTTGCAAGTGAGAGTGATCTCGCTAAGCGGTACATTGGGCGTCAGCTCATTTTGCAAACCATAGGCATCGACGAAAATACGATTATTCTCTTCCTCCAAGCGCTGCATCTCCAGAGTAATATCGCGCCAATGATTTTGGAGCCTTTGATAGCTGCCCTGTATCGTTGACTGCCTGTAATCAGAGCTTAGGAGCGGAAGTTGAGTGAAGTCCCATGAGATTTCAGAGGAATCCCAGTCAAACTTGGTTGTCGCCACAAGGTATTCTGCTGCAGAGCTAATTGCCTTTGCATGAACGACAGCACTCTCTGGCACTCGGAGCATATCGAAATAGCCAGAAAGCAGGTTTGTTGTCGGATTTACGAGGTTGAGCTGAGGGATCGCTATGCAACTATTTGCCGCCGCCAATGCAAAACTTAGGTCTAACCTTTCTTCTGAGTACGCACACAGGCTTGCACTCTCAAAGATGCAACCCTGTGGTGTCTGACGAAATGAACCTGTTGGAGATGAAATTCGAGTCCAGTTTAGATTTTCTCGAAAATAGAATTCTCGCGACGGCAATTTATTGCCGGATTCAGACAAAATTTTAAATGCATCTTTGTCATACGTTATTACGTTTAGTAAATTGCCGTACCATTTCCTGTATGAGCCACCTTTTATTAGGGGGGCGAACCGCCTTTTTGTATTCCAAAACTCCTCCGGCGTTGCTGCGCCAAATTCGATACGATCTCGAGCAACTTCAAAGTGATATCGAATAAATAATTCGTTGTCCCCAGTAGTCAATCCATCACGAGAATTGACGAACTCGGTTATCTTTTCCCCCTCCGAAAAAAGGCGGAGCATTGCAGCTGATGCCCAATATGCAACTGGATTTCCTGGCACTTTTTTGAAATCAGCAGCCGATGCCCGAAAAAAATATTTCTCAACGTCCTGCTTGCGCCCGCTACTCTGGTTATCACTCATTCTTTATCTCCCGCCGGCAATACCTTGCGGCCAAAATCAATTTCAAATCCATCCGGCACCGGTTTGAACGGTTTGGCCGGGGAGCGATAGCTGCTCTGGAACTGGCGCAGCGCCTGCACGTCAATCTCGCCGATCACGCAATAGTCGGTCACACCGCCCTTAACTCGCAGCACATCACGCTCCCAACTGTCTTTTGCGGGGGCGCGAATACGGCTATCACCGTATTGACGGTCATTGCACTGGATGATGTAGGCGTGCATATCCAGCGCGGCGGATTCCACCAGGGCGTTGAAGGTCTCGGTGTCCTGGTTCCATTCGAGTACAAACAGCGCGTCCACCTTGCCGCGAAGGGCGGCACGATAGCTGATGTTGGTCAGCTCACTGCAGATCAGCAGGGCAAACCGCAAGTCACCATGCTGCAGGATGGGCGGTGTTAGCCACGCCTTGTCAGGTTTCAACTCCAAGCCAGCCAGACGCTGCAGCTCCCGTTCCTCATGCAGGGCTGGGCGCTGTTTGTCCTGCCGATAGATCATCAACGAAGGGAAGCCCAGGCCATCGTGCGACAGCGCAGCCCAAACCTGGTTGCGCACGCGCCCTTTACTGGCGTGCAGGTATTCAATGCCAGTGATCAACGAAATGCCGCGTCCCTGAAGCTTGCGGGCAATACGGATGAACCAGTGCGCGGGCAAGGCCAACTCGGGCAGCACCAGGTAACGGCTGTGCCGTGGCTGAGCAATCACACCATCGAGCAAACGGCACAGGCGTGCGTAACGCTCGGCATCGGGATCGGACATGCGCATGACTGAGGCCGTCCAGCTTGCGATCTGCGTTTTCCAACTGGAGACGGCGATGGCGTATTTGCTCTGCGGCTGGCCATCCGGGATCTGTAGCACGCCGTGCTTGTCGAAAGCGGGCGCTGCATCACCAAGCTCGAAGCCGCGTACAGCGAGTACGACAGCTTGCATGGCCCCGTGCGCCGCAGCATCGTAGGCCGCCTTGTTCAGGATAAACAGCTCCGGCAAGTTGTAAGGCCGGGTGGCAAATAGCAGACCGTGCGGTAAACCTTTGAAACGGATCCACTTTACAAGCACTTGGCTGCCGTCGAGCACGGCTTCTGGCAGCAAATCGGCCGCATGGGTGCAGGATGCAGCGGCCTTCTTCGTCGGGATACCACGCTGGGCCACCATTTCCTTAGGCAGACCGAGGAAACGGAACGGCATATGCGCCAAATCAAATGAGAACAGCCGTGCCTGCTGGGTTTGAAAACCCTTGATGGGAAACAAATACCAATTCAGGAAGGCGTCTATATTCGCCGATGTGTAGCCCTCCATGTGTGCTAGCCAAGCTGCCTTGCCAGCTTTCGACAGCTGGGGCGGAAAAGCTGCGCTGATGCTCTCACGCACTTTGGTGAAGAGCTGCTTTTGCCAGCGATCCAGCATTTCGCTGTCGCTTGGTTTGTCTTCTTTGGGGCAAGCCTTAATGCTTAGCTCGCAACCTTGTGACACTTGCGTACACAGCTGCTCCAGTCCTCGCAGAATCTGGCGCAAGGCTGCAAAGTCTTCGCATGCCGTAGCAAGGCGAATAACCCGTGGTAGGTAGACCGCCAGATCAAAAAACTGCGGCAGCACCAGCACATGTTGAACAAAGGCCCGGAAGAAGGCCTGGCGATGCTCCTGCCAAGCGTTTGGCTGCAGGTCACGCTCATAGGCTTCAAAGTCGCGCAACTTGATGGCAAAGCCGGCGCGGCGCATGGTCAGGGCATCTGCCTTGCGCAGGTTGTCGGCGGCCTCACCGTCGCTTTGCGTGGCGGCCAGCAGATCGGTTCCCACATGGCTGGCAGCGCGTGGCAAACGGGGCATGGCGCGCCATTCGCTTGCCCGCTCATGGATCTGGTGAGCAATGGCATCCACCAGGGTTTTACCCGGTTCCCCCGCCAACATGAACACCTTGTTCTTAGCATTGGCAAAACGGATCTGGGTGTCGCTCAAGTAGTTCGGCTGGAAACCGATTTGCTTGTTCTCCTCGCCTAACACCCAACCCAGCATGCCGCTGGAGCGGGCGAACAGCCACTCCCACAGCTCAGCCGTGGAACGGAAAGCTGCACCGTTCTCCATTACCAGCAGGATGTCGTCCACATAGCGACCGTAGTACAGCGGTGCAATCTGCTGCTCGACGACGCGATCAAGCTCAATCAGCGCAACATTCGCCACCACGGCTGAAGCTGGTAGCCCAACCGGCAGGCCCTTCTTCAGCGGCGTGGCAGCTGCCCAAGCCTGCAGCGCCTGAATGAAGAGGCGATGCAGCTTAGATCGAGCGGGAGACAACTCCAGCCCCAGCACATCCTTAACGAAGGCTGGATTGAGCATGAAGCCAGGATTTAGCTCATGATAGAAAGAGCTGACATCCGCCGTGAGCGCCACGATCTTCTTGTCTGCGTCCAGCGCAGTACGCATGGCCTCGATGCCCTGGTCACGCCAGTCGCGGAAAGGCTTCAGGTACGGCTGAAAAGAGCCCAGCGAGAGCGCATTGATGCCTTTCTTGTCTTGCGTGCGCCGCAATCTGTTGCCATAGGCACAGTCGGTCAACTTGTCATCGAACAGATGGCCAACCTCCAGCATCCAGAGGGTGGACAGCACATGAAAGTCCAGGCTGCACTGGGCCATCACTCGAAACTCGGCTTGGGGCTTCTGAGGAGGCTCTTCCGCAGCTAAAAGCTCACAGGCGTGATCCCACTCCTCGGCCGGAGATGAAAAGATCAGGCCATTGCCATTCTTCTTGCGATACTCATCCCAGCAAGACATGTCCACCGACTTGGTGGCCAGAGTCCAGCCGCCGATAAACTCGGGTTGCGTGACCCAGGACTCATCATCGCTAAGCAGCTTCGCGAGCAAAGCAGTCAGGTTGGCATGGAGTGCGTCCTCGTAATCCGCAATCGCGTCCAGCGAGGCATGAGACGAGTAGTACAGGTCCACCTTGGCTTTGCGGTAGGCCAAACCGAGATCTTGGAGGGTGGTCATACTCGCCACCTCTTAGATGCTACGGTTAGCGTCTGCACGCCAGTCACGATATCGTGGCTCATGCGCACTGCAACGCCTTGAATTTATCAACGTAGAAATCAATGCTTTCTGTGACTACATGGTCATAAAAACCACCCAGCCTTTGGTTCAAGGCATCAAGCTCAAACCTAACCGTGCTTTGCTCTATGTGCCGAAAATCCATGAAGCGTGGCCTTGGCTGATCCTTCATCACTACGCAGAAATGATATCGGCAGTCCTTGGCAGAGAAATCTTTCAGCAGATCCTTCAGGATTCCCGTTCCGGCTTCGAATTTGCGCTGCATCTGTGCCTTGTCGACATCGGCTGGTCGCTGGTTCTTGAACTCAACGAAGTACAGATCTTTACTGCCAATGTGGATGGCGTCGGGTGAGGCTGGAATGGGATCAGCACCGAGAGCCCGTATGTAGGCGTCAAAGTTGTACACCTCCTCCGTAGCCTCATCACTGCAGAGGTATGCATTGTTCGCGTCATCAAAACTGGTGGCTTTGAAGGTCGATAAATGCGGCCTCAGTTTTTGCGCCAGATACTGCCGTAAGCTGTATTTATTCATCCCCCAAGTCCTCAGCATCCATTTGTCTGAACGCTTCAAAGGGCTCGGCTAGCACGCTGAAAATATCGTTCAGGCGATCTTCATCATTGATCTTCCGTTCCTGAGCAAGGGCGAAACGTGCCTCATTAGTCAGGCCCGCACGGTCCACGCCACGCTTGAGCGCTTCAATCAGGTAAGGGCTGTGCGACGACACCAGCACATAAACACCGCTTTCCACCAACTTGAGCAGCATCTGCGCCAGCTTAAGCTGCCACTTTGGATGCAGGTGGTTTTCAGGCTCGTCAAAAATGAGGATGGTATCTTTGGTCACGAATTCATTGGCCACCAACATCTTCAGCAAACCAAATACCTTGATGCCACTGGCTGTGTTTTTAATAGAGATGGCGGCGCCACTTGAGCGGCGAAATACAAAGTCACGCTCGGTCTTGTCGTAAGTCACCTCACCGTCGATCAGCGCATCCAGATCACCCAGCACAAGGTCTGTTCTCATCGTATTGTCTGGGCTGAACAAATCCAATGGCAGCGCCGGTGTGCGAAGCTTGTCGAACAGGTCTTTGGTGTGCAGAGTCGTGTATGGCAGGCTCAAACGGCCCGACCGCCGTTGGTCCACGTCCAGCAAGGTTTGGCTGCGTGCCAGCACGTCGTGGTTGTTCAAGATGAGCGGCGAATCGATGAAAGTGGCATCCTTCAGTGCCACTGGCTCCACCTCTCCCATCAGGCGCACGCCGTCATCGGTCACTACTAGATCCATCAGGGTTAAATCATTCTCAAGGAGTTGGATACGCCCCTGTGTTGCACCGTGCAGCAGCAATGAGGCATCGAACTCCGATGCGAAGACCTTGTTGAGCGCATTTTCAATCGACTGATTGATGTTCTCGGGCTGATCCAGCACGGCCTGGATTTCGTCGCGCAGGGCGAGGACTTCCTGCCTGGCACTTGGCTCGAACTCTGTCAGGGCGAAAACACGCTGAATGGATTCGTCGACAGCGGCCAATTGCTCTTCGGCATTCAGACGATGCCTTGAGGACATGCGCAAGCGCCTCAGTACATCCATCACCTCGGGGCCGGTGAAGCGGATGGCCTCGCGCAGACGGAAGTAAATTTCGTCTGTCTTTTCGTTTACCCAGAATTCCTTGGACTCCTGCAGGTCTTCTCGGTAGCGATTGATGGCCTTGACGATGCAAAAAAAGATCTTTCCGATCGTGCTCTTGCCGTTGTCGTTCTCACCTGCAATCACGCACAGCTTGCGCAGTGAAATTTCTGCATGCTCAAGCATGCCGATGTTTTCAATAATAAGCTTCATGAGGAATGTCCCTGAAGGCTGTGGTGCCACTGCTTTTCTCGCCGGTGACGATGTTGATGCTTCGCGAGAAGTCAATGCTCAGATCGGTGAATGCGCCGAAGCTCTTGAGCTGGAGGCTACTGGTCATGCAGTCCTGCCTTGAGCGATGGCCTTAGCCATCATCTCCATCTTTTCCGCTTCCGAATTGCCATCCACCAAGCGCATGTAAGCGCCCCGGTAATCGGGCTTGTGGGCGTTTTCCAGTATAAAGGCCGTGGTCGAAACAACCTCACCGCCGATACTGTCGAAAGCTCGTGCGCCCAAGTGTGCCATGGATAGGATGGTGTGCTGATTCAGAATACGGCGACGCAGAGATTCGAATGAAGAAAGGAACATCCAGCTCTGCATGGTGATCATGGCAACAGCTCCTCCCTTCACCGTCAGATCCAAGTTGCGTTCGATGAACATCGCAAACAGGTCGGATTTGCTGCTCGGGAAGTTCTCCTTGGCCCAAGTACTCAAGCGAGGGTTCATACCCTTACCGCCCATGTAAGGCGGGTTAGCCACGACTACTGCGTAGCGCGGGCTCAACGCGTCAGCCATGCGCAGAACAGTCAGGACCTTCTTGTGCGTCTCGGCCAAGAACAGGTTGCTGCTCATGTCCTTGCTCTCCAGCGTGGCCAGGACATCTGCCACGTTGGCGACCTTGGGCACAATCAGCGAGCCGAAGTTGTCGGCTTCACTGAACTGCTCCAGCGTTTCGCGAAGGCCGTAGGTGAACAAGTCACGGCCGACAAAGCTCATATACTCGTCCAGCTCTTCGCGGCTGAAGCTCACCTTTTCCAGCACGCAGATGTTCGGCTTGACACCTTTATTGAAGAAGCGCCGTTGGCGGGTACGGGCTTTCATGGTGAGCGCGAACGCGGCCAACTCACCAGCACGCTCATCCAGCTCGATGCCGAAGAGGTTGTGGGTGAGGATCCTTTCCGGGATCTCAGCCGAGTCATAGCCCTCCTCTTCGTACATCGCATACAGCAGGTCGAAGGCGTAGGTGAGCATGTGACCGGAGCCGCACGCCGGATCGCAGACTTTTATGTCCTCTGGGCCGGTGATCTTGAGGAAATCACTCTCAGGCTTCTCTGGCGGGATGAAGTACTCCATTTGCTCTGCCAGCCGTGAGTTGGGCCGGTTGAGCAGCCAGAGTCGGCCCAGCGAGTTGTCCACCAGATAGCGCACAATCCAGTGCGGGGTGAACAGCTGAGTGGCAGCCGGGATGTTCTCTGGAGTGATCTTCTGATTCTTCTTCAACCCCTCGAACACCGCGTCCTTCTTCTCGGAGATGTAGAACTGGTACAGCCAGCCGATCACCTCAACATCTTTGCAGGCGTCAGGCGTCATGGCTTCCCGCGTGTAGGCCAGGATAGAGTTGCCCGAAAGCAAATCGTCGGGCATCAGCAGCTCGGTGTAGTCATCGATGCGCTCGAACAGGAAGGGCATCGACTGGTGCCAAGCGTTGCACGCAGCAACTACCAACAGGCGGTAGGCTTCGCCCTGCGAGTCGTTGCTTGGTGCGCGGCCCGCTAGCAGATCCAGGATCTTCTGACGAATCTGACTCGGCACCATCTCCTCGTCAATATGCCCCATCTTGGCTTCAGCCAGGATCTCAGGCTGGAACTGCCCCTCAGCTGGAGACACCACACCGATGCGGGTGTAGCGGTTTACGTCCATGAAGCGCAGGGCACAGAAGCGGTTAAACCAGGTGTAGGCAACACGCTCTTCCACATGCTCGCGACCGGAGCTACTTATCAGTTTTTCCAGCTCAGCCACTACCTGGGCTCGCTCGCGGCGTGCAGCACTTTGCGGTGCCAGTACCACGTCCAACTTACCACTCACCTGATCAAGCAAGATGCGACGCGCGAATTGGGCAAATTTCTTGAGTTTGCTGGTATCCATTTGGGTATCAAGCCCCTGCCAATTGGTTGAATTGCAAGTTATGGGGCCAGTCAATCTTGAGTGGTTTACTGGGGTTGTCGTGACTTGCTGCCGTTCGCTCAATGCGAGTCTTGCGCTTCGCCAAGGTCGTATGCCCTATGCTGACAAAGCGGTGCTGATACCCATTCAGAAAGTTAGCTTCACCCCAAAAAGTACTACCTATATCCCGGCAGTAATGGACAAAACACTGCGCCCCCTTAAGCTGCTTGACTATGTCCTCCAAGCCATCGCGAGTTCGCTTAACCTCAATGTAAACGATGGTACGGCGCTGCGGACTAATCAGCACGTAGTCCGCACGCTTGCACTCGCCCTGCTCCCCCTTGAACACGGCATCCGGCGCAGTAAATGCATCAACTTTGATCGCTACTGTATCAGCAGGTACATTCCGCACGGTTACCAGCGAGTCTGGTGCCTGAGGCTCTCGAAGAGTCAAGCAAGGCTTACCATAACTTTCATCCAAAGCAACGGTTGCACTTGACTTGATCATCCTGGACAGGATTTCAGCATCATCCCTCATGCATCGCCTCCCCAGACGATTTCATCCTGAATGCGGTTCATGTCTTCGATAGTCTCATCAAAACTTCTAGCCTCGATGCCGGCTTGAGAATCTACGTGCGCGGGCACCAAGGTTTTGCACGTCACCCTTTTCTTACCGCCGTCGAGCATGACTTTGGCTTCTTCCGCGATGTAGACACGAACACGTCTGTAGTCAAGGAGCTCATCAACGCGATAACCCTCCCTCTCTGCAAGTTTCTGCAAGCGCGAATCGCTCTGATTGAGAAGAATTAGGGTATTTAATTCCTTGATGATGTAATCGCTGTGGGTGGTGATGAAAACCTTGATCCCCACTTGTACCAATCGAGAGAACAACCGAGCCACGCGACGTTGATTGGCTGGATGCAAGTTGAGCTCGGGCTCGTCCACAATTAGTAGATCGCCCTTAGCGGCTACATGACGTAGGTAGAAGCCAATGTCCAACAAAGAGCGCACGGCGCTGGAGCTCTCGTCCATGGTCAGCTTGACCTTAGCGCCCTTGGGTACGTAATAAAGCTCGTCGTTTCGGGTAACCTGATAATCCCCGCCGATAATGTCGAAAAAATCGGCAAGTATCTCTGGATGCTGCTTTGCCACAAAACTCTCTTGCTTAGCCAGGCTTTCAAGTTGGCGAGTGAAGTCGACATTAGACTTCACTGGAAGCGCGTAGTCAGAGTAAACTTTAGAAATTATCTCAAACGGATTTATTTCAGTCTTAATGGTTCCAATTTCTTCAAGAAGTCTATTTCTAGAAAAATTTAGCTCCTTCCGAAATATAGCTGCCCCAGTTCGCTCAGCGCTGGCAATGAAAGGCTTGGGAAACAAATTACCAAATACGATTTCCTCGACTGCCTCGCTAATCATCTCCTCGACTGCAGAGCGCGGCACCCTAACCTTACTTTTGTCGATAAGCAAAGATATGTGCAGCTTAAGGTCGTCCGCCTGCTTGGATATCCTGAACAAACTGTCTTTTGCGGTACCAATCGTCTTCTCGTATGTCTCTGCAGGCTCGACACCTTTCTCACCAATACTTATCGAAAACTCGCTGGCGCTAAAATATTTTTCAGACGATGCAAAGACCTTGGAAAGAATTCTTGTATATGAGCGACACCCATCATTCACAAATCTCTGAGCTTGAACCACGTAGCTTTGTATATCCAGCTCAGCGGAACCATCTTTCAAAAGCGACTCGATGACATCTGTAGCCACCGGAACTTTGAGAGTATCACGCCAGAAGCTAAGAAAACCAAACAATGCGTAGGTGGCGTATGTCTTACCTGTGTTATTACCACCACAAATAATGGTCATATCACCCAATTCAAACTGGGCTTGTCGGATAGCCCCCAGGTTCTTAACTGTAATCTGCATTTCAATAACCCCCTATTATTTCTCCGCCAAGGCAGAATGCCGACTATTTATGCCGCGCCACAAAAATAGTGCCTATTGCTCTAATTAAACCTGTATCCGGTTGCCGGCCAGGATTACCTTCAGCCAGGCTTCACGTTGCTTCTGCAGGTAATCATCCAGCTCCGTTTCGCTGGTCAGCCAGGGTTTTGGGTAGCCAACCTTGATATGACGGGACTGCACAATTCGCGGCTCCGCCACTTTCAGCATCGGCTGCTCAGGTGTATCCGCGCCAAGCGTTTCAGTGTTCTCGGGCTGCGGATGTGGCGAGGGGTGCTCAGCAGTAGCCGGTTCTGGACGCGCAAACTGATCCAGCTTGAGCAGCAACTGAGGGTATTGTTCGTCCTCGAATCGATTGCGCTGGTCACGAATAACCGCAATGAGCTTCTGCCCTTTCAGCTGCTGCTTAGCTTGCGCAAAGGGGGCTGAGAGCTGCTGTTTCTGCGCCACGTCGAGAGCCCCGTAACCCTCAGCGCCCTGCAGGCGCTGCTCCAGATCGTCGAGCAACTGCTCACTGGCTTTTTGCTCGCTGGCCAGTTGGTTGGCAATGGCAAGCTGAAGCGCATCCAACTGCTGCCGAGCTTGTTGAAGACGATTGCCTTGCCAGGGCTTTGCATCTGCGAGCACGGCTCGAATGGCGTCAACTTCCGCCGAGCCGACGTAGGCAAAATTCTCTTGCTGCTCTTGCACCAGCAGACGAGCCTGATCGTAGATCTCTTTCTGCGGGCTTTTCATAAAGCGCTGCACAGGGTCGATGACCTGCTCTTTGGCTTCTAGCAGCGCATCTTCTGCGCGGGACAGATCCGTCAGGAACCAAGCTGGATTCTTGGCAGCTATTTCCTTGAGAGTCGCCAGCACACCGTCCAAGGCACTGAGGAAGGGATACTGCACCTTCTGACCGAGCAACTCAGCCAGATCGATCTCCAGCTCCTTGATGGCATCTATGGTTTCACGCGCCAGAGCGCGGGCTTCATTGCTGCTGGCCGGCTCGCCGATGAAATCCGCGAAAAAATCCTTCAGCGCACGTACCTGGGAAGCGCTGAACTCAATCTGCGGCTCCAAAACTAAGGTGGCATGGGCATTGGTATTGCGCAGGCTACGCTCCAGCAGATCCCCTTCCAGGGGGTTGCTGTCCTGACGCACCTCTACCTTTCCTCGCGCGCAAAGCAGGGCGAGGTTGCAGAGAATTGCGGCGTAGTACCAGCCGTAACTCTTGCGCTCAAAGCGCTCCAGCAGGCTTTTGACCGTTGTGCGAACGCCACTGCGAGCATTGGTCTGGATAAAAGCCAATAGCTCCTGCTCAGGCTCGCTCAGGCTGGTGGCATCATTGCCAAGCAGTCCGTCCTGCCCCTGGCGCAAGTACTTGCCAATATCAGCCTCGCTGAACGGCACATCCCGCAACATACGCAGGTTCGGATAGGTGGTTTCAATAAGCTGGTAGAAACCTTTCAGAATTCGTGTCTGACCATCGGTACTGGGGGCTTCAATGTCGGCAGCATTGATGATCAGCTGGGCACCTGCCAACAGCTGCTTGGCACGCTCCTGGATATCCGCAAGGCGCTCGGTGTTTTGGAAGCTCTTGGAGTCCAGGATTCGTTTCACCGCCTCCTGTTGAGTGCTGCTGTTCTGACGAATGTACGTCTCGGTGCGCTTGTACATGGTCAGGTCTTGCATGAAGCGAGCATCGGCAGGCAACACGACACGCAGCTCATCACGCCCCATGCTTTGCATGCGCTGCACGGTGAGATTGTCGAAGTTGTCGCTGAGCGGTGTTACGACATGGATGGTGAGCTCATGCTCCCGACTGAGCACCCGATCATCCATCTTGCGGGTATAGGAGTAGTCCTGGCCGTTCTCGTAGCGAATCTTGCGCTGCTTGATTACCCCATCAAACAGTAGGACCTCCAACTCCTTGAGGATATCCGCAGACTCCACCTCGGTGTTTTTGATCTCCTCCTCAATATCCTTCTCTTCGTCCGTAAGGTACTCGTAGAGATCGCCGTTACGCTGAATGTAGGTCTGCTGCTCAAGCAGGTTAAGGGCAGCTTCCAGCTTCTTGCGCTGGGCGGGCACGTCCTCGCCGAAACGCTCCAGCATCAGCACACTGAGGTTGCGCAGGGTGGCCTTGAACTCCTTGACGTACTTGACCAGGAACAGAGCCTTCAGGACTCGAACGGCGTATTCGTCGCCCAGGTGGTGCTCGGCAGTATTGATCGCACTCTGGATCGCGCTTTTCAGCGCACCACGAATGCCTTCAAACATTCGATCAAAGGTGGCCAGCTGCCCAACCGGCTCGTTATCAATGGCGATAGCCACCTCGCGGAACACGCCGAGCATGGAGCGCTCACCTACCGAGTTGGCCTTACCCTCGAAACCGTTGTGCAAAGAAATGCCACGGATGGCCGACTGGAACAGCGGGAACTGATACGGCACAAACGGATAGCAGTAGGTGAAATGCTCCAGATCTCGGAAGTTCTGGTAATGCTGGCCACCATCGGCGAACTCGAACAGGGTCTTGAAGTTGTTGAACTGCTGGTCGTAGACAGTTTTCAGCAGATCTACACCGCTATCGTTCTTGGTCAGCAGACGCTTCTGGATCACCTCAGCCACGTCAGCACTGGTGAGCTTGAGACGGTTGGCAAAGCGAGCCTGGATCTTGGTGAAGTCGTTACTCTGCTGCTTGCTCATGTCACCGAGCACGGAGTTCATATCCTCCTGGGCGGTGACGATGATCCAAGCCCTCCCCTGGCACTTAGTCGCCAGGCTTTCGGCGACAGTCTGCAGGTTGGTCATCAGCTTGGTGTTTTCGGCGATGTATTGGCCTACCTCATCGACGAAGAAATTCAGGCGGAAATTGGCTGGCTGCTTGTCTAGCCAGGCTTTGACCTGGTTGCCGAAGTCCTCGATGGAGACGCTGTACTGGGTGCGGTACTTGTCGAGGATTCCCTTGGCCAGAGTCGGATCTTCACCGGTGATCTGCGCATAGGCCTTGGCAATGTTGCCAGACTCCAGCAGGGCCTGCTCGCGCCCACGCTCCCAGGGCTTTTTGGCGATGATCTGATAGGCGTCCTTAAAGGCGTCGAACTGCTCACGGCTGTCGAGATCACGTTCGAACTGGGCAATGTAGCCCTGCTTGCCGAAGTAACCGCACATCTCGTTGAAGACCTTGACGAAGACCGACAGCAAGGCGTCGATCTGCGTCTTGCTGATGATGTCGGCCTTCTGGTCGATGTTGAACAGGATGCTCTTCGAGGGGATGGCGACAGCCTGCTTGAGCTTGCTGCGCAGCAGTGCATCGTCCTCGTGGATCTTTGGCAGGAAGATATCCAGGGCAGAGGAGCCATCGATGTTGCGGTTTTCCAACAGAAGCGCCAGCATCTTCAACAAGTGAGATTTACCCGACCCAAAGAAGCCAGACACCCACACGCCATTGGCGCCGTGATAGTCGGTGTAAGCGTCAAGAAAGTGTTCCAGGCGCTTGGCGACCTCGTCGGTCAGCACATACTCGCTCAGCTCGTTGAACAGGCTGGCTTCATCATCAGCCTTGATCACCCCTTCAATAGGACGACTGACGGGGTTCAGGAAAATGCCGTTGAGTTCCATCTACTGCTTCCTCAGGCCTGTGTCTCGAAAATGTTGAATGCGCGGTAGTACTTATCGTCATGCAGCAAGCCAAACAGCTCCAGAGAAGCCCCCTGCTCCAGCGAGTACCGGTACTCGCCAGGGAAGAACATAACCGTAGGCTTGAACTTGGCAGTGCTTTGCAGGTTGTTCAGCACGTTGTGTGAACGGATGTAGGGAAACACCTCACCGATGCCGGAGAGAAATAAAACGTCGTACTCAGCAGCCGCTAATCGCTCACCGATAGCGGGGATCAGATACTCCTCGATACCCAAGACGTTCTGCAGAGTCTCCAACAGCTGCTCTTTCTCTACCTCAGGTTCAATGGCGAGTAGGTCATCCCAGAGGCAGCCCTGTTCACTACTGCCCTCTCGGGCCTTGAGCAGCTCAACGGACAAGTCATACAGGTTGATTTCCAGAACCTGTATGCCTCTTCCCTGAAGACAGGGAATGCTCATGTTCGCCAGCCGCGTTACCAGCTGCCGGCGTACACGCTCCATCTCCACCGTCTCAGCAGCCTTGAACTCGCAGATGTAAAAGGGCAGATCGTTGTTCAATCCCCTCATTTCAAGGAAACGCTGACCACTGATTACGCCGAGCAAATGATCGAAGCGAGCGGCCATTGGCTGCTCGCTAATTTTCCGGTTCATTGAAGCCAACGCGTAATCTCCTGATCAGTTACGGGGTAGATCAGCAACTCTTCCTTACCCCTTTTGGCCAACAGCTGGGCCAACGCCGGCGACAATAGGGCCGGCTGAATTTGTAGCGAATCACCAATCAGATCCGCCTCTCGCATCATTCGAAATAGATTTTGTTTGAGCTTTTTTTGCGTCGACTCAGCGATCTGATCTAGCTCAACGTGCCACAGAGCTTTCCTGCTCCAGAATGCGTCGAAGTCGATCGAGGATAGGACGCGCCGCCTCATCAGTAGATGCTCACGAAGCACCTCCATCGCGAACTCGCGGATAAAGGTGTAGCGCCGGGTACTGGCAGCCCAGAGAAGGTATCCCTGATCTTTCCTATTCCCCTCAACCAATGCCTCAAGCTCAGCTACATCCAGGTGCTCCAATCGGGCGACTATCTCTTTACTAATACGCGTGGCAGCTGCTGCAGTACGTACTTGCAGCAGGTTCATCTCACGAACCTGATCACGAGCCTCTTGCCAGTCACGCTTCATGAGGAAAAGCTCAGCCACGGGCGGTGACTCCTGAATGAAGAGCCCACCTGTGGTGAATGACAAGCGGTATGGATCAGCCATGCGCCGACTCCGAGGAGGTATCATCACTGGCACCGCCAGCTTTAACCCACGCATCGACCTCAGCCTTCTGGAACTTCCAGAGCCGCCCCACCTTGTGCGCAGGCATGTGCCGCTTTGCGATCCATGCATAGACAGTGTCCTTACTCACGCCCAAGTGTTCGCCGATTTCCTCTACGCTCAACCACCGATCGGTCATTTCCAGATCCATATCGAATAGGAAGTACAGATCTTAGCTGATTGAGCAGGATTAAGACGGATTTATCTGCCAAGTGAAATCACGCTGAAGACTCAGTTGGCGGGAATACAGTCCTCGGACATGGGCGTTTTCGCCACATCGCCACGGCCCGTACAGACCAGGCTGATGCGCATGGCGTGCCTGGAGATCGAGAACGAAATCGAACCCAAGCAAGAGATCTGCAGTAGCCGCTCATTCGGCAAGCGCCTGCGAGAGTTAGCGCCTATCCAAGAGGCCGTCACCAGCTATGCGACGCGCGCTGCTGAGAAGCTGCGCAGGCAGGAGTCGCTCTGCAGACAGGTGCGTGTGAGTTTGCGCACCGGGATGTTCAATCCAGCTGAAGCCAAATACGCTAACGGTATTCTCTGCCAGCTACCCTACCCGACCGACGACAGCCGACTGATCATCAAGGCCATTCAGGCTGGATTGCAGCAGGTCTACAGGGAGGGCTTCAGCTACGCCAAGGCTCAGGTGATGCTGTTGGATCTGTGTCGCAAGAATGAGTACACGCCTGATCTGTTCGCCCCTGAACAGCCCGTGAAAACCGAGCGACTGATGAGCACCCTAGACGCGATCAACAATCGCTGGGGACACGGTACGCTGCAACCAGGACGCATCGCTAAGCCAGTCGAGTGGGCTATGCGCAGAGAATTACTCTCTCCGGCATACACCACTCGCTGGTCTGAGTTAATGGTCGCAAAGGCCAAGTAGCCTTGCCATTCACTTATCCGCGACGAGCACGGCTCAGAGCCCCCTTACGCAGGCAACGCGCCCCTGCAGGCTTCAAGCGCAGGTGCTGATCGTCCTTGACTAGGTATTTCATGGCGTAGTGCGTATGGGGCCGTCTCGACTGATCGTCCCTGTGGATCTGGCCAATGCCTAGCTTGTCGCCGTACTGATCCTTGTCGTGATTGCAACTGTGGGCATAGCCCTGACGACGAGTGACCTCCTCCCACAGTTTGCTGATCTCAATCGCTTTATGCGCATCCCGGCACACTATGTTGCCATTGAAAAAGTAGGCCGCATGGATGTGGTAACCCCTCCCGTCATTGCGATCCCCCTGCTCCACGGCGTAGATGTAGCCAATCAGGTGCTTGAAGATCGGATGGCGGTGGTGCTTGGTAATCAGGGCATCCAAGTGATCGAACACTTGCTAGGTAGCTAACTGATTGAGCGGCTTCAATGTCGCTCAAACGGTTGGTTCACCTGTTAATTTTTGGCCACATCACGGCTTGGCCAACTTCCACTCCCCGTTTTGTACTAGGCTGGCGCTGCAACAAGCAAACGCATGGTCTAACAGGTTGAGGAATCAAGATGTCTGATACCGATGGAGCTGAGCAATGCCCATTCTGCAAGCAAGCAAGTGGCTGCGAGCACCTGCTATTGCTTGTGGATCGGACGTTTCGCAATGCCGAAGGCGGGGCGCTAAAAAACATCTTCAATGATCGATGGTACAAACTGCTTGAGGAAGGCGGCGACGACCTGAGCGAGAGAGATGTATTTGAAAGCCTGCTTGAGATAGTCAATGAGAATGCCGATGAATCCTACGAGTGGGCGTTTGAGGGCGGACCCGGGATGTCCTCTGATTACTCTTTTTACTTCGTGGAGTCAGCCGAGTCAGCTGAAAAGGCTGCTCAAGAACTGATGAAGACTTGATCGGTGGCTACCTTAATGGCTACCATGGCCGCCACATCAAGAGTTGGGCCGACGCCCATGCCAACCAGCCTCCCAGGCAAGGTGGAATCGCTTAAGCGGATGAGGTCTCACTAGAGACAACTAAACGGGACAGTCGTCGGCCCTCCCGTTAAACGGAGGGTTTTTTGTTTTCTACGACAACCATCGAGTCCGACACCCTACAGGCCTACCTAGAGACTGAATACTGGGTGCACGCTTCACAGCCATTCAGGTTGCTCGCAGGCAAACCCTCTGCCGATCTATTGGATGCACACCAAGCCCATGGTGCCAGCTGCAGCACCTTTGTGACCGCATGCAATCCGTTCAGCCAACCCCTTGAGCATGAGGCTAATGCTATACGGCAAAGCGATTTGGCCGACGAGCTAACCAAGCGCGGCCTCGTATTTGTGCCGGGCATCGGCCAGCATCCCTCCAACCAATGGCCGGGCGAGGACAGCTATCTGGTTTTCGGACTTGAGCTGGAATCAGCCAAGGCCCTGGCTATCCGACTGGAACAGAATGCATTTATCTGGTCTGGTGAAAACGCGGTGCCGCAACTGATTTTATTGAAATGATTTTTTGTGGATGGTCTGCCTGCTGACAAGCATCAGACTGGGGGGATTTGATCCGGATTGCCGCCCCCGGCACTTCGCCAAAGCGGCTAAAGAGGAACGACGAATGTCTGTATTTAATGGTCTTTTTTCATCGGAATCTGTTTCCGAGGGTCACCCTGACAAGCTGGCTGATCGCATTTCAGATGCGATTCTTGACGAGTTTCTACGTCACGATCCATATGCGCGCGTCGCGTGTGAAACTCTACTCGCCGATCAGTGTGTAGTGGTTGCAGGAGAGTTCAAAACCCGCAGCCCTGAGACCTTTCGAGCCGTCCGCGAAAAGGCAGTTTCAATTGTAGGCAAAGTACTTCGCGATGCAGGCTATCGGGATGGCAACACGGGCATCGATCCAGACCGCTGCGAAATACAAATCCGCTTCAACGGCCAGTCAGCTGACATCAACCAAGGTGTTGACCGAGAGAATGGCATCATAGGAGCTGGTGATCAGGGACTGATGTTTGGCTATGCGTGCGATGAAACGCCAGAGCTTATGCCCGCTCCAATCGTCTTTGCACACAAGCTGGTACGCCAACAGGCAATGCTGCGGCGAGAAGGAAAACTTGCATGGCTTGGCCCAGATGCCAAGTCGCAGGTCACTTTCCGCTACGAAGATGGACGGCCGGTTGCGATTGAATCCGTGGTGCTTTCAACACAGCACGATGCCGAGATCGACACCGATACGCTACGCCAGCTTGTGAGCAGCGAAATCATCGGTGCTGTGATTCCTGCTCACCTCAGAGCTGAGAATTACCGAGAACTGATCAACCCAACAGGACGTTTTGTAATCGGAGGACCAAAAGGCGACGCAGGTCTGACCGGGCGCAAAATTATTGTCGACACCTACGGTGGCGCTGCACCCCACGGCGGTGGCGCTTTTTCTGGAAAGGACCCGTCCAAGGTAGACCGGTCGGCCGCTTATATGGCGCGTTTTCTCGCCAAACAAGTCGTTGCTCGCGGCTGGTCAAAAAAAGCTTTAGTACAGCTAGCCTATGCAATTGGAGTGGCTGAGCCGATGAGTTTCCTTGTAGTAGCCGAAGGCGTAACGCCCGCCCGCAGCGCTGAGATAGTCGACCAACTGCGGCGCGAGTTTGATCTCACCCCGGCAGGAATCATTGAGTGCCTGGACCTGCAGCGGCCGATTTATTACCCGACAGCAGCCTATGGTCACTTCGGCAGAGATGATCTCCAGCTACCATGGGAAAGTATTCGATAAGCGCCGGTGACTGAACAAGGCGTTAACTCCGGGATGACTGGAATTAACGCCGCGCACTTATACGCATCAAGCAGAGTCATCTGAAAGGAATCGATGCATGGCGCCGAAGCAGCAAATACATGACTTCATTCGATTAGCAGCTACTCAGCACATCTCAGCCGGCTCGCTTGAAGAGCATATTGCTACTGTGGATGGCCAGAAGATCATCCACGCATTCTCATTGGCCACAAGAATGGCTTGGCTATCGAAAAAAGCCTCATACTCCGCTCGTTTCGGTGAACTACCTGATTGGCTGCCAATGCTTCATCCCATGCACCGTATAGGCGTTTGCGATATTGCGCTTAAGGCAGGCTTTCGAATGCCTGAAGCAATAGATCAGGCAACTCTGAACGCCTACCTATCTAACCTCGCAGGCGTTCAAGAACCGAAACTCTCGTTGCCGCTAAAAAATCTGCCAAAACCACTCAAAAACGCCTCCGAAACTCCAACAGCAAAGACAGTTCTCGAATTCTCAGAAATATGGCAGCACTTACTCAACGACCCACATGTTCGGAAGGAAATAACAAAGACGTATAAGGAGCGTGGGCCTGAAATTCTAGCGATCGCGGCCAGCAAGAATGGCTATCTGCTGCAAGATTCTGATATCGATACGTTCTTGCTCGATTTGCTACACAACGATGCCCGGCTATACAAGCGCTATACAGCACAGGGATCATACGGCAGCTATCACATTGATGTCCGAGGTATTGGAGGCGTGTACTTCTACTGGGCCCCCGATTTCGGCACAACTGGCTACTTTCTCTCTGTCGATGATGCTTCTGAGGCGATATTGACGAACTGGCCAGATAGCCTGGTTTCCCGCACTGGCAGAAACTATCGACAGCCATTTCGCGTAAGTGCGCAAGCCATGGATGATGTGCAGAAATGAAATCCTTTCTCCTTGCCAGCTTCAAAAAACGTCTTAAAGTCATTTCGGCGCTCTCCATGCTACTGCTTCTAGCGTGGTATAGCCTTGCCTACTTGACGGCTATTGAGAGCTGGGAAGCCCAAAAAGCGGACGCCATAAAGTGGATATCGGGACAGAAAGAACAATGTCAGACCCTGTTCAAGCAGGCTGAGGAAGAGATCGAGTCCATCGACAAGGGCCGATGTGAGCTCAAGGGAGATTTAAGCGCCTTTTTCCAATGCCGTGATTCAGAAAAGAAGCGCAAGGCGGAACTTGTTCAAACCATCTGGGAAAGTGACTGCCCGGTCGTTCTAATACCGGGCGCCCGAAGCCCCAGCGGGCTCCCTCTACTCTCAGAGAAAAGAGTTCCTGATCCGATTGCCATCTACGCCATAAAGTCAAGGGGCCTAAGCCTTCCGACTCTTGCCGCAGCCTTTGCTGGGCTGTTTGCAGCGTTGATGCTGATCTCCGACTTCACAAATCGGTTGATGACCGAAAGTAATCCGGGATGGAAGCGCTTGAGTATTGTCGGCTCGCTAATCGCTGCAGGTATCGTTGCAGGGTTGTGGCTGTATGAAGGCGAGAGTGGTGAGAAAACCTTCTTAGCCTCAATTATGGCCTTTTGCATCTCGTATTTTGCCTTGGTTTATTCCAGAACGGCTTATAAGTGGGTGGCAGACGGGTTCAGCACTGAAAAAACGATGACTCTCGATACAAACCCTATCGAAGAATTAACCGCCAAAACCATTGATGAACCTATCGAAATCGCTTCGGACGCACAGAACCGTAATGCCGAGGATAATGGGGAACCTACGTCCGCCCCAATATCTGCCGCAAAGTTCTGGCCACGCCTTTGGGCCCGCTGCATCGACCTGACCCTATGCTGGTTCCTCGGCAGCCTCGCAGCTTCATTCCCTCCCGACCTGAGATCTGCTTTTCCGGGGATAGGGGGTGTGATTGCAGACCTGCTGGTTGGAATGGCCTTCATATGCGGAGCAGTCTTCATCTATGAGTGGCAGTTCGTCTGGCGCCTGGGAGGAACCCCTGGGAAGTTACTCTTCGGAATATCTGTGTCGTCCATAGATGGAGGGCGGCCGTCCTCGGATGCAGCTAGGGTTAGGGCTTGGATCTTCCTCAAGTCAGGGCTCTATTTCTGCTTCTACATTCCCATATTGCAAATTCTAGGCGCGATTTCCGCATGGCGACGCAAGGAAGGCACTCAGCCTTGGGACATGGCTGCACGAACATTCACTGGGCAGAGGCCAATCGGGAGCGCTCGTTATTTCTGCATCGTCTTTCTTGCTGTCTGCATGATCGCCCTCATGGTAGGGATCTCTAAGGCCGCTAAAGAAATCACCATGGAGGATATACGCCGTTCCAGCCTTAACTGAGGGCGTCGGTTGCCGAATACACTCAACCGACACCCACTCAAAGAGCTAGCCGTTGAGGCCTCTCATCGGCGACGTGCCCTGTGCAGAGCACCCTTACGCAGACAGCGCGCCCCTGCAGGCTTCAAGCCCAGGTGCTGATTGCGGATTCCACGCTGGCTCGGACACCCATTTCACGCACATTCGGACAGTGATTCCACGCTGATCCGGACATTTTCTGGCAGGCAGCTACGCAAAAATTCTTCACTACCTTCAGACCATCCTTAGCTTCAGCAGTTAGATTCGACTGCTGTCAAACCCATGTCTGCCATCGCCATAAACCTTGGTAGGCGCCTTGCATAGGTAACTGGCTCGATAGAAAAACTCTTCAACCCCTAGACCATCGCGACGCAGGCTATAGCTCGGATTGTCAGGAATCTCAACCAAACCCCTCACTGCCTCAACCGACGTTCCCAAGGCACTTGCCCAAGCTTCCTGGAGTCGATTGAACATGTTATCCCTTCCAGGCTCAAACTTACCCAAAGCGTTGAATGCATCGTAATTGAGAACGAATGCAACATGGTAATGCGGCTTCCCATGCTGCCCAAATTCTCTAGCCCAAACGTACCGCACGCGGCTCTGATGCGCATGTTTGTTTTCCCTAAGCGCCATACAACGATTGTGGTGTATTTTGGACTTAAAGGAATCTAAAAACTTTTTAAATACTTGACTTGCATTATCGTCTCTGCCGTGCACAAACGCTGCTGGAAACCTAAGATCAACCCTGAAGGCAAAGACACGAGAATACTGTTGAAGAGCTCGATCAATCGTAGCATGCAGCTTTTGCAGATACTGACGAATGAAAGGCCCTTTATCTACCTGAATAGGCAAGCCACGATAGTCAAGCTCATTATGAATAATGAGATTACTATTCTGCGAATGTCGAATCATGTTTAATGCTCCAATGCTTGAATGCATATCCTAGGAGCACCATGTATTTATTAACCTGAATAACATTCACACGTCAGGTATCTTGGAGATACCTGACTTAGCATTGTTATCTCTTACAAAGCTTGAATACATACCTTAATAGCACTATACACTTATTAACCTAAACAACATTCACACATCAGGCATCTTGGAGATACCTGACTTAGCATTGTTATCTCTTACAGCTAACATTGGAGCTATATAGGCTATAAGAGCATACTACCAATACCGAAAAAGCAGCTCTGCTTTTTATGCTGATTTTCAGGTAAATTCGCTTCAAGCCCCGGCTAAACCAAGCAGACTTCTACTCCGGCAAAAAAGCATCATGCCCGGAGAATATCCGGGCATGATGTTTTCTCACCTAAGGTGGAGTGAGCACTCTCGGGCTCTGGCCATTACTATCCGATAGTCAAGCTAGATCTCGCTCCTCGATTCTGGCCAGGATCCAATCCTGGACCTCGCCCTCTAGCCAGCCCACACATCGATCACCCAGCGGAATCGGTTTCGGAAACGAGCCCTGCGCAACGTACTTGTATACAGTCGACCTAGCCAGGCCAGTGGCATCGATGACAGCCTTCAGACGAATGATTTTCATGATCCCGCACCTCTGAATATTGGTTCAGAGGATTAGGAGAACCTGTAGATAATTACTGCCTAAAAACGGGCATATAGCGAGTCACTGACCTACCATAGCGTTTCAGAGCGTGAAACTCACCAAACAATCCATACTCAAAGCGTTGGTCAACAGTCATTACGGCCTCGCACTCATATGATTGAATTTCGCTCTCCGCCTCAGTGATGACCAAGCACCTGCGATCCAGCGCGCCATCTTTACGCAAAGCCAACACCGCTCTCCGCCCACGGCATTGATCAGAAAATGGAAGAATATGAAACTTCATGCCTTCACTTACATGATCGCCCGCCGAACCCAGAAGCACTTTGTACTGACATGCTAGGTAAAAAACCATGTTATAAACAACTTCTTCAGCACTCCTTCCCGACAAAGCATCAATAGCCACGGATTTTAACCAAGGGAGCTTAACCTGTGATTTTATAGTTTCTAACAACCCCAGATCCGTAAACAATTCCTTAGCGCAAAGTTTATTCCAGTGCATTGAAAGAAGTGAGGAGACATGTTGATCTACAATCGCCCGCAGCATTAATAGCTCAGCGCGCCCGCCACCCGCCAACTTCGAGTTAAGCAGGGACGACACCACGATATCATCAAATAACTTTACTGGCCCCAAGGGCTCCACCGCAGTGAGCGGCCAGTAAAAACCACAAGCCCCTTCTTCGGTTAAGAAAATTTTCTCTGCCAGCAGATCTACATTATTTCTATAATCACTTTTTGCTTTTAAAACGAAGACCATCAAGGTGCTGTTGGAATTATAAAAACATCGGTGATGCAGATTTAGATAGTAAATCGTTTTCAGGCTGCCCAGGATCCTTGAACCGCTAAATCCAGCAATCTTGAAGCGTATTGCGCCCAGTTCGTTGAGCTTGAAAAGATGCATTTCAAGCCTTTCTCGTTTGAGCCCCGTCAGGGTGCACAGATCAGAAATACCCAACCCACGAACTACCCCAAATTCGTCAGCATGAATTAGGAGGACAGCGAGCAGCAATCGATTCGTACCACTTGCAGCTTCCCTGAGCATCTTCCTTGCAGCTTCTTTTCGCTCAGCAGGCGTAACAGAATCAAGACTCATACCGCTCTCCCGCCGATCGTAAGACTTGAGGCTGATCAACTCCGTGGCAGGATTTAGAACATGATCTGCTAGCTGATACAAAGAACCGGCTACACCTTTCACGCTTTCGGAGGCTAGGGTTTCTCGCAGAGTCTGGGAGCACTCACATTCCGAGCGACTTTCACATTGGCTAAGAAAGCCTCCAGCCG